>Ga0207426_1000059_pt1 | contig 363842 bp, 319 predicted proteins | sample AraplaMF_Cvi_mMS_FD_184265 | JGI IMG/M metagenome (GOLD analysis project Ga0207426, IMG submission 184265) | Arabidopsis root microbial communities from the University of North Carolina, USA - plate scrape MF_Cvi_mMS (SPAdes) (version 2) | ecosystem: Host-associated > Plants > Roots >...
TTTGATGACACAAAGATGCATCGACCTCAGTTATTCTGCAAGTATTCACGGCATCCTTAATCGCTATTTGTGTCCTTTTAAAGCTGGTTTTAAGCTCAACCCAAACGCTAAAGCAGTCTTTAATTTTCAGTAACCAGTGTACAAATCGCTACATCTTGTCTGGTGTTGTGCAACAGGGTAATTTTACCAATTGATCTGGCCTTTCGCTGAGCCGTAAACGACTCACCGTTGGCGTCAGTTTCCCTGGACCGGAAACGGCAAGATGTACAATTGTAGCACCTGGGTGCACAATTGATCTTGCCTTTTACTCCGGAGTCGTAATGGGTCAGGAGCGTGTATTGTTTAATTGTGTAAATAGATCAAGTGATGAAAGAAAAAAACAAATCAGCCAAGGCGTGGATCACGGTGCGCGTCAAACCGGAAGAGTATTCCCGCGTGTATGCTTATTTTCAAAAGACCACCTGCCGCCAGTTAAGCGAATATGTGCGAAGGGTGCTGTTGCAGCAACCTGTTGCGGTCACCTACCGCAACCAATCAGCAGATGATTTACTCAAAGAATTTATTCAACTCAAAAAAGACCTGAATGGGATCGCCAACAACTTTAACCAAATGGTCAAGCGTCTTCACCAGTACTCCACTGACAGGCAAGTACATGTTTGGGGAAAGTTGAATGAGCCGGTCAAAGAGATGCTGCTCGTTCGCATTGAGGAAATCAGGTTGTTGATGGTTCAAATGGCAGCACAATGGTCGCAAAAATAAAGTTCTCTAAAAGCATACAGCGTGCGTTGAATTATAATGAGCAGAAGGTTCAGCAGGGAAAGGCTGCATTACTGGAGGCAGCCAATTATCTCATGGAGCCAAACGAAATGAACTTCTACCAGAAGTTGGAGCGGTTCCAACACCAAATGTCACTCAATGAGCGTGCAAAGACCAATACGGTGCATATCTCCCTCAACTTTGATCCATTGGATAAGGTGTATAAAGAAAAGATGCGCGAGATCGCCACGGAATACATGAAGCAAATCGGTTACGAACACCAACCTTACCTGGTCTATCAACATAAGGATGCGGCTCACCCACACGTCCATATCGTCACGACCAATATCCGGGATGATGGCACGAGGATACCGACACATAATATCGGTCAGGAATTATCCGAGCCCGCACGCAAAGCACTTGAATTGAAGTATGAACTGATCAGGGCAGAAGGCAGGGAGCAGCACCAGGAGCATACACTGAAAATAGAAAAGACCAAAAAGATGGAGTATGGCAGGTCTGAAACCAGGAGGGGTATCACTAATGTGCTCGATCATGTTATTGAAAATTATAAGTATGGCTCGCTGGCTGAGCTAAATGCTGTCCTGGGGTATTACAATGTAAGAGCAGATACCGGGGAAGATGGCAGTCGGATAAAAAAGAATCATGGCTTGGTTTACCGGGTGCTTGATGCCGAGGGCAATCCGGTCGGAGTTCCGATCAAGGCCAGCGCTATCTATTCCAAACCGACACTGAAATACCTGGAAGAAAAGTTTAAAAAAAATGAGCACAGCCGTTCGCCAGAAATGAATAAGCTGCGACTGACGCTTAACAGAGTATTCAAAGACAAGTATGCCAATTTGGATGAACTCCAGGCGGCATTAAAAAAGGAAAACATCCATCTTGTCCTGCGGCAAAATAAAGAGGGTCGCATTTACGGGGTTACTTACGTTGACCATACAAACAAAGCTGTCTTTAATGGAAGTGCCTTAGGTAAAGAATACTCAGCCGCGAAAGTGTTGGAAAGAATACCTGAACCAGGGAAGCACCCACAACCGGAAAAACGTCCTCGCCCAATGCAAAAGGAAAAGCAGGATAAGCAATTGAATAAGCTCGGAGAAAAATCGCAACGTCGTTTATTGAATGAAGCTCCACCTCCTGCAATTAAGGGAATCATTGAAAATCTTTTTCAACCGGAATTTACAGCGGATGGTTTTGCCATTGAGTTGTCCCGGATAAAAAAACGCAGGAAGAAACGCCAGCGTTCGCTAGGCAGGTTATAAATATTTTATCATCTAAAAGAATCGGAGGATTAGAAAATGAGAACAGGTGACAATGAATTCGGTTTGAAGAAAATCATGGACATGACAAGGGCCATCAGTATTATCCTTTTACTGTTGCATTTTTACTTTTACTGTTATCAGCCATTAAAGGATTGGCATTATACCCATCCTTTTGTGGATCGCATTGTGGGCAATATTGCCAGGACTGGGCTTTTCAGCAGCTTTCATAAAACGAAGTTGATCTCTATAGCATTTCTATTGCTGGCATCCCTTGGAGCAAAAGGCAGGAAGGAAGAAAAGTTTACCTGGAGGGGAGTAGTGCTGTTAACAGGAGTTGGTCTCCTGCTTTTCTTTGGAAGTGTTTTGGTGCTGTATATGATGCAGGAAGCTGGGCATGCTGCTATCGTTTACATTTTGCTTACTGCACTGGGCTACCTGCTTTTTATGTCGGGTTGCAGTGTGGCAGTCCGTATCATTAAGTTGAAAATGAATGGACAGGTATTCAACAAAGTCAACGAAACATTTCCTCAGGAAGAACGGTTGCTGGAAAATGAGTACTCCATCAACTTGCCGGCGAGATACAACCTTAATGGAAAAATGCGGAAGAGCTGGATTAACATCATCAATCCCTTCCGTGGCACGCTCATTCTTGGAACACCAGGTAGCGGCAAGACACTGTTTATTATTGAAGAAGTGATCAGGCAGCACATTGAAAAAGGGTTTGCGATGTTCATCTATGATTACAAGATGCCCGATCTGACGTCAGTCGCCTATCATCATGTTCAAAAGAACAAGCACAGGTATAAGGTGGAGCCCACCTTCCATGTCATCGACTTTGACAATATCCAGGATCGCTGTAACCCGATTCATCCGGATACCATTCAAGACCTGGCCGATGCAGCAGAATGTGCCAGGTGCTTTCTCCTTGGCCTCAACAAAGAATGGATCAAAAAGCAGGGAGACTTCTGGATTGAGTCGCCCATCAACTTCTTTGCAGCCATCATCTGGTTCTTGCGGCAATACGAAGGAGGGAAGTATTGCACGATACCCCATGCGATGGAAATGGTACAGGTACCCTACGATAGATTGTTTACTTTATTAAAAACAGAACCGCAGATTGAAATACTCATCAGTCCTTTCATGAACGCGTATGAGAATGAAGCATTCCAGCAACTGGAGGGCCAATTATCCGGTGTCGCCGTAAGCCTTGGACGGCTATCCTCCCCGAATTTGTATTATGTGCTATCAGGCAATGATTTTTCTCTGGACATCAATAGCACAAACGCGCCGAAGATTGTCTGCGTAGGGAATAATCCACAAAAGCAGTCTGTGTACGGGGCTGTCATCTCACTTTACTTCAGCTCTCTGACTCGGATGGTTAATAGGCGCGGCGGCATACCCTGCAGCATCGTGATGGATGAATTTACTTCCATGTATGTTCATGGCGTGGATACTTTGCTTGCCACTGCTCGTTCTAATAAAGTGGCTTTAACACTCGCAATGCAGGACGGCAATCAACTGCGCCTGCACTACGGCAAAGAAATGGCGGATGTGCTGATCAACCTGCCAGGCAATATCATCTGCGGACAGAACAGCGGCGACTTCGCCAAGCAGATCTCCGAACGATTAGGCAAGACGCTTCAAAACCGGGAAAGTGTTTCCATCAACAGCAACGACACCAGCATCTCAAAATCAAAACAGCTGGAGCTTGCAGTACCGGCCTCCACCATCGCAACTTTGTCGTCAGGTGAGTTTGTGGGCATAGTGGCGGACTACCCCAATGAAAAAATAAGCTTAAAGAATTTTCATGCGAACTTAAGAATGGAGAAAATTATTAATTATGAGAGCCGAGTTTTAAATTTAACTTTCATTGATGATTCTTGCAGTAATTTGCATATGAATTATAGTAATATCAAGAATCAAATTCAATCCCTTTCTCAGTTAAATGAGTATTAGCGTCGAACATTTTAAACAGCTTGTATTAAGCTATAAAAGATTGAAAAATATATATCCCGACACTTGTATAGCTCATTGTACAAACAGTACCACTCTACGTGAGGCGATTGAAAGGGCAGCTTTGAGCATAAATAGCAATGGCAAAAAGCATCCGCACCAATATCGCCTAAAGAATAATATTTTAAGGAGTTTTGCAGATGCATTACTTGCTGAACAGAATAGGATTTCTCAGATATCTGCCTTTGATGAACTTTATGAAAATATTTTGTCTATCCGTCCCAAGGGTATAGGCGAGCTTTGCGTTTATGATACAGCTGTACGTATAGGTAGTTTTTTAAAAATTTCGCCAGATAAATTATACTTGCACGCTGGTACTTTGACTGGGTTGAATAAATTGTCAACTCATCAGCGAAAAAAGTCACTAGAATCTAGAGAATTGCCAGCACTGCTTAAAGAAGCTGATCTGAGTTTTTATGAAATGGAAGATTTTTTATGCATTTTTAAAAATGAATTTTGACAATGGCTAATTTAATACCAGTTGTTTGTGGAATTATAATGGATGGTGATAAGTTTTTAGTAGCTCAGAGAAGCGAAACAATGACCTTACCTCTTTGCTGGGAATTCCCTGGTGGGAAGATCGAAGCTGATGAGTCAGAAACTGAATGTCTGAAAAGGGAATTAATGGAAGAGCTTAATTTAGAAGTATCTATCATTTCAAAACTTACTCCTGTTATTCACGATTATACAGGTTTCTCAATAAAGCTAATTCCATATGTCGTAAATTATGAGGGAGGTGATATTATTCCTTCAGAACACAATTGTGTTGATTGGTTTGATATAAGTGAACTCAACAAACTAAACTGGGCTCCGGCAGATATTCCAATTCTCCAACAAGTATTATCATTTAAACGGTATTCTAAGTAATTAACATTTGTTAACAACAATAGTTATGAAAATGTCGGAAATAAGTTTAAGTTTCTGCTCAATTTTATGGCTATGTTTTTAGAAGCACCAACCCTTGACGATCTTCTTGCGTCTACATTATCTGATTTAAAAAGCCGTCCATTTGATGTAATAAGCACTCGAAGCGACTCAGGTGGGCCATCCAGCGAAATAATTGGTGCATCTTTGAAATTGACAAATCCAAGAGCAAGACTTAGCAGAACAGAAACTAAGGGAACTGTTTTTAGCGCGGTAGGTGAGCTACTCTGGTATCTCAAAGGAACCAATTCTTTAGATTTTATAAGGTATTATATAAAAAAATACGAATCAGAGTCAGATGATGGGATTACAATTCACGGCGGATATGGACCAAGATTATTTAATAATTTAGGAAAATACGATCAGATTAAGAACGTTATATCCCTACTTAAAAGCAAACAAAGTTCAAGACGAGCCGCAATGCAGCTTTTTGAAGCAGGAGATTTGGTCGGTTTGCATAAAGACATTCCTTGCACATGCACAATTCAGTTTTTATGCCGGAACAATCGCCTTGACATGATTGTCTATATGCGCTCTAATGACGCCTTTTACGGGCTCCCCCATGATATATTTTCATTTACAATGCTTCAGGAAATTATATCAAGGTCTATAGGGGTAGAGTTAGGGGAATATTATCATTTTGCTGGAAGTCTTCATTTATATGAAAATAAAGTAGAAGAAGTTGAACAATATTTAAATGAAGGGTGGCAACCAACGACCCAAGCAATGCCTTCAATGCCTTTCGGAGATCCTTGGGACAGTATTCAGATAATATTAAAACTGGAGGAAGAAATTCGTAATGACTCCTTCGATCGCAATGTATTATTAAGTTTGCCGGGGTATTGGAGAGACATTGTATACATTTTAGAATTATACAAATTGTACAAAGAAAAAGTAAATGACAAAACAGCAATTAGTGAAATTCTTAATAAAATGGAATCTGCTACCTATAAAACTTACATAATTAAAAAGTTTAAGCTTTAATCAAAAAAAGTGCCATGAAAAAGGAGCTATCTATATTTATTGAAAGGCTAAAGGATCTGGAGTCTGCTGATACCGATGTGATTCTTTGGGGTTCTCCGGTTCTGTCATTTGGCAATTTAAATCATGCAAAAATTGCTACAATTGGCTTAAATCCAAGCAATAAGGAATTTGTAAATAGTAACGGTGAAGAGCTGACCGGAATCAATAGGAGGTTCCCAACTTTAGGCTCCTTGGGTTTAAGCAGTTGGAGTGAAGTCGAAGATGAACATATTGAATCTATTACCGAGTATTGCTTTGATTACTTTAAAAGAAATCCGTATGATGGCTGGTTTAAAAAGTTAGATCAGCTAATATCAGGAACAAGTGTTTCCTATTACTTTCCATCACTTCAAGCTTGTCATTTGGATTTGGTACCATTTGCAACTTCTTGTAAATGGACAGATCTACCAAATAATAAGAGAAATGAACTACTTGAGCTATGCAGAGATTCCTTAGGGTTGCTTTTAAAGGATAGTCAAATAAATATTATCCTACTTAATGGGCGCACAGTTATCGACAACTTTGAAAAGGTTACCAATATCAAACTTGATGTGAAGGCAATGCCGGAATGGAACCTTCCCAGAAAGGATTGTGGGTCTGTAGCAGGATTTGCTTATGAAGGCCTCGTCAATGAAATTGGAGGATTTTCCTTGGGAAAGGAAGTTAAAGTATTAGGCTTTAATCATAATATCCAAAGCAGTTATGGCGTAACTAAAAATGTTGTCCTATCTATAAGAGACTGGATAACAGTCACAACCCAACATTATTTGTCATGAGACCTGGAGATATTAAACTTGGTTTAGCTTTAAAAAGCAAGCTGCTAAATTTTCATAAGCAGGTACACCCATTACCGGGTATACGTTCAAAAGCAAATATGGATTGCTTTGTGGAACAGGTTATTGATAGTATTCGTAGAATTAAATACATTGAGGTTATAAGGGACAAACCGCAAAGCAAAATGTATGCGGATCCAGACAATATTTATTTTGATCCTCAGAAAGGCGCATCTTACTATAAATCAGTAGGTTTTTTCGATGAGGCCTGTTGGCTTGTCTTTTTACTAACTCATTTTGGGAAAAATAAGCAAACAGGATGGAACTTGGTAAGGCAAGTATACATGGGACCAAATAACAATCGTTTGACTTGGGATTATGCATCACAAAATCTTCAATATTTCCTCAAGTGGCTCTCTGAAAATGAAAAAAATCTCAAGCACAAAGGAGGTTTTGGTAATCATCGGAAGTATCAAAGTATAGATGCATATTCGAGCACAGGTACCGGAGTCGCAATTGGTAGTTACATTGAATGGATTGGGGAATCAAATAGCCATAGAAAATTCTTTGATGAGTCAAAGGAGGTTGTTGGGAATGATCCAAAAAAGTTATTTGAATATTTGTATCATTCCCTTGACCAGGTAGTCAGTTTTGGACGTACGGCAAAATTTGACTACTTAACCATGATAGGAAAATTTAAATTAGTAGATATAACACCCAATTTAACATACATGAGTGGTGCAACAGGTCCGAGACGAGGAGCTAATCTCCTCTTCTTTGATGATATCAAAGCAAATAGTTCAATTAATCTTCTTGAAAGTCTATTAAATACACTTGACGATCATTTAAATCAATTCTTTGGAATGCAGGTATTGGAAGATTCTCTTTGTAATTGGCAGAAGAGCCCTTCAAACTTTATTCATTTTTCTGGGTGATGCTTTGTGAAATTTCATTCCAATCAAACTTCCTTTTGTATGAATTTAACGCGCCATATTTAACCCGATCAAAGTGTTCCAACTGACCAGCTACAATTCCTAGTGATATGCCAGCTTCTTTTGCAATTTTTCTGATAGTAGTTTCGGTGATATGAGCTGTTTTAAGATATGTTTTTAAATTGCCAGAGATCAAAATATTTTCTGAAAATTCATTCGCTTCCCTTTCTTCTGATTTCTCTAAATTATGCCCATCTTCTTCAAGAAATATTTGTTTATTACCATGCAATAGCAGATGCCCTGCTTCATGAAAAAAAGTAAACCAAAAATGATCATCTGTTTTATATCGAAAACTAAGTAAAATGACAGCTTTATTGTCAGTCAGAAATTTTGTAGCTCCGCTTGCAGGACAGCCTTTAGGCGTTTGTGCAATCACAACAGCTACACCGCAACGCGCGCAGAGACGTATAAGATCTGGCAAAAATAATTTTGGAGATTTTCTTAATGTAAGCTTTTTGATTTCAGGAAGGGTCAATTCAAAAAGTTCTTTGTTCCAGGATTCACAATTAATTTTTGACGCCTGAATATCTCCTTGTCGTAACCAGGCTGCCACAGAACCAGGTACAGATTGAATTTTCTCTGATTTTCTGAATGCTGTTAATGCTGTTACATCACTATAGCGCCTTCTCCAGGTCCAAACATCTGGCACTCCAAAATATCTTAAGCATTCACTTGCAACTTGCGTTGTTTTTGTAATCCAACCAAACTTCAACATATCTGCGATAGGTAATTCCAACACCCATTTCTTTTCTTCCTGTATCTTCAACCTTTCGACAGCCTCCCTATAATCTTGTTCCCGTTTTATCCAAAAGTCTTTTGAAGCTCCTAAAACAGAAGAAAGTTTAATCGCAATATCATTGTTTATAGAAACAAAGCCATGAAGAAGATCTTTTATGTATTCAGGAGTGCTGTCCATTTTTTTCGCAAAGTCAGGAATTGACAATTGCTTGAGGGACATCACATCGCCAATGGTATCACCAGGAACAGATGCCCAATTGGGATTGAATTCGTTAGTTGGATTCATCTTGAGCAATTTTCAATATTATAATTCTTGATACCCTTTTCCAATCAATGTTGCCGTTATTGATTGGTTGTTTAACATGACTTGAGCAAAATATAAGCCGAAACCCATCTGATAAATCGACTTGATAATTAGCATACGGTGAACCCTGAACCTCTGTGGGGTTTCCTACAATGATATCAGCGACGTTATCATATGCATTAAAGTCAGCCAATCTTGACTTTAATTTTTCTGCAACCGCATGGCCCAGCTCTGTTAAAGCCAAATCTTCATCTTCACATAATTCGCGGATCCTTTTACTACTAAATGAAAAATGCAATCAATAACTGATTTGATGGTTCAAAAATACTGTTAGTAAAATAATTCAATATTTTTAAAATCCACATTATCGGTAAAACTTTTTTATGCCTTATTATTTACGGCTGACTTGAGCCTGTTTAAGTCAAATTTTTAATTAGACAAAGAGCGATCGATTGCTATTTTGCTTTAATTTATTTTTTCTCTTCTGCGCAATCTTTCCCTCAACGCCAGCATGTCCTCACTGATCTTCTTATCTACAATCTTCGCATAATGCTGGGTTGTTTTCAGATTTTTATGCCCAAGCATTTTGGACACTGTTTCAATGGGAACACCGTTGCTTAAGGTTATTGTTGTAGCGAACGTATGACGCGCAATATGAAAGGTGAGGTTTTTATTGATATCGCATACATCAGCCATCTCTTTTAGATAGGTATTCATTTTTTGATTGGATAAAATCGGTAACACCTTATCCTTACTGACACACTGCGGATGATCACTGTATTCTTCCAGAATGCAAAGCGCTTCAGGTAGAATAGGTATACGCGAAGAAGTCTCTGTCTTTTGCCGATTGATAAAAAGCCATTTGCCTCCATCAATGCCTTCTGCAATCTCCGAGCGTTTCAATTTATATATGTCGATGTACGCAAGCCCTGTATAACAGGAAAAAAGAAAGATGTCCCTTACCTGCTTCATGCGCATCGTTTGGAAGACCTTTTTCTTAATGATCTCAAGTTCTGCATCCGTCAGCGCAATACGCTCAACGTCCCGCTTCGTCATCTTATAACCGGTGAAAGGATCTTTTTTTATCCATCCCATCCTGACACACTTGTTAGTTACCTTCCTGAAGTTACCCAGGTATTTCATTGTAGAGTTATGTCCGCATTTTTGAACGCTCTTAAACCAAAACTCATAGTCTGAGATAAATTCGTAGTTGAGTTTCCTGATGTCGACGTCCTCTTTCTGAAACTTCCATTTAATGAATGATCTAGTATGTGTTAAAGAAGTTTTGTAACGGATTAGGGTGGCAGGCGCAAACTCCGTTCCGATAAGTGCCTCCATTTGTTCGTTGTGTTGGGCAAAGACCTCCATTATCATTACTGGCTTTTCAACTTCGCCAGTTAGTACTGCTTTAATACCTTCAGCAGTTACATCTCTGTCGTGATCGATCAACCAACGCTGCGCTTCATACACTTGGCTTTGTAATGTATTAAGATGGTTATTGATGTCTTTTATATCCTCTTTCTTACCGATCATTCGCTCACTGTCCGGATGCCATGAAGATGCTTCGCATTTGCGCAGTGTGCTTAGTTCAATCCTGATGCCATCGACGATGATGCGCATGTAAATGGGCAACAATCCTGAAGTGTGTTGCTTAGGCTTTTTTAAGTAAAAAAGTACACGAAGATTTTTTAGTAGCATAGTACTCACCAATTGATGATAAAATTAACCCTGAATGAAGTCGGAAAAACTCAGGTTCAAATTTTGAACATGTTGATTGTCAGTGAGTAGTGAGGATTCTGGTGAGTCATTTTTGAAAATTTGGTTGACTCACCAAATACTCACCAGAACTATGCGATTTTATGTGAGTTTTGAGTACTGGCTAAAAATGAAAAAGCCCGTAAACATTGCGTTTGCAGGCTTCTAGTACATTTTGATAAGTGACCTAGTAGAGCGTACGGGAATCGAACCCGTGATTCCTCCGTGAAAGGGAGGTGTCTTAACCCCTTGACCAACGCTCCGTTGTTTTTTGGGAGTGCAAAAATAGGAGGCAATTCTATTCCTGCAAAATATTTTTGAAAAGAAAACTAAATTAACTGCTGTTTTTATAAAACTGCTTTATGAATAATGTTTTTTTACGAAGCGTAAATTGCTGAGCAGCGATAAGAACGATGAACGTAATGCGACGCAACTGCCGATGCCATCTGTATTACAGCCCGTAACCAAAAAATTATACACATTGTTAACGGCAATACCTGTAAATTCGCGGTGCTTTTTAAAAGTTAATATTAAAACTTCGATAAAAATATGAGCACAGTAAAAGTAGCCATCAACGGTTTCGGTCGTATCGGCCGTTTGGTATATCGCCAGATATTTAATTTAGAAGGGATAGATGTTGTTGCAATTAATGATTTAACAAGCCCCAAAGTATTGGCTCACCTGCTGAAATACGACAGCGCACAAGGCCGCTTTGAGAAAGAAGTTACCGCTACAGAAAACTCCATTATAGTTGAAGGAAACGAAATCAAGATCTACGCACAAAAGAACCCTGCTGAAATTCCATGGGGTACGCATGATGTAGATGTGGTGTTGGAATGTACCGGTTTCTTTACTGATAAGGCAAAGGCTGAAGCGCACCTTACTGCCGGCGCTAAAAAAGTGGTGATCTCTGCACCTGCAACCGGTGATTTGAAAACCATTGTATACAATGTAAATCATGACATCCTGGATGGTACTGAAACCATCATCAGTTGCGCTTCCTGTACTACCAACTGTCTTGCACCGGTAGCTAAAGTGCTTGATGAAACCTTTGGTATTGTAAATGGGTTAATGACCACCATCCACGCTTATACCAACGACCAGAATACACAGGATGCACCACATCCTAAAGGTGACCTGAGAAGGGCCCGCGCTGCTGCACAGAACATTGTGCCTAACAGCACCGGTGCTGCAAAAGCAATCGGTTTGGTACTGCCTAACCTGAAAGGTAAACTGGATGGTTCTGCACAACGCGTTCCTACCCTCACCGGTTCATTAACTGAAGTAACGGCTATTGTTGATAAAAAGACCACTGTAGACGAACTGAATGCAGCAATGAAAGCGGCATCCAACGAAAGCTTTGGTTATACTACAGACGAAATTGTAAGCAGCGACATCATCGGTATCTCTTACGGTTCTTTGTTTGATGCTACCCAAACACGTGTTCAAACTGTTGGTGATACCCAACTGGTACGTGTGGTTAGCTGGTACGATAACGAAATGAGCTATGTAAGCCAGTTGGTTCGCACAGTGAAATACTTTGCGCAACTGATCAGCAAATAATTGCACTTCAAATACTATTCTAATTCCAGCCTGTGTTTCCTTATACAGGCTGGAATATTTTTATAATGCCTCCATCTGTACACGCTGTTTCTTAATCCCTCCGGATCTTTTTGAAATATGGCTTTACTAAAATTTAATCTGAAGTCTTGATCACCTCTCTTATTTTTATATAGATGTCATAGTTGCCGCCAGGCACTATTTTTTACCCTTTAAACCCAACAAATGAAGATTAAAAACATTGAAGGCCTTACGGTTGATGAATTAAACCGTGAGGTAAGTAACGGAGCCAAATTTGTGCTTTACTCGTACACCGTTTCCATTATTATCATGACCTTCAAACGCCCTTCTGATATTTATTTCGTCAGGGCCGATGAAAAGCCAATCGTGAAAGGCTTACCTTTTACATTTTTATCGCTGGTATTGGGATGGTGGGGAATTCCCTGGGGACCGATCTATACCATTCAAAGCCTTGCAAAGAATCTTGGCGGTGGCAAAGATGTTACCCAGCACGTAATGGCATCAATGGTGGCAAGTGCACCTGCAAACGAGGTAGAGGTTGCTTTATAGCAGCATCAACACATTAAATTAATAGTTAGCCGCGGCAGAAATGCTGCGGCTTTTTGTTAGATTTGGCAAATGAATAAGCTGGAAACTGATCAATTATTGGAACGGATCACTGTGAAGCCGGGTCTGATGGGTGGTAAACCGACCATCCGTGGATTGCGATTTCCGGTAGCTGATATTCTTGAGATGCTGGCCAGCGGAATGAATATTGATGACATCCTTGAACAACATCCAAGCCTGGAAAAAGAAGATATCCCGGCGGCTCTGTCATACGCCTCTCTCAAATTAACCAATGCGCGAATTATTCATGCAGCTTGATTGGGAAATTTGGCTCGATAACAATATATCACCCATTATTGCAAAATGGCTGGCAGATGAAACCGGATGGATCGTAAAATCATCTTACAGTTTGCAGTTGCATTTTATGGATGATATTTCTTTTTTTTAATAAGGTAAAGGAATATGGTAAGGTAATTATTATATCAAAAGACGCTGTTTTGCCGGACCTGGTAACTCGCCCTTGGGGCACCACCAAAAATAATTTCCCTCCTGATTGGAAATTGTGACAACAAGGTGCTTTGGAATTTTATAAAAGGCCGCATTTTTGCAGCCGTTGAAGTTCTTACCAATCAAAATATACATATTGTTGAACTTGAGTAAAATAAACTTATGAGCAAATTCTCCGATCACAACTTCGCTAATGAAAAAGCCTTGATCCGCGTTGACTTTAACGTGCCGCTGGATAAGCAAACACAGGCTATTACCGATGATACAAGAATCCGTGCCGCATTACCTACCATCAAAAAGATTTTGGGTGATGGCGGCAGTGTTATTTTAATGAGCCACCTCGGCCGTCCGAAAGAAGGACCCGAAGAAAAATCATCTTTAAAACACCTGATCAACCATATCAGTGAATTACTGGGTGTGGAAGTTCAGTTTGCAGATGATTGTATCGGTCAGCAGGCAGTTGATAAAGCAGCAGCTCTTAAACCAGGAGAGGTTTTATTATTGGAAAACCTTCGTTTTTATAAGCAGGAAGAAAAAGGGGATGAAGGATTTGCAGAAAAACTTTCAAAGCTGGGTGATGTGTATGTGAATGATGCATTCGGCACAGCCCACAGGGCGCACGCATCTACGGCGGTGATTGCGAAGTTTTTCCCCGGCGATAAAAAAATGTTTGGATTGCTGATGGAAGGCGAAGTAAGCAGTGCGGAAAAAGTATTGCATGGTTCAGAAAAACCTTTTACTGCCATTATTGGCGGTGCGAAGGTGAGCGATAAAATACTGATCATTGAAAACCTGCTGGAAAGAGCAACAGATATCATCATTGGTGGTGGTATGGCTTATACTTTCTTTAAAGCACAAGGTGGCCAGATTGGTAATTCTTTGTGTGAAGATGACAGGCTGGAAACAGCAAAAGATATTCTTGCAAAAGCAGATGCCAAGGGCGTTTGCATTCACCTGCCCGGCGACTCTATCATCGCTGATAAATTTGCTGCCGATGCGGAAACATCTTCTTCTTTAAGCAACACAATTCCTGACGGCTGGATGGGCCTTGATATTGGCCAGATGGCTGCTGATACTTTTAGCAAGGTGATCAGAAAATCAAAAACCATTTTATGGAACGGCCCGATGGGTGTGTTTGAAATGGACAAATTTCAACATGGTACCAAAGCCATTGCTACAGCGGTTGCAGAAGCCACGCAGGATGGCGCTTTTTCCCTCGTAGGTGGCGGCGACAGCGTTGCGGCTGTTAACCAGTTTGGCTATACTGATAAAGTAAGTTATGTAAGTACCGGTGGAGGTGCAATGCTGGAATATTTTGAAGGAAAAGAACTGCCAGGTATTGCCGCAGTGAAAGAAGCTTAGATCATTTATCTAAAAAAATAAGGGGCTGACATAGAAATGTCGCCCCGTTTTCTAATCCAATATCCTATGAAAAACCTGCTGAATGTTTTCAATAGGGATGCCAGACATGTAACATGTTTATTTTCAATTGATTGAGTAATCAATAGCTACACTTCTTTCTCATAGTTGGAATTATCAAATTCAACATGGGAGAATTATTCTTTTGTAACGGGTACAATTTTTTCAATCCACAGAAAAATCCTAGATTGTAACTATACTAGTATGTACTGGTTTGAATTTTAATCTTCGCTGGCTGCCGTCTTTCTTTAAATTAACAGATGTAATTAATGAAACAGGTTCCCTGGTTTATAGTAATGGTATGTTCATTGATGATTGCTTTACCTGCAGCGGCGCAGCAAAGCAATAAGACCTTGCCACGGATAGCTATCGCTGGCATAGCAATTGAATCCAGCACTTTTTCACCAGCCACAACAGAAGAAGCTGCTTTTCATCCGCGATATGGAGATGAAGCTTATTTGTCGTATCCTTTTCTTGCAACAGATTCTCCTTTGCGTTACCGCGCTGCATGGTTTCCTACGGTGGTGGCACGTGCTTTACCCGGGGGCGTTGTTACCCGCGAAGCATATGAATCACTGGTAGGCAAAACGCTTGATTCATTGAAAGCGCACCTGCCGCTTGATGGTCTTTACCTGGATATTCATGGCGCCATGAGCGTAGAAGGAATGGATGACCCCGAAGGTGATTATCTTGAGCGCATCAGGAAGCTGACAGGAACAAAAACACTTATAGCTGCTTCTATGGATCTTCATGGTAATGTATCCTGGCGACTGGCAAAATTGCTGGACCTGGTAACCTGTTACCGGAAAGCACCACACGAAGATGCGCTGGAAACAAAGCAGCGTGCCATAACGCAATTGCTGGATCGTTTGAAAAGTGGCAAGGGCCGGCCGGCCTTTAAGGCTTATGTTTCTATACCGGTATTATTGCCAGGTGAAAAAACAAGTACACGACTGGAACCTGCCAAATCAGTATATGCAGCCGTTGCACCTGCCTCGATGCAAAAAGGCGTCATCGATGCTTCATTATGGGTAGGATATGCCTGGGCCGATGAACCGCGTAATCATGCAGTAGCAATGGCTACAGGTGATGATCGTACCGCTGTGCTGCAAACGGCAGAAAAATTAGCGAAACTTTTCTGGGATGCGCGTTTTGGTTATTCTTTTGTAGCGCCTGCAGGCACATTGGATGAATGTATTAGCAAGGCACTGGCCAGTGATAAACATCCTTTTTTTATTAGTGATTGTGGTGATAATCCTACTGCCGGTGCTTCCGGTGACGTTACGTGGACGCTTCAGCAACTATTATCCATGAAGAAGTTTGCTGATACAAGTGGCCCATCACTTATTTACGCATCTATTCCCGGTGACACATTGGTTGCCCAGGCTTTAAAGGCTGGTATTGGCGGCTATGTGCAGGGTTATGCCGGTGCAATTGTTGATCACCGTTTTGCAGGGCCTGTTAAATTATCCGGTACAGTACAGGCAATATATAAAGGAGATAAAGAGGCTGAAGTGGAAGTGGTGATCAAAGCAGGATCATTACAAGTGATCGTTATCAAAAAGAGAAAAGCCTATCGCACCGAAGCTGATTTTACCCGGCTTGGCTTAAAGCCACGGGAGGCATCAATCGTAATAGTTAAGTTAGGTTATCTTGATCCCGACCTTTATGCAATGCGGGCAGACTGGATGCTGGCATTAACACCCGGAGGAGCAGACCAGGACCTGGAAAGCCTTCCGTTTAAACGAATACAACGCCCCATGTTTCCTTTTGACAAACAAATGGCGGCACCTGATCTTACTGCGAAATTGGTGCCCGCTTCAGATGAATAAAACAATGAAATTAAAAGGATGAAGAAATATAGGAAAATATTTCGCCGATGTTTTGAGTTTACCTTAGGATATCCATTCTGTAGGCGCCTTTCCATATTTTTTCTTAAACGAATATGAGAAATGCGAGAGGCTTTCAAATCCTAAATCAAGATAGATCGCGGATGGTCTTTTATTTTTCTGTTCAATAAGATGACGGGCTTCCGTAAGTCTTTTTTCCTGTAGCCATTGCCTGGGTGCCATTCCAAACGTTTTCTGAAAATCACGTTTGAAGCCCGCAAGGCTTCTGCCGGTGAGGTTGGCAAATTTTTCAAGTGGAATATTATAATGATAATTACTAACCATGAACTTTTCAAGGTTTATCTTGTAAGGTTCCGAAAAGTCGAATAAAAAATTTTTCAACTCAGGCATGGTATAAAGTAAGAGGTGAACAGCTTCTTTCACTTTAAGCATACCCATCGTCTGGGTTATTTTTTCTTCCGGGTGCTGAACATATGGGATTACACTTTGAAAAAACGCATGTAAAAATTCGCTCTTTGGTATGAGGATATTAGACGGCCCAATATATTTCTGAGTGATTTCTATCTGCTCCTCCAGCGCAATTTGCCTTAGCAGATCTTCTTTCAGCCTGATAACAATCGTTTGATAGTACTCTTCTTCAAGTGGGATTTTGGTAAGTTCACCCAGTTGATTTTTTTGAATCAGCAACATCTCACCGCGACCCATGGAGACTTTTTCGGAAACAGTCTCCATGGTAAAACGGCCAGATACCTGCAATACAAGCGTATTGTGTTCCATAAATGCCACCTTTTCTTTTCTCATTGCAGCGAGGTAGGAGAAAAAAATAACACCCGGAATGATTTCTGTTGGATTCGTCATTGTGTGAAGGTATAAAAGATGCGGTGCCTTTTTTGAATCGTATCTTACCGTTGCAGGTAAGTACTTCCAAGAATTGCACCTGGTGCAAAATGCGTGTTAAGCATATTCATTTCATCGCTGCTGAACTTAATTTCCATAGCCTGCATATTCTCCGGCAGCCTTGATCTCCGGCTCATGCTTACCAATGGCATAATATGATCACCCTGTGCATTTACCCAGGCAATGGCGAGTTGTGTCGGGGTATATCCTTTGTCTTTAGCCAGTTGTTTTAATACCTCCACTTTCTCCAGATTTTTTACCAGGTTATCTCCCTGGAAACGTGAAAAATGATTGTGATAACTGCCGGCCGGAAGTGGCGCTTTCATATCCCCGGTAAGTAATCCTTCCGCTGTATTGGCAAAAGCCACCACGCCAATGCCCAATTCTTTTGCTGTTGGTAACAGGTCACTTTCAATCTGGCGGTCGGCAAGTGAGTAACCGATCTCCAGTGCTGCAACAGGATGAACACTATTCGCTTTGCGCAATTGTTCTGCAGTTATTTCAGACACACCCAGGTAACGTACTTTTCCTTCCTTGATCAGGTCTGCAATTGTTCCAATAATATCTTCCACCGGAACACTGTTGTCAATCCTGCAGGGCTGATAAAGGTCAATTGTGTCGATGCCCAAACGAACCAAAGAATAATTGATGAAGTTCTTAATGGCTGCCGGACGAAGATCCAATCCCAGCCACTGGCCATTATAAAAGATGGCCCCAAACTTAACGCTGATAAAAGCGTCATTCCTTCTGCCTTTAATAGCTTTACCAACCAGCAATTCGTTATGGCCGCTGCCATAAAAATCGCCGGTATTCAGAAAATTAATACCGTTGTCTAATGCAGTTTGAATAGTAGCGATGCTTTCGTTTTCATCATTTGCCGGTCCGCCCCAAACGGAAGACATGCGCATGCAGCCCAACCCGAGTTTTGATACCAGTGGCCCGTTATTACCCAATGCTATTTTTGTTATTGTTGTCATTGCTGTTGTTTTAATAGTGATTAACAGTACAAAGGTCGGCATACATGATCCTTTGCAACTTTCCTTTACAGCTCAAATAACTTGCCTGAATGGCTCACTTCAGTTTTTTGTACAGGCTTTGACAAATAATTGATGAGGGCAGCCACATCAAAGATTCACGGGTAAAGCTGGTATTTATAATGCGATACAGCATCGCACTTAACTTGTGTACTCTATATTCATTGCAGCTTCTGTGTAAAATGTCAAAATGGATAAAAGGAATCCCAAATTGCATATTCCCGGGTAAAAAGATTGAGTATACTTTTAGTAAGTAGCATCTGCTCAGAATTTTGTGTATACACTTCGGTAGCATAGAATAACAAAAAACTTTTTTTATATCGCAATCAACGTCGGCGGGTGTTTTCACATCCGCTCTATTTGCGACAGATAATGTAAAACACGGCTTCGCCCCGGATAACTTGGTGAAGAATTTTTACGAAACAAGCGCATTTCGTTTTATAAAAATGCTTGCTTTTGGATTTGTATGGCGGATAGTTTTCCTCCATCAAATTTTTTTCCTCACCACACTATGTTTATTTTGGCGCATGAATACCCCCGCCGTTTCGTTACTCAATAAATATGTTATTCAGGTTTCGCTTATTGTCTTGTTCTTGCTGCAAGGCGATAGTACACTCAAGGCACAAAGCGAAGACCTGCTTCGTTATGTGAACCCCCTGATAGGAACAGGGGCCAGCGATGTGTATACACGATGGGGTAAGGAAGGCGGCACCTATCCCGGCGCGGCTGCATCCTGGGGTATGTTCCAGTTATCACCCGAAACAAAGCTCAATGGCAGCTATGATTACGCAGATAGTGCCGTTTATTATTTCTCCTGTATGTATCATCACAGTGGTTTCCCTTCGGGATCTACAGGCCGTGTATGGATCATGCCACTGGCAGAGCAATGGAAACCGGGATACAACCGCACATTCAAACATACAGATGAACAAGCCAGCCCTGGTTATTACCGCATAGGTTTTGCTGACGGTAAAACAAATGTGCAGGCAACTGTTACAACGCATGCCGGTATTTTCCGCTTTGCTTACCCGCCAAACGTGAAGCCGCGCATCCTGGTAGCGGATGCGGGCAAATTGATCCTGCACTCCAACCTGATTGTGGAAGGTAAGGGCAGAAACAGCGTCGCGATCCGTTTTGATAAGCCATGGGCTGATACGATGTCCTGTGCCGGTGGTTATGAATTTGATTTTAATGCGAGCAGTGAAGACAGCACAATCCTTACACTCTCTATCAGCGCTTCTTCGCTTGGGTTTGAACAGGCATCTGCTAATCTCGATGCAGTATTGGGTAATAAAAGTTTTCACGAAATAGCACAACAGACAGCGGCAGACTGGCAGCAATTACTATCACATATACAGGTGGCGGATGACAGCTTTGGGGAGAAGACTAAATTCTATACCGCGCTTTACCATTCCCTGTTGTTGCCCTGGATTGTGTCCGATGTGGATGGCAGTTATCGCGGCGCCGATGGCAATAAACACTACACCCGTGGCAGCTATGAGTACGGCGGTTTTTCGCCCTGGGATACCTACCGCACGCTGCATCCACTGCTTACTCTTTTGTATCCTGATCGCCAGCGGGACATGTTGTTGTCCATGGAAGACCAATACCTGTCGTCCGGTTATCTTCCTACTGAATCAATGACTGGCAACCACAGCATCCCTATTATCGCAGACAGTTACCTGAAAGGTATGCGGGCAGGAGATAGCGCAGTGCTTTATCGCGCCATGCGTAAAAGCATACTGGATGGGCCATACCGTAAAGAAGATATGGAATCGTATGTTCAGCATGGATATATTCCTCATCCGCTGCAGGAATCGGTTACCCGAACCGTTGAATATTGTTACGACGACTGGGCTTTGGCGCAATACGCATTGAAGATCATGAGAGACCCTGTTACCGCAAAACAATTGATGGCACGCAGCCGTAATTACCGCAACCTGCTGGACCCTGTTAATGGCTGGTTCGTGCCACGCAAGGCCAATGAGTTCTATCCACTATCTGCCAATGCCGGTTTTAAAGAAGGCGATAAATATGTATACAGTTATGCGATGCCTCAATACCTGCGGGATATGGAAAACCTGGGTGGGGGACAACGCAGCTTTGCAGATACACTCAACACCGCATTGAATGATAACCGGCTGGTATTTGATAACGAAACCATGTTTCACGTGCCTTACCTGTTTGCGGCCTCTCCGGTAGCATATAAAACAGATGAATGGTTGTCACGCATCCTGTCTATACGGTTCACAACAAAACCTGGCGGATTACCCGGTAATGATGACCTGGGAAGCCTTTCTTCCTGGTATGTGTGGAGCGCCCTGGGCTTATACCCGTTTGCCCCGGGTAGCCCGGAATATATTGTACATAAACCGGTATTCAGCAACGTGAAACTGATGCTGGCGAATCATACAGAATTGAAACTTTCTACAGATGGTTCACCGGGTGAATACAAATACCTGAAAACAGCAAGTATAAATGGAGAACAGTTATCAGCCCGATGGCTCCATCACAACAAGCTGCAACAGGGTGGTGAGCTCAGGTTTATAATGACGAATAATGCCGCACAAGCTGCGATGGGAAGTCCGTTGCCGGGAGATACCGACGATAGCCTGCAGGTGGCTGTACGCATACAAGGGAACAAACAACTGGTTACCACAGCAGGCCAGCCCTTTGAAGTTGGTTACTGTGCGCAAAATACGGGTGGTGCCGGAACCTATATTGCACAGGCGCTGGCGGATGGAAAACTGATTGGCAGCAACAGGCGTTTTTTGAAGAGCGGGCAATCATCTGCCGGTACAATAACCTGCGAACTATTCACCTATGGCAAACATACTGTTTATGTTAACCAGGATTCAATAATAGTAGAAGTTAGAAAAAGAACCTTCGCTAAAAGCCCGGGCTACCGGGTGGAGGCGCTGACAGTCCCTCCGTTTGTTCGTAACGGCGCCTGGTTGCCCTATCGTTACCTGGTACAGAACCGTACGGGTGAGCGAAAGCAATTGATCATACCGGTAATGATCAATGGAAAAAAACTAAGGTCGGATACGGTAATGGTTGATCCCGGCGAAAGACAGGTTGTTCAGGATAGTATTTTAACCAGCAATAAAGGGCTGCTGCAGATTTCTGTAGCCAGCGTTTCTGCTCGGTCAAGGGTTTGGCAAAAGTCAACTGAAAAGATCGTGGTGGATATGCCGAAGGGCAATACATCATCCGCGGCTACTGATATCTCCGGCTTTAATCATCATGGTAAAAAAATGGTTGATGGCGGCTATCTCGATCTTCCTGTTACTGCGGGCTGGCCTTATGCCGGTAATACCCTTACCATGATGGCCTGGGTACTGGATACAGATTCCCGCAAACCGCTTGGAACGATACTATCACAGGGAGATCACAATGTGATGCAGCTACAGGGCAATGCGCTCAGCTTTTTTGCCGGCGGCTGGGGCAGGGGCGAATGTGGTGTTGACCTGCCTGCCGACTGGAAGAAGGGTTGGCATCATTTGGCCGGTGTTTGTACCGATGGCGGACTGATCGTTTACCTGGACGGCAAGATCGTATCGCAGTTAAACATACAAGAACCGGCTGATTTACATAACAACACTTCCTGGGCTATCGGTGGTAATAACGAGTTTCCGCTGGAACGAAATTTTCCCGGTAAGATAACCGGCGTAAAGATCCTGGAAGCAGCTTTGAGCGGGGAGGAAATAGTAAATTTTATGAAGACAAGTAAGCCTGAAGAAAAGTAAAACGTATAAGATGATGGATTTAAAAATCCTGTTGAACAGGAAATAACAGGTACAGGAAACCATTAATTATACATTGAATAATTACCCACCCAACGGGTATTTTCAGAGCGCAGGATTTTAATAATTTCATTAGCCTCTTCCGCTAAATATTCATATATCCTGAAATGAGGAAGTGATGAAAGCAGGTTGATTACTTCCTCATTTTTGGTAACCACAAAGTTTACCTGGCAGGTATTGAATATAATGCATACCTGTTCTGTAATATTTATCTTTAAAAGGTTCAGGTTCTCAACTACCTGTGAAAAAGTAAGGTCTGTGGTAAAGAATTTCATTGTAGTAATTAGGTTGTTGTGTGGCCACAAATTGTTTGCCATAAATAAAAAAACAAGCGTTAGAAAACGCCTGTTTTAAATATTTATACCCCCAATAAAAGTGATTTGATTTACTACAAACATGGGGCCAAACTATACTAAAATAGCTTAAGACTGCTATTGACAGATATTGATGTGCGATTTACCGCATAAAATAACCTGCTTGCCGATAATAAATGCCAGAGACTGCTGTACGTCTTTAAATTCAACAATTGCCTGGCTTTATCAGCTTACTCAAATTTATTTTCATAACTCAGTTTCTTAATAAATATCTTTTAAATTCAATCTTATTGAAAAACACAGGGGCGGACATCAATGATCTCCGCCCTTTATATTTTCTGCATCTCTTTCCCCGGTTATAAATAGGCCACGACTTTTAAAAAGTCAAAAAGTGCATAACAAATACCATTTTGTATATTTATTTTAATTGGGATAGAATCAACTTTACCACATATTGCTGCCGCCATATTACCTTAAGCCGGGAAGAGAAAGAATGATTTGCCAGAATATGACCGACGATTGCAAGAATGTTAGAAGGCGGCGCACTGTAGGTAGCACGATTTATCATTTGATCAATACAACAAAAGCCTTACTGGGCATATGAAAATTCGCACAAGCGTTTTTGGCCTGTTATGCCTTGCTGCTGTTGCAGTATGCGGGCCAATGGCATGTAAAAACGGAGGGTCTTCCCCGGGTTCATCAGAAAAACTCCCTGAAACGGTGAGTTATAATTTTGATATACGTCCTATCTTATCAGACAAGTGTCTTGCATGCCATGGTCCGGACGCCAATAAACGGCAGGCGGGATTAAGGATGGATGACGCCGCAAGCGCATTTGCCGCATTAAAAGAGCATCCCGGTGCACATGCGCTCGTGGCTGGTATGCCGCAACTTTCGGAAGCCTATTTGCGCATCACCACAAAAGACACGGCTGAGCTGATGCCTCCGCCATCTTCCAATTTAAAGTTAACCCCACACGAAATAAGTCTTATCGAAAGATGGATTAAACAAGGCGCCAAATATGAAAAACACTGGGCCTTTGTTCCGCCTAAAAAACCGGCTTTGCCCAAAGTGGAAATGAAGGAATGGCCAAGGAATGAGCTGGATTATTTCATCCTGCACAAGCAGGAACAGAATGATGTTAAACCCAATGAGGAAGCCGATAAGGAGCGCCTGTTAAAAAGGGTGAGTCTTGACCTGACCGGCCTGCCGCCCACACTTAAAATGATGGATGATTTTCTTGCAGACAGCAGTAAAAATGCCTACGAGAAAATGGTGGATAAGCTGATGCAAAACCCGGCTTATGGTGAGAAGATGTCCATACACTGGCTGGACCTTGCACGTTATGCAGACTCACACGGTTACCAGGATGATGGCTATCGCACACAATGGCCCTGGCGCGACTGGGTGATACATGCCTTTAACGAGAACATGCATTACAATGACTTTGTAACCTGGCAACTGGCCGGTGATTTATTGCCCAATGCAAGCCAGGAACAGTTGCTGGCTACCGGCTTTAACCGCAACCATAAAATAACGGAAGAAGGTGGCGTAATACCGGAAGAATATAGAATCATGTATGTGTCAGACCGCACCGATTTGTTTGGTAAAGGACTGATGGGCGTAACACTGGAATGTGCGCATTGCCACGACCATAAGTATGACCCCTTTTCGCAGAAAGATTATTACCAGATGTTTGCCTTCTTTAACAATGTAAAAGAAGTAGGTATTGAATCGGTAATTGGTGGCCCTGAAACCTATGCGAAAAAACCCTTGATGGAAATCAGCAACGATGATGTTAAAAAGGTACTCACGTTCATCAATAAATCAGATACAGATAAACTGATTGTTTCTGTAATGGGCGACCTGGATACCATTCGTAAAACGCATATCCTGCAACGTGGTGTATATGATGCACCGGGCGATGAAGTGCAACCGGGCACACCGGCGTCTATCCTTCCATTCAATAGCAGCTATCCCAAAAACAGGCTGGGCCTTGCGGAGTGGTTGTTTGATAAAAAGAACCCGCTTACTTCAAGGGTATATGTAAACCTGTTGTGGCAGGAGTTTTTTGGAAGGGGCATTGTAAAAACATCCGGTGATTTTGGTATGCAGGGCGAACTTCCTTCCAACCCCGCTTTGCTTGACTGGCTGGCGGTTGACTTTATGGAACATAACTGGGATATCAAGCGGCTGGTAAAACAAATGGTTACTTCGGCAACCTACCGGCAGTCTGCTGTTGTTACTCCTGAAAAATTAGCAACAGACCCTGAAAATATATTACTTGCCCGCGGCCCTCGTTACCGTATACAGGCCGAGCTGGTAAGAGATGTAGTATTGGCAAGCAGCGGCCTGCTTAATCCTGCAATTGGCGGCCCGAGTGTAAAGCCTTACCAGCCCGCAGGCTTGTGGGAAGGCGCAACTTCCGGAAGAGGTTTGTTATCGATGTATGTGCAGGACCATGGCGCCAAGCTTTATCGCCGCGGTATGTACACGCTGATTAAACGCACGGTACCACCGCCAACCATGGCCATATTCGATGCCAGCAACAGGGACATGTGTGAAGTGCGCCGCTTGAAAACCAACACGCCGTTACAGGCATTGGTGATGATGAATGACCCTGCCGTACTGGAAGCATCAAGGGTGCTTGCAGAAAAATTACTCGAAGAAAAAACGGATGTAAACAGCAAAATAACCAAAGCATTCCGGTTGATTGTTTGTCGCAAGCCGAAAGAAAAAGAGCTCGAAATATTGAGCAGTTATTACAATAAGCAATTAAGCACGATGCAGCCCGGTACGGCAGATAAAATGCTGGCTGAAGGTGAATACCCGATGAAAGGAGATGTAGACAAGAAAGCGCTGGCATCCATGATGCGCACGATTTCCACTATATACAATCTCGAAGAAACCATCATGAAATCGTGAGGCTGGTAAAGAGGTGGTAGGGATGCTCTGCGAGGCGTCCTCGCCTCGCAGGTTTATTCTATCGCCTCCGGCGATGCTGAAAAGTCTCAGACTTCTGTTATGCTGAGAAATGCGTAGGCTTCGCAGCATAACAGAGGAAATAAATATAAAATCGTGATGTTGTTTAATTTGAAGAGGCAGTAAACGGAGCGTTGATTGTCGCCACAAGAACAGGATGATGAAGTGATTGCGACGCAACCGGGATGCCATGAAACAAGGAAGCCGGTATTTAAATATTGAAATTAAAAGATTCTATAACAACCAACAGTAGTTATATGGAAAAAGAAATTCTAGAACAAGGCTTTAGCTGGAACAGACGCAGGTTTCTGTCTGCCATGAGCCTTGGCGTGGGAAGTATGGCACTGGGCTCTTTGCTGATGCCCAACCTGTTTAACAATGGCGGTATAGATGAAGAGGCGATTAAAGCAGGCCTTCCCAATTTTGCACCCAGGGCAAAACGAATCATCTATCTTTTTCAAAACGGTGCGCCTTCGCAACAGGAGTTGTTTGATTATAAGCCAAAGCTGCGCGAAATGATGGGCAAGGAAATACCTCCATCCGTTCGCGGTACGCAGCGTCTTACGGGTATGACTGCCGGCCAGTCTTCATTCCCGCTCGTGGGCTCGTTTGTGGACTTTAAGCAATACGGTCATTCGCGTGCCTGGATTAGTGACCTGATGCCTTATACTGCTAAAATCGCCGATGACCTTTGCATCATCAGGTCGATGTATACGGAAGCCATCAATCACGACCCCGCACTTACTTTTATACAAACAGGTTCACAGCAGGGTAACAGGCCAAGCATGGGCTCGTGGCTGAGTTATGGCCTGGGCAATGAAAATAAAAACCTGCCCAACTTTACCGTGCTGCTTTCAAGAGGTATAGGTAACGGACAAGGGGTTTACTCCAAATTATGGTCGAATGGTTTTCTTGATTCGGTACACCAGGGCGTTCAGTTCAGCAAGGGCGAAGACCCGGTGCTTTACCTGCGCGACCCAGCCGGTATGGACAGGAAGGCACGCCGCGAAATGCTCGACAATCTCTCCGAGTTAAACGAGCTCTCCTACAAAGAAATGGGAGACCCTGAAATTCATACCAAAATCAAGCAATATGAAATGGCTTACCGCATGCAGACGGCGGTACCTGAAGTGATGGATTTATCCAAAGAGCCTGACCATATTGTAAAGATGTACGGGCCTGAATGTCTTGTTCCCGGCACGTTTGCGGCCAACTGTTTACTCGCCCGCAAATTATCTGAGAACGGTGTTCGTTTTGTACAATTGTATCACCAGGGTTGGGACCAGCATGGCAACCTTCCTTACGAAATAGCCAAACAGGCAAAGGATGTTGACCAGGCTTCAGCGGCGTTGGTTACAGATTTAAAACAACGTGGCCTGCTGGATGAAACACTCGTGATATGGGGCGGCGAATTTGGACGTACCAGCTACACCCAGGGCAAGCTAACCAAGGATAACTATGGACGCGACCATCACCCGAGGTGCTTTAGTATCTGGATGGCCGGTGGTGGTATTAAACCTGGTATTGTATATGGTGAAACGGATGAGCTGGGCTATAATATCATCAAAGACCCTGTGCATGTACACGACTTCCAGGCAACGATATTAAACCAGATGGGACTTGACCATGAAAAGCTCATCTTTAAACATTTGGGTCGCAGGTACAGGTTAACAGATGTTTCCGGCAAAGTGGTAAAAGATATTATATCCTAGCGATAAAAGATATAGCGATTCGCTTGAACAAGCGCAGCATTTTGATAAGCATTCAATTTTAATTCTCCTTATTTTAATGAAGATAAGATTCAGCATTCTTGGCGCCCAACTATTGCTTGTACTGAATATTTTTATTGTTTTCCTGCTGCTGCTTGAAAGTAAGCTGCAGGTGCCCGCCTGGCTTCAATCGGTGGGCCGTGTGCATCCGTTGTTGCTGCACTTTCCTATCGTTATTCTAATCATGGCGATGCTGCTGGAATTCTTTCGTTTCAGAAAAGATATCTCTTCCAATACCTTCTATAAAAAACTTACGCATCACCTGCTGTTATCCGGTGCATTGCTGGCTGGCATAACTGTATTTATGGGGCTGATTCTTTCGCATGAAGAAGGCTATGCAGGTGAAACATTACAGTGGCATAAATGGACTGGCGCTGCAGTGTTCTTTATCGCATCCATCATCTATTTTATAAGAAACAGCAACTGGTACAAAGCCCCGCTGGCAAAGGTGGGAGGCATTGTTATTGTGCTTGTCATTATTCTCAGCGGCCACTATGGCGCGGCGCTAACCCATGGAGAAGATTTTATTTCGCAACCACTGGCCGTTTACTTTCCCGTTCCGCAGGTGCCGTTTGAAAAAGCGGTGATTTTTGATGATGTGATTAAACCGATACTGGTAAAAAAATGTACAAGCTGTCACAATCCGGATAAGCTGAAAGGTGAGTTGATGTTAACAGATTCTGCAGCCATTATGAAGGGCGGCAAATCAGGTAAACTCTTTGATGCTGCAGACCCTGAACTCGGTCTGTTCCTGCAACGTATTCATCTTCCGGTGGATGAAAAGAAACATATGCCACCTGCGGGAAGACCTCAGCTTACAGAACCCGAAATCATGTTGCTGGCCAGCTGGATAAAATCGAAGAAGATTTTGTTCTCTAAAAAAGTAGCGGAGCTACCTGAAGAGGATTCCCTGCGAATGGTTGCTTCAACGGTATTACAACCATCAGAGAATGCTGCCGAAGTATATGATTTTCCTGCAGCCGATGAGCAAACGGTTGCAAAACTCAATACCGATTACCGCACCATACTTCCGCTGGCGAAGGAGTCACCTGCGCTGGCAGTAAATCTCTATAATAAAGAAGCTTACTCAGCCAAACAATTGCAGGAACTTGATGCCATCAAGAAACAGGTAGTATCGCTCGACCTTAATAAATTACCCGTGTCCGATGCTGACCTGAAGAGTGTAAGCCAGTTTGAAAACCTGCGGCATCTATACCTCAACTTTACTGAAATTACTGCTGCCGGTTTAAAAGAACTGGTGCCATTGCAACATCTGCAATCACTCGCCATTTCCGGAACGAAGATTAATTACAAAGACCTCAGCGCACAACTACCGGCCCTGAAAAATCTGAAAACGATGGCTGTATGGAATACTGCTTTATCTCCTTCAGATATCAAGCAACTGGAAACTGCCAATAAGGGTATTCATTTTATAGAAGGGTTTATTGATGATGGTTCCAACCCGTTGAAATTGAATCCACCGCATGTAGAAAATAAAACCATGGTTTTTGCACAAACATCGCCGGTATTGCTGAGTCATTCGGTAAAAGGAGTGGAGATAAGGTATACGCTGGATGGTACGGAACCGGATAGCATAAAATCGCCTGTGTTCAGCAAAGATGTTATGGTGAACGAGAATACGCAGGTGAAAGCGAAAGCCTATAAAACCGGATGGTTCTCCAGTGATGTGATAAGCTTCTCCTTTCTGAAGAGCACTATAAAACCGGATAGTGTGCGGCTGCTGTATAAGTTAAACAGCGTACACCAGGCCGAAGGCGCCAATACATTTTTTGATACAAGATTGGGTGCTATCGGCGCCAACAACCCTGCATGGGCCAATAACTGGGCGGGCGTAATTCATAACGATATGGCTTTTGTTGCAATGTTTAATAAACCCATTACGGTAAGCTCGCTCGGCTTGCATTATATGGTGGAAGAAGAAACCGGCATCCTGCCTCCTGGCTCCGTTCAGGTTTGGGGCGGTACAGATGAACAACATCTTAAACTTATCGCAACGTTTAAAAAGGCCCCGCTGCCTGCACCAAAAGAAAAACCGACCATCCGCATTATGGAAGATAGCTGGAAACCTGTTACTGTTTCCTGTCTTAAAATAATCGCCACACCACACGAGAAGGATAAGAAATATTTACTGGTGGATGAGATGATGTTGAATTAGGTTGCTTCAATTCGAGATTTAAAATTATTACAGGATCATCTTCTGATGTTTAATAACAATCGGATATGACAGCTCAATTTGTTTTATCGAAGTATCAAAGAATTAAAACAACCAACACAAACCAGCATCATTCAATATTCAAGAAAATTACTCAACGGTTTACTCTCACCGTTGCATGAGGTAACTACAAATTATCCTTGCAGTTAACAGCCTGCACTGCAAAGAAATGTCCTGTTATTTTAAGCGTCGCAGAATTTTTAATCAAAAAAATTTTGCTTAAACGTTTAAAGGCATATATTTGTTTCGAAGTTTAATTTTTATAAGATTGCTTAAACGATTAAACAATGCCATATTCAAATCATCTTGCCACGTATTGCTTTCAGCAGCATTGCAGTTCGTTGCTACATCAACTGTACTTTACAGGCTTACTGGTTTTAAAAAGACAGGAACCCGTTTATTGCCGGCATGATACTTAAGACCTATACTATTGCTAACTGAATGATTGATTGCTAACTGCGCGGCACTACCGTTTAGAACAGCTAACTGTTGAGTACAACTTAATTCCCCACACTAAAAACTTTTTTATGTGTTTCTTGCTTAAAAAGACACAGCAGGTACTCTTGTGCCTGTGCTATCCCATCATGGCCATTAAAAAAAATAAGGCCATACTGGTTTCCTTATCCACCTGCATTTGCATCCAGACAACTGTTTTTGCACAACAAAAGATTACCGGTAAAATCACCGATGAAAAAGCAGCGCCGCTTGCAGGCGCCATTATTAAAATTTCAGGTACCAGCACCGCCGTTACTACCAATGCGGATGGTGATTTTTCAGTTGCCGCATCAAAGGGACAAATACTCGAAATATCCTTTGTTGGAAAGGTTAGCCAGACCATAACCATTGGCGATAACCCGGTGGTAAATATTGCGCTGAAGGATCAGTCCGCTTCAGATCTTAATGATGTGGTAGTAACTGGTTATATGACGCAAAAGAAAGCTGACCTTACCGGTGCAGTTTCTGTTGTATCTCCCAAAGAGCTAAGTAAAAGCCATGGCGCCACTAACGTAATGCAATCATTACAAGGTGTTGTTCCTGGTTTGCATGTTACTACTGATGGTAACCCATCGGGCAATGTTGGTATACAGATACGCGGCCTTACTTCATTAAACGGGGGAGCGCCGCTTATTGTAATAGATGGTGTTCCTAGCTATATGAACCTGCGCGACATCAATCCGGAGAACATTGCATCCATGCAGATATTAAAAGATGCATACTCTACCAGTATCTATGGTACTCAGGGTGGTGCGGGCGTTATATTAATACAAACCAAGAAAGGGCAGGCTGGTAAAGCCAAGATCAGCTACAACGGCTCTTTTGGATTTGCTGACTTTAGAAATAAAGTGCCTATGCTTAATACGCAACAGTATGGTCAGGCACTCTGGCAGGCTGCTGTGAACAACGGACAGGATCCAAACGCTGTAACACAGATCTATGACTATGACTGGCACAATGATGCCAATGGTATTCCTGTATTGGATAAGGTAACACCGGTGAAGTATCTTAATGCAGATTCGACAATGATCGCCGGCAACACCAACTGGCTGGATGCTATCTCTCAACGCGGCATCCAGAATAACCAGCAGATCACTATCTCCGGTGGTACAGATAAATCAACTTCTTTATTGTCCTTAAACTTTCTTCAGAACCAGGGAACACAGATCTATACCGGGTTTAAAAGATTTACGGCCCGCGTAAATACAGAATACCGTGTTATTAAAGACCACCTTACTATCGGTGAAAATATTGAGGCCTCTCACATGATCGACAATAACCAAAATGCCATGCACGATGCATTGGTAGAACCACCTATCATTCCCGTACATACTACAAATGGTGGATGGGGTGGCTCTGCAGTAGCACTTGGGATGGATGACTATTGGAACCCTGTGCGCTCCCTCACATTAAATAAAGACAATGGAAATAAATACAACAAGGTTTTTGGTGATATACATGCCAGCCTCACTTTTATGAAGAACTTTACGCTACGTTCACAACTTGGGTTGATATATACGGACGGATACCATCGTAACATTCAGTTCACATTCCAGGAAGGCGGCGGAAAGTTTAATCCCATCAGCAGCGTTGACCAATGGTACTGGCGCGAATCATCGCTTGATCTTACCAATACGCTGAACTATAAGTTGAATACGGGCAAACATAATCTTGATGTGCTGGCCGGTATGGAAGCAAACAAATATGTTACAGAAACGATGGACGCCAGCCGTCAGACAATACAGTTTCAAAACTATGATTATGCTTACCTGAGCACAGCTACAGGCAACATGTCTATGAGCGGTGGAGGAGACAGGTATAACCTGTTGTCTTATTTCTCCAAATTCAACTATTCATATAATTCAAAATACCTGCTTTCCGGTTCATTAAGATATGATGGTTCTTCCAAGTTTGGTAAGAACAACAGGTTTGCACTATTCCCGGCATTGTCTGCAGGATGGCGCCTGAGCAGTGAAGATTTTCTGGCGGGTAACAGCACTATCTCTGATCTTAAAATCAGGGCGAGCTGGGGTAAAAACGGAAGCCTTGCCAACATCAGTTCCTTATCTTCTCAAACTTACTTTGGGTCAGACTATAACTTCACTTCTTATGGTATCGGAGGTATGGAAACAGGAAGCCTTCCTTCTGGTTATTACCGCGTACATACAGGTAATGATGACCTGAAATGGGAGACAACTTCTCAAACAAATATCGGCATCGACTTTGGCTTCTTTAACCAGCGCATATCCGGTTCAATCGATTTCTACCGCAAGCATACAGATGGTATGTTAATCGAACCTCCTTACCTGGGCACTTTTGGAGAAGGCGCTTATCAATACATCAATGCGGCTAACATGACCAACAAGGGTGTGGAGCTTTCAATCGCATACCAGAGTGATGCACGCAAAGATTTCAGGTACCAGTTAAGAGGCAATATCAGCTATAACAAAAACGTGGTGAATAACCTGCCTGTATCTGTGCAGTATTCATGGGGTGGAAGTGCTTTAAAAGGTGATGGTATTGCAGGTCATCCATGGGGCGCTTATTATGGATTTATTACTGATGGCCTTTACCAATCACAATCAGAAGTGGATAACTCCGCAGATCAGCCAGGTAAGGGAATTGGAAGGATAAGATATAAAGATATATCCGGGCCGGATGGTAAACCTGATGGTAAGATAGATTATGATTATGATCGTACCTGGATAGGAAACGGTTCAACACCCAAAGTAGAGTATGGTTTTTCTATTAATGCTTCTTATAAAAATTTTGATATCTCTATGTTCTGGCAGGGAGTTGCCGGTGTGAATGTTTACGATGGATGGAAGACTTACAGCGACTTCTGGAACGTGTGGGTACAGAATGGTTTTAATCATCCTACGCGTGTGCTAAATGCGTGGACGCCAACAAATACCAAGTCCACCATTCCTGCATTGTCGTTAAACAATGTGAATGATGAATTAAGGATGTCAACCTACTTTATTGAACCTGGTAATTATCTCAAACTAAGGAACCTGCAGATCGGCTATAATTTACCAAGGGCCTTTAGTTCAAGGCTGGGTATGGAACGCTTCTACTTTTACGTAATGGCAGAAAATATCCTGAATGTAAAGAGCAGCAAATTTACCGGGCCCGATCCGGAAAATCCTGACGGAAGCTCTTACAGCAATCCTTATGTAAGACCGCAGGTATATAAGCTGGGGTTGGAAGTTTCTTTCTAATCATTACACAGGTTTAAAACAAACATCACATTCTATCAAACCATCTGACCATAAAAATATAACAGATGAAAAAGTTATTTCCTCTTTTACTCTTATCCGGTATAATACTTTTTATTACAAGCTGTAAAAAGTTCCTGGATGTTACGCCGCAAGGTGTGGTTACCGAAGACAACGTAAGTACACCTGAAACCATTGACGGCCTTGTTATAGCGGCCTATGCATGGATTCCGCATGAAGGTATTATTAACCAGAAGATGAGCCCCTGGCTGGCCGATATAAAATCGGATGATTCCTATAAAGGTGGCGGCGGTATTGGCGATCAGATTCCCTGGTATCAATGGGAAGTATTTTCACTAACCACGGCAAGTGTAGGCAATAACGATGGCCTCTGGTATGGCCAGTATGAAGCCATCTCCAGGTGCAACACGGCTTTAAGGGCTTTGAATACTATTGATGGCGGTACGTATCCTCAGAAGGATCAGCGTATTGCCGAGATGCGATTCCTGCGGGGGTATTGTTTTCTTGATCTGAAAAGATGGTATAAATGGATACCTTATTTTGACGAGAACGTAACCAATGATTCCATCGCCAAGATTCCAAACCACCCGGATACAGCTACCAGCGACCTGCCTATCTGGCAACACATCTATGATGATTTTGCCGCCGCTGCAAACGTATTGCCCGATGCACAAACCGATGCCGGCCGGCCTACAAAATATGCAGCAAAGGCTGAAATGGTACACGCGTTAATGTGGATGGCTTATGAGCAGGATAAATCAAATCACGTAACAAACATCAATACTCAAAGGCTTACACAGGCACTATCTATCGCCGATGAAATCATTAACAGTGGTAAGTATAGCCTGGCTACAGATTTCGCTATCAACTTTTCGTATGCCTATGATAACCGGTCTCCGGAATCAATCTTTGAGTGGCAGTATACACATGGAGATGGTACGCCTAACGGTAACCTTAATGGAGGAACTCCGCTGAATTCTCCCTGGTGGCCTCCTTACTTTAGCTGCTGTGATTTTCATAAAGCATCCTATAATCTTGTCAATGCCTTTAGGGTTGATGCTGATGGCGTTCCTATGTTCGACAATTTTAATGATGCCGAGATCACGAACAAGCAATCCTATTTTGCAGGTAATAGCTGGGATCCCCGTATCGGTCATACGGTAGCCATCCCAGGCCTGCCCTGGAAATACCAGCGTACGCTGTTATTTGATAGCAGTGGTGCGCGAGACCCGAACAACTACGGTTACTTCAACTCACTAAAGGAAAACGTAGAATCAGATTGTCCCGGCCTTGTAAATCTTTTCTGGATGTGGAACTCAAAAAATGAAATCGCTATGCGCTATGACAAGATATTGTTATGGAAGGCTGAAATCCTCATCAGGCTGGGCCGTGAAAAAGAAGCGCTGCCTATCATTAACCAGGTTAGACAAAGAGCTGCCAACAGCACAGGACAATTAAAATTTGCAGATGGCACTTCCACATTGCCTTATAAGATCAGTCTTTACCAGGATGGTGTAAACTGTAACTGGACTGCTGACTTTGCATTAAAAGCATTGATGTGGGAAGACCGTCTTGAGTTTGCCATGGAAGGTGACCGCTGGTACGATCTTGTTCGCTGGGGTGTTGCAGACAAGGTATTGAATGCTTACTTCGCCAAAGAATATCCACGTGGCCGTCCGTGGATGAAGGATGGACATTTTACGGCTGGTCGTGATGAGTTTATGCCAATACCGCAACCACAGATGAACTATTCTTACGGAGTATATAAGCAGAACATCGGCTATTAGCATCATTGAATTATAGAGAAGTTTTTTCTAACATCATTTAAGAAACAAGCATGAAAAAATTGTTGACAGGGCTGTTTACATGCCTCATAAGTACGGTTGCAATGTCGCAATCATTTAACGGGTTAAATGTAGATATGGGAAATATCTTCATGGTATCTGATGCAAAAACAAGATCCATCAGTCCTGAAAATTTCAACGGCGAAAAAGGGAAAGGCGGAATGGCTACTACAGGTACAGGCGCTAACGCTTCACGCGACCTGGGCAAGGGATGGAAAGTAAGCCCGAGCGTAGTGATAAAAGCGCATACAACATTTACGGTAGCCGATATAACAGGCCCCGGTGCTATACAACATATCTGGATGACACCCACCGGCGTATGGCGCTATTCCATCCTGCGTTTTTACTGGGATGATGAAACCACGCCATCTATTGAAGTGCCTGTAGGTGATTTCTTTGGAATGGGCTGGGGCAAGTTTTCACAAATAAACTCCCTGGCCGTTTGCGTAAACCCCGGCAGCGGATTTAATTGCTATTGGCCCATGCCTTTCAGGAAGAAATGCAGGATCACCATGGAGAATATTAACAATGAAGACATGGTGCTGTATTACCAGGTAGATTATACGCTTACAGATGTACCTAAAGAAGCGGCCTACTTTCATGCCCAGTTCAGGCGTACCAATCCTTTGCCTTATAAGCAGGATTATGTGATGGTAGATAGTATTGTTGGTAAAGGCCAGTATGTGGGCGCTTACCTTGCCTACGGTGTACATAACAACGGCTGGTGGGGCGAAGGTGAGATCAAATTTTTTATAGATGGAGACAAAGAATATCCAACCATTAACGGAACAGGTACAGAAGATTATTTCTGCGGCGCTTATGATTTTGATACCCGTAAAAAGAACGAGGCCGGTGTAGAGGAGGTTAACTATACGGAGTTTTCAACGCCATATGCCGGTCTGCACCAGGTGATTAAGGGTGATGGGCATTATCAGATTGCACAACGGTTTGGCTTATACCGCTGGCATATAAAAGATCCGATACGGTTTGAAAAGAACCTTAAGATCACTCTGCAGGCGTTGGGATGGAGAGATGGGGGACGCTATCTTCCATTACAGGATGATATCGCATCCACCGTGTTCTGGTACCAGTTAGAGCCGCATAATTCTTTTCCTGCGGTGCCTGACAAAGATCACCTGGAAGTAAATTAAGGAAATTTAAATGCGCTTTGGTATTGGTTTGCGTGGATATGATTTATTTTTTGCCCAAATACTGCAGATGATTAAAAAGTTGGTTGGTGCGATTGTTGCCTGTTTATGGCTGTTAAATGTTACTGCACAAACGGAAAGCAAGAAAGGTATCGCGCCGTTTAAGATCAGGCTGGTAAACGGAGAGGGGTTTACTTATGAACAACTTAAGAAAGATGCTCCGGTAACCATCATTTATTTTTCACCGGATTGTGATCACTGCAAGCTATTCACCAAAGCAATGCTAAAGCGCATTGATCAGTTAAAGGAACAGCAGATCGTGATGATCTCTTATGAACATATCAATACAGTGAAAGCATTCGATAAAGAATTCGGACTTTCTTCACAGAAGAATATAAAAATTGGCTCAGAAGGTTATACGTTTGTTGTGCAGAAGTATTATAACATTACCAGGTTTCCTTTTGTTGCAAAGTATAATAAGCAAGGCAGGCTGACAAAAATGGTTACCGGTGATTCTGCACCGGAGCAAATAGCTGCTGCGTTGTAAATACTTTTAGTCACATGTTTTATCAGATCAATTAAATTCAGCGAGTGGAAAAGAAAGTAGCCCTTAAAGATGTAGCAAAACATATTGGTGTATCTGTAGCGCTTGTTTCCTATGTTTTGAACGGCAAGGAAAAGGAAGCGAGAGTTGGCGCTGAGATGGCGGAGCGGATACGCAAGGCCGCTACAGAATTGAATTATCAGCCAAATCTTATTGCCAAAGGATTAAAGATGGGGAAGACCAAAACCATCGGGTTAATTGTTGCTGATATCTCCAATCCTTTTTTCTCCACCATTGCAAGAATTATTGAAGATGATGCAAAGAAACATGGTTATGTGGTAATCTTTGGCAGCAGTGATGAAAGTGCTGAACGGCAGCGCGACCTGATAGATGTATTTTCCACAAGGCTGGTTGATGCATTTATAATAGCCCCTGCGGCGGGCACAGAACAGCAGATCGCAAACATTGTAAAAAGAGATATACCGGTTGTTTTAATTGACCGTTTCTTTCCTGAGCTGAAAGTGGATTGTGTACATATCAACAATTTTAAAGCCGCAGGAAAAGCGGTAACACAACTCATCAGGAATAATCGCACACGTATAGGAATGCTGGCTTATGATACCCCGCAATCGCATATGCAGGATAGAAAGCAGGGGTACAAGGCTGCGCTGAAAGAGAACGATATCCGCTTTAAAAAAGCATGGTTACTGGAAGCAAGCTATCATGATATAGAAAAAGATGTTGCGGCTAAAATGGAATCATTGTTGCGTCCATTGCAGGTAGATGCACTTTTCTTTGCTACCAACTCGCTGGCAGTAGCCAGTTTAAAGATCATCAATAAAATGGGTATCAGGGTACCTGAAGACCTGGCAATAATTTCTTTTGATGAAAGTGATGCATTCGACTTCTTTTATTCACCGGTTACTTATGTGAACCAGTCTTTAACTGATATAGGAAAAGAGGCAATAAAACTGGTGATCAACCGGCTGCACAGTAAAACAAAACAAACCAGGGAAATTATAGTAGAAGCAAAGCTGGTAGTTAGGGAGAGTTGCGGGCATAAGCTAAAGAATAAATAAAATTTTTTTAACCCATTGCTTAAACGTTTAAACATACTTGAATTCTTTTCAGCTCAAATAAAGAAAATATGCAGGCATTAAAACAGGCTACACTCATCGCATACAGATGCTCCATCATCATTGCATCCGCGTTTATCATCAGTTCCTGTAATCAAACAACTAATTCAAACACGATGAATCAAGAAGCAAAAGACAGCTCAAGCCATTCGCCCGGCAGTTTCGGGTACGACCTGGCATTTCTGCAGCAGCATGATAGTGTGATTGTACTTAAAACAAATGATGACAAATCGCAGTTGATCATCTCCCCGAAATACCAGGCAAAGGTTTTTACTTCCACCGCTAATGGTAATGATGGCCTTAGTTTCGGTTGGGTAAATTACAAGGCATTCAGCGCGCCGGTTGATGCACATATGAATGCTTATGGTGGTGAAAACCGTTTATGGCTTGGCCCCGAAGGAGGACGCTTTTCGCTTTATTTTAAACCTGGTGACACGATGGAGTTCGCCAATTGGAAAACACCTGCCCCTTTTGATACTGAAACATGGAGTGTAACAGATAAGTCGGCCAACGCAGTTACCATGCACAAAGACATGCAGTTGAAGAACTTTCATGGCACCCTGCTGAATTTATCCGTAGCAAGAACCGTTGAAATATTAACGAATGATCAAATAGGTAAAACAACCGGTGTTGCGCTTGATGCGGGAGTACAGGTAGTAGGCTATCACACAACCAATATACTAAAGAATACAGGTAAAGATACCTGGACAGAGGCAACAGGTATGCCTTGTATATGGATACTGGATATGATGAAGAATACCGCAGCAACCGTAGTAGTGGTTCCTTATAAGAATGCTGCCGGGAAAACTTTTTCAGAGGTAGCCACCACTAATTATTTTGGTGATATTCCTGCAGACAGGTTAAAGCATGATAATGACCGGTTATATCTTAAGGCTGATGGTAAGAGTCGCGGCAAGCTGGGTATTAAACCTGCTTTTGCAAAGCCCGTATTGGGCAGTTATGATGCCACTAACAAAGTACTTACCGTAACCATGTTTCAGCCCGATTCATCAGCAAGGTATTTAAACCAGGAATGGAATACTACAAAGCCTTCTTTCTCCGGCGATGCAGTGAATGCCTACAACGACGGCCCGCTGGATGATGGTTCGCAAATGGGGCCATTCTATGAGATAGAAAGTGTATCTCCGGCGGCGTTCTTAAAAAGTGGCGAATCAATCACACATCATCACACCGTCTTTCATTTTACCGGTGATGAAAAATCACTGGACAATATCTCGCAAAAACTACTGGGCGTATCGCTCAATGATATTAAAAAAGCATTTTAAAAAAATCAATACTCATCATAAAAAAAGCATTATGGAGCATACAAGTTATTACCCGGCCATTGGTATCCGTCCCGTGATTGATGGCCGCCTGGGCGGCATTCGTGAATCACTCGAAGAAACCACGATGAAGATGGCGCAGAATGTTGCCGCCTTATATGAACGCGAACTACGCTACCCGGATGGGTCACCTGTAAAATGTGTAATTGCTGACACCTGTATTGGCGGAGTGTATGAGGCTGCACAATGTGCACAAAAATTTGAGCGCAGTAATGTAGGTGTTTCTTTATCTGTTACGCCTTGCTGGTGTTATGGCAGCGAGACAATGGATATGAACCCGTCGATTCCAAAAGCTATCTGGGGCTTTAATGGCACAGAGCGGCCGGGTGCAGTATATCTTGCCGCAACATTGGCAGCACATAATCAAATGGGGTTACCTGCATTTGGTATTTATGGTCGTGAAGTGCAAGATCTTGGTGATGAAGTAATCCCGGATGATGTAAAGCAGCGCCTGTTGAATTTTGCACAGGCAGGATTGGCTGTTGCCATCATGCGTGGTAAATCTTACCTCGCTATTGGCTCTGTATCTATGGGGATTGCAGGCTCCATTGTAGTTCCGGATTTTTTCCGTGAATACCTTGGCATGCGTAATGAGTATGTTGATTCAACAGAAGTGCTTCGCCGTATAGAACAAAAGATTTACGACGAAGCTGAATTTGAAAAAGCCTTGGTGTGGGTAAAAAAATATTGTAAGGAAGGGGAGGATCTTGCCAATGAAGAAGGCAAGCAATCTTCCAGGGAACAAAAAGATAAAGACTGGGAGTTTGTAGTAAAAATGACATTGATCATCCGCGACCTGATGCAGGGCAACCCGCATTTAAAAGATAAAGGATTCGGAGAAGAAGCACTTGGTCATAACGCTATTGTTTCCGGTTTCCAGGGGCAGCGCCAGTGGACAGATTTTCTTCCCAATGGTGATTTTTCTGAAGCGATACTCAACTCGTCTTTTGACTGGAACGGTATTCGTGCTCCTTACATGGTGGCAACCGAAAATGACTGCTTTAACGGTATCAGCATGTTGTTTGGTTACCTGCTTACCAACACCGCCCAGATTTTTGCAGATGTAAGAACTTACTGGAGCCCCGATGCAGTGGAACGTGTTACCGGCTGGAAGCCTGATGCTACAGCAGCCGGCGGGTTTATCCACCTGATAAATTCCGGTTCGGCTACCCTGGATGGATCCGGACGACAAGAAAAAGATCAGCAACCGGTAATGAAGCCTTTCTGGGAGATAAATGAGAAGGAAGCTGAAGCCTGCCTGGAAGCAACCACCTGGTACCCCGGCAATAAAGGATACTTCAGGGGAGGTGGCTTTTCATCCAAGTTTGTTACAAAGGGAGGGATGCCTGTAACCATGTGCCGTATTAACCTTGTAAGAGGCCTGGGCCCTGTATTGCAAATTGCAGAAGGTGAAACCATCGATCTGCCGGATGAGGTTCATCATGCGTTGGATAAAAGAACAGACATCACCTGGCCTACAACCTGGTTTGTTCCAAGGCTTACCGGCAACGGCGCATTTACTGATGTATATAATGTAATGCTGCATTGGGGTTCAAATCATGGCTCTATTAGTTATGGCCATATTGGTGACAAACTTATCACACTTGCTGCCATGCTTCGCATACCGGTTTGCATGCATAATATAGAAGAGGAGCGTTTATTCAGACCATCTGCATGGAATGCATTTGGTTCAGAAACAGAAGGTGCTGATTATCGTGCATGCAGCAACTATGGAGCACTATATAAATAATCATTCTTCACACTCAATACTCCGGGTTATACTGCGGCATCCACTGCTTTATAACCCGGATATCAACACTGCTTCCTTGTAAAAAAAAGACAGATGAAAAAAAATAAAGCCGGATCACTTACCCGCCTTGCAGATGGTACCAACCTGCTTGTTCCCTTTGCGCTTATCTCTACCCTATTTCTCATGTGGGGCTTTGCACACGGGTTGCTTGATGTATTGGATAAACATTTCCAGGATATTTTACACGTTACCAAAGCGCAGTCGGGTTTTGTTCAGTTCTCCTTATACATCGGTTACCTGGTAATGGCGGTGCCTGCAGGATTTATCATAAAAAAATACGGATATAAGGCAGGCGTTATTGTCGGGCTTGCCTTGTTTGCATTGGGCGCTTTTTTGTTTTACCCCGTTGCAAAGCTGGAATCTTTTGTGCCTTTTCTTATTGCGCTGTTTATTATCGCCTGCGGACTTGCCTGCCTGGAAACTTCGGCTAATCCGTATTCTACTGTACTGGGGCCTAAGCAATATGCAGCAAGGCGTATCAATATCTCTCAATCCTTTAACGGGCTTGGCTGGATACTGGGTCCGTTAATGGGTGGCTTGTTTATTTTCGGTGCTGAAAAATCAGAAAGCACAGACAAGTTCGCCTCCATGGTAACACCTTACATGATTATAGGCAGCATCGTTGTTGTACTGGCTTTTGTTTTCTGGTTTACCCGTTTGCCTGAGATTGAACAGAAAAGTGAAACGGAGCCTGAGTTTGATCCTCCTATGAGGCACTTGTTAAAACATCCTGCATTTGTTGCTGCGGTAATTGCCGAGTTTTTATACGTGGCCGCACAAACAGGTGTAAATTCTTTCTTTATCAATTATGTAACAGAAGCTGTTCCGGGGCTTACAACACCGGTGCAAAATATCATGCAGCATCTGGGTATGTTTGGTAGCATCTTTATGCCAAAGAATCCTGAACAGGCCGCATCATTAATACTTGCTATTGGCGGTATGGGATTATTCTGGATAGGTCGTTTGTCAGGCTCCTATTTAATGAAATATATAGCGCCGCAACGTTTGCTTATGGTATATGCAATCATTAATACGCTACTGGTGGCAATAGTAATTATGGGCATCGGCTGGGCATCTGTGATAGCGTTGTTCTCCACTTACTTTTTTATGTCTGTAATGTTCCCTACCATTTTCGCACTTGGTCTTAAAGATCTCGGGCCGCTTACCAAGAAGGGAGCTTCCTTTTTGGTGATGGCGGTAGCAGGTGGCGCTTTCTGTCCGCCGGTAATGGGCGCTATCGGAGATGCATATGGAATGCCAATTGCCTTCATTATACCCATGGTATGTTTTGCTTTCATTGGCTGGTACGCTATTAAGAGAAGCAGCCGTGCAGAAATTGAAAGCGATAAAAAAATAGTACTGCAATACCATCATTGATTATTCAAAACTGATCGTCAACATGCAAAATGATATCTATGTAATTGGGGTTGACTACGGTACTGATTCTGTAAGAACAATTATCGTAAATGCGCATAGCGGTGAAGAAGTTGCTTCCGCCGTTTTTGTTTATCCCAGATGGAAAGAGCAACTGTATTGTAACGCTTCTGTCAACCAGTTCCGGCAACATCCTTTGGATTATATAGAAGGCCTGCAATTCACCATTAAGGAGTGCCTGCATAAGGCAGGAGACCAGGTGAGAAATCAGGTAAAAGCAATTTCTGTTGATACTACCGGCTCTTCACCTGTGGCGGTAGATGTGTATGGAATGCCCCTTTCTTTACAACCTGCTTTTGCGAACGATCCCGACGCAATGTTTGTATTATGGAAAGATCATACCGCGGCGCAGGAAGCAGAAGAGATCAACCAGCATGCCGGTAATTTCAGCACCAACTATCTTAAGTATGTAGGCGGTGTATATTCTTCGGAATGGTATTGGAGCAAGCTGTTGCACGTTTTGCGTGTGAACCATACCGTAAGGGAAGCCTGTGCCGGTTGGGTGGAGCATGCAGACTGGATTCCTTTTCTTTTAACCGGAGAAAAACAATTAGGTCAGCTTAAGCGTGGCGTATGTACCGCAGGGCACAAAGCTTTGTGGGCGGAAGAGTGGGATGGCTTTCCTCCGGAATATTTCTTCAGCTCGCTGGATCCTTTATTGGCGGGTTACGCCAGCAGTCTTGATGCACAAACTTATACTGCAGACAAAGCTGCCGGAACACTTTGCCCCGAATGGGCAGATAAGCTGGGGCTTTCTACTGAAGTGCTTATTGGTATTGGCGCAATGGATGCACACATGGGTGCAGTTGGTGGTCAGGTTGAACCTTATTATTTAAGCAAGGTGATGGGTACTTCTACCTGCGATATGCTGGTGGCGCCGGTAACCGAAATGCAGGGGAAATTTGTAAAAGGTATCTGCGGACTGGTTAATGGTTCCGTTATTCCCGGTATGATTGGTATGGAAGCCGGCCAGTCTGCATTTGGTGATGTATACGCCTGGTTCCGCAATTTGCTTTCGTGGCCGTTGCTACATCTTTCTGCAAACCTGGTTGATGAAGCTGTGATAGCAAAGATGATCGATGGGATCATTCCTGCATTAAGCAACCAGGCGGCTATCATGCCATTGCATGAAGACGATGAGCTTGGTCTCGACTGGTTCAATGGAAGAAGAACACCCAATGCCAACGCTTTACTCACCGCTTCGGTTACAGGGCTGGATCTTGGTACGGATGCCGTGAAATTATTCCGGTCACTGGCTGAAGCTACCTGCTTCGGCGCCAGGGCAATTGTTGATTGCTTTAATAACGAACAGGTTCCTGTTAAAGGACTGATCGGCATTGGTGGCGTGGCTAAAAAATCACCTTTTATTATGCAGATGATGGCCGATGTAATGAACATGCCCATCAAAATAAATAATGCTGAACAAACCTGTGCTTTAGGTGCTGCTATGTTTGCTGCATGTGTGGCCGGTGTATATACGAAAGTGGAAGATGCCATGCAGGCAATGGGGCGCGATTTTGATGTTGTTTATCATCCTGATGAACAGAAAACAACTTTATATAAACATCGTTATAAAAAATATGTTGAATTAGGACGGTATATTGAAAAAACTTCAGTATCCTTTGCTCCTCAGGATTGTATTGCTCACTAAATTTAATTGTATGAAAGATGCCCAAAAAAGACGTTCCTTTCTAAAGTCTGTAATGGTTGGCGGTACCGGGTTAATGATAGCTCCCAACCTGCTGCACGCCGGTAAAAAAGGTGCTGCTGAAGGTGAATATGATGATGCGGACGCAAGTTCATCAGCAAAAAGAAAATACAATCAGTCTTACTTTAATGAATACCTGAACAGGGTTGCCTTTCCCATTGGCGGCCTGGGTGCAGGCATGTTTTGCCTGGAAGGAACCGGTGCCATTTCTCATATGAGTGTGAGAAACAGGCCTGAGATATATCATGAGCCTTCTCTTTTTTCTGCTATTGCTATCAAGGGTTTAAAGAATGGCGTTAAAGTACTGGAAGGTCCGGTGCCGGACTGGAAGATGTTTGGCCAGCGCGGCACTGGAAACGGTGCAGCCGGAAGTACCTATGGGTTGCCAAGGTTTCAAAAGGCAAGCTTTAAAACGCACTTTCCTTTTGCAACAATAACACTGCAGGATGAAGATATTCCATTGGGTATAACCGTTAAAGGATGGAGCCCTTTTATACCGGGTGATGAAGACAATAGCAGCCTTCCGGCAGGTGCATTTGAATTTAGTTTTACCAATAAAAGCACGCATCCGGTAGAAGCCATCTATTCCTTCAATACAAAAAATTTCCTGGCAGATACCGAAAGCGCCGTTAATAGAATTGATGCTGTTAAAAATGGCTTTGTATTAATGCAGCAGCCTACCAAGGAAAAACCTGAAGCGGAAGCAAGCTTCGCCGTTTATACAGACAGTGATGATACTGTTGTTGATCATTGCTGGTTTCGTGGCGGTTGGTGGGATCCTCTGACCATGGCCTGGAATACCGTAAATGCAGCCAATACTAGAGCCACAAAACCGGTAGAGAAAGATGCACCCGGTGCATCATTGTATGTTCCATTTACGCTTTCACCGGGAGCCTCAAAAACAGTAAGGGTGATGATGGCCTGGTATGTTCCTGAAAGTTCTATGCATATAGGCGATGTAATGCAGGATGAAAAGAAGGATTGTAATCCTGATAGCGGATGTTGTGCGGCGCCTGAAGACCTTGGTGTAAAGAATGGAAAGAAAAGTCCTTCACCAAATTATAAACCATGGTATAGCAGCCGCTTTCAGAATGTAGAAGATGTTGCCGGCTATTGGAGAGATCATTACACGCAGCTACAACAAAAAACTTCCTTATTCTCTAATGCTTTTTATGCCAGTTCATTACCTCCGGAAGTGATAGAAGCGGTGGCTGCCAATCTTACCATTCTTAAATCACCGACTGTTTTAAGACAATATGATGGGCGTTTATGGGCCTGGGAAGGCAGTGGCGATGAAGGTGGTTGTTGTCATGGTTCCTGCACCCACGTATGGAACTATGCACAGGCTTTGCCGCACCTGTTTCCCGCATTGGAAAAAACATTGCGCAATACAGAGTTCTGCGAAAACCAGAACAAAGCAGGTCACCAGGGCTTCCGGGCAAATATGCCGATCAGCCCTTTGAAGCACGATTTTCATGCAGCTTCAGACGGGCAATTGGGAGGCATTATGAAAGTATACCGTGAGTGGCGTATCAGCGGTGATGATTCATGGTTGGGTAAGATCTATCCTGTGGTAACCACAAGTATGGATTATTGTATCAGTACCTGGGATCCGCGGGAAAAAGGTGTGGTGGAAGAACCTCATCATAATACCTATGATATAGAGTTCTGGGGACCTGATGGTATGATCACCTCTTTTTATCTTGGCGCTTTAACTGCTATCACGCTCATGGGCAAGCATCTGGGTAAAGACGTTGCCAAGTATGAAGCGTTGTATAAAAAAGGCAAGCAGTACCTGGAAACAACACTTTATGACGGTGAGTATTTTATACAGGAAATAGAGTATAAGAATCTGAAGGCAGAGAATCCTGCCAAGGCAATGTCTTTTGGTGGTGAATATTCTGCGGAAGCAATAGAAATTCTTCAGCGTGAAGGGCCGAAATATCAATATGGAAAGGGATGTTTAAGCGATGGCATACTTGGTGCATGGATCGGCAGTATGTGTGGCTTGCCGTCTTTTGTAGATAATAAAAAAGTGAGCAGCCATTTGCTTGCCGTGCATAAATACAATCTCAAAAAATCTTTAAAAGAACATCCCAATCCGCAACGGCCGGCTTATGCAGTGGGCAACGAAGGCGGCATGTTATTGTGTACCTGGCCAAAAGGTGGTAAGCTGTCATTGCCTTTTGTATATAGCGATGAAGTATGGACGGGCATCGAATACCAGGTGGCGGCGCACTTAATGGAATTAGGACATGTAAAAGAGGGGCTTGATATTGTGAGGCTTTGCCGGGATAGATATGATGGTAAAGTAAGAAACCCTTTTAACGAATATGAATGCGGTCACTGGTATGCACGTGCCATGAGCAGTTATGGTATGTTGCAGGCGTTAACCGGCGTAAGGTATGATGCTGTAGAAAAAACTTTGCATATCGATTCAAAGGTGGGCGATTTTACCAGTTTTCTTGCTACTGCTACCGGTTTTGGAAATGTAACATTCAAAGCAGGGAAAGCATCGGTAAAGGTACTGGAGGGAAGTATTGATATTCAGAAAACCGTTATTGATAAAAAGACCGCACAGGTTGCATGAGGATAGAAAAAAATACCATCGTTGCACTGCGCTATATCATGCGCAACAGCATGGGGGAAGTATTGGAAAATAAGATGGATGCTTCACCCGTTAACTACCTGCAAGGAGGCGATGGTATTTTGCCTGTACTTCAACAGCAACTGGAAGGGTTGCATGCCGGTAACAGGAGGAAAGTTTTGTTGTCTAAAGCAAATGGCGCAGACGATGATTTTGAATTTGAAGTGATGATCGATGATGTGCGCGCAGCACTTCCGGAAGAGATTGAACTCGGCTATCCTTTAACGCTCATCACAGGCATTTGTGAAGATGATTGTGCTTGTTATACACCTTAATTTCAAACTTATTTATTTTAAACTGATGGAGCTGCATTTAGTAAGCGGATTTTTAGGAAGTGGTAAAACCACTGCAATTCAAACAGCATGTACCGCATTGCGTAAGCAACAGGTGAAAGCCGCTGTGATCACCAACGACCAGGGTTCAAGACTGGTAGATACGGGATATATAACCAGCCACGATATTCCTGCAAGACAGGTACTGAATGGTTGCTTCTGCTGCAATTACAATGCACTGGATGAAAGCATACAATCATTGTCAAAAGAAGATCAGCCTGAAATCATCTTTGCTGAATCGGTGGGCTCGTGTACAGATATCGTGGCAACTGTAATGAAGCCTTTGTTAAACGCATATAAGGATGTTAAGGTAACCGTATCCACCTTTGCAGATGCACGTTTACTGCAAATGCTTTACCTGCAGCATAAGCAATTGTTTAACGAGGAAATATTTTATATCTATCAAAAACAACTGGAGGAAGCACAGGTGATCGTGGTGTCAAGAGTTGACCTGGTATCCGGAGAGTTGCTGCAGGAAATACACCAGTTGCTGCAAAAACGATATCCTGAAAAACAAATATTGCTGATCAATGGCACCAGCGAAGAAAGCATACCGCAATGGCTGGAAGTAATACGCAGCCAATCAACACTATCGTCTCCAGCTTCTCTTGAGATAGATTATGATACATATGGTGCCGGTGAAGCAATGCTTGGCTGGCTTGATGCCGCGGTAAGCCTGCAAAGCCAAAGTAAAAATGCAGAGGCGGCGGCAATTCATCTCGCAGAAAATATTTATCAATCTGTTCAGGATAAAGAGCTTGTTATCGGGCATTTAAAATTCCTGGTAAACGATGGTATAAAAATCAGTTACACAACCGCTGCGCAGCCGCAGGAGATCGCTTCGAATAACAATTCTTCCGAAGCCCGGTTACTGATTAATGCAAGAATTCAAACCAGTCCCGAATTATTAACCGGGTTAATTAGGCAAGCAATTGCGTCTATCGAAGTAACTGATCAATGCAAAATTACCATCGATCACTGGGCCTCGTTTCAACCGGGTTATCCATCCCCTACACATAGAATAGCTGATTAAATTATCCTGGTTATATTATTGGTGTTTGCATTAAGAAGTTCTGCTCTCTTCAATAAGAAACCAATGTATAAAAGACAGACGGAAATTTTCTTTCTCCCCTTAAAAACGTAATTTTCACGCATTGCTAAATTTCTTATATGGATATAGAAGCATTGCGTGAATATTGTCTTCAGCAAAAAGGCGTTACAGAAAGTTTTCCCTTTGGTAATGATACCCTGGTATTTAAGGTAGGCGATAAGCTTTTTTTACTGGCAGGCCTGGTAGAAGGTAATCGCTTTAACGTAAAATGTGATCCGGAACGCGCCATCGAATTAAGAGAGCGTTATGAAGAAGTGATTCCCGGTTACCACATGAACAAGAAACATTGGAACACCGTGTTTATGGATGGTCGTCTTAGCACAAAACAACTCAAAGAAATGATCGACCATTCTTATGAATTGGTATTAAAAAGTCTTCCGAAGAAAGTTCAGGAAGAAATTGCAGCGCTTCCCGGTTAGCATAAAATGTGTAGTATCCATCCAAGATCAGTAAAAGATAGCATTTAAGTTTAATGCTTTCTTTAAGCACGTAATGTTTATCTTCACTCAAACACTACCAATTATGCTTCTATCTATGACAGGTTTTGGAAGGGCGGAACAGGCTGTAAATGATAAGACTTTTCTTGTTGAAATCCGCTCACTGAATGGAAAACAATTTGACCTGCGTTTGCTGATGCCCGCCTTATTAAAACCCTATGAATTTGATATCAGGAGTTTAATTAGCGAGAAACTAGAACGTGGAAGTGTTGAATGTGTTATTACCTTAAAACAAAATGGCGCAGCTAAGCCTGTTACTATCAATACAGAGCTGGCAAAAGCATATTATCAGCCCGTTGCCGCGCTGGCTGGTGAATTAAATCTTAACCCGGGAGATATATTAAGTACGCTGCTTAAATTGCCTGATGTTATTACGCCTTCTACTGAAATGCTTACAAAGGATGAGTGGAATGGTTTTGCAGCTTTGCTTACTACCGCGCTGGACGACTTGATTGCACATCGTAAAGATGAAGGCCGCATGCTGGAAGAAGACCTTTCATCACGTATCACCAATATTGAACAATACCAGGAAACCGTAGCAAGCTTTGAGCCGCGCAGAAGAATAAAAATCCGGGAAGGACTTACCAAAGTACTTGAAGAAAATGTTGGTCCGGATAACTATGACAGTAACCGTCTTGAACAGGAGTTGATTTATTATATTGAGAAAATAGACATCAGCGAAGAACAGATCCGTTTAAAAAATCACTGTGATTATTTTAAAACGGTATTGAAAGAAAACGATAACAGCAAGGGTAAAAAGCTTTCTTTCATTCTTCAGGAAATTGGCCGTGAAATTAACACCACCGGTTCCAAAGCCTATGACTCAGACGTTCAGAAAAGCGTTGTGTTAATGAAGGATGAACTGGAAAAGGCAAAGGAACAGGTATTGAATGTTCTTTAACTGCCTGTTTAAAGCATATAGGGCGGGTAACTTGTGCAGTTCCGCCCATCTTCACTTATTTTTGCAAAAAAAATTCATTGGGCAATCATTTTTCTTTCCTGCGCAGCGCGAGCCTTATCCTGTTAACCGGGTTGTTAATTTTTACATCCTGCGAAAAAATTGACCTCTTTGAAAAAACGGTCGCTTTTAAATCGCACGCCTGGGCCACCGCAGATAAGCCATCCTTCGAATTTATTATTACAGATACCTCCTCTTTATATAACCTGTTTGTTGTATTTAGGCATACAGATGCATACGGCTATAACAATCTATGGATGAATTTAACCATTGTGCCTCCCGGAGACACAGCCCAAACACAGCTTAAAGAATTTAAGCTGGCAGACAATAACAAGGGCTGGCTGGGCAGCGGTATGGATGATATTTTTGAACACCGCATTAAGGTAAATGATAACCCCATCAGGTATAAGGCCGGTACCTATAATTTTGTATTGCAGCAAATGATGCGGGAAGACCCTTTGCTGGATGTACTGAATGCCGGTATACGTTTAGAGAAAGTAAAATAATATGAGGGCTTTCTATAAAAAAGAAAGGTTAAGGATCATTACACTTGTGTATTGGTTTTTGCTGTTTTATATCGTAGCTGCATTGATATTGTGGTTTGTAGAACTAAGCAGCCAGAACAATGCCATGGCGCAAATGCGAATGGTGGAGTTGAATAAGGATGACCCTCAGTACCTTGTAAAAACAGAACAGATCGCAACACTTCAAAGGCGAAAGACATTTCAATATGTAGGAGAAGGCGCCACCTTTTTAGTATTGATTCTTGTATGTGCTGTATTTGTGTATCGTGCAGTGCGCAGGCAGATCAAACTATCGCAGCAGCAGCAGAATTTTATGATGGCGGTAACACACGAGTTAAAAACGCCGATTGCTGTTACCAGGCTTAACCTTGAAACGCTTCAAAAACGAAGGCTGGACGAAGACAAACAACAAAAACTGATTGCCAATACACTCCAGGAAGCTAATCGTCTTAACAGTCTTTGTAATAATATACTCGTAGCCTCTCAGTTGGATGCCGGCGCCTATCATATCAACAAACAGGAGATTAATTTTAGTGAGCTGGTAGAAGAATGCGTGAGGGAATTTACTGAGCGCTTTCCGCAACGGCATATCACATCAGATATTAAACAGGGGCTCTATGTTAACGGCGAGTCATTGCTATTGCAAATGCTGGTGAATAACCTGGTAGATAATGCGCTTAAGTATTCTGCAAAAGAAGCGCAGACGGTAATTGTACTGCAACAGGAAAACGATAAAATTCATCTGACTGTTGCCGATGAGGGAGATGGTATTGCAGACGATGAGAAGAAAAAAGTGTTTGCGAAGTTTTACCGCGTAGGGGATGAAGCCGTTAGAAAGACCAAGGGAACCGGTCTTGGGCTATACCTTTGTAAGCGGATTGTAAAAGATCACAAAGGCACTATCGAGATCAGGAACAATGTACCCAGGGGCAGCGTATTTGCTGTAACTTTCAACGCTGCTTAATGGTGCAGGTTAAAACGATTATCAGGTAATGGAAAATAACAGGGGAAATATTTTATTGGTAGAAGATGAAGAAAATCTTCACGAAGCATTAAAGCTTAATCTTGAGATGGAAGGTTACTCGGTAACCTCCGCTTATGATGGCAATGCTGCAGTGAAAGCTACACAAAACGAATATTTTGATTTGCTTATTCTTGATATTATGCTGCCCGAGCTGGACGGCATCAGCGTAACAGAAACAGTAAGGGTGCATAACAATGAAGTTCCGATTCTTATATTAAGTGCAAAGAATACCAGTGCAGACAGGGTTTTGGGTTTAAAGAAAGGTGCAGACGATTACCTTACCAAGCCTTTTAATCTGGAGGAATTATTGCTGCGAATTGAAAAACTGATCTCAAAAAACAAGAAGCTTCAGGATAAGGAAACCGTTGGTGAAGTATATGAGTTTGGTGGCAACAAGATCGATTTTAAATCACTTACTGCAAATACTTTTAAGCAGGAAGAAGTAGAGCTTAGCAAGAAGGAAGCGATGTTGTTAAAACTGCTGATCGAGAACAAAGATGATGTGGTTACCCGTGAAAAGATATTGCAGGTAGTATGGGGTTATAATGTGTACCCTACCACAAGAACTATCGACAATTTTATTCTCAACTTCCGTAAGTATTTTGAACTGGACAGCCGCAACCCGAAGCACTTTCATTCTGTAAGAGGGATGGGGTATAAGTATACTGATTAAAACCTGATTTTTCATCATCCCGCCTGTTGCGCCTCTTTATGATGCTTCCATAGTTCCTGGAACAAATTGCTGTTATTTCTCAGATGTATAAAGCTACCTTCATCTACAATTCTTCCATGATGAAGAATGTAGATATAATCAAAACGTTCCAGCAGGTGTAAGCGATGTAAGGAAGAGATTATCGCCTTATCGTTAAACGCAGCAAACATTTTTTGATAGATCATCGCTTCCGTTTTAGGGTCAACGCTGCTGGTAGGCTCATCCAGTAAAATAACATCACTGTCACGGGCAGCGAGAATACCTCTTGCCAACGCCAGCCGCTGTTTCTGGCCCCCGGAAAGATTCACTCCTTTTTCCCTTATATCAGACGATAATCCATCCGGTAATTGTTTGATCACTTCTTCAAAATGTGCAGTCCTGCAAACCTGCAAAATCTCTTCATCTGTAAATGGTAACCCTAGTGTAACATTATAGGCAATCGTGTTTTCAAATATCTCTGGCTCCTGCGGAAAAAGTGTAATGGACTCATTCAACGCATCCAGTTCAAAAGGCTTTCCATCAACCCGCATTTCAACCTCTTTTTCTGCGGTATATAATCCTCTTAATAAAGAAAGTAACGTGCTTTTGCCACTGCCGCTTTCGCCAATGAGCGCAATCTTTTTCCCGCGTTTTATCTGCAAGTGAAGCTGGTGAAGACTTTGCGGTTTATACTGCTCGTCATAAGAAGCACGATGTGAAAAACTAAGTTGTTCTATGTCGATCTGCTGCCAATGTTGAGGAAGGTCTTCCGGTTCATCAGGACGGTGTTGCGTTTCATAAGCAGTACTGATGCCGGAAGCCGTTTGAATGTAAGTGTTGTACTGCATTAGCTCAGTATACTGCCAGGCAACATTCTGAAAAACACTGGTGAATTGATTTACATAACCCAGTAAGGTTACCAGCCCTGCAACATAAAACACAGTGCCCGGCTGCCAGTGCTGGTAAATATACCCGGCAGCGACAACACAATAAATAAGCGTGATAAGCATTTCCGCAAAAAACCATTTCCATTCGTTAATAAGTGCGTTTTTGCGAAACGGGTGAAGTATGTGCTGCACCTTTGCCATTAAGCCGGATTCCATACTTTTTTCAAGCCGCAGTGTTATAACGGTCATGATATTAGACAGGCTATCAAACAACGTAGATGAAACAATATGCTCCTTTTCATTCACCTCTTCCAGTGTTTTAATAAAGGGCTTATCAAACTTCATAATCACAAAAATGGTAAAGGCGCCCATTGCAAGTGCAATGCCTCCAAACAAGGGTGAGAAGTAAAGAATAGCCACTACGGAAAATATGAACTTGGTAATCGCATACACATACATAAAGCCCTTATCAAAAAATTCCCTCAATGCTTCATAAGCTTTCCTGATGCGGTTAATGGTTGCCCCACTGTGATGATCCTGGTGCCATTTGGCCGGCAGATGTAATAACTGGTGATAACGTTCCTGTAAAAAGTTGCGGCTTAAATTAAAGGCAAGGGTCCGCTCCATAATACGCGCAGGACCATGAAAACACCATTCAATAAATTTCAAACTAAGGTAACCCGCTACATATAACATGGCATAGTAAAATACCTTTTGTGTATCATGTTGCACCTTGCTGATAAACCATCCCAGCAGAATAGGATTAAGAGAATAAACAATATTGGCGCAAATGAAAAGTCCATACACAAGCAGGTATTTCCTTCTTTCCTGCCTTGCATATTTCCATGTTGTACGTAAAAGTGATATGTATGGATTAGCCATAACAACGGGTTAAACATTCATAATAGATAAGCTGCTATAGGAGGTAGAGCAAAAATACGGCCCTTTTCTGCATAGCCTTAACTATAGCATGATAAACGCTCGCTCAAGCGGAATCCCGGTATACATTATTACAATGGATGTATAAAAAGCAACACTTGCTATTTATAGTGACAGGAGTCTTTGTTGGATTTGATATAATAAGATTTATAGTTCAATGCATTCTTATCCATACATCCTTCCAGGTTCAGTAATTCCACTTTTTTAAATTCTACGGGATGGCTTTCGGCCTGCAAGGCAACATAACCTGTTTTTAACGGTTGCCCCTGCTTTTGTATCCATTGTGCTGAATCTGCTGCAAAACCTCCGGTAGTCCAGGTCATCTCTTTATTCACAAAAATGCCGCTGACAGTAGGCTTTTCATAAGTTAAAACAGTATCACCATTTACCAGGTGGTAAATGATGGAATCGCCTAAAACAATAGCCTCTGCAGTGGCCCACTCATCTGCGCCAAAGGCCCTTGATTTAGAGTCGATGCAATGGCTGTTCACTACGCTTCCATGCATGCTAACATCTGTGCCGGGAGTACACAGGTTACCATTATGTCTTGTGTAAATGCTGTCGCTGGCCAGTAGCTGTAGTTCCAGTGATACAGGAAATGATTGATGAAGACTTAAAGAAGATGCTGGCTGTGAATGCAGCATTACGCCACTGTTCAGGTAGGCATAATCCGGGCCGCCCTTTAATTGCTTTCCATAGAAACGGTATAATACTTTAATGCGGTAATAAGAGAAGGGCTGATGATAATACAGGTGCCCGAACTCTTTGGTGAACTTGTCATAACCACTGTAGTCAACTTTAATGGTACTGTCTTCTACACGAAATGTATTTTTAAAATTATCGTTAAGCGGGTAACCTGCAATTTTTATATCCCAGCCGGTGAGATCTTTACCATTGAATAAAGACTGCCATTCTTCCACATCAGCCTTTGAATTGTTTGTTGGTTGTTGCGTGCAGGACAGGCTGATCACCATCAGAATAAGCAGTACAGGATAATAATTTTTCATGACAACATTGTTGGCGATAAATATAATTGAAATACTTTAATAACAATTGCCCACGCGGTGTAACTGGCTGTGGAAAGCAGCGTGAAGCAAGCGGCCGTGCTTTTTTAAATCGTTTTTGCTATGCGGAAAAAATGCGTAGCTTCATTTTCTACTAAATACTAAATGAACTACATCCATGAAGAAATTATCCTTTTGCCTTGCCATCGCCGTTATCATTGCCTGTACGGCGTTTATGCCACCTAAAGAAGACGGGTGGGTATCTTTGTTTGACGGAAAGACGCTTAATAACTGGAAGGTTGGCGACAATGCTGCTACCTTTTCTGTAAAAGATGGAATGATCGTGGTAAACGGTCCAACCGCACATTTGTTTTATGACGGCGATGTAAATCAGCACAGCTTCAAAAATTTTGAATTCAAGGCTGAAGTGATGACTTTCCCCGGCTCCAACTCCGGCATCTATTTTCATACCGCTTACCAGGAAGGCGGATGGCCATCCAAAGGATATGAAGTTCAGGTAAACAATTCTCATACTGACTGGCGGCGTACCGGCAGCTTATATGCCATACAGGATGTAAAGGAAGTATATGTAAAAGATAATGAGTGGTATACCGAGTATATAAAAGTGGAAGGCAAGCATGTAACCATTAAGATCAATGATAAAACGGTGGTAGATTATACAGAGCCTGATAATGTGGAAAGACCTGATGGTATGAAAGACCGTAAAATATCCAGCGGTACTTTTGCCTTACAGGGGCATGATCCCAAGAGTAAGGTCTGCTTTAAAAATATTATGGTGAAACCATTGGCAGATTAATAAAATGCAAAAGGCCTCTGTTACGGAGGCCTTTTTGTTTAAGCTGCATTCATGTGTTTAATAACCGTTGTTTTGCTTAAGATTTTTATTTACATCCATCTCCCGCTGGGGAATGGGAAGAATTAGTTTGTCATCATTAAACGCAACACCGTCTATCTCCATCTTCAGTCGTTTTAACGTCCATAAACGATCACCTTCAAAACCCAATTCCCTGAATCTTTCTTCCACAAAATCTCCTGCAGCTACTGTTCCCAACGCTGAGGCGCCTGCACGTTCTCTTACGGTATTAATATCATCAAGTGCGCTAACTCCGCCGGTAGGGGCGCCGCCTTTTCTCAAATTGGCTTCCCCGCGTGTGAGGTACATTTCAGCAAGTCTTATCACCGGGATGTATTTATAAAACTTCCACCACTTTTTGGTGTAGTTTCCGTCATACCCACCAATGCTTGTTCCGGCAGTAATAAACTTAGCCCTCGTGTCTTCGTCTTCAAAATAGCTGAAATAGTCAGCGTTGATTTGTGCATCACCGCGGCCAACACCCGAATCGGGTTGCGGCGAATAAAAAGTAGCAAGCCCGTTATCAGATGTGCCGGCATTGCTCTGGTTAGTTTGCGCAATGGAAAAGATATCTTCTGAAGAATAAGAAGCATTGTTGAACGCCGCATCAAAGGAAGCATTAAGTTTATATTTCCCCGATGCAATAACATCGTTGGCCATTTGTGCTGCGTTGGTATAATCAGCCATGTTCATATAAACGCGGGCCAGCATTGCCTTGGCTGCATTCTTATCCGCACGTTCCTGTGTTCTCGCTGCAGAGGGTGCAGGAAGCTTGGCTACAGCATCGGTTAAATCACTGATCACTTGCTTATATACTTCATCAACAGTAGCCCGGGATGGTTTGTTGTTTAAAGAATCATAGAGATACACCGGCTGCAGTACAATAGGTACACCACTTTGCTGTGCGGTGATGTTTCCGGCGGAGTAAGGTTGCGCATAAAAGTTAACCAGTTCAAGGTATGCTACACCGCGCAAGAACTTTGCTTCACCTGTGATCAGGTCCTTTTCATCATCACTGATCAGGCTGATTTTATCCAGTACGGTATTCGTGCTCAGGATAAGCTGGTAAGTGTTTTCCCACATGCTGGTGGCAATGGAATTATCTGCAAGCTGCTCTTTAAACTGTATGTCTTTGTAAGGTGTAAACGAGCCTACCCAATCTACCTGTTCGCTTGAGGCCAGCAGGTCTGCAATCAACTGGAAACGCTCACCAAATGCATTGGCGTTTTGATATAACTGGTAGTTGCCAAACAACAAGGCTTTTACATCGTCTGCTGTTTCTATTTTATCTGTAGAGTTCTGCAGGGGAACATCCAGTTTCTTATTACAGGAAACAGTAATGATCACTGCAAGAAGGGCTATAAGTTTTGCCTTTTTCATGATGCTTTTTTTGAATGGAAGAATTGCCTTCATTTAGAATTTTACATTTAGTCCAAACGTGATAGTTCTTGCCTGTGGCACGGTATAAAAGTCCTGGCCTCCGTCAATATTGCCAAGCGTTAAGGTGTTTACTTCCGGATCAGAAGGATATTTTGTTTTTGTCCACAGGTTAATGCCTGTAACAAAGAACCTTGCTGATTGTATGTGGATGGAGTTGGTAACATTTTTTGGAAGCGTGTATCCAAACGTTACATTCTTCAGTCGTATATAAGAGCCATCGTACAACCACCTGGAGGAGGTATTCTGGTAACCTGATCCAAAGAAATAACCAATCCGTGGCACATTGGTAACATCACCCGGTTTCTTCCAGGCATTTAACATCTCCACAGTCTGGTTGTCAAAGCCATAATAGAATCCGCCAGTTTGAAAATAACCTGCTGCATTATTGATCTTATTGCCGGAAACAAAGTTGAAGAATACGCTCAAATCAAAACCTGCATAAGAGAAGGTGTTGGTAAAGCCGCCCGTCCAGTCAGGGTTCGCTTTGCCAAGTACCACCCTGTCTGCCTTGGTGAAATCGCTGGTTGCTTTGCCATCCTTGCCCTGGTACAGTGCTTCGCCTGTTTGCGGATCAACGCCAAGATATTTCTGGCCATAGAATACGCCAATCGGCTGGCCTTCCACAGCTCTTTGTACCACACTAAAACCTGCTTCAATAATCTGTCCTTTAATATCAATCACCTTATTGTTATTATATGCCAGGTTTAAAGAAGTGTTCCATTTAAACTTGCCGGTAAGGTTGGCAGAATTCAGCGTGATTTCAATGCCTTTGTTATCCATCGTACCGAGGTTCCTTAATATACTTAGGTAACCGGTGGTGGAAGGAATATTGGTATTAAGCAAAAGGTCAGTGGTATGCTTTTTATAAACATCAATTTCACCGGAAAGACGATTATTAAGAAAGCCAAATTCCAGGCCGATATCTGTTTGCGCTGTTTTTTCCCAACGCAGGTTTGGGTCTGATAACTGGGCGGGGAAGAAGCCCGGAAGTCCGGGGTAATTGGCCACCCTGTATAATGAAAGGAAGTTGGCTTCTCCTATCTCTGCATTACCTGTTAAGCCCCAGCTTGCTCTTAGTTTTAAGAAGTTGAGAAATGATACATTCTTAAGAAAATTTTCTTCTGATAATACCCAGCCAGCGGATGCTGAAGGAAACCATCCGTAACGATGATTAGGACTAAACCTGGAAGATCCATCTGTTCTTATGCTTGCAGATAACAGGTATTTATCATTCAATGTATAGTTGCCTCTTAAGAAGTAAGAGAGAAACGTGTACCGGTTGTTGGTTGAGTTGGCGCCGGTAATCTGCGTAGCGCCTGAAAGGTTCTTGATTGCGCCTGTGGGGTACTGTTCGCCATTGGCAGTGGCGCCCTTGCTGTCATTTTGCAGATAGCTCATGCCTACTACGGCACTTAGCTTGTCACCTGATTTAAGCTTGGGGTTGTAGGTAAAATAGTTATTGGTATTAAACGTGGTGCTTTGTGAAATGATGATACCGCCTGAACCGTTTACAGCGCTTCCGTCAATGGTTTGTTTGCCCAGGTATTGTTCTTCTGTAAGGTTGAGGATGTCCGCGCCAAATTCTGAACGGAAAGACAGTGAAGGCAGAATGGCATAGCTGCCATACGCATTACCAATGGTACGGTTGGTAACCTGCTTGTCAGAGCTGTATTTCGCATCAAAGATACCATTGGCATATAGCGTGCGCTTGTTAATATCATTTGTTTCAGGATCAATCAACGGGGAGATTGGAATCTGTGCAACCAGTTGACCAGGTGTGGAGAACGCGTTATCATTAGCCACTTTATTTAATTGTGAACGATCAATGGCCACGCTGATACCGATCGTTAATTTATCTGTTGCATTGTGCTCCAGACTTAGCCTGCCACCATAACGATAGAATTTATTATTGATGACAATTGCATCCTGTGTATTATAAAAACCGGATACAAAGAACTTGGTCTTTGCGTCACCACCATACGCTGAAAGGTCAACCTGGTTGGTAGGTGCATTCTTATGAAACATCAGGTCCTGCCAATTGGTATTTACCGCCTGCGTTTTCCAATCTGTACCAAGTGAATAATTGTCCAGGATATTTCCTTCATACCATGCCTTGTAATCCTTTAATGCATCGTCTGCAGTTGCATAAGGAACGTTGTTGTTAAAGTTCCCGATGCCGTTGTCAAAATCGTAAGTCGCATCACTCAATGCAGCCTGTTCAATCAGGTCAACATACTGTTTGGCATTCAGGAACTGTCTTTTACGTGCGGGATTACTAAAGCCTTTGCTGGTATTAAGCTCTATGGTAGTTTTCTGGTTGTTTTTTCCTTTCTTGGTGGTGATCAGCACTACGCCATTGGCTGCACGTGCGCCATAGATCGCCGAAGCCGAAGCATCTTTCAGAATTTCTACTGACTCAATATCATTAGGGTTGATATCTGTTAACGGGTTGGTAGGATCGTTATTCGCGTCAGAAACACTGCCGGAAATCACAGGCAATCCATCAACCACATACAAAGGCTGGCTATTGGCAGAAATGGAAGATGTTCCCCTGATTCTTATTTTAATCGCCTGGCCTACTTTACCGCTGCCGGATTCTATTACCACACCTGCTGCCCTGCCCTGCAAAGCAGATTCAAAACTTGGCACTGGTATATTTTCCACATCTTTACCGCCTACCTTGGATATAGCGCCGGTAAGGTCTCGTTTTACCGCGCGGCCATAACCCACTACAACCACTTCATTCAGGCTTTTTGCATTGGCCGTAAGCTTAACGCTCATATTGCCGGTCGCAGCCGCTTCAACATCTCCATAGCCAACAAAAGAGAAAGTAAGATACTTGCTGTCTTCCGGTAAATTAATAGAGAAGTTGCCTTCAATATCCGTTTGAGTGGCAACGGATTTTCCTTTTACTTTAACACTCACGCCATTCAGCGGTGTTCCGTCTTTTGCATCTGTTACGGTACCGCTTATCTTCTGTTGGGCATAGGCAGTTGCCGATAAAAACAGGATCATTGAACTTAGTGTAATCAGCCATTTCATGTAGATAATTTTAATGGTAAACCCGTAGTTGCTACATCCTAAGGGTATAAGCTAGCTGGTAAACTGATTATCAGATGTGCCGCAGGTCTTGAAAAAATACGGACCGGTTGAAGCTTCTGCACTTTTCTTTTTGTGCCGGTGAGACCAGGCAGGAGCAGAGGTGTTGGTATTTTTCTTTGGAACTCTCATAACAGTCACCACAAAAAAGACATTAACATTACGTTAAAAGCTGATTGAAAAAACGGTGATTTAAACCGAAGCCGGAATTAGGGTTCCTGAAGTTTGAAAATGAATGGGCGAAGCAAAAGCGCAGCTACTGTATAATGATGATAGAATAGCAGGAAATAATAATAAAGGGAAACGAAAAAGGGCCGCAACATGGCGACCCTTTTAAATATATATCTTAAAGAGAGATTGAAAAGATACTAACCAAACAATCCGCCTTTCTTAAGAGTTTTTACACCTTCACCAATCTTATAACCATTCTGGTAGATTTCAATTTTGTAATCTCCGGTCTGGTACTTGCTATCCTGCTTCCAGTCGAAGCTTACCGGTGTGCGTTTACCCTGTTCGTAGTTTACGCTTACTTTGCTGGTGTATACTTTATCACCTTCATCACGCGTTGTAAAGGTACCGCTTGAAGCAGGCACTGATACTGCTTTTCCATCAGGGGCTGTAACTATTACATAAAGATCTTTATTACCACTTGGTGAAATACGGTTTTCATCAAGATCAAAAGAAACTCTCAACAGATCGGCTCTTTTTGCTTTGGTAGTAGAAACTTCTTTACCGTTACCTTTTACGTTAATCGCTGCAATGTTAATGTTACTTGCGTGTAATGTAGAACCTACATCTTCAACATGTGCTTTTTCCAGTTGAGTAGTGGTAAGCGTTTGCTCAACTACCTGCTTTTGTGATTGTAAAGTATCACGCTCGGTAGTGAGTTGCTGATTGGATGTGGTTAACTGTGCGTTCTGTGCTTTCAGTTGTTCTACCTGTGCAAGCAAATCATTGATCTTACCGTTAAGCTCGGCAATCATTGATTTAGCTTTTCCAAGATCAGCGTTCTTTTTACGAAGCTCATCTTTAATATTCTGTTTCAGCTTATCAATATCTGCTTTTCTTTCAGCAAGCTGACCCTGCAGTTGCGTATTGTTTCCTGTAAGAGAATCCATTCTTGCAAGAGCCATATTGTATTCTTCCTGCACAGAATTTCTTGCGCTGTCTACATTTGCAAACTGTGTCTGAAGTTGTTCAATCTTTTCTCCTGACTTATTTTTGTCATAGATAATGTAACCCCATGTACCTAGTAAGGCTGCAATCAGGATACCATAGATAACTTTACGGCTATCTTTTGGTGGCTGAGATTGAGGGTTGTCGGCGGAAGGATAATTTGTGTACGCCATGTTAAAATGTTTTAATTTTACAATGTTTTTTCTAAGGTGAATAATAACAATTTTTCCATATTCGATCTGCTTCTGCTTGACATAGAAACTGTGCCACAGCAGGAGGAATTTTGTAACCTTGATAGTGTATGGAAATCGCTCTGGATGGACAAAATTTCCAAAACCGTGCCAGAAAATTCCGATCCCGCTGAAACGTACGCCCAGCGTGCAGGAATACTTGCTGAGTTTGGTAAAATCATCTGTATATCAACCGCCTTTTTCCTTGAAGACGAACAGAAGCAATTACGCCTAAAAGTAAAAAGTTTTTACGGAGATAATGAACGCGATTTGTTAAATACTTTTAGTGAGATGTGCATGAAGCTCCAGCGTAGCCGGCAGTTTCAGTTTGCAGGCCATAACATCCGCGAATTTGATATTCCTTATATCTGCCGGCGTATGCTGATACAACAAATGCAGCTCCCCGATTTTCTTCAGATACACGGCGCCAAGCCGTGGGAAGTAAGAATGGTAGATACATTGCAATGGTGGAAGTTTGGCGATTATAAAAACTACATCTCCCTTAACCTGATGGCGCACGTGCTGGATGTGCCTACTTCCAAAACAGACATCGACGGAAGCATGGTGCAGGATGTGTACTATAAGGAAAAAGATCTGCCCCGCATTGTTGAATACTGTCAGCGGGATGTTGTAGTGGTGGCCAATGTGCTGCTTCGCTTCAGGCAGAAGACGCTGCTTACAGATGCCGATGTAATTATAGTAAAGTAAGGCTTCATTCAATCGTTCCTTGTTCATCTTTTTACTTAATGCTTAAATGTTTCACTTTGCCTGAAACCGGTAGTACATTGCTGTTAAATAAAACGTCTGGTAAAGGAATGAGCAGTATTTTTAGCCAAACGATTGCCTGAAAAGGCTGGTCATTCTTCATCCTTGCAATTAAAAAATGTCTTTTATGAAACGCTTGCTTCTTCTTGCCTGCCTGTTTTCTTCTGTGTTGCATGCGCAGGATACGGAAACAACTACCAATACAGCCCATTACGTATTCCCAGCCTTTACCAGCGGAACTGTAGTATTGAAAAACGGTGAGAAGCAATACTATCAGTTAAACTATAATACAGTTTCCCACGAAATGATTTTTGATAAGGATGGTACAAAACTGGCCATTGCAAAACCTGAAGATGTGGATACTGTTTTTATTGGCACCCGTAAATTCATCTATATGAATGATGTGTTTTACGAAGTGCTTACCAATACACCTGTTGCTTTATTTGCGGAATATAAAGGCACGCTCAAGTCTCAGGGAAGCGATATTGGTTATGGCATGGGATCAAACCTGGCAGGTAATACTGCCGTAAGCGCTGTAAAACATTCCGGGTTGCTGTATGAACTTAACCTGCCGCAGGATTATAGCGTAAGCGTAAAAACAGATTACTGGTTACGAAAAGAAGACAAGTTTTACAAGGCAAACAGCAGTAAACAAGTGGCCGGTGTATTCCAGGATAAGGAAAAACAGGTAAAGGAACTGGCAAAGAAAAACAATACTGATTTTTCCAAAGGGGAAGATATTGCTACCCTGGTAAAAGATATCCAGCAAAGTAATCCATAAGCTTTCTTGCAGTTAATGATACCACAGCATGCTTTACAAAAGAGCATGCTGTTTTTATATGCAGCCATCCTAACCCCACAGTTCAGGACGCATGTACTGTATCGCTGAATTATATTGCCGCCGTTAAAAATTACCAGGCTTGTAAACCTGGCATCAGTAAGGATTGCATTGCCTGTACAGATGTTGCAAACAACTCCGCAGCAGGGCTCCTTCTGTAGTAACAATTGTTGGGAAGATTATGCCATAAGGTTTCCTTCTGCAACGCGGCGACATGACAAACATCGATGATTGCAACAGCGCCGGTAAAACAGTATATAACACGCCATGAAAAGAGTAACAGGATTTTTTTCTGCCATTACTATTGCAGCCCTGCCATTGTTTACAAACGGGCAAACAGGTTTGCAAACCGCTTTTAAACAAGTGCCAGACAGTGTAAAACCCAGTGTATATTGGTATTGGTTGTGTGATAATATATCACAACAAGGTGTTCAAAAAGATATTGAAGCAATGGCGAAGGTGGGTATTGGACGCGCCTTTATAGGCAACATAGGTTTAAATAAGGAAGAAACGCCTTATGGCAACGTAAAGCTTTTCAGCGATGAATGGTGGAAGGTTACACAAACGGCGCTTGCAACCGCAACAAAAACAGGTGTGAAGATCGGGTTGTTTAACAGCCCTGGCTGGAGCCAGAGCGGTGGCCCATGGATTAAACCTTCTGAAACCATGCGGTATCTTGCAGGTAATGAAATAGCAGCAGAAGGCCCCATACAAATCTCTCAAAAATTTACAACGCCCGCCAATTTTCAGCAGGTAGCTGTACTGGCTTTTCCTCAACCGGCTTTTGATAATGATTTGATTGCCCGTTATCATCCATCTGTCGCAAGCGAGCCATCTATTACCGGCCTGAATGCCGCTGCTGACGGGGATACCACTACCGCTGTATTATTTCCAAAAGAGATCAATTCGAAATCTGTTGTAACTATCGATATCACTTCTGCACAAAATTTCACTGCGAGAAGCCTGCTGTTATATCCTGCGAAGCAACCGTTCAGGGCCAATGTAGAACTGCAGGTTAAAACCGGTGATGGTTATCAAACTATCAAAGCCTTTGAGTTTAACAGGAGTAACCCTGCAGAGAATGTTGGTTTTATGCCATATGCACCTGTAGCAGTTTCTTTTGATGAAGTAGCAGGCACTGCTTTCCGTCTGCGGTTCAGTGAAATTCATGGTAATGGCGGCATTGCTGAAATCGGCTTATCACAGGCGCCTGCTGTGGAACGATTTATTGAAAAGCAGCTTGGAAAAATGTTCCCTACCCCTTTGCCTTTATGGAATGAATACCAATGGCCGCAACAGGCACAGGTAAAGGAAAGCAATACGGTAATTGATCCGTCAAAGATGATCGACCTTACAAAAATGGTCGCTGCCGATGGTACGTTAAACTGGAATGTTCCGCAGGGTAAGTGGATCATTATACAATATGGCATGTTGCCTACAGGCGTTACCAATGCGCCGGCAACACCGGAAGGGCGCGGCCTGGAAGTAGACAAGATTAACAGGGAAGTGATGACCAGTCACTTTAATGCTTTTGTAGGTAAAATCCAACAGCGTATACCTGAAGTAGATCGTAAGAGTTTACAATTTGTAGTAGCAGACAGTTATGAAACCGGTTCTCAGAACTGGACAGACGGAATGGCTGCTGCGTTTAAAAAACAATATGGATATGATGCACTGCCATGGTTGCCGGTACTTAGCGGCAGGGTGGTAGGTTCACAGGATAAGAGCGATCGTTTTCTCTGGGATCTCCGCAGGCTGGTGGCAGATAAAGTGGCGTATGATTATGTAGGCGGCCTGCGTGATGTAAGTCACCAGCATGGGCTTAAACTCTGGCTGGAAAATTATGGTCACTGGGGATTTCCTTCCGAGTTCTTAAAGTATGGCGGCCAGAGTGATGAAGTGGGCGGCGAATTCTGGAACGAAGGTGACCTGGGCAGCATTGAATGTCGTGCGGCTTCATCCGCTGCGCATATTTACGGTAAAACAAAAGTATCTGCGGAATCTTTTACCGCGGGCGGAATGGCCTATGCACGTTATCCAGCGCTGCTTAAAAAACGTGGTGACTGGAGCTTTACTGAAGGCATCAACAATACCTTGTTACATGTAATGATTGAGCAGCCTTACGAGGATAAGAAACCCGGTGTTAACGCCGGCTTTGGTACAGAGTTTAACCGCAACAATACCTGGTTCTTCCAGGGCAAAGCATTCATTGATTATATCAGGCGGTGCAACTTCTTATTGCAACAGGGTAAACCGGTAAATGATATTGCTTATTTTATTGGTGAAGATGCGCCAAAGATGACGGGCGTTCGCGATCCTGCACTGCCTGCCGGTTACCAGTTTGATTATATTAATGCGGAGGTGATTGAAAACAGGCTTACTGTTAAAAACGGAAGGTTGGTATTGCCCGATGGAATGAGTTACCGTATGCTGGTATTGCCTCCATTGGAAACCATGCGTCCTGAACTATTAAGCAAGATCAAGCAACTGGTGGAGCAGGGGGCAGTTGTGCTTGGGCCAAAACCGTTACGTTCCCCCAGCCTGCAAAACTTTCCTGCAGCAGATGCAAAGGTGCAGGATATAGCTGCAGAATTATGGGGAAAGGCAGATGGCAAAGCAGAAAAGATCAACCATTATGGAAAAGGAATGTTGTTAAATGGAACAAGTATGCAGGATGCTTTGGCGTTGTTAAAGCTTGTGCCCGATGTTACATTTGATAAGGAAGGACTGCTGTATACACATCGCGCATCCGGTGAAACGGAAATATACTTTATCAGCAACCAGCAGGATAAAGTCATGGAAACTGCTCCTTTGTTTCGTGTTGTTGATAAACAGCCTGAACTATGGGATGCGGTTACGGGCAACACGAGAGAACTGCCTTCTTTTTCCTCTGCTGAAAATGGTATAAAGGTTCCTTTGCAACTGCAAGCGTATCAAAGCGCGTTCATTATCTTCCGCAAAAAAATAACAGGTAATACCGCGAAAGACGCCCAAAACTTTCCGGCGCCTTCTGCAACTACTGAACTAAAACAACCATGGCTTGTAAAGTTCGACCAGGCAATGCGTGGACCCGTATCAGCCGTTACCTTCAATGAATTAACAGACTGGAGTAAACATAGTGATGAACAGATGAAAAACTATTCCGGTACAGCCGTGTATACCACTACTTTTAAAGTTGGCAACCTAGCAAAAGATAAACGCATGGTCTTAAACCTGGGCACAGTTGCAGTAATGGCCAAAGTAAAACTGAATGGCAAAGATCTTGGTACGGTGTGGACAGCGCCTTACGAAACAGATGTTGCCGGCGCACTGAAACCGGGAGAAAATAAACTGGAGATAGAAGTGGTGAATACCTGGGTAAACCGTTTGATTGGTGATAGTAAATTGCCGGAAGCAGAACGGAAAACATGGAGCAATGTAAATATTTATACACCCGAAAGTAATTACCAGCCTGCCGGTCTTATCGGCCCCGTTACCTTGCAGGAGTTTCCAAAACAATAATAAACTGGTTTGATTGATGTATATGAAAAAAATGATCTTAAGAAAAACATTCGCCTTGGTTACAGGCTTAAGCTTCTTCAGCCTGCTGCAGGCACAGTTGCCACCGGTATTTGAGGCAGCAAGAGAAGCCTCATCAACCGCAACGGTACGCAAGTATCTGTCACCGGTAAAAATACTATGGCAATCTTCCAATGATTCCGCCATTGTAAATGCGCAACGTTTGTTATTACCGGGAAACGGGCAGGCAGACCTGGCCAATGCCAACATGTGCGTACTTAAAAGTTCAGGTAGCAACCATCCTGCTTTATTGCTTGATTTTGGCACTGAATTACATGGGGGCGTGCAAATTATTACAGGCATGTTTCCGGGTAATAAACCGGTAAGGTTAAGATTGCGTTTTGGTGAATCTGTAAGTGAGGCTATGAGCAGTGTAGGGCCTAAACAAAACGCCACCAATGATCATGCAATGCGTGATGAAATAATACAGGTACCCTGGCTGGGGAAATTTGAAACAGGCAATACCGGCTTCCGGTTTATAAGAATCGACCTGCTGGATGATAATACCGAGTTGCAGCTAAAGGAAGTACGGGCTGCCTTTGTTTACCGTGATATTCCTTACCTGGGTTCGTTTAAATGCAATGATTCTTTACTGAATAAAATATGGCTCACCGGCGCGTATACCGTACACCTGAATATGCAGGATTATTTATGGGATGGCATTAAACGCGACAGATTGGTATGGGTGGGTGATATGAACCCCGAGATCAATACTATCAATACCGTTTTTGGATATAATGAAGTGGTGCCGAAAAGCCTGGATCTTTCCAGGGATATTACGCCGCTGCCACAGTGGATGAATGGAATAAGTACCTACAGCATGTGGTGGATTATCAATCATCACGACTGGTATTATCACAACGGTAACCTGAAGTATTTAAAAGAGCAGAAAGAATACCTTGTAAAGTTGCTGGAATTACTTACCACAAAAATCGATAATAACAACAGCGAAATATTGGATGGTCGTTTTCTAGATTGGCCATCCAGTGAAAACAAGCAAGGTATTCATGCCGGTCTTCAGGCAATGATGGTGCTGGCGCTGGATGCCGGTGCAGATCTTTGCCGCATTCTCCAGGAACCTGCCACCGTGCAAAAATGTAACGAAGCTATTCAACGCTTAAAAAAGAATATACCTGAGCTTAACGGGTCCAAACAGGCTGCTTCGCTGCTGGCACTTGCCGGAATGCTTCCTGCAGCACAGGCAAACAAAGATGTTATAGCGAAAGATGGAGTGCACCAGTATTCTACTTTCTATGGCTATTACATGCTGCAGGCCAAAGCAAAAGCCGGCGATTATGATGGAGCTATTGAGGCAATAAGAGAATATTGGGGTGCGATGCTTGCCAAAGGAGCCACCACTTTCTGGGAAGATTTCAATATGGATTGGCTACCCAACGCTTCCCGGATTGACGAAATGGTACAACCGGGACAAAAAGATATCCACGGCGATTATGGTGCTTACTGTTATATCGGTTTTCGTCACAGCCTGTGTCATGGATGGGCATCAGGTCCAACGCCCTGGCTTACGCAATATGTACTGGGTTTTAATGTGACTGAGCCAGGTTGCAAAACCATTACATTAAAACCTCATCTTGGAGATCTTACCTATGCCGAAGGCTCTTTTCCCACACCTTACGGATTGGTGAAAGTGAAACATGTAAAGCAAGCCAATGGCACTATTAAAACAGAAGTACAGGCCCCAAAAGAAGTAAAGATTATCCGTTAAAAACAAAACCCGGCAATATTGGTGATCATTACCAGTATTGCCGGGCTTATAAATTGTTGATGTTGCTTAATTATTACAGAGTTCTTTCTCACTTACTCCGGCAACCATTACTTTCTTATTGATATTAAAATCCTGCTTTTCAACAGAAGCTTTTTGTTCCTTGCGATGTTTGGCCAGGTTGATTAATAAAACACTGGTAAGAATAACAGCAAGGCCAATCACCTGCACAACACTCATGTGTTCTCCTGCAAAGAATACGCCCAGTAATACCGCCACTACGGGATTTACATACGCATAGGTACTTACCTGTGTTGCAGGCCTTACCTGTAACAGCCAAACGTAAGCGCTGTACCCGGCGAGCGAACCCATAAATATCAAATACACCACAGATAGCCAGGAAGCGGTGGTTACCTGCGCCAATTCAAATCCTTTCCATTCATTATTGATAAAACTGGCAATTAAAAAAGCGATACCAGCCGCAATCATTTGCCAGGTGGTATTTACAATAGTGCTGCTTTTGGAGTTGTATTTGGAATAGAGTGATCCTCCCGCCCAACTCATTGCACCTACTACCAGCACCAGCAATCCGAAAACCTGGTACAAACCGCCGCCGGAAGATAGTGCGCCGCTTACCCGTTCACTAAACAGGATAATCACGCCAACAAAACCAATGGATAAACCCAATAGTATTTCCCGGCTGCTGAAGTTTTCTTTCCACTTGGGTTTGTCCAATACCACAAACCAGATAGGGGCAGATGAAACCAATACAGCTACCAGCGAACTGGGCAGCGTTTGCTCCGCCCAGATTACCGCGCCATTGCCTATAAATAGCAGGAATATACCGCTGATAACTGCCGGTTTTATTTGCTGCCATCCCCACAGTTTTTCTCCCTTAATTGCACACCAGGCCATTAATATAAGACCGGCGGCAATAAAACGCATGGCGCCCATAATAAAGGCGGGTATATGTTGAACAGCTTTTTGTATAAAGAAATACGTTGATCCCCACACTAGATATACGGTGGCGAAAGCGACGACCACCATTACCGGGGAAACTGTTTTTTGGGTAGCAGGTAGCATATATTTATTTTTTGGGAATGACTAATTGCTGTTGTTCTTTTACGGTTTCCAAAACAATGGTTGTTTTGGTGGAGAGGATGTTGGGTATTTTTTGCAGCGAGTTACGCATCAGGCGCATTAAAGACGCGGCATCCTCCGTGCGGATTTTTACGAGATAACAATCTTCACCGGCAATGTGATGCACTTCCTGCACCTCTGGTATGGCCGCAAGTGCCTGTGCGGTATCGCTGCTGCACGTAAAGCCTTCGTTCGATTTGATAAAAATAAAAGCCAGTAATTTTTGCTGAACCGCTGCAGGGTCAATCTGCGCTTTATATCCCTTGATCACTTTCTTCTGTTCCAGCTTTTTTACCCTTTCCAGCACGGCGGAAGGCGCCATATTCAACTCTTTTGCCAGATCACTGTTGGAAATACGGGCATTGCTTTGCATATTTTCCAGGATCAGGAGATCGATAGCATCAAGATTTACATCCACTTCGATTAATTTTCTGTAAATCTATTTAAAAACTGAATAAAATTCTGATTTTATATGATGAATGGAAAAATATTCGGAATGAAACGACTTTTTCAGAGATTGTAACAGGTGAAAACCCGGATGGAGCGTCAATTATATCCGTTATCAGTAAAAAGAACGTAGAAAAAGGGTACGCTGCCATTCGCCAAAAAATAGCAGACAGGCACTTATATTACAGAATGGTCTTAACTTAGAGAGCAGTTCTCCATTATTGTATAGGGATCGATAGACGATAACGGATCAATAGAATTGGGATATTCGCACAGCTCCATTTCCAAAGAAGTAGCATTGTGCCTTACCTGCCACAAAAAGAGTGCTTTACCTTTAGGGGTCTTTTCAATAATGCCGGGGAACATTTCGTAGAGTAAACCATTCCAGCAGGCATCTTCCAATTGTTCAACGGGGCTAAGGTTTCTACCATTTTCACTTTCCTGTTTCTCACTCCACTGTTGTCTTGAAAAACTGGTATTCGTCATTAGCAATATTTCCTGTTGTGTAAATTTCGTTTCCATAACCAGAGATTTAATTCCTCTATTATATACGATGCAAAACAGTTCCGGATGTTGCTGTGGAAAAATAAAAAGTTACGTTAAATAATTTCCGGAGCAGAGGCTCAGCCGTTAAATCATGGAGTTGAAGGGGCTAATAATGAAAGAGTTGTGTTAAATCTGGCCTGCAGATATGCAGGTCGATCATGCAGATGCGAACAACCAGGCCACCAATGCGGCGATAAGTGTGTTGAGAAAATTTACCCAATCATTGTTCAGAGAGCCACGTCGTTCCAGCGTTGCGCCCAATACAGAATCTGTATAATTGCCAATAGTACCGGCAATTACGATCCACATAAAATTTTGGCACCATCCGTTTCCAAGCGCATAAATTGTTGCAATTATTAAGCTGCCGGCAATGCCAAACAAAGTTCCTTCCAGGCTTACTACCCCATTCAGGCCACGTTGGTCTTTTTTAAAGCTGAGAATATGATAAAATTTCCGGCCGTACACATTTCCAAGTTCTGAAGACAGCGTATCGGCGGCGGCTGAAGCAAAAGCTGCAGCCATCATCAGTTTATATAAAGCAGCATCTGCCGGGTATTTCCAGGCAAGCAAACCTGTAATTGCTGCCATACCCGCATTGGCCAATACCTGTCCGGCGTTTCTTCTGCCTTTATCAACTTCAGCAAGCCCAAGACCTTTTTTATATTGATGTTTCCAGCCGGTGGCCGCAGAACCGAGTATAAAAAAGCAAGTCATCATCAGTATGCCTGCATAACCTCCTCCTTTAAAAACAACAAACCCGATGGCTGCGCCTGTAAGTGCTGCAAGAACGGTTAGTTTTCCTGCCGCAATGCTGTAAGCCATACCTGCACCAAGCAACAGTACCAGCGGCCAATATTCAGAACCCATTTTTTCCGGTTTATAAGAAGCTAATATAGTCCTGTATTTGCATCGGGCTAACGGCAAAAAAGTAAATTATTTTTAGTCGCATAACAAGAAAAATTCTGGCATTTTTACAGCGCTGTTGCTGTAGTAATAAAATCTTTTATTAACAAAAACCTTTCCTACATTTGCTTACACATATTTTATGATAGATTCATCAATGGAGTACAATACGACAAGAAATTATCTTGTCATGAGAGAATACGGCAGACATATTCAAAAGATGGTAGAATACCTCCTTACCATTGAAGACCGTGAGAAAAGGCAGCAGCAGTCTAAGATTGTGATTGAGCTGATGGGCTTTTTAAACCCGCACCTGAAGAACGTGGAAGATTTCCGTCACATGCTTTGGGACCATTTGTTTTTTGTAAGCAATTTCAAGCTGGATGTGGATAGTCCATATCCTATCCCGCAAAAAGAAACCTACAAGGCAAAACCACAGCCGCTTACTTATCCTAAACGTTATCCAAGATACTCGCACCTGGGTAAGAACCTTGAACTGGTAATAAATAAGGCTTTGAAAGAAGAAAACCCGGAAAAGAAAAACGGGTTTGCACATTCCATTGCCTATTACATGAAGTTATCTTACAGTAACTGGCATAAAGAACTGGTGCATGATGATGCGATCAGGGGTGAATTGAACAACATTACCGGTGGTGCACTGGAATTTAGCAATACCCCTTATATCAAACATCGCAACCAGAATTTTGAAAGAGATGACTACGGTCGCGATAATCGTGGCGGTGGCGGACGTGGTGATAACCGCAGGAACTTTGGCGGCCGCAACGATAATAATCGTGGCGGTGGTGGCCGTGGCGATAACCGCAATAACGGGCGTGATAACCGCGGTGGCGGCGGAATGCGCGATAACCGCAACGGCGGTGGTAACCGTAACAACAACAATGGCCGTGATAACAGGAACCAGAATTTCAAGAAAAGATTTAAATAATCAAATCAACTTTTTTATAAAAGCTGTCTTAAAAGGGCGGCTTTTTTTATGCGGTGTCTTTAAAAGACAGAATGCAAAACATGGCGATGCCTAACCAAAGAATGTTTTACATTCGTTTCGATTTATTAAATACTATCACCAACGATCAGCAAATTATATGGCTTCATTTGAAGTAAAAGGCGGCAAAAAATTACGCGGAGATATCACCCCGCAAGGTGCAAAAAACGAGGCATTGCAGATTATTTCTGCAGTATTGCTTACTCCTGAAAAAATAACCATCATCAATATCCCGGATATTCTTGATGTAAACCTGTTAATAGAATTGCTGGGTGAGTTGGGGGTTAAGATTGATCGCCCGCAACGGGATACCTGCATTTTCCAGGCAGATAATGTGGATGTGGATTACCTGGGCAGTGAATCATTCCGCAAAAAGAGCGGCCGTTTAAGGGGTAGTGTAATGATTGCCGGGCCAATGTTATCAAGGTTTAAGAAAGCGTATATCCCTAAACCTGGCGGCGATAAAATTGGCCGTCGCAGGCTGGATACACATATCATTGGATTCGAGAAACTGGGCGCCCGTTTTGAGTATAATGATGAATTGAATTTTTTTCAGCTCGTGGCGCCCGGTCTGCATGGTACCAATATGCTCCTGGATGAACCTTCTGTAACCGGTACCGCCAATATTGTAATGGCCGCCGTAATGGCAAAAGGAGTCACTACTATTTATAATGCAGCTTGTGAACCTTACCTGCAGCAGTTGTGTAAAATGCTTAACCGCATGGGCGCAAAAATTACCGGTGTTGGCAGCAACCTGCTTACCATAGAAGGGGTGGATTATCTTGGCGGAACAGATCATCGCATGTTGCCCGATATGATTGAAGTGGGCAGCTTTATCGGGCTTGCCGCGATGACGCAAAGTGAGATCACGATAAAAAATGCAGGTATAGAACATCTGGGTGTAATACCTGAAAAATTTCAGCAGTTAGGGATACAATTGGAGTTTAAGGGCGATGACATCTATATTCCCTCACAGGATAATTATGAGATAAGCACTTACCTGGATGGAGGTATCCTCACCGTGTATGATCATCCCTGGCCTGGTTTTACACCAGATCTGCTGAGTATAGTACTGGTAGTAGCTACACAGGCGGTGGGCAGTGTATTGATTCACCAGAAAATGTTTGAAAGCCGGTTGTTCTTTGTTGATAAACTGATTGATATGGGCGCACAAATCATTTTGTGTGATCCGCATCGTGCAACAGTAATTGGGTTGGGACGAAAACATAATCTGAGGGGAATTACCATGAGCAGCCCTGATATCCGCGCAGGACAGGCCTTGCTGATTGCTGCACTTAGCGCAGATGGTAAAAGTGTGATACAGAATATAGAGCAGATCGACCGCGGCTATCAATACATTGATGAGCGTTTAGGAAGGCTGGGTGCAGAGATTAAAAGAATATCCTGATAATACCAAATTTTCGCAAAAGGTAAAATCATCACCAGCCTGATATATAGCAACAGATAAGCAGCTACTTTCGTGGTATGAATAATTTTGAAGTAGTACAGGAAATCATCCGCAACCGGCGCAGTACAAAACCGGTGCTGATGAACGGACGTAAGATTGATAACGAAGTGATTCGCCAACTGATTGATCTGGCCGATTGGGCACCCACACATGCACATACAGAACCCTGGCGTTTTATCGTCTACAGCAATGAATCGGTACAGTCGTTTTGTAACGAACATGCTGAGCTTTATAAAACTATCACATCTGCAGATAAATTCAATACAGCCACTTTTGAAAAGATCGCACATAATGGTGACAAGGCTTCCCATATTATAGTGGTGATCATGCAGCGTGGTGATAATCCCAAGATCCCCGCATTGGAAGAAATTGCAGCGGTATCTGCTGCGGTTCAAAACATATTGCTGGGTTCGGAGGCATTGGGATTGGCTGTTTTGTGGAGCACCGGTGGCTTAACACATCATCCGGCTTTAAAAGGGCATCTTGAATTAAAGGAAGAAGATGTAGTGATGGGCCTTCTTTATATTGGCTACGCAGACGACCAGAGCAAGCAGGGCAGGAGAATTGTACCGCTGGAAAGCAAGATCACCTGGAAATAGATAACAGGTGATACCTACGATAAAAAATACCAGGCAATGATGATAAAAAGTGCCTGGTATTTTTTATTGAATTCAATCCTTATCTATGCGTCAGGTAAGAAGGTATCATTCTCTTCAATCAGGTTTAGGTTTACTGCATCTGCACCGGCAATACCTTCAATAGAGCCTTTAATGTGTGCCGCATTCAGTAAAACCTTCTCCAGTTGTTTTTCTCTTGCCTTCCACATTTTTTCCATGGCATCACGTTCCTTTTGTATACTCAGCCGCATGCTCATAAAGCCCTCGCGGATAGCTTTCCATTGTTCCCCAAATTCGTTGCTGATCAAGTAATCATACAGCATCACCATTTTATCACCTTTGTTCTCCTGGCTCTTTTTTGCATCGGCAATTTTTAGGATAGCATTACGTAATAAAAGTGCTACGCTTCTTATTTCTGTAAACGTGCAGATGTATACACCATTCTTTTCACCAAACCGTTCCATATCTTTTGGCAGGGCTTGCGTAACAATCACGGCAACATCAGTACCCAGGCTGCGCATATCTGCTTTTAACTTCTCAATCCAGTCGTTACTGAAATCTTTGGTGCGTTTGCTTTCATAAATAATCTTACCGGCTTCGCTGCCAAACTGGTTGCGTACAGTCTGGATACAATCTGCGCCACGTACACCTTTGCCAACTTCGCTTATTTCATCAAAAGGAAAAGTTGTCCTCAATATTTCTTCCAGTAATAGTTCCTGCACCTCACCCTGCAATTGCATACTCCCCTGTTCTGCCTTGCGGCGCATTTCTTCTGCCAGCTTCTTTTGATCATCCAGTTGTTTTTCCAGCTCACGCATACGAAGCTGGTGTTCCTGTTCTTTTAAATGGCTTCTTTCCTGTTCCTCTTTCTGAACAATCTCTTTAATCTTTTCACGTTCTTCCATCAGCTTGCGCTGTACATTCAGTTCTAGGTTGGTTTCCCTTGATTTTAACTCCTGTTCCTTCTGCAGAAACTCCAGTTCTTTTTTACGCGCCTCCTTTAGTTTTTCTTCATTATCTGCGGCAGATTCCTGTAATAGTTTCAGGCGGTTCTCATAATCAGCACTGATATTCTTACGTAACGATTCCTCTATTTCCCGGTTACGTTTTTTGAGTTCGTCCTCCATCTTTTTCTGAAACAATTCTTCCTGTTGCAGCCTGTTCCTGTTAAACTCTTCCTCTTTTCTCCGCAGTTCTTCTTCCTTTGTTTTCTTATAATCCATCATCTGCTGCCTCAACTGCTGCTTTTCCCTTTCAATATTTTCTTTCAATTCATCATTCAATGCATCTTCCAGTGGAAATTCAAAACCGCAGCTTGGGCATTTTATTAATGTAGGCATCACTGTAAACTTTAGCGGCTCAAATTACAAAAGGCCGGGAATTCCAGGGCATTTTTATCGATGTGCATATCAGTCATGCAGGCAACCCATGGCAGCAAGACACGTATTTAATAGCAATATCTGATCAGATTTTCCGCATTTTTTAAACACTTCTATGCCGTTGATTACGCAGAGTATATTAAAAGTAGTTGTCTATTTTAACCTTTTTGATTACCCGGTTACGGCAGAAGAAATACATAGTTTCCTGGATCATCCATTTAAAGAAACTGAAGTAAAATCAACTTTGGCGCAACTGGTTTTTGATGGCGAACTCTTTCTGCTTGGAAAGTTTTATTCCGTAAGAAATGATATGCTGCTTGCACATAAAAGAGAGGTTAGTAATAATGCTGCCGTGAAAGAAATAGAGAGGGCAAAAAAGATCGCAAAGTTCTTATATCAGTTCCCTTTTGTACGAGGTGTGGGCATCTCTGGGTCGTTGTCAAAAAACTGCGCCAGTGAATCTTCCGATCTTGACTTTTTTATAATTACCAAAGCCAACCGGTTATGGATAGCCAGAAGCATACTGTTTATTTATTACAGGCTTGCAAAGCCGGTACAGGAGCGCAGGCAAATATGTCTCAATTATTTTATAGATGAAGAAGCGCTGGAAATAGCGGATAAGAATTTTTATACATCTATGGAAGTGGTTACGCTTATACCGTGTGAAGGACCTGCAACGATGCAGGATTTTTTTAAGGCAAATGCATGGATGCATACATTTTTTCCCAACCGGCAAACAACGAGTCTCATCCCCAAAACAGTTGGTAAGCTGCCTAAGAAAATAACGGAAGCTTTGTTGGATAACGCATTGGGAAATTATATTGACAGCCGCAGCATGCAATATTTTAAAAAGCGCTGGAAGCAATTATTTGATCGCAGGATATATACTGCTAATGGTAACCGTTCAGGTGCCTATAATGCAGAAAAGCATTACTGCAAACAAATGCCAGGGTTTCTGCAAAAGAAAATACTGGATAAGTTTGATGCATCGCTTACCAGTGTACAACAACGTAAAGGTGAAGCTGTTCTGGAAGACAAATAACTAAACACCTTTCATCTTTTCAATAAACATTCCTGTTCTGGCGGTAAGGGCCCTAAGCTTTGATCTTATTCTTGGTGCATAGGTTTTACTATGATCGTAATTGATCTCGTTTTGTATCCAGCTCATCGCATAATCATAATAGCGACGGTTATAAGTACGTTTAAAATCAATATCCCGGTCAGTAGAGCTTTCCCACGGTAAGTCTTTAATAAATACATCTTCCACTTCTGTATAAAGCGGTGTGCCTTTAATAGGATACGCAACTGTTACTGTATAAAGATCTGGGTCTGCGTATTTCAGGTGATGCAACGTTTCTTTAATATCTTTTTCTTCTTCGCCCGGGTAACCCAGCATAATAAAGGTACCAGCCTGCATACCCTTTTGTTTTACCAGTCTTATCATATCCCGCACCTGTTCTACTTTAACACGACGGTCCATCGCATCTATAATTTTTTGCGAACCACTTTCTGCACCAACCCATACACGAAAGCAACCACTTTCTTTTAGCAGGTCAATCACTTCCTCGTTCAATCTGTCGGCACGTGAAATGATTTCGTAAGGTATAACTAGCTGCCTTCGCTTTAATTCTTCAGCAAATTCCCGCAGCCATTTATGGTTGATGGTAAATACATCGTCCACAAACCAGATCATATCAAAAGTATAGTTCTCTTTCAGCCACTGCATTTCATCTACCACAAGTGCAGGTGTTCTGCGGCGGTAGCTGGTACCATATACGGCACGGCTGCACCATTTGCAGGAGTAAGGGCAGCCACGCATGGTGCTCAGGTTTACCATGCTTGTACCATGCTTCTTTTTCCAGACATCAAAGTATTGCTGGAGGTTAATTTTTTTTCTTGCGGGAAAGGGTAGTTTATTAATATCCCTGATCAATATGCGCTCCTCATTGGTAACTACTTCTTCTGCATCATTCAAAAAAGCGATGCCTGGTATGCCATCAGGAGTTGGGTTAGATGATGAGTCAAACATCTTAATCAGTTCCAGCATGGTATCTTCCCCTTCTCCAAAAACAATCACATCTGCGCCGTAACGTAAAAAGTTTTCTTTGTGGTTTCTAACTTCAGGGCCGCCAAGAATGATTTTAGTATCAGGTAATTCCTGCTGATGGTTACGTATGAAATGAATTATTTTCAACACGTTCAGTTTCGTCATCAGGTTGGTATAGATGGCAACTACATCCGGCTGTTCTGTAAGTATATATTTTTTCAATTCATCCAGTGACCGGAAGGTGGAATCGAATACATTGTTGGGATAACCGTTTTCTTCAAGATAGGCCGCAATATACAGGATGCCAAGCGGTGGGTAAGGCCGCATGATCACCTGTTCTTTCGGGTCTTCTGCAATAAAATATCCATGTGTTAGTACAATCCTCATCTTGCCTGTTTTTTAAAACTGATGCAATAATGATCTGCCAACCGCGAAGTCCAGGCCATATCACCCCATTTTTCTTCAAAGTTGTTTAGTTTTTTCAGTAGCAATGGCCGCTTCGCAAAAAAAGATTCCAGGTAAGAAGGCGGCAATGCAAGTCCTACAGGGTTCACCTGTTCACTGGTAAAATCTTTCCCAAAAATTTTTTTCATTGATGAAGGGTGATAATAATATATCGACATGTGATGACCTCCCGAACTGAACGATACCGATCTTTTTAACCGCCGGAAAGCCTTGCCGAATTGCAGCTTTAAACTGTAATAAGCCATTTCCCAGATGCACCAGCGCCCCATCACTACAAATGCAAGTGTTGCGTTAGTTTTTGTAACAGATGAGAGCGTTTCGCTTAACGTTTCCAGGGCCGTTGCATCAATACAATTGAGGCCGCCAAAGTTGGAAAATACAAGATCGAACTGATGTCCTGCAAATTGGTTTTCAATATCACAAAAACTGCAGGTGCTAAAGGAAAGATTTTTGGCATTTACGCCAATGGCCTTTTGCTGTGCCTTTGCAATCATTGCGCCTGAAGCATCTGTTGCCCAAACATGATGGCCCATAGTTGCCAGTTTAACAGCATCTTCCCCCGTACCACAGTTAAGCTCCAGGATGCTGAGGGGCCTTTGGTATTGACTGATGACAGGTAACAATAACTTCCACACTCTTGCACGCTGTAACCTGCCAATGGCCGACCCGGTAAAATCCTGGTCGTAGGTTTCAGCCATTACATCAAAAGGGGAAGCGGTCATCATGCCTTAATATTGAAATGATTTCATCCGTTGTTTATAAACTATCAGGTGCAAAAGATGCCAGGGTATTTTCGCTATTTTTTTCAACTGTTCACGTTTCGGCAGTTGCGGCTTTTTGGCAATGCGGTAAATCTCCGCCCTTGTTTTGGCCAGGTGAAACCCTGCGTGCACATAGCGATGTAACTGTTTATAAAAAGGTGCAGGATAGGTGTTTTTAAACATCAGCAGTAACTCGTCTGAATCTGTCCAGTTGGCTTTTTGTTTTAATTCAGCTTCTACCCGCTCATAGAACTTTGTGCCGGGCAACGGGTAAGATACCGATATCCCGATATCATGTGGCAGCAGGGTGTTGATCATCCGAATGGTTTTTTCAATATCCTGCCGGGTTTCGCCGGGATAGCCAAACTGTATAAAAAAGCAAGGTTTCATGCCATGCTTTTTGATGAGTTTCGTTGCTGCATAAATCTGTTCCAGCATGGTGCCCTTATCCATCGCGTCAAGAATTTTCTGAGAGCCGCTTTCTGCGCCCATCCATATGTTGTCGCAGCCGGCGCGGGCAAGATCGGCAATGTAATTTTCCTGCATCAGCAGATCAGCACGGCTTTGTATTTTAAATTTCGTCAATATATTTTCGGCCTGTACCAGGTCTGCAAAGCGACTTACCCAACCGGGTTTCAGCCCGAAAATGTCATCGCAAAACCAGATATAATCAAAGTGAAACCTTTCTTTAAGCATCTTTATTTCAGCAACCACATTTTCCGGTGAGCGGGAATTATAACGGTTGCCATAGATGGGCTTGGCGCACCAGTTGCATTTAAAAGGACAACCTCTTGTTGTAGCGAGGTTGATGGAGAAATAACCGTGCCTGTTCATCCAGGTTTCGCGGTAGGGATCGATGTTGATCAGGTCCCATGCAGGCAGCGGAAGTTCATCCAGGTCTTTCATTACAGCCCGCCGAACCGTTTTAATCGTATTGCCGTTTTGCCGGAATGCAAGACCGGGTATTGAAAAAAAATCCTGGTTGTTATTATCAAGTTGCTCAACCAGCTCTTTCAATGTCATCTCTGCTTCTCCCAGTAAAACAGCATCGGCCCCATGGTCAAGGTATTTCTCAAAATGATCTGTTGAATCTGACCCGGAAACGATCACCATGCAACCTTTTTCTTTGGCAATACGTATCATTTCAAACGCTGCTTCCCGCATATTGGTAAGGCACATCTTGGTGAGGTAGTTAAAACCATCGTCATAGATCACGAAAATGTCCGGTTGTAAAGACTCAATATCCGGTAATATTTCAGCAGCATTTTGGGCAAACATGGTATCAAAAATGCGCACGTCATGCCCTTGTTGGCGCATCAGTGCGGCCGCATACATGGTGCCCAGCGGTGCATAAGGCTGTGCTGTTTTCCATTGTTTGGCATCAAAACGGTGAAACCAGGAATGTGAAAAAAGAATTTTCATTACAGATAAATACGGTTGATGAATCAGGCGGTTGCCTGTATGTTTAATCCTGTTTGCTTATTTGTACAAGCACCTGTTGCAGCCGGCGGGCAATAGCATCAAAGGAAAGCGATTGCTGAAATTGCCGCAGGGTTTTTACCTTTTCAACAGTAACATCCATTTTACTGCTGGCAAACAATGCTTCCACAAGCGATTGATGATCTCCTGCATCGTAAAGAATGCCGCATGCATTACCTGTCATATACCTGAATGATGGAATGCTTGTGAGAATTGGTATACAGCCGCAAGACATCCCTTCACAAACCGCTACGCCGCTTCCTTCTGAATAAGAGCTTGAAATAATAAAATCTACACTGCAAAACCAGAATACAAGATCAGTATGTTCAATTTTGCCAATCAAATGAATGTGATTCTCTAAACCCGGATGATCCTTAAACCATTGTATTATTTCGGGAAGTAATTTTTCGCTTTGATAAACCATGTATAAATGTCTGTCGTTACCATCGGCCACAAACCTGGTAAAAGCTTTAACAACGAGTAAGGGATTTTTGTTTTCATTAAGATGACCTATCCAGATATAATTGTTGCCGGTGTTAATTTTGGTAACAGCTTTGGCTTCATGTTCCGATATTGGTTTAAAAACTGAAGATGTTTCCATCACTTCAACCACCTTATTGCCATGGCTGATAATTCCTGAAGCTATCCACGGATCAGCTTGTGCTGCAGCGGTAAAAAAATACGTATTAATGAAACGGTCAGAGAGTTTTAGCAGAAATCTTTTCAGAGGATGTTGCGTTAACCTTTCTCCATGATGCTGAACTACGATTTTGCAGTTGCTCTTTAACAGTAAGCGAAGTAATATTACCTGCACCGGAAACATCGTTCCGTGAACGATTACTACATCAGGTAACGCCTTTGCAATGGCCAGGTGTGTTTTTAAAGGAAAACGTAAAGCCTGTTTGCTTTTGGGTGTAAACCAGTATTCAATTCCATAGTGGGTAATGCTGCCGGTAAAATTGATAAACTCTGCAAAGATCACTTCTTGTGTTTCCGCCAGTTTCTCCCAGGCGCCTTTAAAGAAACGTGACTTGTTAATCCAATCCAATGGAACCCTTTCTGCAGGAAAATATACGTGGGAAATGTTTACAATCTTCATAATAAAACCTGTTCAGGAGTATCTTAAAAACGATACTGCCTGGCATTTTTTTCTTTTCAAAACAGGGAGCAGGCAAAACAGCAATTGCCAGCCTATTACTCCCGGAAATTGTATCAATGCCAGGTTTGCCCGGCTACCCAAACTAAGTTTGGTACCATGACGTTTTACTTCGGTAATAAACAGGTTGGCATAAATTGTATAGCTTTTTTTGATAGAAGCTATCGCCGGGTGATGCTTCCTGTCATAATAAAGAATAATCAAGGTTTCAAGCATGGCATTGAGCTGGTGAATATCAATAAGGGGGATAAATTTTGACGCGTATGGTGAAGATATAATGGTTTCCAGTTCCTGTGCATACATGTCATAGGTTTCTTTGATCCTTCGTTCCGCAATAAGACGCCGGGTGATGGAGCCGTTTCTTGACAAAATATTTATTTGGCTGGATTCTTCAAAAGCGATGGCGGAAGCATGGAGCAGATACTTTAATAAGAACGGCCGGTCTTCAAACCAATAGTTTTCCGGGAAGCGAAGTTGTTTCGCAACAGAGGTACGATAAAGTTTGGCCCAAACGGTAGAACTTAAGCCATGCGTATATACAGCGTTCAACGCTTCTTCAGACGAACATGTTTTGCCATCGCCTTTCCATCCGGAGGTTTTTCTTATAGCTCCCGTTTGCGCATCGATAATATCAAAACGGCTAATTACGATGTCTGCATTTTCTCCTTTTATCTTATTATACCAAACCGAAATAGCGGTGGCATGCAATTCATCATCACTGTCTAAAAAAGTCAGGTAGGCACCGGTAGCAGCAGTAACGCCTACATTTCTCGCATGTCCCAAACCTTTGTTTGCTGTAGAAATGATATGAATATGAGGGTAGCGTTTTGCGAAATCATTGGCAATGCGAAGAGAATCATCTGTAGAACCATCATTCACGGCAATGACCTCAATATTGGGATAGGTTTGCCCGATAGCCGAGCTTAATGCTTTCGCCAGGTATTTTTCCTCGTTATAAAACGGGATAAGTATGCTTATCAGTTCCTGCATTTAACCTGAATTTTTTACAAGGGTTTTTACTAAATATTTTTGGGCGGAAGTTATTTTTTCCATGTCTGTAGGTGGTTGCCATTGCTCACCATATTTATCCGCGGCTACCAGCAAACAAATCGCGTTCAGGCGATAAAACTGTGCAAATGCATATACCGCAGCACATTCCATTTCTATCATTCCGCAGCCTGACTGTTTTACCTCTTTCAGTAGTGATGGCGTACCACGAAATGGGCTGTCAGTTGAAAAACAGGTGATTCCCTCTACCTGCAAAATATCAGCAATAGATTGTACGTAAGCCTGGTTGTAAGGACGTATTTCATCCCCTGAAAAATAAGTAGCGGTAATGCCATTGGCGGATATTGCCTTGTTTACATAAAACGCAGTGCCTGATGTGATGCTTTCATCAATTGCACCTGCCAAACCAATAAAAATAAATTCTGCAACCCCTAATGCCCGCAATTCTTCCATCAATGTAATAAGGGCCGGTGCGCCATTTCCAAAACCGGAGGAAAACAGCAATGCTTTATCAATATAATTGGTGCCGGTTATTCCCTTTATTTTTCTTGACCGGAAAGACAGCCGTTGTTCAAAAGCTGCTTTTGTAAGCGTGATGATCGCCTTACGTGGTAAGGTTTCAAAATTGTAAATGCCTCGTTTTCTTTTCCATGCCGTGATCATTTCTGCACTTAAGACAGCCCCTTCCGATAAATATCCTTCCTTCATGTGCAATATTTATACTGCTAAATGTAATTTTTCCCCGTTATTAATACGGCATTTTTTGCGGGTCGTCTAACACTCGCTTTGCTAATCCCGTAATGATGGTCTTGAAAATAATCCTGTCAGCAACCTTGTGGCTTATTTTCACGTTTGTATTAGTTTTATTGTTAAAGACATCCTTTCGTTTGAAAAAAATCGTTCGCCAGGCAATCGCTATACTAAACCGGAAAGAGCGTAAGCAATTAAAGCTGCTTACCTTTTTAAATATTGTCATAAGCATCGCTGATATACTGTTACTGGTGGTAATGCTGGGGATTGTTCAAATATATCTGCAACCCGGTATAGCTGTTGATAAAGGATGGGTGGGCCGATGGCTTTCCCCGGCTACTTTTTTCCTGCCTGCCGCAATCTTTCTAATTGTATTCGTAGCAAAGAATATCGCCGGGTACCAGGTCGTTAAAGCGCAGTTCCATTTTGTGTATAAGGTGGCTGCAAGGCTTTCCCGTTCGGGGATATTAAGGTTTCTGAAAGGCAGCTATGCAAATTATACACAGGTGGATGCTTCGGTCCATATCAGGAAAATCAGTCACCAGCCTATTGAATTTTGTCATTATGTTCTTCTTGGGATGATGCAAATGGGTACGGAAATGATAATTACCTCCTGCGCCATTATTGCCATCCTGTTATTTAATGCTAAACTATTTTTATTGTTGCTGGTTATCCTGGCGCCCCCCGTGATGCTTACCAGCTTTTTACTCAGGAAAAAACTAAGAGCTGCTAGAACTGATGTGAAAAGTACTTCCGAAAAAACAACGCAATACCTGCAGGAAGCGCTTGATGGTTATATAGAAAGCAATGTTTACCAACGGGAACCCTTTTTTTCTGACCGGTACACAAAATTTCAACAAAAATTGAACATGCATTTGGGCGAGTTGCAGGTATCCCAGGCAATGCCTTCCCGTGTGATGGAAATCTTTGCTGTTACCGGGTTGGTGGCCCTTATTATAATAAACAGGTATACCAATGCAAGCGGCACACTGGTAATCAACATCGGGGCGTTCATTGCTGCAGCATATAAAATAATTCCTGGCATCACAAAAATTGCCAACCTGGGGGCGCAGATGCGTATTTATGCATTTACCCTGAATGATATGGAGGCGGGGGAGGTAGCAGGTAATGGCCAGCTTTCCAAATCCTCTCAAAGAATTGCATCAGTAGAATTTAGCAATGTAACCTTCAGCTACGCAGAAAAGCAACTGTTCAGCCGGTTGAATATACAAATGCAACCTGGCGATTTTATTGGTATGTCATCGGCATCCGGGAGTGGAAAAACTACAATGATCAACTTGTTGCTTGGGTTTATAAGTCAGAATGCGGGTGAGATTCTTTTCAATGGAAATTCAACAACAGCAGAAGCAAGGCAGGAGTACTGGACAGATATTGCCTATGTAAAACAACAGGTCTTTCTCATTTATGACAGCATTCTTACGAATATTGCGTTATCTGAAAAGGATGCGGATGAAGCTTTGTTCGGCGAAGTAATAAAAGCCACGGGCCTGGAAAATTTTATTCAATCATTTCCTGAAGGCAATAAAAAAGTTATTTCCGGTGATGGAAAAAATATAAGCGGTGGCCAGCGGCAACGTATTGCCTTTGCAAGGGCTTTATATAAAAATGCAGGTCTCCTGATATTGGATGAACCTTTTAGTGAACTTGATGAAACTTCTGAACAGCAAATGCTTTTATACCTTAAAGAATTAGCGGGCAAGGAAAAAATTATCCTGCTGATTACACACAATAAAAAGAGTTTACAGGCTTGTAACAAAATCATTTCTTTTGATGAATAAGTGTTACGTTTTGTTTGCAGTGGGGTAATCAAACAGTTGCATCACAGCCATAGCGGTTTCATGGCCGGTATAGGGTAATACAGATTCATAGGTGGTGGTTTTGTCAGATAAAATTGCCAGCGCTGTTGCCAGCATTTCTTCTTTCGTTTTTACGATATGCCATTGCGGAATATCCTGTTTCATAGGTTTGCAGAAACTAATAACATGCGCACCTGCATATAAAGCTTCCAGGCATGCAAAACCAAATCCTTCATAAGATGATGGGTGAAGCAATATTTTTGCCTTGCGCATCAGCTTCAGCGTTTTGCGGTGGGGCACCAAGCCATGAAGCAGTATGTTTGCCTTCAATCCTTTTTCAATGACTAAGTTGGTTAAGTTGATTTTCTGAACACCTTCGCCGCATAATTCAGCCTTTAGCTCCGGAAAATGCTTTACCAGTGCGTCTATAACTTCAATTGCTATATCGTATCGCTTTAGCGCTATCAGTGAACCGGTACAAAGAATATCAATATCACGGGTTACCGGCTCCTTATCAAAAAACTCCGGTTCAATACCTTTGGGTATTACATATCGTGGTTTTATGCCATAATTCCTGTGAAATTCTTCCTGTAAAAAATCAGACAAAGCAATTAATGAACCTTCTTTGGGTTTAACCCTCTTTACATATTTATTGCCCTTTTTTGCGTCTTGCCCAAACAACCAGCAGTAATATCTTATGTTCAACAGTTTCTGACAATAAGCAGCAATGAAAGTGCATTCACTGCACCAGAAACTCAATATACCCAATACAGGTTCTTTTCTTTTAATCCTGTAAAAGGTATAGAAAATCTTCATCCAGGTGAAAGGCTTGCTGAGTTTACTTTTGCCTGCCATATTAAAGGGGATCACCTGGTTGCCATGCCACAAATAAGTATCAGAAGCAGGTGGATATTGAAAAGAAAAGATGACAATCTTCAATTCCGGAAAAGCATTATTTAACGCAGTGATGAGTACCTGCACCGGCGTTAGCCAGGATGGCTCATCATCGTTGGGAAAAGCGGGCGAAAAAATACAGAGTGTTTTTTTATTCATTGATCCGTTGCCATGATAATTATAAAAGTATGGTACATCTACATACGCAGGATTTTTAAAAAAGTAATGTACGTACGACTTAACAGTGATGGACATGCTTACCACCATCGATTTTTTCAACCCTCTCCAAAAAAATCTTATATTACATAAGCGTATCCGGCCCGGTGGACATGACCAATACTTCAATTCCTGTTCCCTTAAATAATTTTACTCGCTTGTAACAGACATTAGTATAACCGTAAACTGATGACCCATGATTGAAAACAATGCCGTTAGCCGCAGAAAATTTCTGCAGGCAGGAGCGCTTACCGGTAGCGGGCTTTTGCTAAGTTTCTATATGCCGGCCATCGCCAAAGGCTTTAAGAAAATACCGCCGGCACCCGCCACCTGCGCACCCAACGCTTTTATTCGCATCAATGCCGACAATTCCATTAAAATCTTATGCAACCACTCCGAAATGGGCCAGGGTACTTACACCGCCATGAGCCAGTTGATTGCAGATGAAATGGATGCCGACTGGAGTAAGATTACCGTAGAATCAGCGCCTGCACATCAGGACTATTTCAATCCCGGTTTTGGTATGCAGCTTACCGGCGGCAGTGCCTCCGCTTATTCCGAATGGGAGAGGCTGCGAAAAGTAGGCGCATCCGCAAGGGCTATTATGATAGAAGCAGCCGCAAAAAAATGGAGTGTCAACACAACCACCTGTACCGCTAAAAACGGGTATGTTATCCATAGCAGCGGTAAAAAATTATCCTATGGAGATTTGGTGGAACAGGCACAGGGCATTACGCCACCTGCCGATGTAAAACTAAAAGACCCCAAAGACTTTAAATACATAGGCAAACCCATTAAAAGGTTAGATACCAAAGAGAAAACAAATGGCGAAGGTTTATTTGGGCTGGATGTAAAACTGCCGGGCATGCTGGTGGCTGTTATCCAGCGCTCACCCGTATTTGGCGGCAAAGTAAAAAGTTTTAATGCTGATAAAGCCAAAGCGGTTCCCGGTGTAAAACAGGTGGTGCAGATTGACCGTGGCGTAGCCGTTGTTGCAACCGGTTACTGGGCGGCCAAACAGGGCCGTGAAGTGCTGGAAGTAGCATGGGAAGATGGCCCGTTGCTGGACAGTAAAAAACAGCGTCAGCAATATGCAGAGATGGCTGAAAAGCCCGGTCTTGTTGCGGTGAAAGAAGGCGATGTAGCCAATGCGCCAGGTATTTCAAAAACGGTTGAGGCGGTGTATGAAACGCCTTACCTTACCCACGCTGCTATGGAGCCGCTCAATTGTGTGGCAGATGTAAAAGCCGATAGTTGTGATATTTATATTGGTACGCAGGCGCAAACCATCGACCAGATGACGGCCGCACATATCACAGGTCTTAAGCCCGAGCAGGTGAAGGTGCATACCATGTTGCTGGGTGGTGCGTTTGGCCGCCGTGCCATCATGGACGGGCATATCGCTGCCGAAGCGGTGCAGGTGTCCAAAGCCATCCAGGCGCCGGTAAAAGTAATGTGGAGTCGCGAAGACGATATCCGGGGCGGCTACTATCGCCAGTTCTCGCACCACAAAATGGTGGGCGGTATAGCGGCAGATGGTAAACCCGTAAGCTGGCTGCACCGTGTGGTTTGCCAGAGTTTTATGATTGGTTCGCCCATGGAACAGATGGCCGTTAAAGATGGTGTGGATACTGTTGCCGTGGAAGGCGCTACCGAACTGCCTTATGAAATTCCCAACCTGCAGGTAGAATGGCACCGCGGTATGGAAGTGGTGCCCTGTTTGTGGATGCGTTCTGTAGGGCATAGTTATACAGCCTTTGCCAAAGAATGTTTTATTGACGAGATGGCCCATGCGGCAGGCAAAGACCCTTACCAGTATCGTCATGATTTAATGGCGAAGCACCCGCGTTTACGGCATGTGCTGGATGTGGCGGCGCAAAAAGCCAACTGGGGCAAGCCGTTGCCGGCAGGGAGGGCGAGAGGTATTGCGGTGCATGAATCTTTCAAAAGTTTTATTGCACAGGTGGCCGAAATTTCCATCGGCAGCAACGGAAAAATAAAAGTGCACAAGGTTGTTTGCGCCATCGACTGCGGCCCGGTGATAAATCCCGATACCGTAAAAGCGCAGATGGAAGGCAGCGTGATATTCGGACTTACCTCCGCCTTCTATGGCAATATCAGTTTTGAGAATGGCCGTGTAAAACAGCGCAATTTCCACGACTATAAAATACTGCGGATGAACGAAGCGCCGCCTGTGGAAACCTATATCATCGAAAGTACAGATACCATGGGTGGCGTGGGCGAACCCGGTGTTCCGCCTACCGCGCCGGCTGTGGCCAACGCCGTATTTGCGCTAACCAAAAAGCGGTTGCGCTCCATGCCTTTTCCGGCAGACATTAGAAAACTTTCGTGACTTTTTTTGGAGCCCGGCTTTAGTAGTGCTATGTAACATCCGTTGCGTCGCACGCTTCAGGGTTCCGTTGTTGGTTCAGCAGGAAAGGCACGAAGGGACAAAGCTGCAGAGGCGCGAAGAAAACAGAATGCTGAAGGCTTAAAGCCAGAGGTATAAGGTTTAAGGCGTAGGGTAAAAGGCCAGGGTGAAGCCAAAAAACAGAAGTTAGAAAGCCAAGGGTTTGGTTTTAAAAGTCCCTCTCTTTTGGAGAGGGATTTAGGGTGAGGCTGGTGTTCCAAACAATATCTCAAACAAACACATAAGAAATTACCCATGATACAACTAAAAGTAAACGGCAAACTATATGAAGTAGACGCGCCACCGGATATGCCGCTGCTCTGGGCTCTTCGTGAAAACCTGGAGCTTACCGGTACCAAATTCGGCTGTGGCGTGGCGCAATGCGGCGCCTGTACCGTGCACATGAACGGCGATGCGGTGCGTAGCTGTGTAACGCCATTGTCACGCGCCAGCGGTAAAGACATTATTACCATTGAAGGGCTGAATGATGGTATCGCCAACCGTTTGCGCAAGGCCTGGGTTGAAGAAGAAGTGCCTCAATGCGGTTATTGCCAGAGCGGGCAGATTATGGCTGCGGCGGTTTTGCTGAAAGAAAAGCCCAACCCTACCGATGAAGACATAGATTATGGTATGACCGGTAATATTTGCAGGTGCGGTACTTATCAGCGGATACGCAAGGCTATTCACAGGGCGGCAGCGATGAAGTAGTTTGTTTGTAAGGCACAAAGGGGCAAAGGCACGGAGGGACGAAGAAAGCTCAAGGCTGAATGCCAAAAGCGGAACGCCAAAAGCCAAAGGTTTAGGTAAAGGGTGTTGGGTTTTGCAATCTCTTTCTTTTGTAGAGGAGTTGGGAGGTGAGTTAAAATATTCCGGGTGAGTCTGCAGACTCACCGCTTAGTACTCCGAAGTCCGGAGACTTCGGAGAGCGTATGAAGGCTCAAAGCTCGTAGCTTATCGCTCGCAGTCTAAAGTTCCCCAATGAACCGAACGATGAATGAAATGCGACGCAACGAAGACACCACGAAATACAGCCGCCCGTACCATTATTATTCCATACAATATGAAACTGAACGTAACCCGAAAGTTCTTTTACATGATACTGTTATCAGCTTTTACGAAACCAATTGCTGCACAACTGATTGATGGGGAATCACCCTTTATACTGGCAGGCGTATCAACCAGGGTTAACAAACAGGTAAACCTGAACCTTTATGGGGCCTATAACCCGTCTGACAATATAAAAGCGGTTGCTTTATTGCCTTTTATTCAGTTGGGCAAACACATAACAGCATCGCCGGGTTATATGTATGTATGGTCGCCGCCGGTGAACGGCAAAATGGTGATAGAGCATCACCTGCTGCCGGCGCTTACTTACCATACCAACCTGGGCAGCCGCTGGATATTGGAAGACCGTAACATGTGGTGGCAGCGCATTCGTGGTAACGGGCTGGATGATTTGTCGTTTTACCGCAACAGGTTAAGGTTTGTGTTTCATACACAGCTGAACCAAAAACTGTTTCGCGTATTTGCCGGCGATGAAGCTTTTTACAGCATCGACCTGGGCAGGTGGAGCCGTAACCGCCTGGGCTTCGGCAGCAGTTATGCAGTTTTTAAATGGCTTACGGCTGAAGCGGTATATACGTGGCAAACAGACCATGTACTGCCCAACCGCAATGTGTACTTTTTTACGTTTACGGTGCCGCTGGAGAAATACGGCGTGTTTACGAAATCCAAACCCTGACCTGTAACATTTATTGACCTTATTAAGACATATAATTATGAAAACTACAACGACAAAAAAAATACTTATCGGTTTTAAGCAGGTATTGTACCTGTTGCTCGGTCTGGGTTTTATTACCGCGCTGGCACAACCCAAAGAAAAGGGAGCGCCTTTGCATGATGCCCGGGAAGAAAAAACAGATGGCAAAGACGACGATAAAAAAAGCGATGAGGCCCCCATACGGGAACAGGAATCCAAAGAAGCCTTCCTGGCAGCCTATACCGTTTTTATGCATCCGCGCTGTATGAACTGTCACCCTTCCGGCGACCAGCCATTACAGGGTGATGACAGCCATATTCATGCGCAGAACGTAACCCGCGGTGCTGATGGAAAAGGGTTGTATGCGTTGAAGTGTAAAAACTGTCACCAGGATGCCAACCTGAAAGGCGCCGACATGCCGCCTGGCGCACCCAACTGGCAGATGCCGCCGGCCAGTCATAAGATGGTTTTCCAGGGAATGAGCCCGAAAGAACTGGCCACCCATTTTAAAGACAATCATTTTACCGGCTTTAAAGATTTTGAAAAAGATATGCTGCATCACGTAGAAGCAGAGCCACTGGTATTAAACAGCTTTATACCGCTGGAAGGACGTGAGAAACTTCCCATGAGCCATGATGAATTTGTGGCCAAAGTAAAGGAATGGATTGACAAGGGCGCAGCGGTGCCGGATAAGTGAGTGAGAAATGAAAAGGGAAAAGTGAAAAATGAAATGTCATAAACTGGCTGAGGCTGTCTCTGGGGCAGCCTTTTAATAAGAAAGGAATTAGATCTTCATGGGTTTGCTCTTTACGGGTTAACGCCGGTATTTTATGGAGCAGCTATCAGTTGCAACCATTTTCCTGGTTTCGTTTTAAGCTGGTTTTCAGCAAAATTTTAACTCACCCGCAAAAATTGCATGCTCACCTTAAATTTTCATTTTTTATCTTCGCCCGGCAATAAAAAACGTATTTTGGCATTATTACTGCTCGAAGAGTGCATCCTCAATATCCCAAAAAAAGTGATTACATGCAAACTAGAAAAGGCCTTTTGATTTGTGTTTTGTGCTTCTGCGCCATGGCATCCGTATCTGCAAGAACCAGGTTTTTTACCGATGACAAGAAGAAATTTGCCTCCCTTTTACCCAATGATAACGTATCTGAAAGGGCAAACGGGCTGGTAGATTCTTTATATAGCCAGTTGCAGCTTGATTCCTTCGGGCTTTCCCGCAATGTTTTCTTCTATGCCTTTAAAGGGTATGAATACCTGTTAAGCGAAAACAAGTTAAGCAACAGCGACTACCTTACCATTTGTGATTACAGCCAGAGCAGCGCACATAAAAGACTGTATGTAATTGATCTTAAACAGAACAAATTGCTTTACAATACGTTCGTTTCTCACGGCAAAAACTCCGGTGAGGAGTTTGCCACCAGCTTTTCCAACTCAAATAATTCTCACAAAAGCTCGCTTGGTTTTATGGTTACCGGTGAAACGTATCGTGGCCGTGCCGGTTTCAGCCTCAGGTTTGATGGTATGGAATCCGGGATTAATGATCGCGTTCGCGCAAGAGGAGTGGTGTTACATGGCAGCCGTTATGTAAACGAGGAAAGAATTGATGAAAAAGGATTTGTTGGCAGAAGCTTTGGTTGCCCTGCAGTTCCAATGGAGTGCTACCGCGATATTATTGAAACCATTAAAGACGGAAGTTGCTTTTTTGTATATAACCCGGATATGCGTTACGCAGTAAATTCAAAAATCATGAATGCTAATTTTGAATGGCCGGCATTTGCAGGGCCATTGCTGCCGGGTATTAATCTTACAGAGAACGTTACAGATGCCAATGCAACGGGCGCAACTACCGCATCACTTAAATGATTATCCGCAAATAGTCGATAAAGTATTTATCTTCAGTTAATTATATATAAGATAGCAAGGTTTCAACAGCCTTGCTATCTTTTTTATACCCGGCAATGGAAATTCAGCCTGTTTCCGCTACTTTTGCAGCCCAAAAGAGGTATGGTTTATTGCAGGCAAAACTGCAGTAAACTTTAAACTACAAACTAAATACCATGGCCGGTCAGTTAAAAGAGGTACGTAACCGCATTAAATCTATCCAGAACACCCAGCAGATTACCAAAGCAATGAAAATGGTAAGTGCCGCCAAGTTGCGCCGCGCACAGGACGCCATTATTCAAATGAGGCCTTATGCCGAAAAGCTGCAGGAAATGCTGAGCAATATTGTAAGTAATGTGGAAGGCGATCTTAGTATAAAACTGGCTGAACAAAGAACCATTGAAAAGGTATTATTGATTGTGGTAACCAGTGATCGCGGTCTTGCCGGCGCCTACAATACCAATATTGTAAAACTGGCAAAAGCAACCATCGCTGAAAAATACCATACGCAATTTGGCAAAAGCAATGTGACCGTTTGGAACATTGGTAAAAAGGGCTGGGAAAGCTTAACCCGCAGTGGTTATAAAACCAGCGATACTTATAAAGATCTTTTTCTTAACCTGAAATTTGAAGGGGTACAGGAAGTTGCCAAGGCTGCCATGAAAGCTTTTGAAAACGGTGAGTTTGATGCGGTAGAGATCATCTACAGTGAGTTTAAAAATGCTGCTACCCAAACTTTCCGTGCGGAACAGTTTTTGCCCATTCCTAAAGTGGCAAAGAAAGAAGGCGCTAAAAAAGCCGATTTTATTTTTGAGCCAGCCAAAGAACAACTGATTGCCGAGCTGATGCCGAAAATTCTCAATACGCAATTATATAAAGCGGTTTTAGATGCCAACGCCAGCGAGCATGGCGCCCGTATGACGGCCATGGATAAAGCCAGCGATAACGCCAATGAATTATTGAAGAATTTGAAAATCTCTTACAACCGTGCACGGCAGGCGGCCATCACTACCGAGCTTACAGAGATTGTGAGTGGTGCGGCAGCGTTGCAAGGATAGGCAATCATCTAATTAGCCAATGTGCTGATCTGCAAAGTGAATAACCGCATTAGCACATCAGTATATTATCCCATTTGCATACTAATTCATGGAACTTTCCCAGATCATACCACATATCGAAGCCTTGATTTTTGCCAGTGAAAAACCGCTCACCAGCCTGGATGTAGTGGAACTGGTAAACAACGCCTTTGGCTTTATGGAAGAGCGTATTACGCTGGAACAGGTAGAAAGCTGCCTGGATGGTATCCGTGAAAAATATAATGCCGAATTCTATGCCTTTGAGGTAAAAGAAAGCGGCGGGGGCTGGCAGTTTCTTACTAAAAAAGACTTTCATAAAACCATCGCACAGCTTAATGGTGACAAGTTTATTAAAAGATTGTCTACCGCTGCTATGGAAACGTTGGCCATTATCGCTTACAAACAGCCGATTACCAAAGGAGAAATAGAATCTATACGCGGGGTAAACAGCGATTATAGTATCCAGAAATTACTGGAGAAAGAATTGATTGTTATTACCGGCAGAAATGAAAATATGCCGGGCAAGCCGTTGGTATATTCTACTTCCAAAACTTTTATGGATTATTTTGGCATTAACTCTACCGATGATCTTCCAAAAATTAAAGAAGTATTGGCAGACCAATTGGTGCAGCCCACTTTAATTAAAGAGGGGCAGCTTGCTGAAACGGAAGAAAATACTGAAGACGATACCAATCTTTCTGTTGATAGCAACGGTTCATTAATTGTTCATGCAGATCAGGCGGAAAATAACGAAGTAGAAGAAGCTTCTGTTGATACCGGCGAAACGGTAACAGAAGATGAACCTGTAATTGAAGAAGCTGTTTCGGCTATAGAAGATGAGGCTGCTGAAGAAGAGAATGAAGTGGTAGATGAAGCAACAGGTAATGAGGTGGATGAGGAAATTAATCTGGAAGAAGAGGCGCAGGCAGATGATGCCGGTGAAGATGATAGCGCAGAAAACACATCAAAGCGAAAGGGTGAAGGTTCATCCGGGGAGGACAATTCCGGCGATGACGATGTGACTGGCGATCAATCAAAAGCATAAATCATACATCGAATCTTGAAAGTCCTCCACGCATGGGGGACTTTCTTTTTTATAACAGTTATCTCATTATTCAAATCGTATCTTCGTCGTTATGTCGCAACAATTAACCAGGGAACAGCTCATCGAAACAGCGAACCGTTTTGGTACACCTGTTTACGTGTATCATGCAGAGAAAATAGAAGAACAGCTCAATGAATTAAAAAATGCATTTGCAGGATGTAAGTCTAAATTTTTTTATGCCTGTAAATCACTCACCAATATCAACATCCTTAAGTTAATAAAGCAGTTTGGCGCCAATATAGATTGCGTAAGCATTAATGAAGTAAAGCTGGGTTTAAAAGCAGGTTTTGAACCAAAGCAAATCCTGTTCACCCCCAACTGTGTAGACTTTGATGAAATTGAAGAAGGCAAGGCGCTTGGCGTAAACATCAACATAGATAATATCTCTATGCTGGAGCGTTTTGGTAACAAGTATGGCGGCAGCTATCCTGTATGTATAAGGCTTAACCCGCATATTATGGCGGGAGGTAATTTTAAAATCTCTACCGGTCATGTGGATAGCAAGTTTGGCATTTCCATTCACCAGATAAGACATATTGAGCGTGTGGTTAAAACAACAAAACTGCATGTTGCGGGTATACATATGCATACCGGCAGTGAGATTAAAGACGTGAATGTGTTTTTGCAGGGTCTTGAAGTAATGTTTGAAATGGCCACCCATTTTCCTAACCTGGAGTTTATTGATCTGGGTAGTGGTTTTAAAGTACCTTACCAGGATGATGATGTAAAAACTGATGTACAAGCCCTTGGTAAAAAAGTGTGCGAAGCTTTTGCTGCATATGAAAAGGAAACCGGCAAATCACTGGAGATCTGGTTTGAGCCAGGTAAATTCCTAGTAAGCGAAGCCGGTTATTTTGTGGTAAAGGCAAACGTGATCAAGCAAACAACGGCCACCGTTTTTGTAGGCGTGAACAGCGGCTTTAATCATTTGATACGGCCTATGTTTTATGAAGCTTATCATCGCATAGAGAACATCAGTAATCCTAATGGTTCTGAAAGAATTTATACAGTAGTAGGTAATATTTGTGAGACGGATACTTTTGCCTGGGACAGGAAGCTAAATGAAGTACGTGAAGGCGATTACCTGGTATTTTATAATGCCGGTGCCTATGGATTTGAAATGAGCAGTAATTTCAATTCAAGGTTAAAACCTGCAGAGGTATTGATCAAAGATGGCGAAGCGCATTTAATAAGAAAGCGTGATGTGTTTGAAGACCTGTTAAAGAACCAGGTGGAAGTGTTGTAATTGTTACTGGTTACAGGACGCAGGATAGAATCTGGAGGTTGGAGATAGTAGTATAATGTTTTGAACATTCAATTATCAACTTTGAATTAAGCATTCATGATTGAGTTAAAGAATATCAAGAAATCATTTGGTGAGAAAACCATCCTGCATGATATAAGTGCGGTAATGGAAACGGGAAAGTGTAACCTGATTATCGGCGCCAGCGGTAGCGGAAAAACGGTGCTTACCAAGTGCATGGTGGGTTTGTTTCAGCCAGACCAGGGTGATATTTTATATGAAGGAGAAAGCATGATTACCATGAATGATGAGCAGCGCAAAGAGCTTCGTCAAAAGATTGGTATGTTGTTCCAGGGTTCGGCATTATTTGATTCTATGACGGTAGAAGAAAATGTAATGTTTCCGCTGGATATGTTTTCAAAGCTTAGTTATAAAGAGCGTAAAGAACGTGCCAACGAAGTGCTGGAAAGGGTAAACCTGAAAGATGCGCACAAGAAATTTCCTGCTGAAATAAGTGGTGGTATGAAGAAGCGTGTTGGTATTGCGAGAGCCATTGTATTAAACCCAAAGTATCTTTTTTGTGATGAGCCTAATTCAGGCCTGGATCCTCAAACTTCCTTACTGATAGATAAACTGATCAAAGAAATTACCACCGAGTTCAATATTACCACTATTGTTGTAACCCATGATATGAACAGTGTGATGGAGATAGGTGACAATATTCTCTTTATGCACCAGGGCTACAAGCAATGGGAAGGCAACAATAAGGAGATCATTTACAGCAAAGACCAAAAACTCAACGACTTCATCTTCGCTTCCGAATTCTTACAGGATGCAAAAGAAATGCGTATGATAGAAGATAAAAAAGGCCAGAAATAATTTTTTCTAGACAGGCAACACAAAATATTTTTCATTGATCTAATTCAGGATACCTAAATCTCGATCAATGAAAAAAGTCTTACCCCGGCTCTTGTTTTTAGCGTTCCTTTTTTTGCTTTGCCAGCAACTGTTTGCCAATACAGTTATTATAAAAGGGAGGATAAAAGACTCCCAGGGAAACCCGGTGATGTCCTGGCCGGTACAGGTTTCTATTGATTCTTCCACGTCAGCAAATTGTACAGGTAATCACAGAATTATTACCAATGCAGAGGGTTATTATTATGATACGGTAACCTGTAGCAGTTCTATTAAACAGTTAATTATCAGCACGTATGATTGCAGCAACCAGCCAATCACACATATTGAAAAAGTAAACTCATCCAATAAGGTTGAAAGTAATTTCTCTATATGCGCGATACCCCCTGTTTGCAATGCAGTTTTCTATATAACAAAAGATTCCATCAAACCTAAACACTTATTGGTTACGGCCGGTTCAAATACATCACAAGGCGATGCTGTAAAAAGTCGCACCTGGTATTGGGGTGATGGAGATTCCACCAAAACAACAGGAAATACGGCTTCGCACAATTATAAAAGTGATGGTCTTTATACTGTTTGCCTGAAGGTAATTACGGTAAAAGGATGCTCCAGTTATGATTGTGATTCAGTAGAAATCTTTTCTAAATGTAAAGCTGCATTTGGTTATACAGGGTTACCTGCAACAGCAGCCGGTTACGGGATAAGAACATTCAGCAACGGTACTTATGTGCCTGCGGGTGATGAGATTATTCAACGAAAGTGGGCGTGGGGCGATGGTAAAAGCATCAATAGTAAAGACAGTATTAATGCCACTCATTACTACGCTACGCCGGGCAATTATAAAGTAGTATTTACGATAACTACCAAACAGGGTTGTTCAGATACGGTGATTCAAAATATTAGTGTACCTGTTGGTGGGCTACAGTGTAATGCATCATTTGAATTTGAAGTAAAGGGCAGGAAGGTTGATTTTGATAGTCATAACAGTTATGCCGGTGTTGCTGTTCATGACAGTATCATAAGCCGTTACTGGAGTTTTGGCGATAGTACTTATGAGTCTGGCAACAAGGTAAATATTTCGCACACTTACAGTGATACAGGTTGGTATTATGTATGCATGACGATTAAAACAAGGCAAGGTTGTGAAAATACCTATTGCAATGTCATTAGGATTGAGGATGTTGACTCTTCGCGATGTAAAGCAACATTTACAGACTCGCTATTGCCACGTAAACCTGGAACTTACCCGGTACTATTTAATAGTACAGGTAGTTCAACCGGCGGCGGTGATATTATTGTACAGCGTATCTGGAAATTTGGGGATGGCAGTACCACAGATGGTAATAAGGCAACGCCTGTACATCAGTACAAATCCCCTGGAACATACCTCGTTTGTTTGATCATAAAATCATCAGGTGGGTGTATCGATAGCTTTTGTAATTATACTACTATCCCGCCACCACAAATAACCTGTCGCGCAGGCTTTGCATTCAGCATTAGTGGTAATGCAGTTCAGTTTAACAGTAGTGACAGCAGTTATGCGGCAGCGGGTGACAGCATCATCAGCCGTAAATGGAACTTTGGAGACAGTAGCGCTTTGCAGGGAAATGTCCCTAACCCTTTGCATACTTATATAAAAGCAGGTAGTTATTATGTATGCCTTACGGTTACCACATCCGGTGGATGCGAAAGTACTACCTGCGGTCAGCTATACATTGCACCGGTAACAACACATTGTAATGCTGATTTCAGTTATGATACCACAGCAAGGCCATCTATAAAATTCAATAGTTATGCAAGTGCGGCAGTAGCCGGAGACTCGATCATTCAACGCTACTGGCAGTTTGGAGATGGCAATATAGAAAGCGGCAATCATATCGATCCCGTACATCATTATACCAACGCAGGAACCTATACTGTGTGTCTTTATATAACCACAGGAAGTGGTTGCAAAGACAGTATTTGTAAAACGATCTATATTCCGGCAAGCGCATCCTGCCAGGCGGTGTTCAGCAGCAATATAAGTAATGATACGGCCAGGTTTTATAGTAATGAAAGCAGCGCCGGGGCTGGTGACAGTATTATTGAGCGCAGGTGGAATTTTGGTGACAGCAGTATGAGTAGTGCCAACGTGGTAAACCCTGTTCATCATTACACACGTACCGGCTTTTATACAGTTTGTCTCACCATTAGGACCAGCAATGGCTGCGAGCGTATTAGTTGTAAAACTATTGAGATCGCAGGCTCTCAATCACCCACCTGCAACGCTTTCTTTACCTATGAAAGAACAGGATTATTAAAGTTCAGGTTTAACAGTAATGCAAGTACAGTTTCACCAGGCGATAGTATCATCAGGCGTTACTGGAATTTTGGAGACAGCACTTATTTACCGGGTAACGTTATTAATCCTGTAAAGGAATACAGGCACAGCGGAACTTATCAGATAGCATTAACCATTCAAACAGCGAAAGGTTGTACTAACCTGGGCTGGGGAACGATTACTATAAAAGACAGTCTGCCTGACACGGGGAACAACTTTAAAATCTTTAGTATGTTCCCGAATCCTGTGCCTGATAAATTCAAAACAATATTGTGGAGTAAGCTTGATGATATAAAATGTGAGGTTACAATTGTGGATGCATATGGTAACAAGAAATGGGCAAAATCCATCACACTGCCACGCGGATACACATCATTGGATGTTCCTGCCGGCGTATTAAATACCGGGCCTTATTATCTAAAAGCGATCACTAAATACGGAGTACAAAGCAGGATATTTTTCAAACTATAAAGAGCCCTGAAATCTGACATATAAAGAGGTTTGTAAGTGCATAACCTGCAAACCTCTTTTGTTATTTTCTCAACCTGGCTTCTTCCAGGTCAAGCTCTTCTTCTTTGCTTAGAATTAATTCGTGTGGAAAGAGATTGTTTTTCATCATGTTTTTTAGCTCGGCTCGTCTTACATCGATCAACTCAAGCAACAGCTTTCTAAAGTTGATAAAGGCCGCTTCTTTAGGGCGCTCATTTTGCTCTTCGGCCAGCCGTTCATTGGCAGCTTCAATCATGCTTACATAGCGATTGCGCAAAATTTTAAAGGACTCGGAATGCTCAAGTTCTTCACCATAAGTATTATCAATATAATTAATCGCCGCAGTAGCCAGGCTGATCTTTATATTTTGTTCCTGTTCTTCTTCATTGTCTTTAGATTCTATCTTGAAAATTTTAATCAGCCAGGGAAGGCTCAGGCCCTGTATCACAAGCGTTATCAATATCGCAATAAAGGTGATAAACAAAATCAGGTTACGATGCGGGAAGGCTTCGCCACCTGGCAAGGTGAGCGGTATAGCCAATGCGGAAGCTAATGATACCACTCCACGCATACCACTCCATCCAACAATAAAGACCGACTTCCACGATGGGCGTTGTTCTCTTTCTCTTATTTTACGGCTGAGTATCCTGGGCAGATACGTACCCGGGAAAACCCATAACAATCTTACTGCAATGGTGATGAGACTGATGATAACGGCATATTTAATAGCATCGGTAAGAGAGTAATCCCACATACCATCAATCACAGAAGGCAGTTGTAACCCAATCAATATAAATACAATACCGTTTAACAGGAAAACTACGGTGCCCCAAACCGTAATTGTTTGCATACGGCTGCTGTAACTAAAGACTTCATGAGAACGGAAGGATAGAAACAAACCTCCCGCCACAACGGCCAGTACACCGGAGTAATGAAAATGTTCTGCAACAATATACATGAGATAAGGTGCGATAAAAGAAATGGCCGTATCAATACTCGGGGTTGTGGGTAAAAAACGATGGATGGCGTACACGATATGTGCAATGACGAGGCCGGTAATAATGCCCATGATCACTACCAAAAAGAAATCACCCACCGCTTTCCATAACACAAACTCACCGGTTTTTACAGCGGCCAGCGCAAAGCTTAGAACAATGATACTTGATGCATCATTAATAAGACTTTCTCCTTCCAGAATAGTAACTACACGGCGGGGAACTTTCAGGTCCTGCAACACACTGGTGGCGGCAACAGCATCCGGTGGAGAAATGATGCCGCCCAGCAAGAAACCAAGCGCAAGTGTAAACCCCGGGATCATGAGCTGTGCAGTGAATGCGATAAAGAGGGAAGTCGCAATAACAAGCCCGAATGCCAGCAAACTGATGGCGCGACGGGAATGCCAGAAATCGTTCCACGAAGTATTCCATGCTGCTGCATATAATAGCGGCGGCAGAAAAATAATGTATACAAGTTCGGGTTCCAGTGTAATATGCGGCACGTCAGGAATGAGGCTGATAATAAGGCCTGCTATTACCAGGAAAATAGGATACGAAATACGAAGCTTCTTGCTTAGCATAGATAGCATGCTCACCACAAAAAGCAGCGACAATATTAAAAGCAGGTTGTTTTGCATATCATCGGTTTATATAAGCAGTTGATAATGTTTAAGACCGCCGCAATTTAACCAACCACTGCAACATACGCACTGTTATGGCAGGAAAATTGAGACAGCTATATAAACTTATGATATGAAACAGTTTCTTTTGCTGCCGATGTTTGCGTTGTTGTGGGCCTGCGGTGGTCATACGCAAGGTGTTTCAAAAGATGATTCCGCTAGATTGAAAAATGAAAGCGGCCAGGGTGCTGCGCCTGAGAAAAATGCAGGCAATATACAGGATACAACGCTGGAAGGTATTTGGGTATTGCAGCCGGTGCTGGCATCTGACACTGCGGCCGGTAAAGTGCCTTTTATCAATTTTAGTGTGCAGGGTGGAACGTTTGCCGGTAATACCGGCTGTAACAGTATGCGTGGAAGTTTTTTACGCCATGGCGATAGCCTGGTATTCAACCAGCAGGTGATCACTACAAAAATGGCCTGCCAGGGATATAACGAGAAGGCATTTCTCGACAATCTTTTTATGGTAAACAGTTTTAAAATAGAAGATGGTGTGTTAATGCTTCGGAATAACCAGACCGTGGTAAGTAAATGGGTAAGAAAGCTGCAGGGGGCTAAGCAAGAAAAAGTATAAGGTGGCGGCGAATCCCGCGGTATTATTGGGGCTTTCTTAACAGGAAAACGGAGATATTCTTAAAAAATGAAGGAATTATTTAAAAAGTAGTAAGCCGGGAACTGGTATGGCAGGGTAATTGGTCATATTAATCCGGTTAACCTATTACTCAAATAAATATTTAATCTATGAAACGCATTTTAGTGGCAGCTTCTTTAGCTGTAGGTATTATAATGGCAAGCTGTGGTGAGCCGAAGGAAACTACTACCAATAATACAGATTCCACCGCTACCAATTCAGCGCCAACAACTGATACCACAAATACTGTTAAGCCAGATACAACAACGGCCAAGCCAGATACCACAACAAAACCTTAGCCGGGTATAAATAAGTAAGCATTTTAAAAAGCTGCCAGCAATGACAGCTTTTTTATTGTGTTACGTTGAGAGATTGTAGAGGTTCCGCCACGGTGGCAGTTAGCTTTCCTCTTCGTAATAAAGTTTGTAGTATTGCTTACCGGTGGCTTCATCATAACCTTTTTCAATAAGATCGCGCCTGCCATGGATATAGATGTGAAAGTTTTTATCCAGCTTTAGTACCGTCTTAAAAACCTTTTGCTGCTTTTTTACCGCGGCCAGGTGAATGTCAAATTCATCGCCGATCTCAAAGTTGCGGGCCGTTTCAAAATTCTTTTTATAATCCATAAAGCTGTCTACCACATCCGGGTGATGGATCACCTCTTCAGCAAACTCCTGCAGGTTAAATTGCTCATTGGTTTTAAAATAATCCATCGACCTGTTTAGTAAATCAGCCTGGTCGCTCTTGCTTACTTCAAATTTTTCAGGATATTCATTGGTGATAAACTGCTTGCAGAAACTCAGGTATTTATCGGTATTATGATAACTATCCGCATACGGTGTTACCTGCAAAAAATCATTTACCCAATATTGTGCATCCTGTTGTTTATTGGTGGCATCTACCACGCAAGCAATAAAACCCTCCTGTGTATTCTTCCGGAACACCAGGCAGCCTTTATCCAGCTTGTTAATGTTGATGCCTTCTTCCTGTATTACTTCCCAGCTTTTGCCATGCGGAAATACTTTCAGGAACGTCTCTTTTGTTTCGCTTTTAAAAATGCCGATAGCCTGCACATATTCACTGCCCAGCGGTACCTGGTTGAATAAGGCCAGGTAAAGCTCCCCCTCTTTTACTTTTACGTGTGTGCTTTTGCTATAAAGGAATTGCGCAAGTAATGCAGATTGCGTGGTGAAGCTTTTGGTATCTTCAAAAATGGCGGCTATATAATGATATACTTCGTTAAGGTTAACATCGCTGATATGGGTAAAACGGTAATGCTCGTTTTCATTAAAGGAACCGAGAAAATACTTCGTGAGCATCTTACGTACCATTTCATCATTCAGCGTAAGGGGGCTGGCTGATAGTTTCAGTTCTTCGCCCCGGCTGGGGTTACCTACTTTATGTACAATTACCTCTTGTAGTTCAACACTGTCTATACCTGTCATAATGCGGCGAAGATAGCCACCTGTACAGGAAAAAATAAGCGCCTTCGGCAGATGTGAATATCTTAAAAAAAATTCCTGAAGAACAGATGGTATTTATCTATCCTCCAGGATGTATATCATGTACTTAATTGCTGTTATGGCAGAAAACTATCGTGTATATAATCCACCACATCCACCAGGCTTTGTTTCTCCTGGTATACTGCCAGTTGCCTGTCTGCACCGGTGCCTCTTTCCATCATCTTATGAATATAAGCCACCGCATGACGGTTACCCAGCGGATCCAGCACATCATCCACAAAATCTAACAGCTCATAAATCAATACACGGGTATTTACTTCAGATTCCTTACCAAAATCAATCAGGCTGCCATCAATCCCATAACGGCTGGCGCGCCATTTATTCTCGTTGATCAGCGCCCGGTGATACGAAATAAAATTCATGTTCTGGCTGCGCAACTTGTACAACTTGGCACAGATGGCCTGGAACAACGCCGCGATGGCAATGGTTTCATCCACCGTCATGGGAACATCGCAAATACGGAATTCCACCGTATTAAAGAAGGGATGTACACGAAGGTCCCACCATATCTTTTTAGCGTTATCAATACAATTTGTTTTTACCAGCAGGTTCACATAGTTGTCATATGCTTCTATGCTTTGAAAATGGTCCGGAATGCCTGTGCGGGGAAATTTATCAAACACCTTGGTGCGGTATGATTTATAGCCTGTAAGACGTCCTTCCCAAAACGGAGAATTGGTGCTTAATGCATACACATGCGGTAAAAAATAGCGGGCAGAATTGGCAATATGAATGGCCATCTTGCGGTCTTCCATACCTACATGCACGTGCAGGCCAAAAATGAGATTGCTTCTCGCCGCTTCCTGCAGTTCATTTACAATTTCATTATAGCGAACATGGTCTGTGATCAACTGTCTTTCCCAATGGCTAAACGGATGCGTGCCCGCCGCACCCACCCACAAACCAAGATCGCCCGCAATCTGCGAAATGGTTTTGCGAAGGGTAAGTACATCATGATAAGCCTCATCAATATTCTGGCAGATATCCGTACCTACTTCCACCACGGCCTGGTGCATCTCAGCCTTCACCTTATCCTTGATCACCTTGTGGCCCTCGGTCACAATTTTTTGTTCATGGCTTTTCAGTTCTCTTGTTTCAGGGTCAAGTACCATGTACTCCTCCTCAACCCCCAGGGTAAAATGTTTATAATTGATGTTTGCCATCTTGGATATATACTAATGTGCTGATGTGATAATTTGCTGATGTGCCAATACAATCCTGTTAAATTAACGGTTGTTTTGCACTGCCTGTTTTTATATACTCGCCCCAGGTTAAATTGTCTTTACCTTCTTCATGGGCAAGCGCTTTTTCAATGGCATAATTGGCCGCCGTTTCAATAACCCAGGCAAAATTCTCTTCGCCTACACTGTTGCGGTCTGCATCAGGTGCGGGGTTACAAAAATCAATCGCATAAGGAACGCCATCTCTCAATGCCAGTTCCACAGTATTAAAATCATAGCCGAGGTATTTGTTAATGCGAAGTACAATTTCTTCCATCTCCTTATGTTTTTCAGGCGTAGGAGAGAAGCTTGCCGCATAACGCAGGTGATGCGGGTTGCGCGGCTCATAAGGCATAATGCGTACATACTTTCCACCAATGCAATAGCAACGATAATATTCTTCAAACACAATTTCTTCCTGTAGCAACATTACCAGTTGACCGGTTTCGGCATGTTTCTCAAAAAAGTCTTCAATGCTGTTCAGTTTATACACGTTCTTCCAGCCGCCACCTGCAAATGGTTTCATGTAAGCAGGAAACCCGGTGTAGCTGAAAATAGCATTCCAGTCAAGCGGGTAAGCAAGATTGCTGAAAGATTGATCGGTGGTATCTGTTGGTAAATCCCTGGAAGGAAGTATGACCGTTTTTGGTACCGGTACGCCGATTTTTGTAGCAAGACAATTATTAAAGAATTTCTCATCGGCACTCCACCAGAAAGGATTGTTGATAACGGCCGTTCCGCAAAGCGCGGCATTTTTTAAATAAGCCCGGTAAAAAGGAACGTCCTGGCTGATGCGGTCAATGATAACGGCATATTCGGTTGGTTCGCCCTGCACCACTTTATCAATGGTTACCGGTTCTGCAATAATACCTTCCACATTTTTACTGTTCACGCGGTCTACAAAGCCTTGCGGAAATGTTCTCTCCTGTCCGAAAAGTACACCTATCTTTTTCATAAGGGAAGTTTGATGTTTTAAAAACGGTTTCTGTTGGCTGAATATAAAGAAACAATTTTGAATGAGAAACTACTGCGGGTGAAATTTGAGTAATGTTATGGCTGGTTTGCTGCCAGTGTTATCGGCTTAGGATTTGAATGCTGAACAATTATCTTTGCCGCAAATTGTTTTTATGTTACAGGTGAACGTTTTGCGCCAGAATACAGAATGGGCAAAAGAAAGACTGGCACTCAGGAATTTTAAACAGCCGGAGCTGGTAGATGAAATTGTTGCGCTGGATGATGAAAGAAAAAAGTTACAATCAGAGTTTGATAATACACAATCAAAAATCAACAGCGCTTCCAAAGATATTGGCAAGCTGATGGGGCAGGGCAAAAAAGAAGAAGCGGAAGGGTTAAAAAAAGACGTAGCTGCTTATAAAACGCAGGTGACCGTTTTTAGCGATAAGATGACAGAGGTGGAAAAGACCTTGCAGGAAAAACTGGTGCAATTACCCAACCTGCCATCAGAGAAAGTACCTCCGGGTAAAACTCCTGAAGATAATGTAGTGGTGCGTGCAGGTGGTGATGTACCGGAGTTATATGAAGGGGCGGTGCCTCACTGGGATCTCATTAAACAATACCGCCTGGTAGATTTTGAGACCGGCGCCAAAATTACGGGCAGTGGGTTTCCATTATATACAGGCAAGGGTGCCAAACTGCAAAGGGCGATGATACAGTATTTCCTTGATTTCAATACCGAAGCAGGATATACAGAGTTTATTCCGCCATTTATGGTAAATGCACAATCCGCCTATAGCACGGGCCAGTTGCCTGATAAAGAAGGGCAGATGTACCATGTTACCGAGGATGGTTTTTACCTGATTCCAACAGCAGAGGTTCCGGTAACAAATATCTATCGTGATGAAATTTTGAAGGAAGCCGATTTGCCCATGAAGCTAACTGCTTACTCTCCCTGTTTCAGACGTGAAGCTGGAAGTTTTGGTAAAGAAGTGCGTGGCTTAAACCGGGTGCACCAGTTTGAAAAAGTAGAGATCATCCAGTTGGTGCAGCCAGAGCAAAGCTATGAAGTACTTGAACAGATGGTGGCGCATGTAGAAAAGCTGGTGCAGAGCCTGCAACTGCCTTACCGTATATTAAAATTATGTGGTGGTGATATGGGTTTTACCAGCGCACTTACTTATGACTTCGAAGTGTTTAGTGCCGCACAGCAACGCTGGCTGGAAGTGAGCAGCGTCAGCAATTTTGAAAGCTACCAGGCCAACCGGTTAAAGGCGAGGTATAAAGACAGTAATGGTAAAACGCAGTTGCTGCATACGCTCAACGGCAGTTCACTTGCATTGCCTCGTATTTTTGCAAGCCTGCTGGAAAATAACCAAACGGCAGATGGTATTTTGATACCACCTGTACTTCAAAGATATTTTGGTGCAGAAAAGATCACCTTATAAAAAACGAAGCGGATGTAATTTTTTTACATCCGCTTTTGTTTATGAGTATCCTTCACAGATATCAGGAATAAGCAGTTAGTTCCTGTAAAGGCATACATCTTCTTTACAACCTTTGCTGTGGTACATCAACAATAATAAAAGGTTGATCACTTTCTTATAGTTACCTTGGTGCCTACGGGAACAAGGGAGAACAGTTCGTCTACGTCCGGGTTTTTCATGCTGATGCAGCCCATGGTCCAGTTATCAAACCTGTCCACCGCATAATCTTCATGTGGCCAGGTGCCATGAATACCAATACCTCCGCCAATTTTTGCGCTTGCAGGAATAATGCCATTGGCCTTACGCTGGTTAAACCTGTCAATACTTTCCTGGGTAGGATAGTCCAGCATAAAAAATTTATGCCATTTGGGATGTGTCTTTTTATTAATAATGGTAAAAGTGCCTTCCGGTGTTCTACGGTCGCCTTCCACCATTTTATCGCCATTGTCTTTGGTGCCAAATACCACGGGGAATGTTACCAGCCATCCCTTCTCATCAAATACACTCAGCTCAAAATCACTCTTGTCAATCACGATTGAATAAAACCTTCCCGGGGGCCTTTTTGGCTTAAAGGAGGTTACGCCCAAAAAACACGCAGCAAGTATCACCGAGGTGAACAGGTTCTTCATACACAGGGGTTTATGTAATTTAAAACGAACAACATTACAAAATATGTATGTGACAGGGTATAAAAATTTCATCCACAGTTGTGGATAAGCCAAAGAATGTTGAAATCTCTTTTTTATCCATTGATCAAATTCCTTCATCGGTAAAAAGTGGCTGCTCGCGGACATTGGCAACAGATTAATCTATACTAACAATTCACTAACAGGCCGCGGGAATAATATTGCCACGCGTTCATCATTTCATAAACAAATACATGACTAAACCGGGTTACTGCGCAGGCCTGATGGCTTGTTTATTGATTAGTGTTTTTTTTACAGCCTGTAAAAGAACCGATATTCAGTTTGGCGAAGACTTCATAGACAATAATTATACAAAGATTATTAAGGTTGATTCTTTTTCAGTAAACGTTTCTACCGTTTTTCTTGATTCTTTCGCTACCAGCGGAAGCGGAACCGGTGTGGTGGGTGTTTATAAAGACAAAGATTTTGGACAGATAAAGGCCAGCTCTTACATGCAGATAGCCCCGCCGGCAGATGCAGATATCTATACCAATACCAGCTACGATTCTACCAGGCTTGTATTAAAGCTTAACCGCACCTGGTATGGGGATACCACGAAACCGGTAAGAGTAAATATTTATCGTGTAACGGATGATATTAATTTGCCTGAAAGCGCCACCCAGTTTTATAATACCTCGTCTTTTAATACCGGTAGCAGCCCCATAGGCGGGCAAACCATTTACCTGCGCCCCAATGGTATAGATTCTACGGTTTCTATTCCTATCTCTGATGCATTGGGTAGTGAGTGGATGACCCTTTTGCAAAACAGGAATGATGATGTAAAAACCACGGATAACTTTCTTCTGTACTTTAAAGGTATAGCCATTACAGCTACGGGAGATGATGGAATTGTTTTTGGTTTCCAGGATAGTGCGCATATTGACCTGCATTATACTAAAAGAGATATTGCAAAAACAGATATGATTGCCAAGTTTAGCATGGTAAATAATGGCAAGCAGTTTAACAACATCAATATTGACCGTTCCGGAACATACCTGCAGGGCTATAATGCCGCAAGCAAAGAAGTAAGCAGTACGCTTACCGGTAATGCCGGCTTTGTACAATCTATTACCGGCACAAGGGTTAAGATAACCGTGCCTTATATCCGCAATCTTTTAAATGCAACGGGATATGTAAAAATATCTTCTGCCACATTGCAAATAAGACCTGTAAACGGCAGTTTTAATTACAATGCTTATAAGTTGCCAACGGCGCTAAGCCTTTCTCAAACAGACGCTACCAACTATGTTGGGTCTGCGCTTACAACCTCTGCAGGTGCTGCACAAACAGGCGATCTTATTATTGATGACCTATACGGAGTTGATACCCGTTATACTTACGACCTTACTACTTTTCTGCAAACACAGATAGCAATCAGCGAAACCAATAAGAACGGCCTGCTGCTTCATTTGCCGACAAATGAATACACCACATTTAGCAGGCTGGTAGTAGGTAATCAGCAGCAAAAGACAGGTAACATACAACTATACATTTATTATATCTCTGTTCAATAATCATTCATGCAGTATATCTCCAGGTGTTTAATGATCTTTTCTTCTGCCCTTGCTGTTTACAGCGCGGGGGCACAAACCAACGCGTCACCTTATTCTATTGCAGGCATTGGTGATATTGAATCAGGATACTTTGACAGGTCGGCTGGTATGGCCAATACAGGTGTAAGCCTTTCTTCCAACAGGTTTCAATACCAGGCAAACCCGGCATCACTGGCAGGGTTAGATGACTATTTCTTTGCCCTGGAACTTACCGGTCGTTATAAAAACATCAGCTATACAGGCAAACCTATTTCTACCACAGGAACCAGCTCTGCCGACCTGCAGGTGGGCAGGCTTGCGCTCGCTTTAAAAGCACAAAAGTGGTGGGGTATAGGTGTGGGATTGATGCCTTTTAGCAGCAGCAACTATTCTTTCTATTCAAAAAAAGATATTGAAGGTTCGGGCGATTATACGGATGCTTATTACGAAGGATCCGGCGGCGTGAACCAGGCTTATATCACCAACTCCATCAGGCCGTTCAAGAATTTTTCTATCGGTTTGCAAACCTCTTTCCTGTTTGGATCATTGTCTCAAACAGAAACACTGGGCTATAACACAAACTCGCCCATTGCATCTACACGTGATATTTACCTGAGCAAAATATTTCTGAAAGCGGGTTTACAGTATAAGCTAAAGCTTGCCAAGAAATGGCAATTCGCGGTTGGCGCCACGGCTTCCAACAAAACACAGTTAACTGCCGATTATACACTTAATGTAAAAGAAGGAACCACTGCCATCGTTACAGATAAAGAATTGCAGGAAACCTATTTTAAGCTGCCGGTGATGTACAGTTTTGGAGGCGCACTTATTTTTGACAAGAAAATTACCATCAGCGCAGACTTTCAGCAGCAAAACTGGAACGATATCAAATACAGCGGTCTTAACTACCGGCTGGTGAATAGTAACCGTATCTCAGGCGGCATTGAGTACTCTAAAAAAATAAACCTTACCAACGGTACATTCGAAAAATGGTTTGTACAAGGTGGGGCCTTTTACAGCAATTCCTATTTAATGATCAAAGGACAGCAGCTTGACCAGAAAGGATTTACTGTTGGCGCCGGTTTTACACCATTAAGAAGTCCGCAGCTTGCATTGCAGGCCAACCTTGAATTTGGTAAAAGAGGCACTACTGCCAATAACCTGATCAAAGAAAATTATACCCAGGCCAGCATTTCTGTTTTCTACAGAGACTTCTGGTATACCAAGGTAAAGCGGTATGATTAATCACCTGTTTTTACTGGGATTTGTTACTGTTCAGGCAACTTCCGGGTAAACCATAATGGATTGAGTTGTATAAAAAGCGATCAGTTGTAAGTCTCTTTGGCAGATGACTTTTCTCACTTCATCTACACATCTGTGTATAAAACGGATTACCTCGTATAAGTTGCTATCTTGGCATAATGAAGTTATTTAATAACAGGTGGTTTATTGTTTTTGTGCATGTGGCAATCTGGATTGTGTACCTGTATTCTCCTTATTTTTTTCGTCCTTCCAACAATGAATTTGTAAGAGCTGAAGAAGCCCGGCGGCGCACACCCCGTGACAGCGCATTTAACCGCACTGCCGATAGCCAGTTTCATTTTCCCCCGCCCAACAGGGAACAAAAACCCGATGCGGCACGGCGTGACCTGTTTAATAAATTCAATATCGCCCTGGATGCAATATGGGTGGCAGTGTTTTACCTGAATGTATTTTTCCTGATGCCACGGCTCATTTACCGGAAAAAATACTTCAGTTATGTCGCTGTATTGTTGGGAATCATTGTGCTGTTATTGCTGATACACCTGATCTTTTTTAATACGATCGGTTTTAAATTTCCCTGGGGCAGGGGAGGTCCGCCATTCCCGTTTGTGTTCTTTAAATTCATTACCATCCTTGTCTGCAGTGCATCCTATCGCATTATTACCGACAAGATCACCGAAGACAAAAAGGCGAAAGAAAAAGAAAATGAAAACCTGAAAACAGAGCTGTCGCTGCTGCGTTCGCAGGTAAGCCCGCACTTTATGTTTAATGTACTTAACAGCATGGTGTACATGGCGCGTATGAAGAATGATAATCTTGAGCCATCGCTTATTAAACTATCCTCCTTAATGCGGTATATGCTATATGATGCCGATGAAGACAAAGTGCCGCTGCAAAGTGAAATTGAATACCTGGAGAGCTATATCGATCTGCAAAAACAACGGTTTGAAGATTCGGTACAGGTGAAGGTGAAAGTGAATGTAGACAGCATGAATCATTATATAGAACCCATGTTGCTTATTCCCTTTGTGGAAAACGCTTTTAAGCATGGAACCGGTATGATTGAGAATGCCATCATCGATATTTTGTTAAGTGTGAAAAAAGATGAACTTGAATTTATCGTGTCTAATAAATACAATCCGCTGTTAAACGAGGTAAAGGATAAGGTATCTGGCATTGGGCTTGCAAATGTGAAAAGACGTTTGAACCTTTTGTATGGCAAAACTCATTCAATAAAAATTGAAGAGGATAACGGCCGTTTTATTGTATCACTCCATTTAAAACTAGTATAATGCTGCAATGTATAGCAATTGATGATGAAAGGTTTTCGCTGGATTTGCTGGCGGATAATATTAGCAAGGTTCCCTGGCTTAACCTGGTGGCCAAATGCCGCAACGCGGTGGAAGCCATCGCGGTAATGGAAGAACAAAAAATAGATTTGATTTTCCTGGATATACAAATGCCTGGTTTAACGGGGCTGCAGTTTGCACAAACCATGACCAATCGCCCGTTGATCATTTTTATCACCGCGTATGAAAAGTATGCGCTGGAAGGGTTTAACCTTGATGTGGTGGATTACCTGCTGAAACCCGTGTCGCTGGAGCGTTTTATAAAAGCCTGTAATAAGGCGAAAGAGCTGCACCAGTTACGCAACCAAAGCCTTTCCAATACAACGGTGGTCGCAGCAACCGTGCCGGATCATGTTTTTGTACCGGTGGAATACAGCCAGGTAAAAATCAGCCTTGTAGATATCCGCTATATAGAAGGCTTGAAAGATTATATACGTATACATCTTGCGTCTACGGCCAAACCTATCATTACCCGCATGAGTTTAAAAAGTATTGAAGAAAAGCTGCCGGTGCAGAAGTTTGTGCGTATACACAAATCTTATATTGTGGCGGTGGCGCATATTACTACTATCCGAAAATCCAGCGTAAATCTTCAGGCCTTGGAGTTGCCGGTAAGCGAAATGTATAAGCAGAATATTGTGGCCCTTACGGGTAGTGTTTAGGTGTTTTTATCAGGATCAAATGAAATGTTTTAGCCGGCAGTCCTTAAAGATTGCCGGTTTTTGTTGCAGGCATTTGGTCGCTCAATTTTGGCACTTGAAGGCATAAAAAAGGCGTTCATCGTATATAATCGGGGTTGGTCGCGTCTTTTGGTCTGTTCACAGCATTTGTAAAAAGAGTTAGCACACTTACAAATAGCTTTGAGTTATCAAAGAAAGCAAAGCTGCTTGTGTTGCAGAAAGAGATTTTGAAAGTGAGATGAAAAACAAGCTGCATCACGTGAACTTAAAACGAATGACTCATGATTAGCCCCAATTATTTTCTTGATGTAGCAGAAATGCCGATGCCTTCTATGGAAAGCAGAAAGAATTTTATACTGATTAAGAGTGAGTACAAACTGGTAAAAGCCTGGCTGGATGACATCCTTTTTATTTCAGCAATGAAAGATTATACGCAGGTATTTGTAGATGGCAAAGCAACGCCTATCACTACTTTACAGAACCTGAAAGATTTCGAGGCCAAGTTACCGCAGGCAGAGTTTATCAGGATTCACCGCTCTTTTATGATCTCACTTCAGCACATTGATTGTATTTCCAGGAACGAAGTGTTGATAGGCAAACATTCCATTCCTATAGGAGACGCTTATCGTGAAGAATTAAAAAGAAAAATTGCACCGTATTTATAATAGAAAGCCTGGTGTGGAAGCATATGAAACACCAGCAATTCATATCAACTCTTTGAGCATTGCAGCTCAATTACGTTAAATAAGGGTGAGGGGGGATAGTCTTATTCCCCCAATTTTTTTATTTACCAAAAGCGGCGAGATTACTCCCGAATATTTTTACCGCAATTGCAAGCAGTATCACCCCAAAGAATTTTCGGATGGCCGTCATACCGGCTTTACCAAGTGCCCGCTCTATCCAGTTTAAAGATTTTAGTGCCGCAAAAACGATAATAAGATTAAGTACAATACCTGCGAGAATATAGGTCTCCTCGTAATTGGCTTTCAGTGAAATAATGGTGGTAAGTGTTCCGCTGCCCGCTATAATTGGAAAAGCAATAGGCACTACTGTTCCGCTTTTTGCATCTGCATCCCCTTTAAATATTTCATGACCAAGTACCATCTCAAGACCAAGAAGAAAAATTACAACAGATCCACCTACGGCAAAAGATTTTACGTCTAAGCCAAGTATGCGAAGGAAATTCTCCCCTACAATCAAAAAGAGGATCATTAGACCACCAGAAACAAGCGTTGCCTGAAGCGCCCTGATACCGCCCAGTTTTTCTTTAAGCGAAACAAGTAACGGAATGGAACCTACAATATCAATAACAGCAAAAAGAGTAAAAGTGATGGTGATAATATGGTCAGCGTTTATATTCATACGGGATAGTTGAATTGACGCTGCAACTTAGAAGTTTTTTAACGAAAATCAGTCTTAACGTTTTACCGGGTGTGGTGCTCTCAAAAAATTATGCTTCAAAATAACGGAGGTAAGAACTGAATTTACGCATGGATGCCCAGCCTCTTTCTTCTTCATCCTTACTTTCAATACTGCCATAGTAACCTGAAATTTCAAATGCCAGCAGGCTCAGTACAGCAGACGCATCAATTTTGGAAATAGCTAGTATAAAAGAATTTTCTATATCAAACGGTGCCTCCGACTGGTTTACCAATAAAATGATCTTCTGGTAATAGTCGTTGCAATAAGCGAGTTTATATTTCTGGGGAAAATGCTGAATAAGCTGAAGGGCAAGTTTGCGGGTATCTTCCCAGGAGTAACCGTAATGTTCTACGGTATATGGATTGTCAATAATAGTGTTACTCATATAATACTGGTTTGTTTTATGTTCAGAAATTCAACACAGTAAAGGTAAAAACACTGAACACCTTATTTTCTTAAAAGACATTTAACCCGCTGAATACAACATTAAAAAATAATGCCGGAAAATGTAAAAACGCTTAGTTCTGCAATTTTTTTTAAAGGTTTTCTTAAGGATGGCTGCTTATTGTCGGTTTGACGCAATGGAGAAGTAAGGGTACCATCGCAGTTAATAGGGCTTGTGTGTTTCTTTTTCTGATGGTTTAATGTTGTGCAGGTAATCAAACTTCCATTGAAGATTTTCCTTTCTTAATCGTATTACGCAACCGTAATGAATATTGAATTTGTTGAAGGAATTAATGAGTTCGGTGCCGGTAATATTCGACATGATGCTTCTTAACACACCACCATGCGCAACGATAGCGGCTGGGTTTCCATGGCTCCAAAGGGTATTGAAAACAGCATTTACGCGATCATGCATCTGCACATAGTTTTCACCACCGGGAAAAGGAATGTTTACAAAATCTTCCATCCATGCTTTGGAAACGTGCTCCGGGATATCATTCCATTTTTTCATTTCCCAATCACCGCAATTCACTTCCATCAGGTGAGGCGTTAAATGAATTTCTTTACCGGGAAACAAGTAAGAAGCCAGCTTAACGCAACGCTTCAGCGGGCTTGAGTAGATGGTTACCAGGTGAGATGGGATGTATTGCTGAATAGCCGCTGCTTCTGTTTCAAAGCTGGCGGTAACATCAATATCTGTTTGACCGTAACATACACCACGTTCAACAGCGGGAGTTGTATGCCTGATTAAATAAATTTCCATACCAATAAACAGCCAAGATAGAAAAATAGTTCACTTAATTGCTGGGTGGCGCCAAGACAGTCGCCGGTATAGCCGCCAATCCATTTATAAAAATACCGGCCTAAATACCAGCGTATTACTAAAACAGGAAGAAGAGCCAGTAAAAAATGATAGTGTAGAAAACAAAGCGGGAGCGCTGCGCCAATAATTGCAACGACCAGTTCAAGTGAAGTAAGCTTGCGGTCTGCCAATGGTTTGGATTTGCTGGTATCTGTATCTGCAACGTAACTGTATTGCTGCATCACACTCACTGCCGATAACCTGCTGATGCTATGTGCGGCAATGATAACAAGGACAAAAGTTGAAACCGGAATTTCGTTGCTCAACAATTCAGACAAGGCCAAAAACTTTACAGATAAAATGCTGATGAGGCCTGCAACACCATAAGTGCCCAGCCTGCTGTCTTTCATAATAAGCAGGATTTTTTCTTTGGTCCACCCGCCACCAAAAGCATCACATACATCTGCAAAACCATCTTCATGAAAAGCACCTGTGGTAAGAATGCTGATAACCATCATGAGTGCAATAGACAATGCTGGTGAAAACAGGTATTGCAGCAGCCAGAAAGACAATGCATTGATGCCGCCTACCAGCAAGCCAACCCAGCTAAAATAACGGGCAGACTTTTGCAGCATATCACTGCTGTGGTTAGTAATTTTTGGCACAGGAAGCCTGGTAAGAAACATCAGCGCAGTAAAGAAGTAATGCAGTTGTTTTTTCATGCGGTGGCATTAGATACATTGGCGGTTTCAAAGCTCGCCATTTCATTTAAAAACAATACAGCACTTTTGATTAATGGTATGGCTAATGCGGCACCGGTACCTTCACCCAATCGCATTCCAAGATTTAAGAGTGGCGTTGCATTAAGATATTCCAGCATACGCGTATGGCCGCTTTCTCCGCTGGTATGTGCAAAGATGCAGTAATCAATAACTCCGGGATTAATCAGCCGGGCAAGAAGTAACGCTGCCGTGGTAATAAATCCATCCACCACAATGATCATTTTTTCTGCTGCAGCCTGCAGGAAAGCACCCGTTATCATGGCTATTTCAAAGCCGCCTGTCTTAGATAACAGTTCAATTGCATTTCCCTGTAATATATCTAAATGATGATGCTCATATACTTTTTGCAAAGTGTATAATTTGGTTTGCAGTTGTGCATCATTGGCTCCTGTGCCACGGCCAACACATTGCGCTAATGGTATGCCGGTGATGGCGCTCATAATAAGTGAAGCTGATGATGTATTAGCAATGCCCATTTCTCCAAAGCCAATGCAATTGCAACCCGAAGCGCTTATTTTTTGTATGATGGCTTTGCCATTTTCGATAGCATTTATTGCTTCTTCTGATGACATGGCATTTGTTTCGCGGTAATCTTTTGTGCCCATTGCCATCTTCAGGTGAATAAAATCTTTGTTGAATAAATACTCTTCAAAGAAATGATTAACGCCAGCGTCTACAATGGTTAAGCCGATATCATGTTGTCTGCAAAAAACATTGATGGCTGCACCACCGCTCAAAAAATTTAAAACCATTTGCGCGGTTACCACCTGCGGATAAGGATTTACAAGCCCGGTTGCAGCAATACCATGGTCAGCCGCAAATACAACAATGTGTGGTTGCTGTATAGAAGGGTTTGTTGTTTGTTGAATAATGCCTGCCTGAAGCGCAATATCTTCCAGTAAACCCAGAGCGCCCAGAGGTTTGGTTTTTGTATTGATAAGGTGTGATAATTGTTGTTGCAGGTTACTCATTTGTTGATGCTTTATGTCGTATGGTTAGTATAGATCACAAAAATAGAAGCCATATTCATTGGCAGTATTATCCTCGTTGCAGGTATCATCAGTTTCCGGGGCTTTATATTTTCTATAAACTAACTCTCCTTTTGTAAATGTAACGGGCGACTTATAAATAGGCCCATCAAAACAAAAAGTATGAAACTCTCCGTTCTCACCGCAAGGGTCAACATTTGATGGCAGATCACACAGGAATGCTTCATCAATAACACGTCCGCAAAAACTTTTATCAAGATATTGTTCATTAACGCAAACAATCACGGTTTTAAAACCTGATGCAAGAAACTCTTGTAACAAAACAGTCGTATCCTTTTTCCATAGAGGAAATGAACATCTTATCCCTTCCTGCGCTAATTTTTGCTCGCGGTAAAGTCTTAAGTCTTCAAGAAAAATATCGCCAAAGATGGCCTGCGTACAGCCTTTATTTTTTAGCACTGTTATTTGTTGAAGCATTGCAGCTTCATACTCATTCATGCCAGGTTGTTCAGGAAGTTCAATGGTGAGCAATGGTATATTTAATGCATTTGCCTGCGCTTCCAGTAGGGAGCGTCTTACCCCATGCATGGAAACCCGGTTATGCACAGCATTAACGCTGGTAAGTAAATAGCGTATATCAAACTGTTTTGATTGCTTTGCCTTGTATAAACAAAGAGCAGAGTCTTTGCCCCCGCTCCAGTTCATATAAGATGGTATTTGCTGCATAGTGCTTGTAGCGATGTAATAAAAGTATTGGACTAACTGGTTGATGTTTATTTAACATGTAATGGTATACCGCTTACCATCAGCACAACTTTCCCTGCTTTAGCTGCTACATATTGATTGGCCCATCCTTGTAAATCAGTAAACTTTCTGCCAATCTCTGTTTCTGCATGAACACCCATTCCTATCTCATTACTGATAATAATAAAATGCGTATCCATCTTTACCAATTCATCCATCTCTTTTTTGAAAGCTTCCAGCGATTGCTGCACATCATACTTAAATAAAGAAAAGAAGTTGGTAAGCCACAGGGTTGCACAATCTATAACAACCGTCCTTTGATGTATATCAAGCAGGTGCGGGTACAATTGTTCTTCAATGCTGGTCCATCGCTCATCCCTGTCTGCTATATGCCGCTGAATACGTTCGTTAAATTCGTGATCATCTTTATAGCGTTTTGCTGTTGCTATATAAACAGGATTGGGCGATAGTGTCAATGCTTCCTGTTGGGCATAACTGCTTTTGCCACTTCTTGCACCGCCGGTAATAAAAATAATTGAAGCCATACTGTTAATGCCCTTTGTTTAGATATTTTTCGCGGAACAGGATTGATTTGTCTTTCAGTTCCAGCAGGCAGGAAGCACAAAGGCAATCGGAATACCTCTCTTCGATAAATGCTTTCTCCTGTGCCGTAAAACGCAGGCCATTGCACTGGCAATTAGTGATATCACCCACCCTGCACTCAAAAGATTTTTTACAACGCGGACAGGTCTTGGCTTCATGCAAAGGCATAAGCTTCACGATTTAAAGCGTTACTAACTTTATGGTGCAAATGATCGGGCAACTGAAATAGCTGAGGATGAAAAAGCGAGGCCAGTACTTCAATACCATCAACCAGGGTAGAGGCGCTTGGCTGGGTGAACAAATCAAAGTCCACGATATACGCCTGTTTGTTTTGTACGGCTTGCAGTTGATGCCATCCTGCTTTTTGTGTAAGCAGGTGCATCTCTTCCAGGGAACGTTTTACATCAAAGCCGCAGGGAGCTATTACCAGCACCTCCGGATTATAGCGCACGATCTTTTCCCAAGGCGTAACAATAGAATCTCCAGCCGGATTACTTAGCATATCAATGCCACCGGCCTGCGCTACCTGGAAAGGTATCCAGTGCCCGCAATTATAAATCGGTTCAATCCATTCCAGCAGCGATACCCGTTTTAATGGCATCCTGTTCATCCGAAGGATATCCAGTATATGACCTGTCCGTTGTTGCAAAGACTTCAGGTATTGGTAAGCCTTTTCTTCCTCACCCAATGCTGTGGCGATGGTAATGGCTGTTTGATAAACGTCATCCAGGCTTTGTGGCGTAAGTGGGATAATTTGTGGTTGTTTTTCCAGTTTAGCAACGGCTGCTGCTGTGCACTGAGTATCTATCTGGCATACTTCGCAAACATCCTGTGTAAAAATAACATCGGGCTGAATCTGTTGCAGCAATGTTTCATCTACATAATATAAACTTTTCCCTTGCGCTTTGCTGGCTGAGAAAATCTTATCTATCTCAATGCTTGAATAACTTTTCCCCTCCAATACACATCGTACTACCCTGGGCTTTTCTTTTAACGATTCTGCCGGGCATTCAAAAGTAACACCGTGGAGATAATGCTCCAGGCGCATATCATAAATCATCTTTGTAACCGCAGGAAGAAAGGAACAGGCTTTCATGATGGTCAATAGTGAATGGTGAAAAAGTGAATAGCTACGGGCTTCGGGAAAGTCAATCATCGCTCACAACCCGCAGCTCATAGTTTCTCTCAGGCGATCTTTAATACGGGGTACCTGCGTTGCATCCATTCGAATAATCCAAACATTAAAACACTGTAAATACTGGTGCCGGCAAAGAACCTTAATTCATAAGGTAATGCAGTCATCAGTCTTTGCAGGTATAATGCAAAAGAAGGATGCTCATTGGAGAGGCATCCGCCTATATCGCTTATCAGCCAGTGAATAAGTACAGCTACCACTATGGATGTGGCAATATTCTTCACTGTCACCTCTTTTATAATATATTTTCCTGCCAGTGTCATTAGCGCAAAAGCACCATACACCCAGTACCAGCCGGTATATAAGAAGCCGGTATTGTATTGTGCATATACAGTGTAAGAAAGAATGAGGTCACTAATAAGTAAGGTAAGCAACGGAAATGCATAAGGTTTTACATTGCCACTAAAATAAGCGCCACCAAAAAGTGACATAGCACCCAATGGGGTAAACAGCGCCAGCGGCCCAAAGTCACTGCTGAAATTGGTAGCCAGCCGTAAACCTGCAACGGCGATAATAATAAGCGCCAATACAGCGCCACGTGGATTGATTTTTGGAACAGACATATTAAACGGGTTTAAATTTTATGATTGATAAAGTGTAATCAAAACTATTAAGTTCATATGAATCTCTACCTTAAGAATAACACTTTCTTCGGTCCTACGCCAGGCGTTACAGAAAATTTGAATTTAAATTTTCCTTCCCTGCTAAAACAGAATACTTCACCGCTTGCAATAAAATCCTTTGCATCTGTAATATACACATCTCCGTTGTTTTCATCTATACTGATGCCATAAGGATAAACAATCTTGGTTCCGTCCGTGATAAAATTTTCCCTGATCACCGCTTTTGTTTTGGTATCAATAACAGGATAAGTTATTCCTTTCAACTGGTAGTTTTCATCATATTCTGTGTAGAAAGAATACGCCGTATCGTTGAACACGGTGAAGTAGGAAACCGGCTTATCAATAGAATCTTTCAGGGTATTGTTTGCAGCATCTATGATGTAAATCCTGGGCGGATTTTTAGCTGTATAATCACCAAAGGTAGATACCAATACATTACCCGCTGAGTTAACAGCCACTTTTTGCCCGTTAGGACCAATGGTGATTTTCTTTGTCTCCGTCCATGAATTGCCGTCAATTACAGAAACGGTATTGTCATAGGCTGGTGCGTTTAAACCGCCCGAGTTTACTACATAAATATTGCTTCCCTGTACGGCAAGACCTTCAGGGTTTGAACCAACCTTGATCGTTTTTGAAATGGTCAGAGCCATAGTATCAATAACAGCAACATTTCCATCCCATGAAGTGGCGATCACTTTGTCTTTATAACTGATAATGCTCCTGGGCTGGTTGAGGGCAATAGTGCTTATCAGCTTAGCTGTTTTAGCATCTGTTACCACAATCTTGTTGCTGTTGTTCACAACAATATACATTTTGCCACCATAGTTAATAGCATCATTGCCTACATCACCAAGACTGGTTCCGTTTTGTTGTTTGTATATATCATCAGAAGCTGTAGAAGTTGCAATGTCAAAATAAGTGAGCATGGCACTGTTGGTTCCAAAAGCGCCTTCATCCAGTACAAATAAACCACTTGCAGGATTTATTACAGGTGTAACCGGAGCAACATTATCATCTTTGCTACAGGCGTTTACTAAAACGATTGCTGGTACCAGCCACTTCCATAAATTCTTTCTCATACAATTAATATTAATTACAGTTTACAATTCAGTCCAAGCCGGAATGACCTTCCGGGCATGGGATAAAATTTTATGATGTCGTATTGTTGATTAAAGATGTTATTCAACTCGAAACTTAGTTTCCATTTACCCATATTTTTAACGGGCAGGAGATAAGACAATGATACGTCTTGTGTATTCCAGGAGGCAAGCAGGTTGTAAGGAATGTTGTCTCCAGGCTGATACCTGCTTGCAGAAAATAATGCATTATAGTTAAAAGACCAGGACTTGTATTCAATACCAAGATTGGCTGCCCCGGAATTTTTAGGTGTATAAGGAAGCTGGTTTTTGTAAGTAGATAAAGATGGATTAGAAAGATCGGTCGCTTGCTGATACGTGTAATTACCTTTTAGTGATATATGCGTTTTGCCAATGGGTTTAAAGTATAACTGAATACCTGCATCCAGACCTTTAATATCCACCTTGCCGTAATTCTGAATCCTCCATTGAAAAAGATTACCGGGCAGCGCGACAATTTTATCTTTTACATGATTGTAGTAAGCATCTATGGTAAGCGATACGGCCTGCAATAACCTGCCTGAAACATTTTGTTGCCAGGTTAAACCAAGATCATATTGCTGGGCAAATTCAGGCTTCACATTGGTATTGCCAAGATCAGTATAATACAGATCGTTAAAGGTGGGTAAGCGGAAGATGTTTTTATAGTAGCCACGTATCCTTACCGGTATAAATAACCAGGGTTGATAAGAGGCGCCAATATAAGGCGTGAGTTTTCTTTTGTTACCGGGTTCAAGGCCCTTTTTTACCTGGTCATTCACCAGTGTATACAGCAGGTTACCTTGCAGCTCCAGCCTTTGCAGTTTCCATTTTGCCGCTAATACATTTAATAAGGTTAGCCTTGTTGGATGGGCAAAATTATAAGTATTGGCCCCCATGGTATTGGTGATAAAGTCTGCCGAATACGATACCTGTAGTTGTGATGTTATATTATAAGCATAGGAACCGGAGAGATAGTATTCGCGTTGCTGATAGGTATTGTCGAGCCTGCCGGAATTATTCAGGTATTCAGGATTAAGGAAACGATTGTAGCTGAAATTATATTTTGCATTTACCAGAAGTTGGCTGTTCTTAAACTTCCTGCTCCAGTTGCCCTGAAGAAAAAAAATCCTGTCCCAAAGACGTTGAGATGAATTAGGATTATTAATAATAATGGAGCCCGGCAGTCCGCGTTCTGACTTATAGAAATAGGCTTTAACAGCTATCCTGTTGCTATCATTAAAAATAAGCTTATTGTCCAGCTCGAACCTGATAGCATCAATATCAGCGTTCACCCGTTTCATTTTTTCAAGCGAATCTCCGTTGCGAAAAGTAAAAGGATATTCCCCATTTGCTTTCTGCCACTCTGTATTAAAAGAAGAATAGAATTTATCACTCCACCTATAATGCACTGTTGCTGATGGATTGATCAACCCGAACGACCCTGTTTTATAACCCAGGTTTAATTTTATCCGCTGATCATCTTTAAAAACTGGCAAGCCTGTATTCAGTTGTAGCACGGTTGCCGTAGTATATGAGCGGGCAGGTTGGCAAATGTTACCGGAAGGTTGCCCGTTGTACAGGTTGATTTCTTCAATATTATCAAGCGAGAGTTTACCAAGATCTATCTGGCCACCTTGCGCATCGCTTAGCATAATGCCATCATACATTACACCGGTATGGTTGGCGCCAAGGCTTCTTACAGAAATGGTTTTTAATCCACCCAATCCGCCATAATCCTTTACCAATACACCGGAAAAATATTTTACCGCATCTGCCACAGAAAGACTGTTCAACCCATTTAAGGCATCTTTCTTTAATTGCTGCATTGGTACTACAGACCTTCCGTTTTCCGGTAATTGCTGTGCCTGTACATCTACATTTTTTAATACATGGCTTGTATCCTGTCCCGATGTTTTTATCGTACAGCAGAACACAAAAAATCCCATGACCATGCAACCATATAACTTGTTGATGGTTTTTTTAGAAGACCGGTATGAAGTTGTTACAGGAAACAATCCGCGTTATTAATAATGATTGTAAAAACCGCGGAACATGTGCAGGAAAACAAACAGGAATAAGCCGCCGGTGGCATTATCCATTTGTAAATCCGGCTTTTCACCCGAAAGCTCAGCGATTAATCTTAAACCTGGCAGGTCTTCTGGCTTGTGCTGTGCTGAATGCCTTCCCATTGTTACACTTAAGTAGAACAACAGTGGCTGTTTTTTCAACATTGTGAATAGCTATTACTATTTATTCACCACACTTACAGCTACGGGTATAGCGCCGGACTTACACCGGCTTCCCTTTTCATCCCGCCCTGGCGGGAACCAAAGTCAACGCAAAAGTAAACGCTGGCGGGTGCAATCAAAATTTTATTTAAACCCTTTGCCCACAGGCTGTGCAAAAGAATAATAGTAAAATAACTTCATTCAGCAATAATCTTTATTTTACAGGCATACAAAAGCCCGGCTAACTCGCATGAAATCAAAACAAAAACTTTCCTTGTTTGACCTTACCATGGTAGTAGTAGGATTGGTGATAGGCATGGGCATTTTTAGAACAGCAGCAACATCGGCAAGGCATGCGTTAAACCCCGAAATCTATTTCAGTGCGTGGATCGCCGGTGGCCTTATTGCATTGTGCGGGGCATTAACCTATGCAGAGATAGGTTCGCGTTACCCGGTAACAGGCGGCTATTATCGCATCTTTTCTTATGCCTATCATCCATCTATTGCATTTGCCATTAATTGTATAATTCTTATTTCCAATGCGGCTTCGCTAAGTGGTGTGGCATTGATCGGCTCGGGTTATATCAGTAAAGTTATTCTTGGGGATAGCGCCACAGATGTAACCAAGGCGCTTATTGCCACCGGTGCCATCATCGTGTTTTATGGCGTAAACCTGCTGGGCCTGAGAATGAGCGCTAAAACACAAAATGTATTAATGGTAATCAAAATCAGCATGATCTTAATGTTGATCGCAGCACTTTTTATGCCCGCCATTCATTCAACTGCACCGGTTATTACGCGCCAGCCAACAGCAGCAGAAGGATGGATGACCTGGGTAAAATCATTTGGCCTCAGTCTTATCGCGGTATCTTTTACCTATGGTGGTTACCAGCAAACCATCAATTTTGGGAGCGATGTGGAGAATGCTTCCAAAACCATTCCCAAAGGGATTTTTATGGGCATCACCATCATCATCACCTTATACTTACTGGTTAATCTGTCTTATTATAAAGTGATAGGGTTTAACCAACTGCAGAATGAGCGGGAAATCGCTTCCATCGTAGCCGGAAAAATGTTTGGCAGCGCCGGGGCTGATGGTTTTTCTGCCTTGTTGTTTTTATCGGTACTGGCCTATGTTAATGTGCTGCTCATGAGTAACCCGCGGGTAATGTTTGCCATGAGTGAAGATGGCGTGTTGCCAAAGATCTTTCAATTCAAATCCCAGAAGAGAGATGTGCTGGTGGTATCACTCACCGCCTTTGCTGCCATCTGTATTGTGATCCTCTTTTTCTCGCAGGAGTTTGAAGAGATTTTAAACTTCACCATCTTCCTTGATTCCTTTGGTATGGCGGCTTCTGTGGCAAGTATTTTCTGGCTGAGAAAACGCACGAAACAGTTAGATGGCACCGGCATTTACAAGATGCGTTTTTATCCGTTGCAACCAATCATCTTTATCAGCGCATACGCCTTTGTTGCCATCAGCATCGCAATACAAACTCCATATACAGCATTAACAGGCAGTATTGTGCTGGCTGTATTTATGATCATCTATTTTATCACTAAAAGAAAACCTGTTTCTAACCGGTAACACCATGGATATATCCTACATCTTGAACGAATATGCAGAAGAACGTTCCGAGTATTTTCAGGCGGTTGCGCCACCCATCATGCAAACAAGCAATTTCGCTTTTAAGAAGGTGAGTGATTTGCGGAAGAGTTTTGAAGATGAATATTCCACCTGGTTATATAGCCGGGGGTTAAACCCAACCGTTGAAATATTGCGAAAGAAACTTGCTGCACTGGATGGTGCGGAGGATTGCCTGGTCTTTAACAGTGGCGCCGCCGCCATTTTCGCTGCTGTGCTGGCCAATGTAAAAAGCGGTGATCATATTGTAAGCATTAAGAATCCGTATACCTGGGCAAAGAAGATGTTTGATGAAATATTGCCGAGGTTTAACGTTACTACGACTTACATTGACGGAACGGATATCAACAACTTCCGCGAAGCAACAAACGAACACACTACCATTTATTACCTGGAAACGCCTAATAGCTGGACGTATGAATTGCAGGATCTGAAAGCAGTTGCACAACTGGCGCAGGAGCGTAACATCGTTACTATATGCGATAACAGTTATTGTACGCCTTTGTACCAGCGGCCCGTAGACTTTGGGATTGACCTGGTGTTACAATCTGCCACCAAATATATCGGTGGGCATAGCGACGTGGTGGCAGGTGTATTAAGCGGCAGGCGGGAAATGATCGAGCGCATCTTTAATAGTGAATATAACAATATCGGCAGCGGCATTCAGCCTTTTAACGCGTGGCTGCTTATCCGTGGTTTGCGAACCTTGCCGGCCAGGCTGGAGAAGAGCAGCGCAACCACTAGGAAGGTGATCGATTACCTGAAACAGCATCCACAAGTAGAAAAAGTGATCTTCCCGCTGGATGAAAACTTTCCGCAATATGAACTGGCGAAGTCGCAAATGACCGGTGGTTGCGGTTTACTCACTTTTATTATTAAAGCCGATACGGCTAAAGCGATTGAAACTTTCTGTGAATCATTGAAACATATATTAATGGCTGTTAGCTGGGGTGGTTATGAGTCGTTGATCATACCCAGGTGTGCGGGAATACCACCTGAAAAGTTTATTGCACAAAGCCAGGAACACCGGATGCTTCGGTTGTATTGCGGGCTGGAAGAACCGGAATATATTATACAGGACCTGGAAGAGGGTTTTAAAAACTGCCGGGAAATATAAAAGAACACTTTGGCTGTTACACAGATCTGTTTATCTTTCGGCTGTGGCCGGTTTCTTTTTAAATTTTGCCGTTACCTTGTGGAAATCGTATTTTCCGCTCATCTAAATTCTGAATGTTAACACATGTATTCTTATATTTTTGTTTTATGAAGAGAAATACCTTATTACTACTGGCAGTTTTATTTTCTATAAGCGTGTCGGCACAGGATAAATGGGATTTAAGACGATGTGTAGCCTATGCCATTCAAAACAATATTTCGGTAAAGCAGGCAGATGTGCAGGCGAGGCTTTCCTCATTAACCACTACTCTCAATAAAAATGCAGCTTACCCCAACCTGAATTTTAATACCAATGGCGGTATACAGTTTGGCCGTAACATTGACCCTACCTCTAACCAATATACTACCAGCAAGGTGTATTTTCAGTCACTTAGCTTACAGGCTGGCGTAACCTTATTCAATTTCTTTAGTATAAAAAACAGTATTGCTTCAGCAAAATTTGATGAAGAAGCTTCCCGCACCGGTGTTGAAAAAGCAAGGAATGATGTTACGTTAAATGTGGCGGCAGGGTATCTTCAATATTTACTTTCCATCGAGCAATCGAATATCGCTTCCGTGCAAATCAAGCAAACACAGTCACAATTGGATAACACCCGCAAGCTGGTAGATGCAGGAAGCATGCCCGAATTAAACGCTGCCCAACTGGAAGCGCAACTTGCCACAGACAGCAGTACTTATATTACCGCAAAAGCTACCGAAGAGCAGAATAAATTACAGTTGCTCGCACTGTTAAACCTGGATGCCGCGGCGCCCTTTGTTGTATCATTACCGGATGTAGATAAAATACCGATTGAACCTTTAGCAGAGCTGGAACCGGGAATGGTATATCAACTTGCATTGGGCAATCAGCCTTTGCAGCGGGTGGATAGCCTGCGTATAAAAGCAGCGGAGTATAATGTAAAATCTGCGCGTGGGGCCATGTACCCCACCTTGTCTGCTTTTGGTCAGTTGGGTAGTAACTATGCAAGCACCTTTCGTGAGTTTGCAGGCGTAACGCCTTCTGGTAAATTTGATACGCTGGCAGTGGTTCCTGTAAATGGCACTAACTATTATGCGGTCACGCCCGGTTTTAACCAGCTTACCACTAAACCTAACTGGTTCAGGCAGGTGGGCAACATTAACTTTAGCCAGGCATTGGGGTTAACACTTAGCGTACCTATCGCCAATAATGGCCGCCTTAAGAACAATTATCAGCGTGCAAGGCTGAATGTGGAAACGCTTAAGCTGCAACTGGAACAGGATAACCTTACGCTTCAGCAGAATGTGTACCAGGCATATAATAATGCAATGTCTTCCCTGCAGAAATATCATTCCACAGAAAAGGCCGCATCAACACAATCATACGCATTTGATCTAAGCAAGAAAAGGTATGATATCGGCATGTTGTCAACCATCGATTATATTACTACTCAAAATACATTGTTCCGTTCTAAAATTGATGCCTCTGCTGCACATTATGATTATGTGTTCAAGATGAAGGTGCTGGAATTTTATAAAGGACAGGGCGTAAAACTGGAGTAGGGCAATCACAAATATCAAACACCATAATTTGTCTGTTATATGAGCAAAAAACTAAGATGGATCCTTATTTCGCTGGTAATATTAGTAGTTGCTTTGATAGGCCTTAGCAAGGCTGGTGTATTTGGAAAGGATGAGGGTACCAAGGTAACGGCAGAAAAAGTTGCCCGAAGAACTATAACTGAAACGGTTACCGCCAGTGGTAAAATTTATCCTGAAGTGGAAGTGAAGATCAGTTCTGACATCTCGGGTGAAGTTGTTGCACTGAATGTAGAGGAAGGTGACACCGTAAAGAGAGGTCAGGTACTGGCCAAGATTTATGCAGATATCTATGCTTCTACCCGTGACCAGGCTGCCGCTGTGGTGGCACAATCTGAAGCGCAGGTGGCTAACTCCAAATCACAGTTAGGATCATTAAAAGCATCGCTTGATCAAACAGAAGCTGCTTATAAAAGGCAAAAAACTTTACTTGATCAGAAGGTAATTTCTTTAAACGAGTTTGAGCTTGCACAGCAGGCTTACCTGTCTGCAAAAGCAAACTACGATGCCTCAAAAAACAGCATCACCGCCAACCAGGCAAATGTACAAAGTGCACAGGCCAGCCTGGATCGTGCCCAGAAAGATGTGGGCCGCACAACGCTTACCGCAACCATGGATGGCGTAGTAACCTTGCTTGGTGTAAAAAAGGGAGAACGTGTTGCCGGTAATAGTTTTAATGTAGGTACAGAAATTATGCGCATCGCAGATCTCAGCAGTATAGAAGCACAGGTAGATGTTGGCGAAAACGACATTCCTAAAGTGAAATTCGGGGATACTGCGCTTGTTGAAATAGACGCGTTTAACAACAGGAAATTTAAAGGCATTGTATATAAGATCGCGAATCCTAATACCAGCAGCTCTTCGCTTACTTCATCCTCAACCACCACGGTTACCAACTATAAAGTGCATATACGTTTGTTGCCTGATAGTTATAAAGATCTGGTGGCCCCTGGACAACCATTTCCTTTTCGCCCGAATATGACAGCCAGTGCAGATATACAGACTAAGACAAACAAGGATGTATTGTCTGTTCCGTTGAATGCCGTAACTACAAGGGACAAAGGCGATAATGCAACTGCATCAAAAGATGCTAAGAAAAGTGATGCAAAAGATGATAAAACCGCTGATAACGGATCACCTTCTGATGCACCCAAATCTGTTTCCGCAGATGATGATATACAGGAAGTGGTATTTGTATTGCAGAAAGATGGAACTGTAAAAAAAGTAAAGGTGACCACTGCCATACAGGATTTGAACTATATACAGGTGAGTGGTGGAATTTCGGATACGGCAGAAATTATTACCGGTCCGTATGATGTGGTAAGTAAACAATTGCAGGATGGTACAAAGGTAAAAGTGGTGCCTAAAGACCAACTGGTGCAGACTTTCAAGAAATAAATTGATCTATACTTCTTTAACACGGGTTTGGCAAAGCAATATTGTCAAACCCGTTTTCTTTTATGATAATCTTCTGCACTTTTGTATGTTTATTCTCTTAAATCAAATGCTGCATGAAATTCGGAATGATCGGAAGCGGGAGCTGGGCTACGGCGCTTACAAAAATTCTTACAGATAACCTTCACCCGGTGAAGTGGTGGGTGAGAAGTGGCGATACGGCTAAACACATCAGCGTTCGAAAACATAATCCGCATTATTTAAGTGCTGCTTATTTTGATGTATCGCTGCTTGATTTAAGCAGCAGTATAGAATATATAGTTGAGCAGAGCGATGTACTTGTGGTGGCCTGCCCTTCGGCCTTTGTGCATAGCGTATTAAGCGTATTAAATAAAGATGCGTTTAAAGGAAAGAAAATTGTTTCTGCTGTAAAAGGCATATTGCCAGATAGCAACCTGCTGTTGAATGAATACCTGTATAACGAGTTTAATGTAAACCTTGAAGATTACTTCGCGGTACTTGGCCCTTGTCATGCGGAAGAAGTTGCTGCAGAAAAACTTTCTTACCTCACATTTGCCGGTGTTGATGAACCTGTGGCAAATGAGATTGCCATCCATTTTAAAACAGATTATATAAATACGGTGGTTACCCACGATGTGATTGGTGTGCAGTATGCTGCCGTATTAAAAAATGTTTATGCACTTGGTGCTGGTATTGCTCATGGGCTTGATTATGGCGATAACTTTTTGAGCGTATATATCGCCAATTGTTCCAGCGAAATGGTTGGATTTTTACGCAAGGTTTATCACGCTAACAATGATGAGGAAAAAGAATATATCAACTACGCAGCTTCTGTTTACCTGGGTGATTTGCTGGTAACCTGTTATTCTTTATATAGCCGTAACCGGACCTTTGGAAATATGATTGGCAAAGGTTATTCTGTAAAGGCGGCACAACTTGAATTGAACATGGTTGCGGAAGGTTATAATGCCAGCCGCTGCATGTATAAAACCAACGAAACGGTAAAGGCTGAAATACCGATACTTTCCAATATCTACCAGGTGTTATGGGAGCAGGTTCCTGCTGCTAAAGGTTTCGGGGCAATTGAAGCTTTGCTGGCATAGTTCCAGGTGAGCTTTACCTGAAGAGGTCTGCTGCAATACCATCTGCAACAAGTTTTCCTTTTCTTGTTAATACAAGATGACGATTTGATAAAATCATTAGTTCATGCTGTATAAATTTAGCCGCATCTTTCTCAATAGCATTGGCGGTAAGAGCATCCCATTTTTGTGCTATGATATCCAGTGATAATCCTTCTGTGGTTCTTAACGCCGTCATTATATATTCATTTAATTGCTGAGCTGGCGTGAGTTCTTCAACTTCAAACAAAACCACATTGTCTTGCATATTCTTCAGATAAAGCGCATTGTTTGCCAGGTTCCATTGCCGGGATGCTCCGTTGAATGAGTGTGCAGAAGGGCCAATGCCAAGATAAGGCTTGCCTTGCCAGTAGCTGCTGTTATGCCGGCTGCGGTGGCCGGGTTTGGCAAAATTGGATATCTCATAATGTTCCCAACCCGCAGCTTCCATCCATTGCATTAATAATTCAAATTGCCTGCTCTGTGTGTCTGCATCAACATCCTGCATTTTGTGTTTCTTGATCATTTTTGCGAGCGCCGTTTGTGGTTCAACGGTTAAAGCATAACAGGACAGATGCGTAATCTTCAATGCCAGTGCTTTGTCTAGATTATATTTCCAGCGTTCATCAGTAAGGGTAGGTGTTCCGTAAATAAGATCGATGGTGATATTGTTAAAGCCCTCTTTTTGGGCCATCAGAATTGCCTGCTCCGCCTGTGTTACATTGTGCGCCCTGTTCATCCATTGCAGATCTTCGGCAAAAAAAGATTGTACGCCAATGCTCAACCTGTTGATGCCAATAGATCTCCATTCATTTAATCTTTCTTCTGTAATATCATCAGGGTTGGCTTCTAGTGTAATCTCAGTGTTCGGTTGTATTTTGAATGTTTCATACAGGGTTCGAAGTATCTCCTTCAGGTATAAACTATCAAGTAATGATGGGGTACCGCCGCCAAAATAAATGGTTTCAACCGGCTCGGTTATATAAGATTGTCTCAGCTTGATTTCTTTAACCATTGCTGCTTTCATATCAACAATCGACGAGGTATTGGTACTAAAGTGAAAGTTGCAATAGTGGCAGGCCTTTCTGCAAAACGGAACATGAATATAAATACCTGCCATATCTACGTTTATCTTTTGTAAACTTGTTGTTTTTAAATGGCAAAAGTAAGTGAATATAAAAGTTATGGGTTTGGGGTAGTGCTGCTTTGCCTGTTCTGTTCGGGTTTGTGTGCACAACAAAGATTTTTGCTGCGCATAAATCCGGTAGATAAAACGGAAGCATTTTTACAATCTTTACGGCTCAATACTTCGTTTAACAACCGGAATGAATGCCAGGCTTATATCAAAAGATTGCCACAGCAATTATCATCACAAGGCTATGTTGCCGCGTCGGTAGATTCCATAAAAGCAGATTCTTCAGCCTTAACCATTGATCTTTATATTGGCGATAAATACCTGTGGAATGGATTGCGCTTTACTGATGCTGATGCAGCTATTCTTGGTAATATCGGTTATCATACACCCGATTTTAGTCACCAGCCGTTTGATGCCGGCAAGGTTGCGAAACTTTATGATGACCTGCTGGATTATTTCAGCAATAACGGATATCCCTTTGCTTCCATTGGTCTCGATAGCATGCAGTTGGAAAATGGATTAGTAAATGCAAAACTAAAAATTGATAAAGGAGCGATTTACAGGTTGGATAGCATCAGTGTTACGGGGAACGCAAAAATCAGCAGCAGCTATCTTCATCATTACCTGGGTATAGAAAAAGGAAGTTATTATAACCAGCAGCAACTGGACAAGATTAATAAGCGCCTGATGGAGTTGTCTTTTCTGCAACAAACCCAACCCTGGAACCTGACAATGCTTAATACCGGCGCTGTTTTAAACCTATACCTTGAACCAAAGAGAAGTAATGAAATTAATGTATTGGTAGGGTTTTTACCTGCCAATCAGCAATTGGGCGGTAAGCTTTTGCTCACCGGTGAAGCCACACTTAATTTAAAAAATGCTTTTGGCGGGGCAGAAACTTTTGCGCTTGACTGGCAGCAGATTCAGCCAAAATCTCCCAGGCTGAATATCCTTTTTCAAAGGCCTTACTTATTCGGTTCCAGGTTTGGGCTTGATTTTAATTTTGAGCTGTTCAAAAAAGATTCTTCTTTTCTAAACGTGAATGCCTCTGCGGGATTAAATTATTACCTGTCAGAAAAACAAAGCGGCAGAATATTTATTCAGACAGCCTCTACCAACGTGCTGGATGTGGATACCAACCTCGTAAAAATAACCAGACAGCTTCCGCAGGTAAATGACGTAGGTGCATTGAACCTGGGTATTGAATATAATTTCATCAATACAGATTATCGTTATAATCCACGGTCGGGCAACGAGTTGAATATTCTTGCTTTTGCAGGCACAAAAACGGTTAAAAGAAACAATGCCATCATGCAGTTAAAACAGGATGATTTTAACTATGCGTCGCTATATGATACCGTGCAGTTAAATGCTTACCAGGTAAAGCTGAGGGTTGCTGCAGCACATTATTTTAAAACCGGCAAACTATCAACCATTAAAACAGCCCTGCAGTCCGGTTGGTATCACAGCCCGAATTATTTTCTGAACGATCTCTTTCAGATAGGCGGTTATAAATTACTCCGCGGCTTTGATGAGGAAAGTATTTACACCAATCTTTTCGCGGTCGCTACTATTGAGTATCGGTTGATCCTTGCGCAGAATTCCTACTTCTTTGGGTTTACGGATATAGGAAGCGCAAACTTTAAAACAAATGCCGCCAGCTATTCGCATAGTTATATTGGTGCAGGCATTGGTCTTGCATTTGAGGCCAATGGCGGTATCTTCGATATTAGTTACGCAGTTGGCAAACGTGATGATAGTAACTTAGACTTCAGGCAATCGAAAATTCATCTTGGATTTGTAAGCCGCTTTTAATTATGTAAGCAATACTGCTTTACTTTTGCGCACAACAATGAGATTTAAATTTTACCTGCTATTTTTAATGCTGATGCCTGTTGCTTTTGCTGCCATTGCGCAGGCAGATAGTAACAAAGCCCGTAGTACGGTAAAGCCTGCACAAAAGCCCCCGGCCGGCGCTACGCAGGTAAGCCCTCTGAAACAAAATATTCCTCTTAAGAAAACAATTGATACAGTTGTAAGAAAGGCTCCACGTGCTGCTGTTACCTCCGCAAGAAGAGATGGTATAAAGGTTAGAGATTCCATTAATACAGCACATGGGGATTCATTAAAAAAGGCAGCCCGAAATTCTGTTTTATCTGCTATCAACGGCCAGGGCGAACTAGCAGATACTATATACAATAAATTTTTTGATGTTCCCTATCTCCCGGTAAAAGCGGCGCCTGCTGTAAGAATTGATGCGATCCGTGAATCTGTATCAAAAGATGTTTTATTTTATGTGCTGGCGGGTATCTTCTTTTTTCTTGGTTTTGTCAGGTTGTTTTTTCCAAAATATTTTGTGAACCTGTTCCGCATGATTATGCAAACCTCTTTCCGGCAGAAACAAACCCGTGAACAATTATTGCAGGACAGGTTACCTTCTTTATTGATGAATATCTTTTTCGTATTGGTGGGCGGCGTTTTTATTGCCCTGGCAGCTACACGAAATAACTGGCTGGCAACGGTGGAATTTTGGGTGATTTTACTTTATTGCTCCGGCCTGCTTGCCTGTATTTATCTGGTAAAATTTTTAGTATTAAAGTTTACCGGCTGGGTTTTTAATGCTCCCGAAGCTGCCGGCATTTATGCTTTTATCGTGTTTTTAATTAATAAAATGTTAGGAGTGGCATTGTTACCATTGCTGCTTTTGTACGCATTTTCTTCCGATGGTGTGAATAACATATTGATTACCATCATCGCCTCTCTTGTTGTTTTTACGTATGGATATCGTTATATCGTTTCGTTATCAACAATCCGTGGGAATTTGAAAGTGAATGCTATCCACTTTTTTATTTACCTTTGTGCGGTTGAAATAGTACCTATGATAATAATTTATAAGGTGTTATTCAATTACGTGTCGAAAAACATCTAATTCCTTTTGTTAATTTACTGTAAGACGCATGCTAAAAAACGGGGCAAAAAGTTCAACGGCGGTTGCAAATAGCGCTAAACGAATTCTGATTACCCAACCCAGGCCTGAAAGTGACAAATCACCTTACTTTGATCTGGCCAGGAAGTATAATGTGGAATTGGTGTTTCATCCGTTCATACGGCTTGATGCGATCCCTGCAAGGGATTTTCGCAAGCAGAAAGTAGACATCGCAAGATTTTCTGGGGTTATATTCACTAGTCGTAATGCAATCGATCATTTCTTTCGTATGTGCGAAGAGATGAAAGTCTCCATTAGCCAGGATACCAAATATTTCTGTATAACGGAGGCGGTTGCTTTATACCTGCAGAAGTTTATCCTGTATAGAAAAAGAAAGGTTTTTTATGGTGCCGATGGAACCAATAAGAGTCTCTTTGATGTAATTAATAAGCATAAGGGCAACGAAAGTTTTCTTTATGTGTGCAGTGAAAACCAGCAGGATAATGAAATCGTAAACTGGCTGAAATCTAACAATTGCGATTTCCAGTTAGGGTTTATGTATCGTACGATCAGTAATGATGTGAAGGAGTTTTTGGAAAAACAGGAGTACGATGTGATTTGTTTCTTTACACCCAGTGGCATCAAAAGCTTGCTGGACAACTACCCTGAGTTTAGACAGAACGGGACTTACTTTGGCGCCTTTGGAGGCAATACAATGAAGTTTGCCGAGGATTCAGGTTTTAAAGTAGAAATCAAAGCGCCGGCGCCACAAGCTCCCAGCATGGTTTCTGCGCTCGATCAGTTCTTGTCAAAAGTTGTTGGGAAGTAAAAAATCGAAAAATTAGATCAAATGATATTGGCCCCGGAATTTTCCGGGGTTTCTTTTTTATTGGATAAACGCTGCTATCCGGTCTTTTTTGGATGGTGCTACAAAAAATACGTCTGAAGTATTAATCTGGTGGAGTTCCAGGTTGTTGCAATTGATCAGCTTACCCTTTTCCAGGTTGTAGGCTTCAAACCCGATACCTCTAAAAAAGTCTAGCATGATTGGTAATTGCTCTCCCCAGGTTTCGAGTTGGACCATCGGCTCATGTTTTTGTAATACCGGTTTCATTTCCTGTAATACCACGGTTTCATAACCCTCAATATCGCATTTGATATAATCCAGCTTGGTCAACTGCCCGAATACTTCGCTGCCTTTTTTTAAAGGACTTGAAAAGGTATAATCAGAAGCTACCGTGCGGTCATCAGTAGCAACAGTTACTACTCCGTGTTTCAGGTAACCGAGGTTGGCAAATGCTGACGGCATCCCAAGGATTACCTTGTCTTTGTTCTCGTTTCCCAGTGCAAAAGGCAGAAGAGTAATATTCTTTCGGTTACCAATTATTTTCTTTAACTGGCGCCGATATGTTTCTACCGGCTCCACGCAGTAAAGTTGCCCGTTCTCGTTAATAAGGTCACGGAAAATAAAAGTAAAATAGCCAAGGTTGGCGCCTATATCAATTATCACATCATCAGGCCGGATCATGTTACGTACAAAATGATGCCATGCATATGTTTTATTGTCTTTAAGAAAACCTGATTTATATGCCAGGATATAGCTTTTTTGTAAAATACTCAGGTAGCCATTGATCCCTAAAAGCCTGAACAACGTCTGTTTAATAAAATTCATCTGTTATGCCCTCTTGGCAAAGGAAATGAAAAATCAATATTATCAATCAAACCCAATGATTTTTATAATAGATGAAATGATACTTTCGGTAAATTTTTGCCCGGTTTTTGTGGCATTACCTCCATATATAAAACAAAGGTTTATCTATAATTTGCGCCAACATGCATAAAAAAGCCAACGCTTTAATTCACGAAACAAGCCCTTATCTTTTACAGCATGCTTATAACCCGGTGGAGTGGATGCCCTGGGGCGAAGAAGCTTTGGCCAGGGCGTTGGCAGAAGATAAGCCTATTCTTGTAAGTATCGGATATTCGGCCTGTCATTGGTGCCATGTGATGGAAAGAGAAAGTTTTGAGGATGAAGGCACTGCGGAAATTATGAACCGTCATTTTGTAAACATTAAGGTGGATAGAGAAGAGCGGCCCGATATTGATCATATATATATGGAAGCTGTGCAGGCAATGACGGGAAGTGGTGGTTGGCCGTTGAATGTTTTTCTTACACCTTCCAAAATGCCTTTTTACGGGGGAACTTATTATCCGCCGGTGCGTGCTTATAATCGCATGAGCTGGAGAGAAACGCTATATGCTGTGGCAGAAGCTTATAAACAGCGGAGAGAAGAAATTGAAAAACAGGCATATAATCTTACAGAACACCTGCAAGCTTCTAACACATTCGGGTTGAGTAAGCCGGGCGAAGAAGCATTCTTCACGGATGAAAATACAAACCTGGCTGCTGAAAACCTGCTTGCAGCGGCTGATAGACAGTGGGGTGGATTTGGACGTGCGCCTAAATTTCCTCAAACATTTTCTATCCAGTACCTGCTGCAACATTATTATTATACTAAGCATCAGCCATCATTAGACCAGGCCTTACTAAGCCTGGACAAAATGATTAATGGAGGTATTTATGATCACCTTGGAGGTGGTTTTGCGAGATATAGTACCGATGAAAAGTGGCTGGCTCCTCATTTCGAAAAAATGCTGTACGATAATGCCCTATTGATCGGCGTATTGGCAGAAGCCTGCCAGCTTACCCAAAATGCCCGGTATGTGGAAGTGATAAAAGAAACGGTTGATTTTATTGAACGCGAAATGACATCACCGGAAGGCGGTTTTTATAGCGCATTGGATGCAGATAGTGAAGGCGTGGAAGGTAAATACTATACCTGGAGTAAACAGGAGGTTGACGAAATTTTGCTGGACGAATCGCCTCTTTTTTGCGATATCTATAATATTATATCGGAAGGCAATTGGGAGCATACCAATATTCCCTGGCTGCCTGTTTCGCTGGAAGAAAAGGCAGGGCAACATACGATAAACCGGGAACAACTCACAAAAGTGCTTGCAAAAAGCAAAAATAAACTATTCCTGCAGCGACAAAATAGAATAAGGCCCGGGTTGGATGATAAGATACTTTTGGGCTGGAACGCCTTAATGATCACTGCTTTATGTAAAGCCGGCAAGGCAACGGGCAACGAGCGGTATATAAATCTGGCATCTGGTAACCTGTTGTTTTTGGAGAAACATTTGATTGGAGAAGACGGCCAGTGGTTTCACTGCTGGAAAAAAAATCAGCCAAAACACCCTGCCTTCCTAGAGGATTTTGCTTATCTTGGCCAAGCATATATACAAATGCAGCAAGCAACCGGCAGCAACGCTTATCTTGAAAAAGCTAAAAAGCTAACTGTCTTCACTTTAGAACGGTTTACAGACGAAGAAGAGATTTTTTTCTATTTTACCGGTGTTCATCAGCAAGATGTGTTGATAAGGAAGAAAGAGGTATATGATGGAGCAACCCCATCGGGAAACGCAATTATGGCAACAAACCTCTACTATCTTTCTCTCGTATTTGATAACGCTCAATGGAAAGAAAGGGCTGAAAAAATGATCAGCGCTTTGGGTAAAACAATTGTGCGTTACCCATCTTCTTTTGGTATATGGGCCTGCCTTGTAGAGCAGGTATCAAAAGGATGGAAAGAAATTGCAGTTGTGGGAGAAGAGGCGAACAGCTTTCTTCAAACGATAAACCGGTCCTTTTTGCCTGGCAAAGTGATACAGATTTCGCAATCCGGGGAAGAAGCCTGGCCATTGCTAAAGGATAAAAATGGCAGGAATGGGGAAACGCTGGCTTATTTATGCGAAAATTACCAGTGTAGCGCACCGGTAAATTCACCGGAAATCTTGTTGAAAAATGCATTAATATCTCATCTAAAAATTTGAGATTTATGCAATAATTATGATTTTTGCCCGTTTTTAATAGTTACGGATTAAGATTTGATAAAGAAAACTTTGAACTTCTTTTAAAAATTTGAGAAATGAAAATATCGCTTATTAAATCATTACTTTTGCTTAATACCCTAATACAGACAGTATAAAAATGAAAAACCAATTCATATCGCTTGTAGCACTACTTGCCCTTGCAGTAGCATTTGAAGGGTGTTCCAAAAAAGGTAAAGCCAAAGGCGTTCCCGATAACGGCCAGCTTGTAGGTGTGGCTTCTGCTTCTAAAAGCAGTATGCAGAAACCTATTGGTATGGTGTATGTTCCGCCCGGAACTTTCCATATGGGCCCCAGCGATGAAGATGTTAACTACAACTTTACAGCACGTAATAAGCAGGTGTCTATTGCAGGTTTCTGGATGGATGCTACTGAGATCACCAATAATGAATATCGTCAGTTCGTTTACTGGACAAGAGATTCATTGGCGGCTGTTGAATTGGGCTACTTCAAAACCGGTGCTAATGGCGATACTGCCATTGATTGGGTAAAGTCCCGTACCATCAAATGGGGAGATCGCAGCACCATGGAAAAACTGAACAAACTGGTACTGGCTCCTGATAACCGCCTGTACAATCGCATAGGTATCGATCCTGCAAAAATTGAATACAGCGTTCAATATTTCGATCTCAAAGAAGCTGCAAAGAGAGAAAATAAAGGCAAACCTGTTTCCCAGTTCATTACAAAATATGCCGAAAAGGTTTATCCTGATACCTTGGTTTGGATGAGGGATTTCTCTTATTCGTATAACGAACCAATGACTAAAAGATATTTCAACCATCCTTCCTTTGGTAATTATCCCGTGGTAGGTGTTACCTGGAAACAAGCGATGGCTTTTTGTAACTGGAGAACACAATACATGAACAGCTTCCTTGAGAAGAAAAAGTTCGCTGTAGAAAGTGATTTCCGCCTTCCCTCAGAAGCAGAATGGGAGTATGCAGCTCGTGGTGGTCGTACACAATCTATGTATCCATGGGGTAACTATTACCTGAGAAATAAGAAAGGATGTTTGCTAGCGAACTTTAAACCTGGTCGCGGTAATTATCCGGAAGATGGTGGTTTTTATACTGTGAGGGCAGATGCTTACTGGCCTAACGACTTTGGTCTTTATAATATGGCGGGTAATGTGGCAGAGTGGACCGAATCTTATTTCTACGAAGGTTCTTATAATTTTCAGCATGATATGAATCCTGATGTTCGTTACAATGCAAAGGATTCTGATCCTCCGCGCATGAAACGTAAGGTTGTAAGAGGCGGAAGCTGGAAAGACGTTGGTTTCTTTCTTCAAACAAGCACCCGTGCTTATGAATACCAGGATACAGCAAAATCTTATATTGGTTTTCGCTGTGTAATCGATCTACCTGCTCAAATGAGACGCTAACATTTCGTTACCTTATTGAATTTCATTTTATTAAACTGTTGGAAAATATCTCAAGTAAAAGTAAGTTCAAAATCCATCATTAAAAATCGTAAAAATGGCAGTTGCAATTCCTTCAAAAGTTAGTAAAGTGGTAGATATTTTCGTGTCTGTCGCTGCGGCCCTGGTTATTTGGGGTGCGTTACAAAAAATTCTTCACTCACCTACCGCAGACATCTGGTTAAAAATTGGTCTCGGAACAGAAGCGTTGGTGTTTCTTGTTTACGGGGCATTATATATGTATTTCCCGGCAGTCACGGACCCGACGATGGACGAGGTGCTGACCGGTGCTAAAGACAAAACTCCAAAGGGCAATCCTGCTTTGAAAAGCATGGAAAAAATGTTGGAAGATGCGGATATCACTCCTGCCAGTCTTTCTAAACTTAGCTCAGGCTTCCAGAAACTTGGAACTACTGTTGATAAAATGGGTGATTTGGGCGACGCAGTTGCTGCAACAGGTGATTATGCAAAGAAAACAAAAGAGGCTACACAAGCGTTGTCTTCTGTAAAAGATGCTTATATCGCTACATCTAATTCTCTGGTTGCTTTTAACAGCGCTTCAGAAAGCACCAAAGTATTCCACGATCAGATACAGGTGCTTACTAAAAACCTGTCTTCTCTTAATACAATATACGAGTTGGAATTGCAGGAAAGCAACAATCACCTGAAGGCACTAAATCAGTTCTACGGTAAACTGGCACAGGCTTCTTCAGCTATGACTGGCACTGCAGAAGATGCTCAGAAAGCAAAAGAACAAATTGGTGCTTTAGCTACTAATTTGACGAAACTGAACCAGGTATATGGTAACATGCTTACTGCAATGCAGGGCAGATAGTCGGTAACTTATTGAAAACATATTGGTTTACGAATCATATATCCTAAAAATAGAATTGATAAACTATGGCACTACCTAAGGAGCCACGGCAGAAAATGATCAACCTGATGTATCTGGTGCTTACAGCTTTGTTGGCACTGAATGTATCAGCAGAAATACTAAACGCTTTTAAAACGGTTGATAACAGCCTCATGAACGCTAACGTGGTTATTGAGGATAAAAATCAAACCATATTTAAATCCTTTCAGGAAAAATTAAAAAAAGCGGAAACAAAGGAAAGGGCAGAGCTATGGTGGCCCAAAGCGCAAAAAGCAAAGGATATGGCGGAAGGGTTGTATTCTTATCTTGAAAGTTTGAAAGTTGAGCTTAAAAAAGAGGCTGGTTTAAGAACTGTTGACGGTAAAGAAGAATATAAAGAAGATGATCTTGAAGCTGCTACGCGTTTATTTGTACAATCTCCTAAGGGCAATGATTTGCAGGCTAAACTTGCCGCTTTTAAGGATGGATTATTAAGTATCGACCCTGAAATCAGGAAGCAATTTGAAAAGGCTTTGCCACTTGATTTGTCTATTCCCAAATCAACAAACAGCGAAGCCGGACAGAAAGATTGGGCTTACTCTTATTTCCACATGACGCCAACTATCGCTGCAATCACCATCCTCAGCAAGTTTGAGAATGATGTTAAAAACAGTGAGTCACAGGTAGTGGAATATTGCCATAAGAAAATTGGTGATGTAGAAGTTGTATTTGATGCTTACACCGCTTTTGCCGGTACTAACTCTCAATATTTAATGCCTGGCCAGGAATTAACAATAACTGCAGGTGTTGGAGCGTTTAGTAAAGCAGCGCAGCCTCAGGTAACTATTGATGGCACTTCTGTTGCAATCAATGCTTCTTCCGGTGCTGCTGAATATAAAACCACAGTTGGCGGAGCTGGTTCTTACAGTAAAAAAGTTCGCATCAGCTTTTTTAACCAATCAACAGGAAAACCAGATTCAAAGGAAGTGGAAGTAAAGTATACAGTTGGTTCACCTACCGGTTTAACTATAACACCTGATGCGATTAAAGTACTTTACGTAGGTTTAGATAATCCCGTAAGTATTACCGGCGGCAGCAAAGGCGCAGAAGCGTATCATCCGTCCATTAGTCAGGGAAATATTGCTGATAAGGGCAATGGAAAATATATTGTGACAGTAGGTACGCCTGGTACAGCAACTATTTCAGTAACTACACCGGAAGGAAAGACTGAAAAGGTTGATTTTAAAGTGAAGAATGTTCCTCCTCCTACACCAAAGATTGGACGTTTGGCAGGTGGCAGAATGCCTGTTAATGAATTCAAAGCGCAGCAGGGTTTACGTGCAGATTTGGAAAACTTTGTATTCGACGGCGTAAAATATGATGTGGTGAGCTTTATGATTATTGCTACTGGAAAGGGTTTTGAAGCATCTGGCCCACAGGTAGCTGAAAATAATGGACCGTATTTTGGTGCAGATGCAAAGCGAATTATTGAAATGTGTAAAAGTGGATCTACGGTAATATTCGACAGGATAAAAGTTAATGGTCCCGGTGGATCTCAAACATTACCTCAGACCATAGCATTCAACTTATCTAATTAATAAATAGACATATATGAGGTGGAGTAACAGGTTTTTGATAGTATGCCTTTTGTCAGTTTTGTTGGCAGATGCCTTTACAGCTTCTGCTCAAACGAGAAAACCAAGACGCAGGGGAAATACTACAAATAATGCACCCCAGAGGAACACCGGCAATGCAGCTAACGATTATTTTAATAATAGTGGAAATGCTGCCGATACCACGAAGAAGAATCTTGGTGCAAATGTGCCTATTGAGTTTGTTCCTTCGCAAGGTGGCAATCCCCTCACAGATACAATAAAAAGGTCTCTGAGAAACGAAGATGCTATTGAGCGTAATCTTGTTAAAGAAAGAACACCGCTTGAGTATGAAAATCTGAGAGAAGATGATGTAGTGTATATGCAAAAAGTGTGGAGGGTGATTGATACAAGGGAAAAATTAAACCTCACTTTTAGAAATCCTGCATTAGAAGATGATGGAAGCCAGTTATTTCTTTCTATTCTTTATAAAGCTGTAATGGATCCAGAAAACCCTGTTACTGCATTTAAAGATGAACGTTTCTCTGATTTTTATACGCCAGAAGATTTTCAGAAAAAATTCTCTGGTGGTTATGATACTGTTGGCGTAACAGACATCAATACAGGTGAAGTAACCAGCAAGCAGGTTCGTCAGCGTTCTTTTATGGTAGATTCCGTTTATCAGTACCAGGTAAAAGAAGAATGGATTTTTGACAAGGAATCATCAAGGATGTTTGTTCGTATTATAGGCATAGCGCCAATGATGAAAACTTATCTCCAGGATGGTACACCCGTATCAAACGAAGCATTTCCTATCTTCTGGATTTATTATCCTGATTTAAGGCCCGTACTGGCAAAACGTGAAGTTTATAATAACAAAAATTTTGGCGCCAGGATGACCTGGGAAGAGCTATTTGAAGGTCGTATGTTTACTAGCCGTATTATCAAATCTACCCTGGATAATCCTTATGATATGCCGTTTGCAGCATACGTTAAGGATCCGTTGTTCAGGTTATTGGAAGGTGAAAAAGTAAAAGATAAAATATTCGATTACGAGCAATCACTTTGGTCGTATTAATCAAAAAATATTTGTTTAAAAGCCCTGCATTTTGCGGGGCTTTTTTGTTGAAAAGCATTGCTGATATTGGTGTTTATTCCATTGGAAAACAACAAAAAAAATTAAAAAAAACAATCAAAAACTTGTAGAATCCAAATGGATGTATAACTTTGTTATCGGTTTTTCATAGGATATTGGATTTTAAAACGGGGTAGGATTTCCATCCAAGCCCCTTTTTTATTTTAGATAAGTATCCATTAGTTTTTTATGTCTTCTTTAAGATTGTTCTTATCAGATTTCTTAACTAATCAGCCAACAAATACATAATAAAAAATCCCGCCGTTAAGCGGGATCTTTTTATAATTTGATCTCTTCGTCGTTACTGTCATAAAAGTGAAACTCTGTAAGATAATAATCTGTATTAGCCTTCACTTGTATGGCTGTCTTAAATTTCTTCCGCCACTTTCTTTTAATTGAACTAAATATACCCTTCGTGAGATGCGAATAAACAATCGGGTGAACAGTCAGCGTTAAATTCTTGTGCTGATGGGTTACCAGGTAATGAATCCGCTTTTCAATTTCGTCTTCCAGTAGAAGGGTGGAAGAAACTTTTCCTGTACCATTACAGCTCGGGCAAATTTCAGAAGTATTGATAGTTACTTCCGGGCGCATACGCTGGCGGGTAATCTGCATCAACCCAAATTTAGAGATAGGCAATACAGCATGCTTTGCCCTGTCAGGACGCATAAAACCTTCCATCGCCTCCTGCAGCTTACGCTTATTATCGGGCAGCTTCATATCAATAAAATCCACCACAATAATGCCGCCTATATCTCGCAGCCTCAATTGCCTTGCAATCTCTTCTGCAGCCTCTAAATTCGTTTCCAGGGCATTTTCTTCCTGGTTATTACTTACGCTTTTATATCCGCTGTTTACGTCAACTACATGTAAAGCTTCTGTATGCTCAAGAATAAGATATGCGCCACTGGGCAGGTTCACCGTTTTACCAAAAGAAGATTTCACCTGCTTGGTTACTCCGTAATGATCAAAAACCGGTATGCCGTTATTGTATAGAGATATAATCTCTGATTTGTCCGGGGCAATTTTATGAATATAACTTTTGGTATCGTTATAAATATTCTTGTCGTTGGTAATAATGCGGTTGAAATCTTCACTTAACAGGTCGCGGAGGATACTGGTCGTTTTATCCTGCTCACTTAATATTTTGGCGGGTGCTTCAGCCCCTTTAAGGTTTGACTGAATTTGCTTCCAGGTATCAACCAAAGAAAGCAGGTCTTCATGAAGTTCGGCGGTATTCTTTCCTTCGGCAGCCGTACGCACGATAACACCAAAATTTTTTGGTTTAATGGCTTCAACAATCTTGTGCAGGCGCTTGCGTTCGTCAGAAGAATGAATTTTTTTAGAAACGGCAACAATATCGTTAAATGGGGTTACTACCACGAATCTTCCGGGTAAGGAGATTTCACAGCTTAAACGCGGCCCTTTGGCCGCAATAGGCTCTTTTAAGATCTGGACGAGAATATTAGGCTTTCCGTTGAGTACCTCGTTTATTTTGCCTGTTTTAATGATTTCAGGCTCTATTTCAAACCTGGTAAAATCAAAACCCTGTTCAGATTTATCGGTCATACCCATTTGTGTGAATTTGAGTATCGACCGAGCAAAAGGGCTGAGATCTGTATAATGCAGAAATGCATCTTTTTCAAAGCCCACATCCACAAAGGCGGCATTAAGGCCCGGTATCAATTTCTTTACTTTACCAAGGTAAAGATCGCCTACGGCAAAATTTGCATCTGCACGTTCGTGATGCAATTCTACCAGCTTCTTATCCTCCAGTAAAGCTATTTCAACACCGGTGGGCGCTGCGTTAATAATAAGTTCTTTGTTCACAAAATGCAACTTTTTAGCCTGATATACGTTCCTAACTCAAAGAGCGAAGTATACCAGGGATAATGAATTAATTCACTTACCAAACTGCAATAGCTGCAATAGCCACAGCAATTTACAGCTTTAAAGCATGGACATAGCAGTATACCTTATAGCACAAATCATCACCACACCATCCTGCTACTTGTTTGTTGATAAGGAAAAGGTAAAAGTTGCGGGAGAAGCAGTAAAAAACAAATGCAATAACCGTTAATTAAAAAAGAAATGCCGGAAGAAAACTACCGGCATTCAATATAATGAAGGTAGAAAATTACTTGTTTTTCTTCTTATGACGGTTCTTTCTCAATCTCTTTTTGCGTTTGTGCGTTGCAATTTTATGACGCTTTCTTTTTTTACCACAAGGCATAATTCAAAATAATTTTAGTTATCAATAAAAATCTATTGCAATGCTTTAATCCTGGCTTCAATTTCTTTTTTAGCTTCAGGAACGTTTATTCTCTCCTTTGCAACGGTATACCATTTTATGGCATTTGGCTTGTCTCCCTTGCGGTCATAAGTTTCTGCGAGATTAAAAATTGCTTCCAGATTTTCGGGTTGCACTTTTAAAATATCGTCAAAATGTTCAATCGCTTTATCAAATTGCCCGCTTCTGATGCCTGCAGCACCTAAAACCATGTGTGCATATACATTGTGCGGGTTTTTTTGTAACACCTCGCGTATCAATTGAATACCAGCCATAGGTGCTTCAGAAATATTGCCAAAAAGGTAGCAAAATCCTATACCAACTTTGGCTGAATCGTTGTCAGGATTCAATTCCAGCGATTTATCCAAAAGAGCTTTTGCCTGTAAACCCATCCACTTTTGCAGTGCAGGATTTTCTTCCGTTGCCAGGTCACTTAAAAACAAACGGGCTGCAAAGTTGAGGTTTTTTTCAGAATTTTCCAACTTAGCTGCTTCTCCAAGGTAATAAGCGCCTAAAATGTGCTGGTGCACAGAGTCTCCCCAAAAGGAAGCCAGGTGTTTATTTGCCTCTATTTGCTGTTTTTTAATGTCTCCGCGGGAAACCCCTTTTTCCAGTTCGTTGATGTAGTTAACCTGGTCTACAGTTAATTTTTTACGGGCCTCAGCCAGTAATTGAGTTACGGACAAAGCGTTACTTTCAGCAGCTTCTGTGGTAGAAGCTGGCTTTGGTACAGGTTTTTTGTCTGGAATAGTTTTGCCGAAGAAGAAAATAACGATAAAAAGCGCCAATGCAGCCGAAACGAGAATGGTTTGTTGTTTTTTCACATTTGCCAAATTAGAGCGCAAAGTTATTTGGCTGTGTGCATTTGTTTCACTTCATTAACGAATTCTTTTGAAGGTTTAAAAGCCGGGATAAAATGCTCGGGAATAGCAACGGCTACATTTTTCTTAATGTTCCGGCCAATTTTTGCAGCTCTTTTCTTGGTAATAAAACTGCCAAATCCCCTGATATAGATATTCTCGCCCTTGGAAAGATTCTCTTTAATTTCTTTGAGCATTGTTTCCAGCGTGACCAGAACGTCCACTTTGGGAATACCGGTTTTATCAGAAATGTTATTAATGAGATCAGATTTTCTCATATGGGTTTTGTTTATGCTTGTTAGGTTTACGCAAACTAAAGTATAACAAATTAAGCGATGTTAAAAGAAAAATGGAATTTTTTTCGCAGATGTTTTTAACTGAACAGCAGGCCATTGAATATTAAAGCGAGAACAGCGGTTTTTGTTGATCGAATTTTACGGATTTGTCTGTATATCAATTCATATAATCAAATATTCTTACCTGAAAAATGCTGAATTTTAGTGAATGAAAGGTGCTTATTCTTTTTCATCTTTGCAGCAATGAAAAATGCCGAGTTTACGCAGAAGTTAATGCATTGGCACAGCAACGAAAACAAAAGAGAGATGCCATGGAAAGGAGAGAAGGATCCTTATCGTATATGGTTAAGTGAAGTAATTCTGCAGCAAACAAGGGTAGAGCAGGGATGGAGTTACTACGAAAAGTTTATTACCACCTACCCCACCATTAAAGATCTTGCCAAAACTGCCGATGAGGAAGCTTTTAAGCTTTGGGAAGGCCTTGGATATTATAACCGTTGCAAAAACCTGTTATTCACCGCCCGCCACATTGCACAGGAGTATAATGGCCAATTCCCTACAGATTATGAAACAATTCTTTCGCTAAAAGGAATCGGGCCCTATACGGCCGCCGCAATCGCATCTTTTGCGTTTAATCTTCCTTATGCAGTAGTAGATGGCAATGTTTTCCGGGTACTCTCCCGCTATTTTGGAATTGATAAAGCAATCGATTCTACAGAAGGGATTAAAACCTTTACCGCGTTGGCCAACAGTCTTATTGACCGCCAGCATGCTGGTTTATATAACCAGGCAATTATGGATTTTGGCGCCACCGTTTGTAAACCTGCACTGCCTTTATGCAATACTTGCGCGTTGGAGAAAAATTGCGTAGCACACAACAAAGGAATCGTAAATCACTTACCGGTAAAAGAAAAGCTGCTTAAAAAGAAAAACCGTTGGTTTAGCTGGTTTATCCTGCAACATAAAGGCGATGTTTTTATTACCAAGCGTACCGCCCGTGACATCTGGCAAAACCTGCATGAATTTTACCTGGTTGAAACAGATGAGCGGCCGGAATGGACAAGCACATCTGTAAGTGAAGTATTACTGAATCAACTCGGTATTAAAAAAGTTACGTTACAACAGGTTTCCCCGGTATTTACACAGCAGCTAACGCATCAAACCATCCGCAGTTATTTTTTACGTGCAGAAATATCCTCCGTTCCGTCCACACTAAAAGAATACACCCGTACTAATCTTCCGGGGCTAAAACAGTTTGCCTTCCCGGGAATCATCAACCAGTATTTACAAACACCTTCTTTGCAATCAACTCTTTTTTAACAATTGGGTGCGGTTTTTTCTTGAATTTTAATTAATTTACGGATAGAATGATCTCAGAGAAACAATTTATCAGGCGAACCTAAAATCTATTGTATGAGAGGTGTAAACAGAGTAATGCTTATTGGAAACCTGGGGAAAGATCCGGATGTGCAGTACCTTGAAGGAAACATTGCAGTGGCTAAATTTCCATTGGCCACAACGGAAACTTACAAAGACAGGGCCGGCAAGCTGATTTCGCAAACAGAATGGCACACAGTGGTATTATGGCGCGGCCTGGCAGAACTTGCTCAAAAATATTTGCACAAAGGAAGCCTGATTTATGTGGAGGGACGTCTTAGAACGCGTAGCTGGGAAGACAAAGAGGGCAACAAAAAATTTGCTACGGAAATTGTGGGTGATAACCTGATAATGCTGGATAAACGAAATGACGGACATGCAGGTGGCTATCATTCCTCGTCTTCATCCGGAGAGTCGCTGGACGGCTTCAGCAATGCTGATATACCAATACCACCCTTGAGTGAGCCTGGTGAAGGAATACCTTTTTAAGCAATTCACAGGAAACAATACATTTGCAATAATTTTATTACTGGCACGATAAGTATCGTGCCAGTTTGATAAAAGATTATTTACCAAATTCTTTCATCTTGGAACCCATTGCGGTCTCGAATATTCTGTCTGGAAACCTTTGTCAATTAGCTGCCGTAAATCCGCAGGGTACCACCGTGCTGATCATTGTTTTACTTTGTTTGATTTCTTTATCATTCATGGTATCCGGCGCAGAAGTAGCTTTCTTTTCATTGACCTATAAAGACATTAACCTGCTGAAAACAAAACAGCAGCACTCCTACAAACGCATTGTAGATTTACTGGAAGATCCCAAGGCCTTGCTCGCATCCCTGCTAATTGCCAACAGCTTGGCCAACATTGGAATTATTATTATCTCTAACCTGATCATCGATAACTTCTTTCATTTTGATCATCTGCAATATGCCAGGGCCGTTGAGTTTTTGCTAAAAGTGGTTGCGGTTACCTCTGTACTGGTTCTTTTTGCCGAGGTTATGCCCAAGGTTTTTGCCAATCAGAACAACATCCGTTTCGCAAAAGATTTTGGTATTATAGCCGAAGGCGTTTACTATCTTTTTAGCCGTGCCGGCCGTTGGCTGGTAAGATATTCCGATGTAATAGAAAACAGGCTGGCAAAGAATTTAAGCGGTAATTACGGAAAGGAAGAACGCAGGCATGCCATCGATTTGTACACCGAAAATTTTGCAACGGAAAAGGAAAAAAATATCCTTTATGGTATTGAAAACTTTGGAGAGGTATCGGTAAAACAAATTATGCGTACCCGACTTGATGTAAGTGGTATAGAACATGGGGCCGGTTTTGGAGACCTGATTAAAAAAGTAGAGGATCTTCATTACAGTCGCCTGCCCGTATACAAGGAAGATCTTGATGAGGTTGTAGGTATGATTCATACCAAGGATTTATTACCTCACCTGGAGCAACCGGCTGATTACAACTGGCATCACCTGATGCGCACACCATACTTTGTACATGAGCAAAAACTGATAGAAGACCTGCTGAAAGAGTTCCAATCAAAACGTATTCATTTTGCTGTAGTGGTTGATGAGTTTGGCGGTACCAGCGGCATTGTAACGCTGGAAGATATTATGGAAGAAATTATTGGTGATATAAAAGACGAATTTGATGAGGAAGATATTGACTACCGCAAGCTGGATGATAATAATTATACATTCGATGGAAAAGTGATGATGAACGATGTGTGTAAAGTAATGCAACTGCCATTGGAAACATTTGATAATATAAAGGGAGAAAGTGATTCGCTTGCCGGGCTGGTACTTGAAATTGCAGGTGATATACCAGTGGAAAACCAGGTGGTATCCAGCGGCGATTTTGACTTTACGGTACTGGAAAAAGAGAAAAACCGGTTGAAGAAAATTAAAATAACTATCCGGCCTGTACAGCAATAACCTGAATGTAGTGATGCAATTGATCAAGAAAAACAGAAGTGAATATTTTGGAATGATACATAAGCCTTTGAGTGTTTTTTATACGGTTATCTGTATACTGTTTCTTCAGATGTTCATTACTTCCTGCAACAGCGATTATACTCCAAAGCCCCGAGGTTACTTCAATATTGAATTTCCTAAAAAGCAATACCAGGTATTTAATGAGCCTGGCTTTCCTTATTCATTTGAATACCCTGCTTATGCAACCATTGCAAGAGATACCTCTTTCTTTGGTGAAGCGCCGGAAAACAACTGGTGGATTAATGTTGACTTCCCGGGTTTTGCAGGAAAAATTTATATGAGTTATAAAGAAATAGGAAAATATAAATTGGATAAGTTGGTGAATGATGCCTACAATATGACCAACAAACATTCCGTAAAAGCTTATTCTATTGATGATTCAGCCTTTGTAACACCGCATGATGTGCATGGAGTATTCTTTAAAGTAGGTGGCGATGTTGCCACTGCCAACCAATTCTTTTTAACCGATTCTACCCGCAGTTTTTTACGGGGTGCTTTGTATTTTAATGCTGCACCCAACCAGGATTCTCTGGCCCCGGTAAATGCTTTTCTGCTAAATGATATGCGGCACCTGGTGAACACCTTTCAATGGAAAAAATAGCCACCCTGCAGACGCAGGATGGCGATAAGGCAAACCTGGTTCCCGTTTTAAAACCAGTATTGTTAGAACGATCATCCTGTATAAATAGTTACAGCAGTTTTCTGAAACCCCGTTTGTATACTGCATATGCTGCTAATGAATTAGAACTATCTTCGCGTTAAATTCCCTTTGGGTTTTTTATGATAGCAATTGACAATAAACTAATCAGTGACGAAGTAATTGAGGAGCAGTTTGTTTGTGATCTCAACAAGTGTAAAGGCGGTTGTTGCGAAGATGGTGATGCCGGCGCCCCGCTTGAAAAATGGGAGCTGGAAGAACTGCTGGAGCATTATGATGTGATAAAAGAATACCTTACCCCCGAAGGCATTGCAGAGATAAGACGTGTGGGAAAATATATGTACGATGATGAGTTTGGCTGGGTTACGCCCACTATTAACGGCGGCATTTGTGCCTATGGATTAAAAGATGAAAACGGCATCATTAAATGCGGTATAGAACAGGCTTATTATGATGGAAAGCTGGATTGGAAGAAGCCGATCAGTTGCCATCTTTTTCCTATAAAAACAAGCAAGAGCCTGCATGATCCCGGAATGGAATATGTGAATTATGAACCGCGGGAAGACCTTTGCAAAGCCGGCTGTAAGCTGGGTAAAAAACTAAAAGTACCTGTTTACATTTTTTTAAAAGAATCTCTCATACGCAAGTACGGTGAAGATTTTTATAATGCACTGGAGGCAACCGCCAAACATATGAAGGGAGTGTAGTTGATAAGAACCGCTGTCTGCTCCAACCCAGGTGAACGTACAAGTGTGCGACGCAACAGATGCTTGATTGTTTTTCTGCCGCCGGGTTCAAAGATCAAACCTTTATTATAACCGCTTGTTACCTGTTTACAGTGATTAACCATGAGTAGTTCCGCATCGTTTATTGCCAAAAGCACCATCAGGTCAAAGGATATTGAGCACCGCAAAAAAATCAATTTCAATATTGGTAAATACAATGCTGCAGTACCGCAGGGTAAGATGCAGTTTAATGCACTTTCGGTAGCGAGGGAACGGGCAAAAAATGCGAAATGGAGAGCTATAGAAAATCTGGATAGTTACCTGGAAGAATTTGAAAATAAGCTAACGTCAAGAGGCGCTAAAGTAATCTGGGCAGAAACCACGGAAGAGGCGCTGGAAGAGATTGGAAAGATATGCAAGGCGAAGAATTGTAAAACACTGGTGAAGAGTAAGAGCATGGTGACTGAAGAAATTCACCTGAACAAATTTCTTGAACAGCAAGGAATTGAAAGCGTGGAAACAGACCTTGGTGAATATATACAGCAACTGGATGGCGAGCCGCCTTATCATATTGTTACACCTGCCATGCATAAAAGCAAAGAAGATGTGGCGAGATTATTCGCAGATAAATTAGGCGTTCCAAGCGGGTTGTCGCCTGATGAACTTACACAGATAGCCAGGCAAAAACTTCGCGAAAAGTATATACAGGCCGAGGTTGGTGTAACGGGCGCCAATTTTATGATTGCGGATATTGGTGCGGTAGCCATCTCTGAGAATGAAGGTAATGCCAGGTTGAGTTCCGCATGGCCCAGGACACATATTGTAGTCGTTGGGATTGAGAAGATGATCCCCTCGCTGAATGATCTTGCCTTATTCTGGCCACTGCTTTCCACTTTTGGAACCGGGCAAAAAGTGACCGTTTATAACTCTGTTATTTCCGGCCCGGCACAGCCCGGTGAAACCGATGGCCCGGAAGAGATGTATGTGATATTACTGGACAATGGCAGAACTAACCTGCTTGCAAATACTAAAACAAGGGAAGCTTTGTATTGCATTCGCTGCGGTGCCTGTCTTAACGCGTGCCCTGTATACAAAAACATTGGCGGGCATAGCTATGATACTACTTACAGCGGCCCGATAGGAAGCGTGATCACTCCGCATTTAAAAGACCTGAAGGAATATAAACACTTAAGCTATGCATCTTCTCTCTGTGGTAATTGTACTGAAGTATGCGCCGTAAAGATTAACCTGCATGAATTATTATTAGAAAACAGGCATGAAGCTGTACTGGAAAATGCCAGCAACCTTAGCGAACGTATTGCCTGGAAGGTATGGAAGCAAGCCAGCCTTAACAGAAGCATGATGAACATGGGAAATGGTAAGCTTAAAAATTGGATCGTAAATAAAATGTTCAAAGCCTGGACTAAGCAACATGGCAACCTCGACTTTAGCGGAAAAACCTTTAATGAACTCTGGAAAGAGAAACAACCTAAAAACTAAACAGCATTTGCCTTTGCTGTAGTATGTTTGATCTGTGCTCCTTATATATGCATCACATATCAATCCCCGGCTTGCTTATATTGTCAAGACGCTCTTTAAAGAACATGCTGCATTAACGAATGATGCCGAATATTTTGCAGCATTCAATGGCGTTAGGATTAACTATAGCCTGCAACCTGTTGTAAAAGATGAATACCAGATAAAGCCTTGCGGCTTATTAGAAGAAAACAATATAAGGCCGCAACACATTCATTGTTTTGAGTGGAACAACCTGAAAGCTTTTTTTAAAACCAGCGGCCATCTTCCTTTTGATATTTTTTCCGCATCTTTTTACCTGGTTGCGCGATATGAAGAATACCTGCCTTATATAACTGATGAATATGGCCGCTATGCACACACCAACAGTATTGCGCATAAAGAAAACTTTCTGCATTTGCCATTGATCAACCTTTGGATGAAGGAGCTGGAAAAGCAACTCGCTGAACGTTTTGCAACATATATTCCTATGCCCTCCAGTTTTACTTTTCTGCCCACTTACGATATTGACATTGCTTATAGCTATTTGCATAAAGGCTGGTGGAGGAATACCGGAGGCTTTGTAAGAGATCTTGTCCGATTTAAAATTAATAGCCTTAAAGAGCGCCTTGCTGTGTTAAGGCAACAGCAAAAAGATCCTTATGATGTGTTTGACTGGCTGGATGACCTGCATCAGCGCTATGCTATAAACCCTGTCTATTTTTTTCTCCTGGCGAATAAGGCTAAAGGTTACGACCGCAATATTGATCCCGGAAAAGAAACAATGCGTATGCTTATTCGGCATCACACAGAAAGATATCCTGTCGGCATTCATCCTTCCTGGCAAAGCGGTGATGACCCTGAAGTGCTTACAAGTGAAATCAAACGCCTGGAAATAATCAAAGGGGAAGCTGTTTTTCAAAGCCGGCAGCACTATATAAGAATGAAGCTCCCCGAAACCTATCACCGGCTTACCGCTAATGGTATTACAGAAGATTATTCTATGGGATATGGCAGTATTAATGGTTTCAGGGCATCTATATGCACTCCTTTTTATTGGTATGATTTGATGCAGGACAAGGAAACAACCCTGCTTATTCATCCTTTTTGTTTTATGGAAGCCAATGCATACTTTGAACAGGGGTTAAGCGCAGATGAGGCATTTGCAGAGCTTCAACATTATCACGATATCGTAAAACAAACAGGTGGCGAATTGAGTTGCATTTTTCATAATCATTTCCTCACAACACAACCTGCGTGGATCTCCTGGCATAATGGTTACGAGAATTTTCTTGCCCGCAATCATTCCGTGTAATAACCAACCATGGTAATTTATACGTATAACTTTAAATTTTCCCAAACACTTGACATGATGGTTTCTGTGTTATATTTTGTGGCTAAGTAATGATGGTTAGCGTTTTTAATCCCTGCATTTAAGCATTCTGCAAATGCCCCTGCTCTATATCAAAACTTTATTAACCAGCCATATACTTATGAGCATGCCTGAAGTATGCATCGCGTTATCCGTATACAAACGTATTTCCATCGGGTGGGCAACCACGAAATTTTGTGTAACAGGATGGTGAGCATTGGGTTTTTGCCGCAGACCGGCAGCTTCAGGATGACCCCGTTTTAGATCCAATATGCTTGCTGTCTGCGGCTGTTTTAACCCCCTGTTTTATTTTTTGCAATTTGCAGAAAGATCTATTGCTGATGCGATCTATTAAAAAGATGAAGTTTCTCAAATTCTGTTTTCAGGCTGTTGTATAACGACTTGTATAGAATAAATACGTCTTTGTACTGATGATGATGTTCTATTACCGGCATATAAGTTTTACCGGTGGAGAGCAGGTGTTCAATATCTGTAACTTTATTGATCAATCCTAACGAATACATGCCTATCATAGCGGCGCCCATGGCAGATGCATCTGCAACATCATCCACCACTACCTTTTTGCCAAACACATCAGCCGCTACCTGCAACCAGAATTCACTTTGTGTAAAACCACCACTTGCATAGATCTCCGTGATATCGTCTTTCAATGGTTGCATGGAAGAGAAGATATCATACAGGGCAAGAATAATTGCTTCCACCACGGCCCTTGCCATATGTGCATGCGTATGTTTGGATGTAAGCCCGATAAACGCACCCTTTGCTTTTGCGTTCCATACAGGAGCCCTTTCGCCATATATATAAGGTAGGAAGATGAGCCCGTCTGCGCCGGCATTTATTGTTGATGCAAGCTTTAATGCTTTGTCAAAACCCTCGCCTGTAGCATCCTGTAAAATATTTTCAACAAACCACTGCAGGGTGTTGCCACCATTATTTGTAGGCCCGCCTGTTACATAAAAATCTTTTATAAGCAGGTACGTAAAGGTGGTATTCAATTTTCTTTCTGATGGAATGCCGGCAACAACACGTACTGCACCACTGGTGCCAATCGTAAGCGCCAGTTGATGTGGTTTAATGGCGCCGCATCCAAGATTGGCGAGTGTGCCGTCACTGGCGCCGAGTATAAAAGGAATTTCTCTGTCAAGTCCAAAGAAAGATCGCCATTCAGGCAGGAGTTCTTTTTCTGCATGGGTTGCATCTGAAGGTTGTGATAGCCTGTCACCGGAAATACCGGTAACAGCTAATGCATCCTTGTTCCAGTTGCAATCATAAATATCAAACAAACCGGTAGCAGAAGCGATAGAATAATCGATAAGATATTTTCCAAAGAGCTTAAAAAAAACATATTCTTTTAGTGAGATAAATTTGTATGCTTTGTCGAATACTTCGGGGTGTTCGGCGCGCATCCATAACAGTTTGCAAAGAGGCGTCATGGAGTGAATGGGAGGGCCGGTGCGCTGGTAAATTTTTTGTGCGATATCCTTTGCAAGCAAGTCTGCCGCGTAGGCATCGCTCCGCGTATCAGCCCAGGTAATAAGACGGGTAAGTGGCTTGCCATTCTTATCTACAGCCATCAGGCCATGCATGGCAGCGCTAAAGCAAACACAGGAAATCTGTTGATTGGCATCAGCATCAAAAGCCTTTTTCAACAGGCCGGTAATGCGTTCAAATAACACGTCAGCATCCTGTTCATGCTGGCCGGGCTCATCGCTGATAACAGGAGAGCTTACCTGCCATTTATTGATCACTTCTCCCTTTTCATTTATTACCACCGCCTTGCAGTGCGAGGTGCCCATATCTATCGCCAGAATGTGCTTCATGGTTTAACAGAAGATTAGAGCCGAAATTAGAAAAACCATTTAGCATTCCGTATAAAATCATACTTTCATGCTTCCTTTTTTCATCTAACGAAACACATTTATGGGAGACCTCCAGATTAAAAAGAATGCAAAGAAGTACGATGCAGTGATCGTTGGTTCTGGTGCAGGCGGTGGCATGGCCGCATATGTACTGGCCAATGCAGGTTTAAAGGTATGCCTGCTAGAAGCCGGCCCTATGTTCGATCCTAAAGTTGATTCGGCACAGTTAAAAAATCCGTGGGAATCACCAAGACGTGGTGCAAGCACCAAATATCGTGCCTTTGGTGACTTTGACGGATGCTACTGGGCATGGCAGATTGATGGCGAACCCTATACACACGTAGGTGATACCAAGTGGGAATGGTGGCGTGCCCGTATGTTGGGCGGACGTACCAATCACTGGGGCAGGATCTCTTTGCGTTTTGGCCCTAAGGATTTTAAGCGCAGAAGTATTGATGGTCTTGGTGATGACTGGCCAATTGGTTATGAAGATGTAAAACCTTATTACGATAAGATTGACCGGTTACTTGGTGTGTTTGGTACCAATGAAGGCCTGGAGAATGATCCTGACGGCATCTTCCTTCCTCCTCCCAAACCACGTTTGCATGAACTTTTTATCAAGAAGGCTGCTAATAATATTAATATACCGGTAATACCTTCCCGCTTATCTATCCTTACCAAAAAGATCAACGATCAGCGTGGAGAGTGTTTCTTTTGTGCACAGTGCGGCAGAAGTTGTAAAGCTTATGCAGACTTCTCTTCTTCTTCAGCATTAATCATCCCGGCGCTTACTACAGGCAATCTTGATCTTGTTACCAATGCTATGGCACGTGAAGTGCTTACTAACAAAGACGGGCTTGCTACCGGTGTTTCTTATGTGAATAAAGATGATATGCAGGAGTACCAGGTAGAAGGCAGAACGGTAATACTGGCTGCCAGTGCCTGTGAAAGTGCACGTTTGTTACTGAATTCAAAATCACCACGTCATCCAAATGGTTTGGCCAATGAGAGCAACGTGGTAGGTAAGTACCTGCATGATTCAACCGGCGCAGATATGGGTGGTATCATCCCTGAATTGTTTGACCGCAAGCGTTATAATGAAGATGGTGTAGGTGGTATGCACGTTTATACTCCGTGGTGGCTGGATAATAAAAAGCTTGATTTTCCCCGTGGTTATCATATTGAATATGGTGGCGGTTTTGGCCAGCCTTTATATGGTTTTAACTGGGGCATTGAAAACCTGAACGGTACTTATAAAATCAAGGGTAAGCAAAAAGAAGCGGGTGGCTACGGTGCTTCACTGAAGGAGGACTATCGTTACTTCTATGGTGCGCACGTTGGTATGGCCGGCCGTGGTGAGGCTGTGGCATTTGAAAGCAACTATTGCGAGATAGATCCTAACGTGGTTGATAAGTTTGGCATCCCTGTATTGCGTTTCCATGTAAAGCCTTCTGAATATGAAATCAAGCAGGCAAAACACATGAAAGAAACTTTTTCAGAGATATTGCATTCTATGGGTGCAGTTATTACCTGGGGTGGCGATGATGGTCCGGAGAATAACTATGGTTTGCATGAACCTGGTGTTATTATACACGAAGCAGGCACGGTAAGAATGGGTAATGATCCTAAAAAATCTCCTCTCAATAAATGGAGTCAGGCGCACGATTGCAAGAACCTGTTTTGCGTAGATGGTGGTCCGTTTGTTTCACAGGCAGATAAGAATATTACCTGGACTATTCTTGCTTTGTCTATGCGTACAAGCGAGTATATTGTGGATGAACTTAAAAAACAAAATATCTAACCTGGTTATAATGATGAGCAAAAAGTTTGTCAACAAACTTCTTATCAGTAATCATTCAACAGATCATCATGGATAGAAGAAAATCTCTCAAGGCGCTGATGGTGGGTACAGTATCCACCGGCGTACTACTGGATGCCTGTAAACCTGGCGATAAAAAAGCGGATGCAAAAACAACCGCAGAAGTAAAAGACGACAAGGCCCCTGCCGGAAGAATGAAGGAAGAGCTGGATATTGACAAGGCCGTTTCTACCAATAAGTTTTTTACCGAGCATGAATTAGCTACCATTACCATCCTGGGTGATATTATAATACCAAAGGATGAGATAAGCGGAAGCGCTTCTGATGCTAAAGTGCCTGAGTTTATAGATCATATCGTAACAGAAATGACGGAGCATCAGACACCTTTGCGTGGCGGTATGCGCTGGTTAGACTTACAATGTTTCACGCGTTACAATAATGCGTTCCGCGATTGTACACAACAACAGCAGATTGAACTTATAGACCAGATTGCTTATCCTAAAAAGGCAAAGCCGGAAATGGCTGCCGGTGTATCTTTCTTTAGCCTGGTGCGCAATCTTACTGCCACTGGTTTTTACACTTCTGAAATGGGTGGAAAAGATGTTGGCTACATGGGCAATGTACCTAACAAATGGAATGGCGTACCCGATGATGTATTAAAACAATATGGTATGGCTTATACAGAAAAGGAAATGAAGGAATGTGCAAAGTATTAGTACTAAGTACAAGTTATAAAACAAGGCTGTCTCAACAGGGGCAGCCTTGTTTATTTAAAGTACCAAAGCATATTTTCCAACTCTTGGGTGGTGCTCATCTACCAATTACCCATTTGTTCAGGAACAATTCTTTCAGGATCTTTTGCATCATGTTGTTGCCAGTCTTTATCATATTTTACAAACCAGCTAAGCCATAACGTTCTTGAAAGCCGCATAAGAACCGGTTGCAAGGCCAGCAGTACAACAATATCTGCACCAAGGCACCAGAACAAACGATTATCATCAATAGAAAACCCGATGATGACATACCACGCAATAAAAAATGCTACGGTAAATGCTACACACAAAGCGTAGCTGACATACCCGGTACCATAATAAAAGCCAACTTCTATTTCCGTTGCCTGGCCGCACACCGGGCACTTATCATGCATCTGCATATACCTGCCGCCTTTAAAGGCATAGGCGTTGTTGGTCTTGAATATTTTTCCACGCCTGCACCGCGGACATTTATTAGCCAATACACTTAAAAAATAAGATGGTTTTCCCTGGCTGTTATCCATACATGATCAATTGCTGTGCAAGATACATATTCTTTACGCAGGGAGGATTTACAGTACTTTCTGCTGTATGATGCTGGTCAACTGTGCTGCAGGCACCACACCTGATTGCCGCCATACAATTTCGCCTTTATGAAAAAGGATAAGCGTAGGAACGCCCTGGATTCCAAAAGCGCTTGCTACCTGTGGATTTTTATCAACATCCAGTTTTAATATCCTTACCTGGTCAGTAAGGTTGGCCCTTACTTCCTGCAGAATAGGCTTCATCATTTTACATGGGCCACACCATTCTGCAAAAAAATCAACCAGCACCGGTGTGTCTGATTTTATAAGTGAGCCAAAGCTTTCTTTCTGTTCTGTTTGCATACAATAATATTTTAGGTGAATTAATATCCACCTTTTCAGCCACTAAAAACATACCAGCCTTACTGTAAATAAACCCAGGAGCCGCCGTTAAAAGCGGTGACGCCTGCATTTTTTAACAACGATACTGCCATGCTGCTTCTTATGCCGTGGCGACATACCGCAACTACAATGGCATCCTGCTTTTTAAACTGATCTGCCTTCTGAATAATAAACTGTAAGGGAATGTTGAGTGCATTGGGAAGATGTCCTTCGTCTTTAAATTCGTTGGGCGATCTTACATCCACAATAATAGCACCTTTGCTAAGCAGGATATTGAATTGTTTCCTGGATAATTTCTTACCCAGAAGTCGTTTGATAAAATCCATCACACAAATTCTTTGTGCAAAATTGCTAAGAATTCATAAAAAATGAAAGTGATTTACCAATCTTTTTACATTAAAAAATGTCCTGGCTTAATAATCAATCTGTTTTAAGAATTACAAACCCAGGGCTTTTTCCATTTGCATGCTTCTGGAACCCTTTACCAGTAAATAACTGTTAGTGAAATGTTGTTGTTTAAGCCATTCACCAGCGGTTGTTGCATCAGCGAAATAAGTATAGGGCTGCTCAATTTTGCCAAAATCACCGCCTACAAGTACCACCTCTTTCCAGCTATATTCACCAATCAGTTTTACCAATGCCTTATGCTCTTCAATGCTTTCTTCACCGAGCTCCATCATGGCGCCAAGCATCATTATTTTATTATCTGCCTGTAAGTGCGCGAAATTCTCAATCGCCGCTTTCATACTCGATGGATTGGCATTATAAGCATCCAGTATAATTTTATTGCCATCCTTCTCCATCAGTTGCGAGCGGCTATTGGAAGGGATATAATTTTCGATAGCTGCTTTTATTTTATCATCGGGTACATTAAAATGCTTACCTATAGCAATGGCGCACAAAATATTCGAAAGATTATAATCACCAACCAAGTGGGTATTCACTTCGTTGAATGTGGTTCCGCTTGTGATAGCTACCTGTAAAAATGGTTCGCTTTGTAGTACATGCCCGGTAACTGCCCCTTTATTGGTACCATACCAAATGATATGGCTGATACCTTTACTCATCTCATGCAGGTAGTCATAATCATTGTAAGCAAAAATGGTCCCGTTATGTACCCTGATAAAATCGAATAGTTCGCCCTTGCCTTTTTTTACACCTTCCACACCGCCAAAACCTTCCAGGTGTGCTTTGCCGGCATTGGTAATAATGCCATGCGTTGGCTGTGTATAAACGCAGTAACCTTCGATTTCTTTCTGGTGATTGGCGCCCATTTCTATCACGGCCATTTCTGCATCGGCCTTCACCTTTAAGAGTGTAAGCGGCACGCCGATATGATTGTTCAGGTTTCCCTCTGTGGTGTAAGTTTTGAAATGCGACGCAAGTACGTTGCTTACCAATTCTTTTGTGGTTGTTTTACCATTACTTCCTGTAATGCCGATGAAGGGGATATTAAACTGTTCACGGTGATATTTTGCAAGCGATTGGAGCGTGGTTAAAACATCTTCAGTTACAATTACTTTCGGGTTTCCCGGTGCAATATCTTCATCAACAACGGCGCAAGCTGCACCGGCTTCCAGCGCTTTTAATGCAAACTCGTTGGCATTAAAATTAGGGCCCTTCAATGCAAAAAATAAATCGCCCTGTTTTAGTTTCCTGGTATCTGTTTGTATTGATGGATATTGTAGAAATACCTCGTAAAGTTCAGCTATCGTCACCGTAAAATATTTGGCACAAGTTAAGCACCTGTGCGAATATTCTCTTTCTGAAAACGGATATAAAAGGAGAAGGATACCATTAAAAGAAAAGCCGGCAATGCGCCGGCTTATATATCATGTAGTAAACTATGATTTCTATACCGAAAAACTTTCCCCGCAAGCGCAGGTTCTGCTGGCATTCGGATTATTAAAAGTAAACCCTTTGCCATCAAGACCGTCAGAGAAATCAAGCTCTGTATTCACCAGGTATAAAAAACTTTTTAGATCGGTAACTACTTTAAGGCCATTGTTTTCAAATGACTGGTCTGAAGCTTTCTGCTGGTTGTCAAAATCAATTTTATAGCTTAAGCCGCTGCATCCTCCACCCACAACTCCTACACGAAGAAAATAATCAGGATTGTCTGCTATACCTGCATCCTGCATCAGTTTAATCACCCTTTCTTTTGCTTTATCGGTTACGGTAATACCGCTATCTGTTTCTATCATACTTCTTTTATTTTGTCAATGACCATTCACCGGCCACCGTTCTATTGTATATGCAAATTTAAAACGATTTCTGTTACGAGTTGTTAATGTTGGTTCCGGCAAGGGAATTGCTCTTCAGCTCATCCTGGTACATTTCCCACAAAGGGCTGATCTCACGTAGTTTTTTTACGGTGGTTGTTACTTCTTCAATTGCCTTATCTATATCTGCCTCAACAGTAAAACGACCTAATGCGAAACGTAAAGAGCTGTAAGCCAGTTCATCGCTTAATCCTAATGCCTTTAATACATAACTCGGTTCCATGGAGGCCGATGTGCATGCCGAACCTGAAGACACCGCCAGTGTTTTATTAAACCCCATCATTAAAGCTTCTCCTTCCACATATCTAAAGGCGATGTTTGTTACGTGAGGCATGCGATGTGTTTTGTCGCCGTTTAGCTGCGTTTCTTCCAGTTGAAGCAATGCATTTTCCAGTTTGTCTCTTAACGATCTTAGCCGGTTTGATTCTTCTTCGATTGTTGCACTGCATAATTCACAGGCTTTGCCAAAACCTGCAATGGCAGGCACATTAAGTGTTCCGCTTCTCATGCCTCTTTCATGGCCCCCGCCATCGATTTGAGAGATGATGCGCACCCGCGGATTTTTCCTTCTTACATATAATGCACCAACTCCTTTAGGGCCATATATTTTGTGCCCGCTAAAAGCCAGCAGGTCAATACCATCTGCATTTACATTTACCGGTATTTTGCCTACAGCCTGCGTGGCATCTGTAAAAAATAAAACTCCATACCTGCGGGCTATCTCACTGATTTGTTTTATATGTTGCAGTACACCTGTTTCGTTGTTGGCATACATCACTGTAATAAGTATGGTATCCTGTCTTACCGCTGCTTCCAATGCTGCTGTATCAATAAGACCGGTTGAGGAAACATCAAGATAAGTTACTTCGCCACCATTCTTTTCAACGTGGGCGCAGGTATCAAGAACAGCCTTATGTTCCGTCTTCACCGTAATAATGTGTTTACCCTTGCTGGCATATGCCTCAAAAACACCTTTGATTGCCAGGTTTACCGCTTCTGTTGCACCGGAGGTAAACACCATTTCTTTGGGTTCTGCGCCTATTATGGCAGCTACCTGTTCCCGCGCCTGATCTACTGCTTCTTCGGCCTGCCATCCATAGGCATGGCTTCTGCTGGCAGCGTTGCCAAAATGCTGGTTAAAATAAGGCAACATGGTTTCCAATACCTGCGGATCAACCGGGGTGGTAGCATTATAATCAAGATATATGGGCAGCTTTACCATCTCATCAATCCTTCTTATTAAACAAATTTAATTTAAAACAATCTTCGCCGCCAGGCAGCGATTCATAGAAACTTTCTATTTTCCCATATCGAAAATCAATCCAGATGCAAAAGGTAGAACATATTGGCATAGCGGTGAAAGATCTGTCAGTGTCCATTCCCCTGTTCGAAAAGCTCCTCAATACCATTTGTTATAAGCAGGAAGCTGTTGCTACGGAACAGGTAACCACTGCGTTTTTTAAAACCGGTGATACAAAGATTGAGTTGTTGCAAAGTGAAAACGAAGACAGCGCCATCGGAAAGTTTATCAGCAACAGGGGAGAGGGGATGCATCATATTGCATTTGAGGTAGCTAATATTGAGGCGGAAGTAATACGGTTAAAAAAAGAAGGTTTCCAGGTAATCAATGAAATACCCAGGCCTGGCGCCGATGATAAGATTGTTTGTTTTCTCCATCCCAAAAGTACAAACGGCGTATTGATTGAGTTATGCCAGTCGGTATAGTTTACCTTGCTCTACAGCTTTCCAGAAATTATTGTTAAGTGTTGCTTTTTCATTAAGCCTATATACCTGTTTAACATCTAACGCTCGTTATATAAACAGATAAAATAAGAGGCTATGAAAAAGTTAATATGGATGGTATTACCTGCGCTGCTGGTATTGGCCAGTTGCAGCAGCACCAAAGTGACGGAGAGCTGGAGCGATAATGCAGCAAAACCGGCGATGAAAAAAATCCTGGTACTGGGTTTATTTAATGATCGTGACAGGAATCTTCGTATTCAAATGGAGCGGCAACTTGTTAATGATTTAAAAGCGTATGGATATGAGGCAGTGAGTTCATATGATGCCTACGGGCCAAAATCGTTTGGCAGTATGGATGAGCAAAAAGCACTGCAAAAATTAAAAGACAACAGCATTGAAGGCGTAGTGACAATTGCATTGCTTGACCGCAGCAGGGAAAGACGGTTTGTACCCGGTGGTTTGGGTTATCCTTACGGCCCAGGGTTCTGGGGATATTATTCCTACTATTCCCCACGCATATACCAACCTGGGTATTATGAAACCAATACCAATTACTATTTTGAAACCAACCTGTATAATACCGGCGATAGTAATAAGCTGTTGTATTCTGCGCAATCAAAATCGCTTGACCCTTCATCTGTAAGGGCGCTTGCAGACCAGTATGCGCGAACCATTGTAAAAGATATGCGAAAGAAAAGTGTTTTAAGTGAAGGATAATCTTATCCGGTTTTTTGATACAAAGGGCTGCAGTAAATTGCGGCCCTTCTTTTTATAAAAGGTTCACGGTTTTGTATATTTTATCACTGTTTTAATAACTCCTGTTAAAGGAATGGAAACATTACCTTTTAAACCTTGTTTAAGTATGGTGTTTGTAATGGTTAGGCAAAACAAGGTTTATGGAAAAAAGACAAAAACTGGAGCTGATTGAAAAAATGCTCCGTGAGTTAGATGACCTTAAGAACAGCCAGACTGCTGTATTAAAAAAGATTGCACAGGTGGAAGCTGAAAATATTAATGCCGGCATTTCCATTCTTGACCAGGAGCTGCCGGATATTCATGAAAAAGCGGATACCAATCTTGAAGGCCTCTCTCAATTGCTTGACAAATTGCAGCAGCATCGCGATGAATTCGTAAAAAAGAATAATCTGGATGTGGTAGAAGTATAACGATGTTTGTTGAAGTATAATTTAAGATGGGAAGAACAGCCGCATTACGGCTGTTCTTCTGTTTTATAGAGGTTGTTGTTGGAATAGGTTTCTGTAGTTGCATTGGTAGCTACTTCATAGGCTACTACTGATGCACTTTCCTTTTTAAATCTGGTCATCAGGTAAACTATGACTACAGCGCTTACAATACTGATATACCAGGGAAAATGATCGTCCATTGACTTTACATTCAGCTTACCCGCACGGCTAAGGAAGTAAAGCTGGGTTACCCCGATGGCATTATTGATGAAATGCAGGAGCATATTCAGCCAGCAATTACGGCTGAAATAGTAGATATAACCTAACAATATCCCCAGCATTAATCTTGTAAGAAAACCATAGTAAGAAGCATGCACCGCACTAAAAAGAACACTCGTAACCAGGATTCCTAAAAAAGCATTTTTAAAAATACCAATCCACACTTTTTGGAGGCAACTGCGAAAAATAAGTTCTTCCGTAATGGCAGGTAATACTGCCAGCAAAAACAACACAAAAAGGTAATCAGCAAAGTTTTTCATATTGGCGATAGCCATGATGCTTTTGGAATAGTCTTCTTCCATTTTTGTAAATCTCGTTTCCAGTGATTTTTTCAGCGGGATAAGAGAAGTTAATTCTGATAAGGCTGCACCAACAAAAAGCGCAGAGAAAGCAATGATGCATACATAACCAATTTGTTTGCTGGTCAGACGCCGGTTAAAACCAAGATAATTGAACACTTTGCCTTTTACAATATAGCCGAAAATGAGTGCAGGCAGGCCAAACATTAATACCGAACTTAATAATTGTAACCACTTACTCAGACTGGCATATTTGGGATCCTGTAACGAGTCTGAAAGCTTTTCCATACTTAACCCGGGTTGGGTTAAAATAATCCCCAATGAAGCAATGCTTGCCAACACCAATCCCCCACCTACCAAACCCAGTAATATTGCGAGTTGTGACCAATACCCGATTCTTTGCTGCTCGTGCATATAAATTGTAAATAAGGGTGTAAATTTGCAACTCTTTTCTAAAAATGATGCAGGAAACCAAAGATAATGTGGTAAACGGTGCTTCCGGTGGAGGAATAACGATCGGTAATGTACAATTGCCGGCTTTTCCGCTATTGCTTGCACCTATGGAAGATGTGAGCGATCCTCCCTTTCGCGCCGTATGTAAAGACAATGGTGCGGATTTGATGTATACAGAATTTATCTCCAGCGAAGGCCTGATACGGGATGCCATCAAGAGCCGGCAAAAGCTGGATATTTTTGATTATGAGCGCCCGGTAGGCATCCAGATTTTTGGCGGTGATGAAGAAGCCATGGCTTTAAGCGCAAAGATTGTAGCTGCAGTAGATCCTGACCTGGTGGATATTAATTTTGGGTGCCCGGTAAAAAAGGTGGTATGTAAGGGCGCCGGCGCCGGTGTATTGAAAGACATCAACCTGATGGTAAGGCTAACCAGGGCGGTGGTGAATTCTACGGATAAACCGGTAACGGTAAAAACACGCCTGGGCTGGGATAGCAGCAGCATTAATATTGAAGAGGTAGCAGAACGTTTGCAGGATGTGGGTATTAAAGCGCTGAGCATTCACGGGCGTACACGGGCCCAGATGTACAAAGGTGAAGCTGACTGGAGCTGGATGGCCAAAGTAAAAAATAACCCGAGAATCAGCATCCCCATTTTTGGTAACGGAGATATTGATAGCCCTGAAAAGGCCCTTGAATACAAAAACAGGTATGGTATAGATGGTATTATGATTGGCCGTGCCGCGATAGGCTATCCCTGGATTTTTAATGAAGTAAAACACTACCTGCAAACAGGGGAATATGCTGCACCTCCAACCATTCAGCAGCGTACTGCTGCCATAAAAAAACATTTACAAAAAAGCATTGAATGGAAAGGGCCGGTAGTTGGCATTTTGGAAATGCGCCGTCATTATACAAATTACCTTAAAGGGTTTCCCCATATAAAAGAGTTCCGAAACCAGCTGGTAGTGCTTAAAACCTATGAAGAAATAGCGGCTGTTCTGCAGGAAGTTGAAACACGTTACGATGGTTTTGTTCCTGAAAGAAAGGTTGCCGGTTTTGCTGCAGGCCAGTTAGAGGAATGTGCGGTGATGTAGTCTAAGCGTGCGCCTTATATGACAAAGTTTTACAAGGAGGGATGTCAGCTACCAAATACGCCCGCGCCTTATTTTTCTTAGATAGATTCGACTCTTTGTGTTTTCAAGTGGCTGGATCAGGTAAGTGCCAGACGTTTCAAATACAAGATAATTAGCGATGCCCTTTGGCTTTTGATTGTTGAAAAAGTGTAGAGCTAAAGTGTCATTTGACAGGTAGGTTACCTTGCCATGATAATGCTCCGTTGTGGGTGAAATCTTATTATTGATTACTGTATAGTAAAATTTGTTTTTTCTGGTTAACGCAAATTCATAAGTTAGAATAGTGTCTTCATTCCAAGCAATAAGTATGATGTCTTTATAATGAACTTTTTGATCTTGTTTCAGCGACGAACGTTGACTCTTGCAACTATAAAACAATAACGCCAATGCTAAAAAGGGTAGGAGAAAGTTGTTTAATGTAAACATTAGTTCACTAAGTTATTCTTCAATAGATTTTCAAGCTCGCTAATTTCCTCATCGGTCAATGTGCCGGCAAATACAGCAAATGTGTTGCCTCCTTCATCAAGCGACTTATAATTATTAGTAATTACCGCTTCAATTTCCTTTAAAACAGCCTGTCTGTCTGTTTTAACAATCTCCGCAATTAAATTGAGCTTTCTTGCTTCCAGGTACATGATAACGTTTACTGGCAATTTACCACTTTATATGGCTAAAGCCATCATTGCCGTGGTTTTTCAATAACCCAATGCTTAAGCATTGGGTTAAAAAATAGAACATAATTACCGGCTTTAGCCAAACTGCTTTAAAGTTAAGAGTAGGCCGGAAATGGGTTATCAATTTTAACCTCATTGAACAGTTCATTTTATATATGAATCACTACATGATAAATCCGGTTTGAAAGGATATTCCTTATAGAATTAAAGATGATTAAACATCAAATGTTTGTATTCATCCTTTATTTTAACCGTTCATCAAATTAAAAAAACCTTTACTTTTCATAAGATATTGATTTGTAATTGGATATAATTTCAAACAATACTTTCCCCGGCCTATTACTAAAAAAAACTTGGTACTATGTGACGCATAGTACCTAAAAAGTCTCATCTTTGTGTTGTCAATGTAAGAAAGTAGAAATTGAAAGGAAAAAGCAGGTGTTACTTACGAAGCGGAAATGATGACCAACGAACAGAACGTACAAGTGAGTGACACAACAAAAGCCTGGTTGAAATACAGCAGACGGACAAAAAATTAACAACTTCTCCGATTCTCCGCAGGGAGATAGGGGCAAAAACTCCATGTATGGATATTCAAAACACACAAAGCCAGATGCGGAAAGGGGTATTGGAGTTTTGCATTCTGTCAATTATTCGCAAAGGGGAGGTTTACCCGAGTGATATTGTTGACAGCATGAAAGCAGCCAACCTTCATATACTGGAAGGAACTCTTTATCCACTCTTAACCCGATTAAAAAATGCCGGCTTGCTTACTTATCGCTGGGTAGAAAGCAACAGCGGCCCCCCGCGTAAATATTTCGTAATGACAGATAAGGGCCTCGAGTTTTACCATGAACTGGAAACCACCTGGAAAGAGCTCGCAGACGCAGTAGATGCCATCACGAAAAATACCAATCACCAACAAGAAATTCCCAGCGACAACCAATAAACGAACAAATCATGAAAAAGGTCATAAATATAAACTTCCAGGGCAGGGTGGTTCCCATTGAGGAATATGCCTACGACATATTGAAGCAGTATGTCGAGAGCCTTCGCAGGTTTTTTGCCAACGAAGAAGGAAGGGATGAGATCATCAACGATATAGAAGGCCGTATTGCTGAACTCTTTGGAGAAACCCTTAAAAAGGGGAACACCTGTATCACCGAAGAAGATGTAAATACGATCATCGCAGGCATGGGCCGCCCGGAAGATTTTGAAGAAGAAGAAACAAAAGTAAAATCCCAGTTGGGAAGCGAAAATACCGGTGCAGGTACACATACCAGTGAGCAGTTTTACAATACCGGCAGCACCGAAGAAGGAAAGAAACGTGGCCGTTTATACCGCGACGAGGACGATAAAATATTAGGCGGCGTGTGTGCTGGCCTGGCAAATTATCTTAGAATTGATCCCGCGATCGTACGTATACTGTTTGCCATTATTACCATTGGTGGTTTTGGTGCAGGGTTCCTTATCTATATATTGTTGTGGATCATCTTACCAAAGAATACCCTGGAAAGAACCGCAATACGCAAAAGGCTTTTTCGCAACCCGGAAGATAAAGTGATTGCAGGTGTGGCAGGTGGTGTTGCAGCGTATTTTGATATTGCCGTTTGGATACCGCGTTTAATCTTCGCCTTTCCTTTATTGCTGGGTATACTAACTTCTATTTTCCGCAATATCTTCTGGGATTTTGACCCTTTCCCCAGTGTATTGTTTGGCTCTTTCGGCAGCACCTTATTTGTGGTATACGTGGTTTTGTGGGCTGTTATACCGGAAGCCAACAGTGCCTCTGAAAAACTGGAAATGCGCGGAGAAAAAGTAGACCTTAACACCATTAAAAACACCATACAGGAAGACCTGGTTGGCTTTCGCGGCCGTGCAGAAAAATTAGGCGCCGATTTTAAAGATAAAGCCCAGCAAATGGGCAGCGAGTTTGGTACTGTGGCAAAAAAAAATGGCAGCAGGCTAGGTCACGCTATCGGCATCATATTTAAAGCGTTCTTCCTGTTCTTCGCTGGTATCCTCGCCTTTGGTTTACTGGTAAGTCTCATAGGTTTATTGATAGGTGGAGTAAGCTTTCTACCCTTGAAGAACTTCTTCCTGGATGGTTTTGGTCAGCAACTACTGGCCTGGGGAACAGTGCTGCTTTTTATCGGTGCGCCGGTACTCGCATTCTTTACCTGGCTGGTGAGAAGGATCCTGAGGATAAAATCAAAGAACCCTTACCTCGGTTATATTTTCGGTGGCCTTTGGGTGATTGGTTTGGTATGTGCGATAAGCTTACTTGTATCTGTGGTAAGAAGTTACAGAACCAAGAGCGGTGTAGAAGAGAAAATTGCAGTAGCAACGCCTAGCCATGATAAGCTATATGTTACCACAACCAAAGAACGGGTAAACTATTACGGCAGCGACTGGTACGGTATTCACTGGGACGATGATGATGCGCCTTTCTACGGTTTAAATGAAGATAGCCTGATCATGCGCACCGTAAGGGTGAACATCACAAAAAGCCAGGACTCTGCTTATCATATACAAATGGTGAAGTTTAGTCATGGAGAAAACCCGGATGCTGCAAGAAACCACGCCAATAAGATTGAGTTTCGTATTAACCAGATGGATAGCATGCTGGTGCTGGCCCGCGGTTTTGCCATCTCACAGGACAATAAGTTTCACAACCAGCAGGTACTTGTAATTATTGAAGTGCCTTTGGGTAAAAAGATAGAGCTGGATGAAAGCATCAATGGTTATAAATGGTTTAATGTAAATGTAAACTATAGCCACCGCCGCGGCTGGAACATGGAATGGGAAGACAACTGGAACGATGGTTACCACTGGAACGAGAATACGGAATATGTAATGACCAAGGATGGTCTTAAAAGTACCAAACCCTCTAAAGAAGAACAGGAAGAAAGCAAACAGGATAGTGATGATGCTGCAGAAAGAATGAAGGATATTGAAAACCAAAAGAAAGAACTGGAAAAGCAACAGGAAGAATTGAAGCAGAAGATAAAAGATGACAGTACGAAGTATCATTATGAGCCTGCTGCACCAACCAACCCCGCACCCGCTGAAAAGCCCGCTGCACCTGCAAAGAAAACAGCGGAACAAACAGTAAAAACAGATACAGACGGCGGCTCTGCCATATCTCCGGCACAGCACTTACTGGCAAGATTCGCTATATAAACTCGGTTAAAGTTGGGAACCACAAAGAGAACCTTGTCCTTCACAGGTAAGGCAGGGTTCTTCTTTCCCTGAACCAAGATTTCCTGTAAAAAAGATCTTTAAATTATTGATACCGGCTAAGCGCTTCGTGGCATCCCGGTTGCGTCGCAATCCTTTCACCTGTAGTACAGATGGGGACTTTTCTACGCCGCCCTGAGCTGCATTCTCTGAAGCAAGGCATTGCGGATGCAAACAAGACCATTAAAAATATTTCAGCGTTTTGTAACAAATCATCATCATCAGGCGTAGCACGGTATAGTACAATCGTTATGATTGATCATGAATAAAACAACGTTATGAAAAGCAAGCTCACCTATATTATTCTTATTGTTTTGGTAATTATTGGTTATACAAAAGCCAATGCCCAAAAGATGGAAGTACCGCCAACCATAGATAAACTGGCTGAAAAATTTGTGGCCAAAGACAGCAGCCTGTTCAATGCCATTTTTAATACCTGCGATACAAAGGAAATAGAAAACATACTCTCCAACGACTTTGTTTTCCTGAACGATAATGGCGGCCAGACTTCCGCCCAAAGCCTGGATGATTTTATTGAAAGCATCAAGAAGAATTTCTGCGATAAACAACCCAAACCACGCATGCGCCGTGAACTGGTGAAAGAAAGCGTAAAGGTGTTTACTACCAATAAAGAGAAAGCCACGCAAACCGGAACACAGCGTTTTTATGTAGTGAATGAAGGCAAAGATCAACTGGTGGAAGAATCCAGGTTTTCACGCGAATGGCAGTTACAGAATGGCGACTGGAAAATGAAAAAAGAACTGGATTACCAGTTGCCCTTACAAAAAGAAGCAGCCAGTAATGAACGTTTTGTACCCGACCCATATATACCGGTAGACAAAGTCTTATACGATACCATCGTTCGTATGGACAGCCTCTACTTTGATACCTATAATACCTGCGACGTAAACAAAATGAGCCGGCTAATGGCTGATACTTTTGAGTTCTACCATGATAAAGGCGGCCTGGAAACATCAAAGCCCAATTTTATACAATCTATCAAAAATAATATCTGCGGCAAGGTAAGCAGGGTACTGGTGCCCAACAGTATTGAAGTATATCCCATCAATGGTTTCGGGGCGGTGGAAATAGGGTATCACCGTTTTGTAAATCATGCAGAAGGCAACAGCGTTTCCAAGCCTGACAAGTTTATCGTGATCTGGCAAAAGAAAGCAGAAGGCTGGGTAATGACGAGGATTGTAAGCCTGCATTAGCAGATGCAAAAACAAATAAAACCTGGGTTTTTACGAATAGATAAATCCTAATGACATGAAGAAGATCATATTTATAGCAGCTTCAATAATGGTCGTACTCCTGTTTAGCCAGTGCCGTTTTTCCAGCAGAAGCTGGAAGGTATATTTCTGGACAAGCACTGAAATAGCTGAAGGCTATGACCTGTATATTAATGGTGCCCACCAGGGGCCGTTGTCTTACCTGCGCAATGCACCTGAATGCGGCGATCCACTTACAACCCATAACGCGCTGTACGTAAAGATGCGGTCCGGAACCTATGATATTGTATTGAAAGACAGGCAGGGTCAGGTAAGGTTCAGGGAAAGCATTACTATTAAGCTAAGCCGGGGCAGTAAGACTATCAGTACTTCCGTATTTGATAAAAGAGGCGGCAGCCGTAATGTAAATGTTGATAACTGCCTGGTACATGAAATTTTTCTGTAACCTGGCTGGCCATACATGCCCCTTCTTATTAGAGTAAGCAATAAAAGAAAAGTTATGCATCCCTCAAGAACATTTTCTTACGAAAAGAATTTCCAGGGTTTTAGTCTTATTGTAGCGCCGGTATTGCTGGGAATTTCTACTTTTTTCTGGAACAATGGCGAGTATAATGTTACGTCGGCTACCTTATTAATTGTCTCCCTGTTCTTCTGGATTCCTGCACTCACCGGGCTGTTTGCCATGCTAAAAGAAAAGATGCCCCAATATGCCGTGTATGGTTTGTGGGTGGCTGTATTTGGTTGCATCAGCGGCGTTTGTTTTGGCTTCCTGGGATACCTTACCACCATATTCAATATATCACACGAAACCTATTTAAAAACGCTGTCGGATTACCCGGTTACTTCTCAGTTGTTGCTTTTTGCTACCGGCCCGCTGTTTCCGTTAAGCCTGGTGCTGTTAGGTATTAACCTTATACGCACTACTTCCGGTATATGGATCGGGCTGCTGATATTTCTCGGGGGAATCGCATTTCCCGCAGGACGCATTCTACGGGAACCTATGCTGGCGCATGTTGCGGATTTATTGCTACTGATACCTTGCTTTATGGTAAGTATCCGTTTGGTAAGTGCGCCGAATATCCGGTCGTTTATGTTATAGTGCACCGCTATCTTTACATTTTGTGAAACTTTCACAAAAGAAAATCTAACCGGTTAACCTACAAAATGTTAAGAGGTATGAATCATGTTGCTTGCTGCACTTATTCTTTCCGTCTGTGCCCTCTGTGTTTTGTTTAATATTAACGTACACATAAAAGTGCGGATGCAACAAAAGCATTATCATAACAGTTTCGCTGATCACTATCAAAAATCCGTTTTACAAATCTTTTCAATATTTTTGGTGGATTACACAAAATTTACCCTACTTTTGCCGTCCAAATTAAGAAGAAGAAATTTTGGATGTTTAAAAAGAAATTGAGATGTCGTATTTAACAAAAGAAACAAAATCAACCATTTTTGCTGATTTCGGTGGAAAAGCTGAAAATACAGGTTCTGTTGAAGGACAGATTGCACTGTTAACACACAGGATCAAAAGTATCTCCGGCCACCTTCAGTCTAACAAGAAAGACTTTTCCTCCAACAGGGGATTGATGCAAATGGTAGGTAAGCGTAAGCGTTTGCTAAGCTATCTTCAAAAGCACGACCTTACCGGTTACCGCGCATTAATTGAAAAGCTGGGCTTAAGAAAATAAACAATCTTATTATGTATAGAACTATTCCCAACTGAACGTTTTACGGTTGGGAATAGTTTTTTTTGCATAAGCCCGCATTATTTATCCAATCATCACAAGCAGTAGTGAAGTACGCTTATTTCCCGCCACACGTACCTCGTACTCCTTAACAAATTTTGAATTATGTTATCCCAACCGATTCAGTCGAGTTTTACATTACCTAACGGTGCCGAAGTTATTATTGAAACCGGCAAGCTTGCCCGCCAGGCCGATGGTGCTGTTACCGTGCGCCAGGGCAATTGTATTATATTAGCTACCGTTGTAGCCAACAAAGAACCAAGGGAAGGCCAGGAATTTTTCCCTTTATCAGTAGATTACCAGGAAAAATTTGCATCTGCAGGCCGCATCCCGGGTTCATTTTTTAAACGTGAAGCCCGCTTAAACGATTACGAGGTATTGACCAGCCGTTTAATTGACCGTGCTTTACGTCCTTTATTCCCCGAAGATTATTTCTGCGATGTGCAGGTGTTGCTTAGCCTTGTTTCCAGCGAAGAAGAAGTTTTACCTGATGCGCTGGCTTGCCTCGCCGCTTCTGCTGCACTGGCAGTAAGCGATATTCCTATTAAAGAAATTATTTCTGAAGTACGTATTGCCCGTGTAAACGGTGAATTTATTGTAAACCCAACACGTACAGAACTTAGCAAATCAGACCTTGAATTTATCATCGCCGCTACAGAAAAGAACCTGATGATGGTGGAAGGTGAAGCAAAGGAATGTAGCGAAGAAGACCTGGTAAAAGCACTGGAACTTGCGCATGAAGCCATTCGTGTGCAAATAAAAGCGCAGCAGGAACTGAGAGATAAGAAAGGTGTTGCCGGCAAACGTGAATATACCAAGCCAGCCCAGGACGAAGAGGTGAAAGATAAAGTAACCGCTTTTGCAAAAGATAAGATCTATGAAATTTCAAAAGCCGGTACTTCCAAGCACGACCGCAGCAGCGCCTTTAAAACATTAAAGGAAGAGCTGATCAAAAGCTTTGGCGAAGAAGCAGAAGACCTGACCAAAAAACTGGCTAAAAAATATTTTGATGACCTTCAGTGGGAAGTTGTTCGCGATATGATCCTGAATGATCGTATCCGTTTGGATGGCCGTAAACTTGATGAAGTTCGTCCTTTGGCAATGGAAGTTGATCCGCTGCCTACACCGCACGGTTCAGCACTCTTTACACGTGGTGAAACCCAGTCTTTAACCACCATTACCTTTGGTACACCGCTGGATGAACTGCTCGTGGAAAGTGCTGCAAAATCTACCGATTCAAAGTTTTTCCTACACTATAATTTCCCTCCGTTCAGCACCGGTGAAGTGAAAATGTTACGTGGCCAGAGCCGCCGCGAAATTGGTCATGGTAACCTGGCGCAACGTTCTTTAAAACAAATGATGCCGGGTAATGACTACGCTTATACGGTTCGTATCGTAAGTGATATCCTGGAGTCAAACGGTTCTTCTTCTATGGCTACCGTTTGCGCAGGTTCACTTGCATTAATGGATGCGGGTGTTCCTTTCCCCAAACACGTTAGTGGTGTTGCAATGGGTTTAATTACCAGGGGTGATGGCAAATATGCAATTTTAACTGACATCCTGGGTGATGAAGATCATTTGGGTGATATGGACTTCAAGGTTACCGGTACAAGGGAAGGTATTTGTGGTGTTCAGATGGATATAAAAGTGGATGGTTTGAGCATGGATGTAATGCGCGAAGCATTGGAACAGGCTCGTAAAGGACGTCTGCATATACTGGATGCGATGTACGAATGTATCCCTGCACACCGTGACGACATTAAGCCGCATGCACCAAGGATGGAGAAACTGATCATCGACAAAGAATTTATCGGTGCAGTGATCGGGCCAGGTGGAAAGATCATCCAGGAAATACAGAAAGAAACAGGTACTACGATCAACATTGAAGAAGTAGGCAATTTTGGTGAAGTAAGCATCTTCTCTTCAAACAAAGAAGGTGTGGTGAAAGCCGTAAATTGGGTGAAGGGTATTGTTGCTGTTCCGCAAATTGATGAAGTATACGAGGCCAAGGTAAAAAGCATTCAGCCTTATGGTGCGTTTGTAGAGTTCCTTCCCAAAAAAGAAGGTTTGCTGCACATTAGCGAAATAAGCTGGAAGCGCCTGGAAACTGTGGAAGGCGTATTAAAAGAAGGGGATGTTGTAAAGGTTAAACTGATTGGTATTGATCACAAAACCGGCAAATTTAAATTAAGCCGTAAAGTGTTGATGCCAAAGCCGGAGAACAACAAACCTTAGTCATAAGAATTATTTAGTTCTACTGATAAACAGAGCCACCTTTAGGGTGGCTTTTTTGTTTTGATAAACGGCTATATGTCATCAATAAATTTCCGTTGAGAAGAACAAATCACATTCGCGTGTTATTCAGGGGCGCGTAAAGCGATACATTTTCGTACGGCAAAGCATATCAAAACCGAACACTTAATTTACCTATAAATTCATAACTTATTAAAAATTAATTAGTTATGATGTGGCATTAATATGGTGATAAAATGAAAGAACCGATGTGCAGCATGTAGAATGCCCCGCTAACCAGGTTTCCGCAGCATCAATCAAAAACAAAATCTTACTATAGTATAAAGATATTTTAAAAGCGTAGTTTTTTTCTCATAAGCAGGAGGGCTGTTTCTACAGCCTTTCTTTATTACAGGATCGTCTCATTGCATCATCCCATAAAGAAATCATTCTGAAAATATCTGCAAGAAAACATCAAAATGAATTTTCTATATATGCTTTTTACTTACATTTGATTTCCATCTGTTCGTAACCCCATAAAGCTAGCCCGCATAAACACCAATACCTCTGATCTTCCGCTGTCTCGTCCATTCCTGCATTCTGTTCAGCAAATTTTAGACTCATGAATATACCCCCAATTAAGGTGCTGTATGTGGATGACGAATTAAACAACCTGATGGCATTTACTGCTGCCTTCAGGAGGAAATTTGATATTCATACAGCACAATCGGCCGAAGAAGGCCGCAGGATACTTGCAACAAATGAAGTGCATGTAATTATCAGCGATCAGCGGATGCCGGGCACTACAGGTATTGAATTTTTTGAATCAATCATTGAACAGTATCCTCACCCTATCCGTATGCTTATTACCGGCTATTCAGATATTTCAGCGGTAATTGGCGCCATCAACAGCGGCCAGGTTTACAAGTATCTTGAGAAGCCCTGGGATGAAGAAACCTTTGCCATCTATATAGAAAAGGCATACGAAGTGCATCAACTGAGAAGCCGTAACCGCTCATTGCTGGAAAGCCTGAAAGAGGCACACCAGAAACTGGAACGTCTTGCAAGAAAACATCTGATGCCGGAGCTGCAGGTGATCTGAGGTGATCCGGATCATCATCATAACCGTTATATGTTTAACCCCGGAAGACATCCCCAATTTTCCCGGGGTTAAAAAGCGGTTAATTGGTAGCAGGGAAAAAGAAAAATCCTATCTTTCCGCCGATGCTCAGAAAGCTGACTGCCATATTATTCCTTATCGTTTTTTACGTGAATGTTGCCGGCTACCAGTTATTATTCTGGTGGGCTGCGCGGCAGGCGGATGAACAATTGGCAACTAGGCTTGATCAAAAAAAATACAGCGATGAAGAATTGATCACCCTCTCCGTACCATTATCCATGCCCTACCAGGTAGGCCTACATAATTATGAAAGGGTGGATGGAAGTATCGTTATTGAGGGTAAAACCTACGCTTACGTAGCACGTAAAATTGAAAACGGCAACCTTTACCTGAAATGTATTCTCAACCAGGAGAACAACAGGCTTAAGTCTGCCAAAAATGATTTCTTCCGTCTGTCAGACAATTTTCAGCAGGAGCAAAACGATAAACCCGGTAATGCCAAGTCATCCATTACAAAAACAAACTTTTCAGATTATGATGATCTGCATTTGCAGTATGCATTTGTAGTAACAACCGCTATTCAGCGACATCAGGAATCACTCCGTATTTATTATCCTTCTTCAGGTAAGATGCATCGTCTAGACCGGCCGCCGGACACGTATAGCGTATATAGCTAAACAGGTGATCCCTTCAAAGCCAGGCGCTTTGTTCAGGTAGTTGCAAGGCGGTCATCCAAAGAGTAAAAATTATCGCAAACAACTTGTCTGCCGGTTTCTATCAGCCAATACTTATTTTTGTTTTAACCAATAAAAGAAATAAAGATGCAAATGCCGTATGTACAGCTTATCGGTTCAAAAACGATATTGTTGGTAAATACCTGTAATAATTTTATCAAAGAAATCCTGGTCTGATAATTTATCCGCTGCAAAATTTCTACCGGCTATTAATGTTTGATGCTTACCAGTCGCAGACAATAATAACCGGGACAATAAAACCGGTACAGCCCGGACTGTATAACATTCGTTCCTGTTTTAATTAATTGATATGAGAGATGTTTCCGCAGGGTATAAACTGCATTTTACCTTACGTATTGCTGTAGCGATGTGCTTTATTGGCCACGGCGCTTTTGGCATTATTACAAAACCTGTTTGGTGCAACTATTTCGCCGTATTTGGTATTGATAAACCGCTGGCATATACATTAATGCCCATTGTAGGTATTGCCGATATATTATTGGGGGTACTGATGCTTCTTTACCCTGTTCGCGCAATTGCCTGGTGGCTGGTAGGCTGGGGTGTGGTAACGGCATTGCTCAGGCCTTTGTCCGGCGAGCCTTTTCCTGAATTTATTGAAAGAGCCGGAAATTATGGCGCCCCGCTTGCATTGCTGATATTATCCGGCAATATGTTTAAGCGTGGATGGTTGTTTAAAAAAATAACCCCTGTTACATCCTTACAGGAAGATGTTTGCAAGCGTTTGGTTACCTGCCTCAAGTATGTAGTTTTTTTATTATTGCTGGGCCATGGCTGGTTAAACCTGCTGCCTAAGAAAGCATTGATTGATCAATACAGCGCACTAGGTTTTACTAACCCCGTAACTACGGCACATCTTGTTGGCAGCGCAGAAATACTGGCTGCTGTAAGTGTTCTGGTAAAACCTTACCGGCCTTTACTGCTCTTGTTTTTTGCATGGAAAATGATGAGCGAAACACCTTATCCGCATTACGCCATTTTTGAATGGATAGAACGTGGCGGCAGCTATGGCGCTATTCTCGCACTATGGCTTGCCTTACCCGGTGCCCGCAGTACGATTAAGACAGGTTTTCTTAAGACTGCCGGTGCAGGCAGAGTGGCATTATTGGTGCTTATGATATGCTTTCTTGCCTCGTGTAAGGATAAGCATGCCTATGAAAAGCAGATGCACAATCCTTTCCTGTATAGTAAAACGGTAAAAAAGCTGAATGATATTGTGCTGGAAAATAACTTTCCTCCAATGGTGGCTTCCCGCAATTATGCTTATGCAAATATTGCTGCTTATGAAGTAATTGCTGCCGGCGATGATCGCTATCGTTCACTTAGCGGCCAGATAAGACACTTGCCGCCAATGCCAAAGCCAGGCAAGGATATAGACTTTCCTTTCGCTGCTATGCTGGCTTTTTGTAAAGTGGGTAATGCCGTAACTTTTCCCGAAGGAAGTATGGATACCTATGTGCAGGCATTAAAAGACACTGCAGAAGAAGCAGGCATGCCATCAGCTATATTCGAGGCAAGTGTTGCCTACGGAAATAAAGTAGCAGACAGCATTTTGGCCTGGAGCAAAAAAGACAATTATGCGCAAACACGATCTGCACCAAAATATACCGTTACCAATGATAGCGGAAGATGGGTGCCAACGCCGCCCATGTATTCACAGGCGATAGAACCACACTGGATGGAAATAAGAACCCTGGTGCTGGATTCCGCTTCACAATTTAAACCCATTCGTCCGCCAAAGTTTGAACCGCTTAACAAGTCAAGTGAGTTTTATAAAGCAGTAATGCTTGTAAAAAACCGTGTGGACAGCCTTACACCGGAGCAGAAACATATGGCTGATTTCTGGGACGACAATCCATTCAAGTTGAATGTAAGTGGTCACGTAATGTATGGAACAAAGAAATTTTCTCCCGGTGGCCACTGGATGAATATTGCCGGTATCCTGGCCCGCAAAAAAAACACTGATTTTTCTGAAACTGTGAGCGTGTATGCCCTGGCATCAATCGCGCTTTTTGATGCATTTATCAGTTGCTGGGATGAGAAGTACCGCAGTAATTATATACGCCCCGAAACGGCCATCAACAAATATTATGATCCAGAATGGCGGCCTTACCTGCAAACTCCTCCATTTCCAGAATATTCCAGCGGGCATGCTGTTATTTCAGCGGCTGCAGCGGAAGTAATTGCCAGCCAGTTGGGAGATAATATTGCTTACAAGGATACGTCAGAAACAGAGTTCGGTATTGCTCCGCGCAGCTTTACTTCCATCAAGGCAGCTGCTAAAGAAGCTGCCGAATCAAGGGTATATGGCGGCATCCACTTCAAATCTGCCTGCGATATTGGAAATGTGAAAGGACAACTGATCGGCCAGTTTATCCTGCAACGCCTGCAAATGAAAAAACACTAATGCTATTATGATGAAACGAAGTTGGATACCGGCACTTTGCCTATTGGTTTCCTGTTCAGTAAAAAAACAACCAAATCCGCCGGTGAGCAATGATATCAGTCGCGTGATAACTGCCATGACGGATATTATGATACATGATGTTACCAACCCGCCGCTGGCCGCCAGGTTTTTCTCCTATACCTGTCTTGCGGGTTATGAAGCAATTGCACAGAATAATCCTGCTTTCAAAACCATGCATGGCCGGCTGAACATGTATCCTGATTTAAAAAAGCCTGATTCCATCAGTGGTTATAATTACCGGCTAAGTGCACTACTGGCTATGATGGAAACGGCAAAGAAGATGCAGCCTTCAGGTAAACGGCTGGATGCTTATGAACAGGCATTTATCGATTCCTGCAAAGCGGTAGGTTACAGTACGGAGACGTTGGATGCCTCAGTAAAATATGCACAGGCAATCAGCAAAAACATACTGGCTTATGCCAAGGCGGACAAGTATAACAGGATTAGCAATTACCCGCGTTACGCGCCTTTAAATAAAGAATGGTCGTGGTATCCTACGCCGCCGGCCTACATGGCTGCGGTAGAGCCATATTTTAATACCGTAAGACCTTTCACACTTGACTCAACGAGACAGTTTAAACAGGTGCCGCCGATAGCATTCTCGAAAGACAAGAAATCTCCTTTCTTTAAGATGCTCATGGATAATTATAATGAAGGCACCAATTCAAATATGGAGCACCGCACCATCGCTGCTTTTTGGGATTGTAATCCTTTTGCGGTACAGGATGGCGGCCACCTGCAAATGAGTCTTAAAAAGATGTCACCCGGTGCACACTGGCTGGGCATTACAGGTGTGGCATGCGAAAAAGCACATAAGGGTTTTGATGAAGCGATGCAGATATATACTGCAGTGTCTATCGGATTGATGGATGCCTTTATGTGTTGCTGGGATGAGAAGTATAGCTCAAACCGTATACGCCCCGAAACAGCGGTGCGCAATTATATTGATCCAAACTGGATGCCTTTACTTCAAACACCTCCGTTCCCAGAATACCTGAGCGGTCATTCGGTGATCTCAGCTTCTTCGGCTACGATTCTCAGTCATTATTTTGGAGAACAGTTTGCTTATCGCGATAGTGTGGAAGTAAGTTATGGGTTGCCTCCCCGTTCGTTTACTTCTTTTAAACAGGCCGCAGAAGAAGCAGGGGTTTCCCGGTTTTATGGGGGTATACATTATATGGATGCAGTTACCAACGGGTTGACGCAAGGTAACAAAGTAGGTGAATGGGTAATTAATAAAATGCTGAAAAATTAGCACAATAGATTTCTTATCTATTTAAGAAGAAAGCCTTGTAATATGTTTTGCAAGGCTTCTTCGTTTCATCGGCATTCGTTAGAGGCACAAGAGAAATTAAAGGATACCGGCTTTTATATTTCATGGCATCTTCGTTGCGTCGCAATCACTTCATCTGAAGATACATTAGGAGCAACCCAGTGCTATATAAACAACTTCATTATTTAATAAGCATCATCAACTAAAAACACTCAGGTTTTTGGCAATGTCTTTACCTGCGTATGGAGGAAATACATCCAGCTCAACATCAGGGTTGCCAATAAGCATTGCCTTTGTATTGCTGAGTACATCAAACCCTGCTTTACCATAATATTTTCCCATGCCGGAATAACCTACGCCACCAAACGGCAAACTGTCTATCCAGCAGTGCAGGTTGGTTTGGTTTACACAACCTCCGCCGAAAGAAACCGCGCCTAGGAAGTAATCTATATTCGCCTGGTTCTTGCTAAAGATATAGGCTGCCAGCGACTTGCTTTTCCGTTTGATAATATTGACAATTTCCTTCAGATCGGTGTAAGTCATAATGGGCAATACCGGTCCGAAGATTTCCTGTTGCAAAGCCGGGTCGTTCCAGGTGCAGGGATATAAAATGGTAGGTTCCACATATCGCGCAGCAATATCATAACTGCCGCCATGTACTACTTTTTCAGGTATAATGTAGGAGGCTACCCTTTGTGTATCATGTTCAGAAATCATACGTGCAAAGTCAGGACTTTGCTTAGGATCGGTGCCATACATCTTTACATAGGATTTCTTCAGCTTATCAAGAAATTCATCAATAATACTTTCATGCACATATACATAACCAGGTGCAATACACCACTGGCCTGAAATGGCATTATGCCCCCAGCAAATACGATCAACGGCAATATCAAGATTAGCGGTTTCATCTACCACTGTAGGGTTCTGTCCGCCCAGCTCTAATACAATGGGGGTAAGGTTTTCAGCTGCTGCACGCATCACTACCTTGCCTACGGCTGAGCTGCCCGTGAAGAAGATAAAATCCCAGGGCAGTTGAAGTAATTCGGCGATTTCTTCTCTGCCGCCGGTAACTACATTCACTGCTTCCGGCTCAAAATATTGTGGAATAAGTTGCTGGAATAATGCGGCTGTTTCCGGTGTGGTGTTGGCCGGTTTTAAGATTACCGGGTTGCCTGCGGCCAACGCTGCAATAGCAGGATCGAGCAGCAATAAAACAGGTGCATTAAACGGCCCTATTACCAACGTTACGCCAAAAGGTTCTTTGTATATAACTCCTTTGTTGCCCGTTTCCTCCAGACCCCTGGGAATCTCCACTTCCTGCGGTGCCATCAGTGACCGGAGATTGTTTTTGTAGTAATGTATCACGCCGGTGGGCACCGTAATTTCAAACATCTGTTCAAAAGAGGGCTTGCCAAAATCTTTATACAGTGCGTTACAAAAAGCGGCAGAATTTTCAGTCAGCATGCGCTCCATACGCTCCAGTTGATCCATGCGCCATTCGTAACTTTTGCTGGCATCAGTATAAAAGAATTCTTTTTGTTTATCGAAGATATCCTGGTACTTATTCATAGTGGTAGATTTGAAATGGATTAAAAAAACCAGCGGTTATTTTACCGCTGGTTGAAATGGATTTGTGTTACCTGGTAGTATATCCGCCATTTGCAAAAATGGTTTGACCGGTAATCCACCAGCCATCTGTTACCAGGAAGATTACCAGTGGTGCGATGTCCTCAATATCCGTAAGACCGGTTTTGCTAAACTTGCCCAATGCAGCAGCGTTCTTGTTATAGTCAGAAGATGCCGCCGTTTCCTGGCCATAGAAGAATGGCGTATCCATGGGGCCGGGGCCTACCGCGTTTACAGATATTCCTCTTGGGCCAAACTCCTTGGAAGCTGCACGTGTGTAGTGTTCCACAGGTGCTTTGCTGCCAGGGTAAATCGCATAGCTGTCAGTATAAGCCGCGAGCAATGAGCTAACGATGGTAACGATCTTTCCATTGTCGTTAAGCTTATTGCCTGCTTCCTGTAAAAAGAAAAACGCTGCCTTGGAGTTTACTTCAAAGATGCTGTCGTAGTCTTTTTCTGTAACCTCTGCAATAGGTTTTTTAATCACCATACCGGTTGTGTTAATCGCTATATCCACAACCCCGTACTGGCTTATGGCCGCATCAAAAAGCTTTGCATTGTTTTCGGGCTTTGAGAGATCACCCTGAACGGCAAATGCATCACCTCCTGCAGCTTTAATGTCTGCAACTGTTTTGTCTGCGTCCGGTTTTGTTTTGTCGCTGTTGAAATGTACTACTACTTTGGTTCCTTTAGCTGCGAGCTGGCGGCTAATAAGTCCGCCGAGGTTTTTGGCACCTCCGGCAACAATGGCAACTTTGCCTTGCAGGTCGTTTCTTGACATAGATTACGGTTTTGTTTTCTAACTGTTACGGAATGGAGCCAAATGTATAAAACTCAGTCAATAAAAAACCTTAAAATGGAAATTGTTATTTTGCCAGTGCATCCCATATCATTTGCAAAAACTGTTGCCTGGTCTTGTTATTAAAGGAAGGTTTTTCTGCAAGGCTCCACAAAAGCCAGCCGTTGATTGTGCCAAGTGTAAAGAGGCGAAGATGCTGTGGTTTCATTGGTTTAAAAATATCCTGCGTCAATCCATCTTCATATAATTTATCCATAGGAAGAAACTCTTTCATTGCGAGTTTATGAACCGATTTACCAAGAATAGGGGAAGATGCAAAATGATATGAGAATTGAAATTCAAGTGGCCGCTCAGATAAATAAGTGATCACTCTTCCGCAAAGAAAATTAAACCGTTGCCGGATGGTGCCGTTTATTTTATAACCTTTAAATACATATTCGGCTTCCCTTTTTTTTTGTTCGATCCAAACCTGTATGATCAGGTCTTCTTTGCCGGAAAAATAGCGATAGATGGTACCAATGCCTACGTTTGCTTCTTTTGCAATATCAGCAAAGGTGATAGCGTGCAGCCCCCTGACAGCAAGCAGTTGCAGTGCCGCTTTAAGGATTTGTTCCTTTTTCATAGTGCCTGGTTATAGTGTACAAATTCATGCTGCCTTTTTGTGAATGCAGTCATGATAAAAACAAGTATTCAACGGGCAGGAACAAAAAATGAGAAATTAAAATAAAGCCAGGCCGGATGCGGATTATCGGGAGAATGCGGAAGGATCATCGTTATAAGCAACGCCAGCAGAAAGATACAATTTTGAAATGCTTTTTGCAAGAAAAGCCACGTCCTTTTTAGGCAACGGATAAATCAGCTTATTGCCCCTGCTATATCATTATAAAATAAAATCACTTCCTAACATTCCGAATAATCAGAGGAGAATAAACCGTTAAGCGCATATAGTTTGGCAATGTCAATTTCCAGATCGTTATCAAGACGAAGCCATCGCTTGCCGTCTCTTTCAAATACCTCTGTAATGTAGCCATTGGCACGGGTAACGCCATTGTCTTCATATAAAACAGCGGCTTTTTCTTTTTGATTAAAAAGGGTCATCACCAGCTCATAAAAACTGCCGTTGGGTGGCAGGGTTTCTCTTGTATCTGTATTCATAAGTTATCTGTTTATCGCAGGTAAAAGGTACAGCTTTTCTATGAGGCCAGGTTGGCTTGAAGCGCATAAATATTAAGTATGGCTATCATGTCTTAAACACAGATGAGGAATCGAAGTTCGCCTTGCTGAGGAATGTTTTATTGTACAAGTGTGCGACGCAACGGAAGCCACATCGCATTCCTGGTGCCGGGTTCATAAAAATGAATATGCCCTGTTTCAGGGCCGGTGCAAACAAAAAACCATTAATTATTTTTTACTAACGGCGAATTGGCCTTTCAACCTTATTTTTGCCCATCTTTTACTAAAAAATCGGTTTCCATGTCTGTATTAGTGAATAAAGATTCAAAAATCATCGTTCAGGGTTTTACCGGAACGGAAGGCACTTTTCATGCATCGCAAATGATTGAATACGGCACCAACGTGGTAGGTGGCGTTACGCCGGGCAAAGGCGGATCTACGCATCTTGAAAGACCCGTATTTAATACTGTTGCCGAAGCAGTAAAAGCTACCGGCGCCAACGTGAGCATCATCTTTGTACCACCGGCTTTTGCGGCCGATGCCATTATGGAATCTGCAGATGCCGGTATTGCACTGGTTGTTTGTATTACCGAGGGCATTCCTACCCAGGACATGGTGAAAGTAAAAAATTACCTGCAGGGTACCAGTACCCGTTTAATAGGCCCTAACTGCCCGGGTGTAATTACTGCGGGTGAAGCCAAAGTGGGTATTATGCCCGGCTTTATTTTTAAACCGGGACGCATCGGCATCGTATCAAAATCTGGTACTTTAACTTATGAAGCCGCAGACCAGGTAGTAAAAGCAGGTCTTGGCATCAGCACCGCGATTGGTATTGGCGGTGACCCTATCATTGGCACACCTACCGTTGAAGCCGTTAAATTGTTGATGGATGATGATGGTACCGATGGTATTATCATGATTGGCGAAATTGGTGGCGGTATGGAAGCAGAAGCTGCAAGATGGCTGAAAGATAACCTGCGCAAACCGGTGGTTGGTTTTATTGCCGGACAGGCAGCGCCTCCGGGCAGAAGAATGGGACACGCCGGTGCAATTATTGGTGGTGCGGAAGATACTGCCAAAGCCAAGATGGAAATTATGGCGCAGAATGGTATACATGTAGTAGCCAGCCCTGCTGATATTGGAAAGACCATGGCGGAAGTATTGAAGAAGAAGTAAGATGTACAACTTATAAAGTAAAGAGGTTGCCCAACAGCAACCTCTTTTTTATTTCATTAAGTGAAAACGATTTTGTGTAGTTTGTACATCATCCGTTTGATAGAAAAATGTAACCTTTTATAAATCTGTACAAGAAGGATTATCATTTTTAAAAGAAATCTAGTAACATTGTAGCCGAATCTCAGTCCAAACACTGATGTATTCGATTTTTAATTTCATTGGGGGTTAAAGCTTGTGGTTTCTTCCACAGGCTTTCGTGTTTTAATGGCATACTTTGGCTCTTGAAAATATCTTCGATTTTATGTGAAAATCATTTAAGACCCTTATGTAAATCCCGCGGCTGTTGCATCTTCTCCTTTGAAACATGGCATTCACCTGATAGATGATTATTTTACAGCGTTAAACCTTCTCCATGAGAAATATCTTTTTATCTCTGTTTGTTCTGCTGCTCACTGTTTGTATGTCTTTCGGACAAACAACCGACACTGCTTTTAAGAAACAATGGATTGAAATAGATTCTCTGATCACGCAAAAAGACCTTCCAAAGACGGCCTTGCCGAAAGTTGAGGCGATATATAAAGCGGCAGTTAAAAGAAAGCTTGCAGCACAAAGCGTGAAGGCATTGTTATACCAGCTAAGCCTGCGTGATAAAGCGAAGGACCAAGACATCATCCAGAAAGTTGCACAGGTGAAGAAAGCGATTACGGTTTCCACAAATGCTGTTGAGCAAAGCATCCTGTATACCTTGCTTGCCGAAACATATTCCAATTACTACGACCAGCATCGGTGGAATTTGTACAACCGCAAACAAACAGATGAACCTTCCAAAGAGATTACTGCCTGGAACAGTAATGATTTTCATAAAGCCATTACCGAAGCTTTTTTTGCAGCACTAAAACAGACAAGCCTGCTGCAGCAAACCGGGTTAAAAGAGTATACGCCTGTTCTTCTTAAAGGCAATACCTCACAATTGCGCCCTACGCTATTCGATATAATTGCTCACCATGCACTTGATTATTTCAAAGAAAACGACCAGAACCTTACCAAACCTGAAGAAGAATTTAACATTACGCAAACCCAGGCTTTAGCGCCAATTGCTGAATTTATATCGTATTCATTTGCATCAAAAGATTCGGGCAATCACCAGTTAATTGCGCTGAAACTTTTTCAACAACTTATCGCTTTTCATAGTAACGATAAAGATCCGTCTGCATTGATCGATAATAATATTGAACGGATATCCTGGGTAAATGAACATGCGGTACTAACGCAGAAAGAAACCTTGTATGAGGCTGCATTAAAGGAGATAACCACTAAGTATGAGGACAATGCTACCGCAGCACAGGCCTGGTATCTGCTCGCTAAAATACATGCAGATAAGGCCAGGAGCTACCAAACGGATAACGATACAGCAAACAGGTATGAATATGTGGAGGCATTAAAAATTATTAACCAACGCGTTAATCATTATCAACCGCAAAATGAAGGCTCAGCCAATATGCAATCGCTGTTAAATGAAATAAAACAGCAGCAACTACACACGCAGGCAGAGAATGTGAATGTACCCGGGCAGCCATTTCGCGTGCTTGTATCATATAAAAATGTAGATACACTATACTGGAGGATCATCGCCCAAAAAGATGCCGGCAAAATAAGGGTAAGCAGGTGGGATACTAAATACTGGCAAAAGATGGCGAAGACTGCATTTATAAAAAGCGCGGTTCAGCCACTGCCTGCAACAAATGACTACCAGCAACACAGCGTGGAAATTAAGATAGATGCCTTATTACCCGGCAAGTACGTTTTATTTGGCAGCAGCAGTAAAAATTTTAATGACAGCACGGACAGGTTACTGGTACAAAGTTTTGATGTATCTGGCATTACCTATCTTAAAAGTGACAATAACTATTTTGTATTGGATCGCGAAAGCGGAGCACCAATAAAACAAGCGACGGTAAAATATAATATCACCGGCTGGCAGAACAATAAAAACATCACAAGAAAAGGAACCCTTAAATCTGATAACAACGGATTGGTGACCATCCCTCGTTCCGATTTGTTCAACGGAAGCTCTGCAGATATCGCTATTTATACGGCCAATGATTCGCTCAACCCTGACAACCGTGACTACATCTATTCCTCTTACTCCAACGCTGATGAAGCAGATGCAGACGATGATGATATTCAGTCAGCAGAGGAAAAAGCTGCGCATATTTATTTCTTTACAGACAGGAGTATTTATCGCCCGGGGCAAACGGTTTATTTTAAAGGCCTGGCCGTTACCAGGAATCATAAAACCGGCGAACCAAAATTATTTGCAGCAAAAGACAGTATCGTTGTGTGGCTTAAAGATGCAGACGATGAAGAGGTTGATTCTCTTCTGTTCCTGCCAAACGCTTATGGCAGCTTTACCGGAAAATTCAAACTGCCCGAAAATGTGCTTACCGGAGAATTTAGTCTTGAAGCGGAAGATTTTAACAGCGATACAAAATTCAGCGTGGAAGAATATAAACGGCCAAAGTTCTATACTGCATTTGATACGTTAAAAGGCAGCTATCGTTTAAATGATACTATTCATGTAACAGGCTATGCAAAAGCTTTTGCCGGCAACGCAATTGGCGGCGCTGCTGTTAAATTCAATGTGCAGCGAAATGCCAGGTTTCCTTATACGTGGTTAAGCTGGAGAAGACCTGGTCGTTCATCTGCAGAAAAACAAATCACCAATGGCACAGTAACAACCACAGAAGATGGCAGGTTTGATATCAGCTTTCCGGCAACGCCAGACAGTACTGTTGACAAGCAAAGCGAGCCGGTGTTCGACTTCTCCATAGAAGCATCAGTTACCGATATTAATGGGGAAACCAGGGAACTTCAAACCACACTATCGCTTTCATATAAGTCATTTGTGCTGCAACTGGAGGTTCCGGCCGTTGCGGATAATGCAGCATTAAAAACAATCGGCATTCAAACAAAAAATTTTGCCTCGGTAAACGTGCCGGCAAATGTGGCGGTGCGTGTTTATCCTTTACAGGTTCCTGCCACGCTTTACCGCAAAAGGTACTGGCAGCAACCTGATGTATTTGTTATGAACGAAAGTGAATTTCACCGCAACTTTCCGCATGACGAGTATAAGGAAGAAACCGATGAAAGCAAGTGGCCAAAAAGCAGCGCAGTGATTACTGATACATTTAATACCGTACAGGAAAAAAGTTATGCTCTGCCTGCTGCTCCTTTGCCGCAGGGATGGTATGCAATAGAAGCCATCGCAAAAGATAAAGATGGCAGCGAAATTAAAGACATCAAATATATACAGGTATATGATGTTAATGCAACGGCCTTACCTTCTCCCCAAAGCAATTTTCAACGGCAGGTTGTTCAGACGGTACATCCTGGCGAACAGGCAAAACTTTTGGTGGGCAGCTCTTTGCAAAAGGTCTTTCTTATACAACAAACAAACAGGAAGCAGGCTGGCAAAAACATTTCCGATTACAAATATGTTTCACTTAATAATGAGAAAAAAGAGTTTGCACTTGACATAACAGAAACAGACAGGGGCGGCGTAGGATTCTATTATGCCTATGTGAAATATAATCGTGTATATACCAATGGCATGTTTGTAATAGTGCCTTATGATAATAAAGAACTGCTGGTAAATGTAAGCAGCTTTAGAAATAAAACAGCGCCCGGAAGCAAGGAGCAGTGGAGTGTAAAAATCAGTGGTGCTAAAGCGGAAAATAAAACGGCTGAATTATTAACCGCCATGTACGATGCATCGCTGGATAAACTAAAAATGCATCGCTGGGATGCACCACCGCTTTGGGATATTCGTTACACCACAAACCCCTGGCAGCATGGCGCTAATTTCTTTGCGGCCGGCTCACAGGAAAACAGCATTGATCAAAAGGCTATTCAATATAATAAGCGATATGATATGCTTGCTACCAGCGGTGACCAGCTTTGGTGGCGTAATTATAACATGCACCTTTACGAAGATTACCTGAAAGAACACAAACTGTCTTACGATTCAACAATTGCAGAAGATCTTTTTCTTGCATCACATAAACAAAGAGGCGATTTTTTAATGAACCTTCAGGGTCGCGTTGCAGGGTTAGCCATGGAAGCAACACCTGAATTGAATGATGTAGTAGTAGTTGGCTACGGAACTAAAAAAGGGTTAGCAGCTACCTCATCAATAGTAATCAGAGGAGCTTCAAGCATGGCCCCCAGCCCCAGAGCACTTGTTGTGATAGATGGCGTAGTTACAGATAAACCCTTGAGTGATTTTGACAAAGATGACATCGCAAGTTTGTCAGTATTAAACGGAGATGCGGCTACTCAGCTATATGGTTCAAAAGCTGCAAATGGCGTTATCCTTATCAGCACAAAAGCCGGCGCTCAAAAAACGCCCCCAGAAGTACAGTTACGGAAAAACTTCGATGAAACAGCCTTCTTCTTTCCGCAACTATATGCGGATACTTCTGGTAACTATACTTTTTCTTTTACCATGCCGGAAGCACTCACGCAATGGAAATGGATGAGCTTTGCGCATACGAAAGACCTGTCGTTTGGCATGCAGGAACAAACCATCACCACACAAAAAACATTAATGCTGCAACCCAATCTTCCACGCTTTTTGCGGGAAGGAGATAAGATAGAGCTCGTTACCAAAATAAGCAACCTCAGCGATAGCGAACTTACCGGCCAGGCCTCGTTGCAACTGGTAGATGCACTCAACGGTGAACCTGTAGATGGCCTGTTGCAGAATGTATTTCCCGACCAGTACTTTACCGTTTCAGCCAATGGCAGCACTTCTCTTAAATTCCCGGTGAGCATGCCTTATCATTTTACCAAACCACTTGCTGTCAGGCTTATTGCAAAGGCCGGCAATTACAGCGATGGCGAAGAGAATACTTTACCAGTATTAACCAACCGTATGCTGGTAACAGAAACGTTGCCTATGTTTATGAATGGCGCTGCTACCAGGCAATTTAGTTTTGATAAATTAAAGGATAACAAGAGCGAGACCCTGCAAACCGAATCGCTTACCATAGAGTATACCGCCAACCCTGTATGGACGGCCGTTCAGGCATTGCCTTATTTAATGGAATTTCCTTATGAATGCGCTGAGCAAACTTTTAACCGTTTTTATGCAAATGCCCTGGCAGCTTATATTGTAAAGCAACATCCGCGTATTAAACAGGTCTTTGAAAAATGGAGCAAAGACAGCACCGCATTACAAAGCAACCTGAATAAAAACCCGGAATTAAAACAGGTATTGTTACAGGAAACACCATGGGTATTGCAAGCCAGAAATGAAAGAGAACAAAAGAAAAATATCGCCTTATTATTTGATATCGTAAAGATGAGCAGCAGCGCTTTATCAAACCTGCAAAAACTGAAAGAACTGCAGACTGACAATGGTGGCTTTGGTTGGTTTAAAGGCAGTGATAATGACCGCTACATTACTCAATATATTCTTACCGGCTTTGGCAAACTTCTGAAACTAAAAGCAATCCCTGATAATTGCACAAGTCTTGTAGAAGAGATGGTTCGTGATGGTTTGCGGTCTGCTGATAACGCTGCAAAAAAAGACTATGATGATTTGAGAAAATCAAAGGCTGTACTTACTGAAAATCATTTGAGCAACTTCTTTATCCAGTATGCTTATATGCGCAGCTTTTATGCTGATAAGGTGAAGGATATTTCCCCCGAACTGCTGCGCTTCTGTCTGTCACAATCAGAAAAGTATTGGGTACAACAAAGTAGTCCTTACCTGCGAGGTATGATGGCGCTCACCTTGCATCGCTTATTACCACTGCCAAACAGTAAAAAGTTTAAAAACACTGCCGCTGATATTCTTCAGTCAGTAAACGAAAACATGGTTGAAACCAAAGAAGGCGCCTTATATATAAAGAATAATAACAGCGGGTATTACTGGTATCAATCACCCATAGAAACACAATCATTGGTGATTTACGCGTTTGACGAAGTAATGCATGACCAGGGTACCGTTGGCCGCATGCAAAACTGGTTGCTGCTAAACAAACAAACCAATAACTGGCGCACAACAAAAGCCACCGCAGACGCTTGCTACGCTCTTTTGTTTAATAATAATCTTGATGTTGAAAGAAAAGCAACCATTACGCTAGGAAGCCACAACGTTAGCACGAATAATGACGAAAAGGGATACCTGAAACAACGCATTGCCGGTAATGAGGTTACGGCTTCTATGGGAAATATTACGGTGACTACTACGGCTTCATTCAATAACGCAAAAACAAAACAGGCAGATACAATTGCCACTTCTTACGGCGCCGTGTACTGGCAATATTTTGAGGACCTTGATAAGATTACCGCAGTATCTTCACCACTATCCATCACCAAACAATTAATGATAGAACAAAATACCGGCAATGGAAAAGTATTAATGCCAGTTGCAGAGAACCAGGATCTGCATGTGGGTGACAAGGTTTCGGTACATCTTATCTTAAAAACCGACCGTGACATGGAATATATTCATTTGAAGGATATGCGTGCCGCATCCATGGAACCGGTGAATGTTTTAAGCGGTTATAAATGGCAGGATAACCTTGGTTATTATGAAGCTACCAAAGATGCTTCCACCAACTTTTTTATCAGCCATCTTCGTAAGGGCACTTATGTGTTCGATTACCCGTTATATATCACACATACCGGTACCTTCTCTGCAGGTATTGCCAGTGTGCAATGTATGTATGCGCCAGAATTCAGCAGCCACAGCGAAGGCATCAAAATAAATGTAGCCGCAGCAGCAAAATAAGTGAAGCAGGAATTGTGTGTAAAGAAAAAGGGATGAGGTGGTATGTTCCTCATCCCTTTTATTATCACTGCATTTACTCAATATTAATAAGGGTAAACATCTCGGCAAAATACCTGCTGCCCAATATTTATGTCTTATCGCTTGCAGCTCAATACGAATCACTCATTGCCCTTAAAAATACACATCCTCTATCAAAAAATATTCCACCGGTTTGCCAAAGTACATGCTGATGGCAAGTACATCAAATTGTACATATTTCCATTCAGGATGCAGGTATAAATATTCTTCAGCGGCGTTGCGCAGGTTTTGCATTTTTTTTCGGCCAATACTATCTTCCGGGTTGCCAAATTTATCAGAGGTCCTCGTTTTTATTTCAATAAAATGCAGACGGTTTTCTTTACAAGCAATAAGGTCCACTTCCCAATGCCGGTAGCGCCAGTTATATTCCATAATGGTATAACTGAGTTGCTGCAGGTAGGTAGCAGCCATCGATTCTCCCTGATTTCCTGTGGCCTTATTATTGTGCATTGTGTATATTGCCGAACTTTAAAAATTGCTAACGATGAGTTTCTTACAAGATAAAATTTTCCTTTTAAAAGGTAAAGTACAACATTATGCCTGGGGCGGTTTTGAGTACATTCCTCATTGGCTGGGTATCAACAATGAAGATCATAAACCTTATGCAGAGTACTGGATGGGGGCACACCCTTCCGCTTCATCTGAAATTCTTACCCCCAATGGTGAACTATCGCTCAACCAGTTGGTGACAGACTACCCGGAAGAATTTATCGGCAATAAAGTACAGCAACAGTTTGGCGAACTTCCTTACCTGTTTAAAGTGCTTGATGTAAAACAGATGCTGAGCATTCAGGTGCACCCTACCAAAACTGAAGCGGAAAAAGGGTTTGAAGCTGAAGAAGCCGCCGGTGTGGCTATTGGTGCGGCCAATCGTAATTATAAAGATAAAAACCATAAGCCTGAAGTGATGGTGGCTTTAAGCGACTTCTGGTTGTTGCATGGGTTTAAACAAAAAGATTTATTGATTGAGACGATAAAGTCTGTTCCTGAATTTGGCGGCTTTGAAGATATCTTTTCTGTGGATGGTTATAAAGGGCTGTATAAGTATGTGATGGAGTTGCCGCAGCAGGAAGTAAATGAATTACTGGCGCCACTGGTGAAAAGGGAGATAAGCCGCAGGGTGAATGGCGAATTAACGAAAGCACAACCGGGCTGGTGGGTTGCGAAATTGTATGAAGCCGGTGGCCCTGATGGTGATATTGACCGCGGTATTTTCTCGATTTACTTTTTCAATATTGTAAATGCAGCGGAAGGCCAGGCAGTGTTCCAGGGCGCAGGTGTTCCGCATGCTTACCTGGAAGGTCAGAATGTTGAGTTGATGGCAAACAGCGACAATGTTTTGCGTGGCGGCCTCACACCAAAACATATTGATGTGCCGGAGCTGTTGAAGCATACGCTTTTTGAAGGTATTGAACCGCATATCATGAACGGCGAAGAAGTTACAAAAGGCGAAACTAATTATTCCTGCCCGGTACCTGATTTTGGTATTGATAAAATATCGCTGGATGCATCCCAAACCATTCATGCTACCGCGGATTCGCTTGAGATTATTGTGGTGATAAGAGGAAGCCTGCAGGTAAAAGGTAGCAATACGGTAGAAGCTAAACAAGGCGAGGCCGTTGCCGTATTAAAAGGTGAAACCTATACTATTTCTACCACGGGCGGCGTGTTGGCTTATAAGGCGTTTGTGCCTTGATTGAATGAAAGCGAAAGGTGAAATGTGAGTAGTCAATGGTGAATGGTGAAATATGTGTCATCCTGAAGTAGGTTGATGCTCTTTCCTTAAACCTTTTGCCTTAAACCTTCCGGCTTTACGTTTCTCACGAGATTTTTTTACGAATAGCAGAATTTTACCAATTGATCTATAACTTTAGGGCCATTAATTTTTCATCTTAAAATATGACCACTTTGAAAAAGTATTTTATTGTTTGTTGCTCTGCTGCGATTCTGGCTGCGTGTGGCGGCGGATCTTCTGACGGTGCAAAATCCGGCGACTCTTCTGCTACTGCTGCAACTGAAACACCAAAGGCTGATGCCGGCGACGTGAGCGCTAACCCTGACTACCAGAAAGGGCTTGAGCTGGTAAGTAAAGCAGATTGCTTAACCTGTCATGATATTGCTGCTAAGAAAATAGGCCCGGCCTATGCTGAAGTAGCCGATAAATACGCAACGGCTGGTGATACCATCGTTAATCACCTGGCTAAGAAAATCATCGCCGGCGGTACCGGTGTATGGGGCACAGTTCCTATGACGCCGCACCCTGCTTTGTCTGAAGCTGATGCAGAACAAATGGTAAAATATGTATTACTGTTAAAAACAAAATAACCACCAACCTCATGAAATTCTTATTGCTAACGGCTGGGATTTCTCTCAGTTTGCTTGCCTGCCAATCCGGGGAACAAAACAGTGCCGGTAAAGATTCCACTGCAACACCTGCTGATACCAGTGCCGCTGCACCTGCAGCCGATGCAGGATGGGTTCCTCTTTTTGATGGCCAAACCCTTAAGGGATGGCATACTTACGGGCAACCTGGTCCGAGTGCTGCATGGAATGTAGACAGCGGTGCCATTCACCTGAACGCCAGCGACAAAAAAGGATACCAAACTTCTGGTGGCGGCGACCTGGTAACGGATGGTGTATATGGTAATTTTGATCTGAAGCTGGAATGGAAGATCTCCAAAAACGGTAACAGCGGCGTTATTATTTATGCACAGGAAGACACTACCAAGTACAAGGAATCATGGAATACCGGTATGGAAATGCAGGTGTTAGACAATGATGGCCACCCTGATGGTAAAATACCAAAACACCGTGCGGGCAACCTGTACGATCTTATTCCTTTCACACCGGAAACTGTAAAAGGCCCGGGAGAATGGAACCAGGTGGAAATCGTTTCCAACAACGGTCAGCTTGATCTTTATCTTAACGGAACCAAGGGCGTTTCTACCACTTTGTGGGATGATAACTGGAAGAAATTAGTTGCCGGAAGCAAGTTTAAGAATATGCCTGGTTTCGGTTCTTTTAAAGAAGGTCACTTCGTACTGCAGGATCATGGCAATGATGTTTGGTACAGGAATATACAAGTGAAGAAATTGTAACTATAATTCTTGCTGAATAATTTAAAGGCTGTTGATTTTTCAACAGCTTTTTTGTTGCCGGTAGTATAAGTTGGTGAGGTTAACTTTGCGAAACCTGCCTGCTGCATAGCGATAAGAATGTACAAGTGTGCGACGCAACGAAGCTTCTTTGGTTGATGCAGATGGGTTAATAAAAATATTTGTATGAAACAGGAAATAGCTGATATAAGAAAGGATTATCGCCTGAAATCTTTGCTGGAAAAAGACGTAGCTGCAAACCCGGTAGAACAATTCGGAACCTGGTGGAACGAAGCGGTAAGCAGTGAAATTGATGAAGTAAACGCGATGACACTGGCTACCGCCACGAAAGAAGGGCTGCCGCATGCACGCATTGTTCTGCTAAAAAGTTATGATGAGCAGGGGTTTACTTTCTTTACCAATTATAACAGTCATAAAGGGCAGGAACTGAAGGAAAATCCATACGCTGCGCTTGTTTTTTTCTGGAAAGAACTGGAAAGACAGGTACGTATAGAAGGTATTATGGAAAAACTGGATGTGGCGGAAAGCGATGCGTACTTTTTTTCACGCCCGGCCGGCAGCAGGATTGGCGCCTGGGCAAGCCCGCAGAGCGAGGTAATTTCATCACGGGAAGTGCTGGAGGAAAATGTGTTAAAATACCAACAGCAGTTTGGCATTAACGTACCAAGGCCCGAACATTGGGGCGGATACCTGCTGAAACCTGCACTTATTGAGTTCTGGCAGGGTAGAAGCAGCCGCCTGCATGACCGTATCCTGTACACACGCGAAGGTAATGGCTGGAAGCTGGAAAGGCTTGCGCCATAAGTGTTACGGCGTATCTGGTTTCTAAAAAACAAGCAGGTAATGCTGAGAATTCAACATTACCTGTTATATATTCCTTGTTCAGTATTTCCTATGCTTCTTTCTTTGCTTCTGCTGCCTTTCTTGTTTTTGCAGGTCTTGCCGGACGTGATTTTCCGAAAGAACCTTTGAAAATTTTTCCTTTTTTAGATTTTTTGTCGCCTCTGCCCATGATGGTAGGTTTTATTTGATAAATAATTTTTGTGTTTGCAAAAATGCAAAAAACTAATGAACTATGTACAAACAAAAAGCAGAAGCTTTTAACTTCTGCCTTTTGTAAAGTTTTTAAGCATGCTTAGATTCTTTCAGACAATTCTTTTCCTGCTTTAAAACGGGCCACTTTTTTTGCCTTGATTTTAATTGTTTCACCAGTTTGCGGGTTACGGCCGGTGCGTGCAGCGCGTTTTGATACAGAGAATGTACCAAAGCCAACCAATGTAACTTTACCACCACCTTTTAAGGTTTTGGTTACTGCTTCTACAAATGAATCCAGTGTGGCATTTGCCTGTGTTTTTGTGATACCTGCGTCATCTGCAATCTTTGCTACCAATTCAGCTTTGTTCATAATTATTCTTATTTTAAAAATCAAAAATCCTTTACTAAAAGTTTACTTGTTCACCGCTTTGGATAAATCTGTACCGGCTTTAAACTTGGCTACTTTTTTTGCGGCAATTTTTATTGCCGCCCCGGTTTGCGGGTTACGTCCTGTACGTGCAGCACGTTTTGATACAGAAAATGTACCAAATCCAACCAATGTTACAGCGTCTCCCTTTTTTAATGATTTTGCCACCGCCTCAGTAAAAGAATCTACAGCGGTATTGGCCTGTGTTTTTGTAATGCCGGCATCTTCGGCAAGTTTGGCAACCAATTCAGCTTTGTTCATAGTGATGATTTTATTGTTAGTAAACGTAACAAATTTATAGGGTTTTGTGTACCCGCAAAATAAATTTGAGAAAGTTTAACGTTGATGATAAAAGGCTGAAGTCCGCACGGGGATTGAATTTCAGCGGATAAGGTATTAATGCATTGAATGGCCTGTTAGCTGTTATGTATGCTGAAACCCTTTGCTGTAAAGGGTTTCAGGGCATGTGCCCTGAAAATCAATGGCGGCGCGGCTTTAGGAGGAATATACAATAGTTTCTGTTTAGCCAACACATGTTTTATTAAATTTCCACATTCAATTCACAACCTGCATAAGCGTATTAAAAGAGATAAAAAGTGTACCCCATTTTGCGGATGCCTGCTGGTTATGTATAGCCGCATATTGCGTGGCGTATCGATTATAAAAAGCCTTGCTTTCAGCAAAGTATTGTACTGCATAAGTAGGGCCCTCTTCTTCATCTATTTGCAGCAGCCGCAGTAGTTTGTGCGATGTAAAACAACCCGTGCCCAACACTTCTGGAATATAGATATCCTGCATCCATGCAAGCCATTCATCATGAATGCTCCAGTCAACTTTTATGGTAACATTATATAAAAGCATGTAAGTACGTTTAAAGCAAAAGCATCTTTCTATATGTTCTATTTTCTTCGCTGCACTTCTTTTGCAAGCCGCAAGGTAAACAATCCCACCACAATAAGCACCAGTATCATTACCGGCCACAACCAGTATTTCCAACGGCTTTGGCGCTCTTTGCTTTCCATCGCTGTCGTGTTGATGGATGCTATTGTTACAGATGGCACATTACGGGGGATGCTGTCTCTAAATTGCTGAAGATCGTAGCTGGGTTTCACCGCGGCAGAATCATTCATCCATAGCTGGTAATCTTTGCCTGCTTCCAGCCAGGTGATCACTTGTTTTACCCGCTGCGCTGTTTCTATACCTGTGATCTTTAAGGGCGGATTATCACCATTAAAGATATTGATGCGTATATCCTGGTCATTAAATGTACTGGTATAAAAAGTAAAGCTGGTATCTGAAGAGATACTGAATGGCTGATGAATGTTTTTAGTAACAATTTCACCCTCACGCCTGAAAAACTTCGGCCCGTTTACATGCAAAGTGATCCTGTCTGTATGATAGTTTGCCGTTTGCCGGATCTTTATCCCGCTTAAAGCGCCGCTGTCTTTCTGCTGAAAACTGCAGGCAGGGTTGGCATTATATAATCGAATAGTTTGCTCCTTTTCCTGTGTAACATACTTGCCCACACTCATCACATTTAATGCATCGTTTTTACCATTGTAAATAATCAGTTTGAAATAGCGGTAAGAGCTTAATGGGAAATGGAGATACTGAATATATTGATCGGAACTGTCTGAATACCTGCTTTCCAGGTGGATGGATTCTGCAATTGTAAACCAATCCCTGGCATTATCGCTGCCGCTGATATTGGCCATCCTGTTTACTGCCGCATTGCGAATGATGAGCACAATATCATTCACCGGTTTGCGCTGGTTATTTTCCACAACGATGGAGGATCGGCCACTATCTGTAAGTGTATTACTGAGTATGGTAAATGCTTCAAAGTTCTGCTGGTAAAAAGCTGCTGCCGGCTGACGAATGATGTATGGTATGAAATGATCTTTTTCATCTGCCACCCGTAGGTCTTCAAACCCCGGTTTGCATAAAGTGCTTAGCGCAGGTGTAATATCAACAGCGTAAAATCCTGTTTGGGCATTGCCTTTTAATACCGCTTTGCTGTTGAATTGCTGGCTGTAAACAAGACTGCAGCAACTCATGCAAATCATAAAGGGCAGTTTTTTAAGAAGGCGTACGATCATCGATAATTATTTTTTTAAGACGTTGGTACATGAAAGAAATAATGAGCAACAATACACCCAATAATATAAATGCGGCAATCTTTCCACCTGCAGGAATATTCCTGATATCAAATGCAAAAAGCTTTACCAGCGTAATACCAAACAGTAGCAGCGCAATAATACGTAAAGGTTTGAAATGATGCCGCAACCCGAGCCATATCAGCGCAAAAGATGACAAGCCCCATACAATGCTCAGACCCGCTTTGCTAAACAGGTTTTCCGCATAGCTAACAGAAGCTGCATTACTGTACATCAGCCATACATAAATATGTTTAAGTTCAACACTAAGTACAATAATAACAGCAATGGTCATTACCCAGCTAAATGTTTTTATCATGGAAGCCCTCATCAATTTATCAGCCCTTACATATTGTATTGTTTGATAAGCAAAGGCAAGTACCAGCATAATACTCAGCCATTGTCCGCTAAACCATCCCTGGTAATTTCCGTTGGTTAAGAGTTGCTTTTCTGTATAATCAACGTTGGGGATATTCACGAGGTAACATAACAGCAGCAGGGCGGAAATACCCAGCCGGACTTCGTTGCCTGTTTTTATTTTTAAACGGGGAAGTAGCAGTAACAAAATCGTAACAAAAGCGAAAGTATAGCACTGCAGCCATACATATTCAAGACCTGTACCGGGGAAACGCGCAGTGAACTGGTAGCCGGTTTCAAGCAAACCAGTCATAAAGAAAAGACCGGTTGCAAGCGCAGTATAAATACTCCTGATGACCTGGCTGGTAATTCGTTTAAAGTAAAAAGTATCAGCTTCTGCTTTTAATAAAAAGACAATAAAGCCCATGGCGATTGCCGCAACAAGCGTAGTGATAAAACCTTTGTTGATAATCACCGGAAGCAGATGGCCTGAACCGGTTGAGTATACCTGCGACCAATCCATCATCAGGCTGATAATAATCAGTAGTGTTATTAACGCCGAGGCCAGCTTAAGTAAACCAATGCGTGATTTTTGAAACAACCAGAATAATATAACCGCTTCGGCACTCCAGAAAAGTGTGATATGATTGCCGCTTAATTGTACCGGTGCAGCCAGCGATAGATAAGAAAGCGTTAAGCCAATCAGCAAAAAGACAAAGTTCTTATCAATATTATCACGCTTATAAAACATATAAGCAAGCAGCAGGTTAATTATACCCAATATGGCAGTAAACAAGCCTTTTAACTCCGGGTGTAAATGTGTTAACAGGAAGATGCCTGCTGAATAATAACCCAGGTTAATGGCGAGCAACATGCTTAAATCAAAACCATTTAGTTTACTGCTTCTGCGGGTATGATGCACAATGTTCATCACCAAAAACATCAGATAAAATACGGTGCCAAAAACAAACGTGCCGCTGTAAGAAAATTCCGGGGAGCCTTCTTTGCCAAAGATCCATCCGCCATAAATAAGCATGGTGAATACAAAGGCGATAAAATTTAGAACGCGCCATTTTTTGTGGAAGGCAAGAACAATCAATCCTGCATTTAAAATACACAGATAAGTAAACAACACCACATAATTTCCTTTACCGGTGCTTACCAGGAATGGCGTAAGAAAACCGCCTGCCGCGGCAAGAATGGCAATTTCCAACCGGTTATATAAAATGGCAAGTGTTACGGCAAAGGCAGTAATGATCACCATAATTACGAAAGCAATTTCTTGGCTAAACAAGTGATATTGATGAAATGCAAAGGCAATCGTAAAATAAAATACGGCAAGCCCGCCGCCGCACAATACTGAGCTGAACGCCTGGTAATTTTTGCGCAGCCGGTGTGCAAAGCCGATGAGAATACTGCCGCATAACATGCCGATACATACCCTGCCGATTTCATTGATCCAATCCTGGTCAATGGCATATTTTACAAAGAATGCAATACCCAGTACAAGTACCGCTATCCCTATCTTGTTCACCAGGTTTTCACCAATGAATTTTTCAATATCGGGGTTATTGCGTATCCATTTATCAAACCAGCTTTCCTCTGGCGCAGGTGGCGAAGCAGGTGTTTTTTCTGCGGCAGGTAAAACCGGTTTATGAATTGGTTCTTCCTGCATTGGCCGGGGCTGAACAGGAGGTTCAACTTTTTTAACGGGTAATGGTGGCCGCTCTGTTGGTTTTTGTAGAACAGGTTCGTGAGCCGGCTGTGCTTCCTGCACAGGCTTTTCCATTGGTCTCACTTCTGCAGGAGCAGGGGTTTGCAGCTTGTCAAGCTTGCGGGTCAGGTCGGTCACCTGGTGATTCAGTTGATCAACTTGTTTTAAAAGGATTTTGATGCCGCCAAGTTTTGCATTGATTCTTGCAATCACAATCACCAGTGCAATAATGATGGCCAGGTAGAACAGGGCTTCCATACAGGAACTTTTTATTGTTTAAGGTCTACATACACCGGGCAATGATCGCTGTGCTTTACATCCGGGTAGATTTCTGCATTTGCAATATGGCCCGACAGGTTGTCTGTGACTGTAATATAATCAATTCTCCAACCTTTGTTATTTAGCCGCACACTCGGGAAGCGCTGGCTCCACCAGCTATAACGGTGTGCCTCCTGCGGGTGAATATGTCTGAACGTATCAGTAAATCCGGCTTTCAGAAACTGGTCCATCCATGCACGTTCTTCCGGCAAAAAGCCTGATGAGTTTTTATTGCCCTTAGGATCATGAATGTCTATTTCTTTATGTGCGATATTATAATCACCTGTAATTACGAGCTTGCTGCGTGTTTTGCGCAACACATCCAGGTAATCATGAAATTCGCGCAACCATTGGTATTTATAGATCTGTCTTTCTTCACCGCTGGTGCCTGAAGGAAAATAGGCATTGATAAGGGTAAGATCACCAAAATCAAGACGTATCACACGGCCCTCTGCATCACTCTGCATAATACCATTTCCAAACTGTACATGGTCAGGTTTTATTTTGGTGAACACTGCTACGCCGCTGTAGCCTTTCTTTGCTGCCGAAAACCAGAACGTTTCAAAACCCAGTGCCTCAATTTTTTTGAAGTCCACATCATCTTTATGTGCTTTTGTTTCCTGCAGGCAAATGATATCTGCAGGATCTGTTTGTAACCATTCAATAAAACCTTTTTTGATTGCCGCACGAACGCCATTTACATTGTAAGAGATAATTCGCATGATGTAGTTTTAGAACCCGCAAAATAAACAAACCTGTTTATTGCAGGCGGCTTATAAAGAGAAGGATTTAATACCGTGATTTTGAGAAAAAACCTTTAAACTTTTGCGAAGCGGGTAAATCATATAGTTAACACGCCGGAATTAACTTTCTGGCATCAGGGAAAAATGTATTTTTATCCTCTAAATAATTTTTGATTATGGCACTTTTTCAATCAGGTAACCCTACCTTATCAGAAAAGATCTTTAGTAAAACATTGAATACTGCTGACGCGCAAACAATGACCGTTAGAGGTACAATGGCTAAGTTTGGATTTTTATTATTGATGGTATTGGCCGGCGCTGTATTTACCTGGCAGTCGCAACCTGAAACAATGAATACCTTTTTATGGGTTGGATTGATCGGTGGTTTTATCACCAGTATGGTAATTATTTTTAAACCAAACATTGCAGGATATATTGCCCCGGCTTATGGTATACTGGAAGGATTTTTCCTGGGTGCTATTTCCGCTTTGTTCAACGCTTATTTTGCAAAAAAATATCCTGGCCTGATATTGCAGGCGGTAGGTTTAACGTTTGGTGTTGCTATTGCTATGTTCCTGCTATATAATTTCAGGATCATTAAGCCAACGCAGCGTTTGAAGTCGATCATTTTTACAGCAACTGCTGGTATCGCGGTATTCTACCTTATTACACTGGTATTAAGATTGTTTCATGTGGATATGCCTTTTATGTATGATTCAAGCGCATTAGGTATCGGCATTTCTTTATTTGTTATTGCAATTGCCGCTTTAAACCTGATCCTTGACTTTGATATGATTGAGCAGGGTGCTTCTATGGGTGCACCAAAGTATATGGAATGGTATGGCGCATTTGGTTTATTGGTGACTATTGTTTGGTTATACATAGAGATATTAAAATTACTGGCAAGGTTTGCCAATAACAGGAATTAATAAACTTACAGATACAAAATTGAAGAGCTGCTCTATCAGGGCAGCTCTTCTTATTTATGCTTCGTTATATTCTGTAAACAAACCTTACGGAACTATACTTTGACTGTTTTCCATTTACCTCTTGTGAAGAAGATGATGGCGATGAGTGTAATCAATGCTTCCGCCAGTACAATCGATAGAAATACACCTTTCGGACCCAGGTTTAACACCATCGATAATACATACGCCAACGGCACCTGGAATGCCCAGAAACAAAACAGGTTGATGTAGGTAGGCGTCTTTGTATCACCGGCGCCATTCAATGCGCTGATCATCACCATGCCCACACCATAAAACACATATCCCAGGCTTATAATACCCAATGCTTTGATTGCAGTAGCTTCTGCAATAGGATCGCGGTTGATAAAGCGAACGATCGGCGTAGCAAACAAATAGAAAAGCAAGGTTACTACCAGCATAAAGATGGCATTGTACTTCGCCGTTTTCCATACGCTTTGTTCTGCACGTTTGGGTTGCTGGGCGCCAAGATTTTGTCCTACGAGTGTAGCTGCGGCATTGCTCATGCCCCAGGCCGGCAGTAAAAAGAACATCAGGATGCGGATGGCCACCTGGTAACCTGCAATCACATCATTCCCGAATTCGGCAATAATCCTGGCCAGCATAATCCAGCTTGCGGAACCAATCAGGAACTGTACCGAACCTACCCATGCGATATTAAAAAGATTTTTTAGTACCTGCATGTCCGGCTTGAAATGTATGCGCTTAATATGCAACACTCCCTTTCCTTTAAACAGGTGCCAGCTCTGGTAAAGTACGCCAATGCCACGGCCGGTTGTAGTTGCTACTGCTGCGCCTGTTAACCCTAACTCAGGGAAAGGTCCCCAGCCATTAATCAGCGCAGGGCAAAGAATAATATTGCAGATATTGGCGATCCACAAACTCTTCATTGCCATGGCGGCATCACCTGCACCGCGGAAGATGCCATTAATCAAAAACAATAACATGATCACCAGGCTTCCGCCAAAGATGATGCGGGTATAACTGGCGCCATGTTCTATTACTGTTTTATCGGCGCCCATCAGTTTTAAAATACCTGGCGCGAAGATTAAACCAGCCATGCTGATGACCACGGTAAACGCCAAACCCAGTAATATGGATTGTACACCTGCCTTGGCGGCCTCTTCGTGGTTCTTTTCGCCCACACGTCTTGCAACTGTTGCTGTTGCGGCCATACTCAGGCCAATGGCAATGCCATACACCAGTGTAACCACAGATTCTGTAAGCGCTACCGTGGCAATGGCCGCTGTACTTATTTTGCCTACAAAAAAGATGTCTACTACTGCAAATACTGATTCCATCATCATCTCAAGAATCATAGGGATAGCTAATAGAAAAACAGCCTTGCGAATACTGCCTTGTGTAAAATCCTGCGCTGTGCCAGACAGGGATTCTTTGATAAAAGCCGCAATACGGCCCATACGTTTTGGTATCGTATATGTTGTCATTTATGAAAAATAAAAATGAATAAATAGGAACGTGCAATCACCAGCCAGTGCTGGCTGTAAAGAAGAACTTCAAAAAATATGGCTTCCCGTTTATTGTACGATGAGAAGCCCCCTCAAGGCTTTCATAAAAAGTAATTTACTGTAAGAATATCCCGCTTTTGCTTAGTGAAACGGTAAACACGATGATAAAAATAGAAAAAAATTGCGGCCAGCCAAGCATTTACAGAAAAACGGTTGAGTTTTTTGATAAGTGGCAGATGAAAATGAAAAGGGAACAGTGAAAAATGAAAAGGGAATAGATAGCTGTGAGCAGTGAAATCGTGATCGCAGGAAGTGAGATGTGGATCAGGGAGCGATATTTCTTTCTGAATATTAAACGTGAAAGGCGAAGCCAGGTTGCTCACCTCTCACGTTTGATGGAATTTTTTATTGTCCCTGTGCTAAACTATACGCTCTCTTATCACCCCACATCAATAGCAGTTCGGAAGAACAGATTTTATAATTACCGCTTAAGCTTATATACAAGCCGAGCACATCCTGCTGGGTAAGCGGAAAATCATCAATACTTTCAAAACGCACATTGTATTGATTTACCAGGTTGGTATATACTGAACCTGTGGGCCATACCTGTGTACCACGGTTGCTGATGTTCACCAGCTTAAATTTAACCCCGGCATGACGCAAACATTTATTTGCAATAACGATAGGTTGTTCATTGCTTTCAATAAAGAAATCCACACCCACAATCTTCTCTGCTTTCTCTTCTTTTGATTCCAGCATGGGGTTTTTATCCAGCTTGAAGTGCGTTTGGGTAGAAGGCATATCAGCAAGCAACGCTTTAGCACCCTGCTCAGGCGTTTTGCCAAAATTGGCGATGATCGCTTCTGCAAATTCGGTAGTGTTAAGTGATTTTTTTGATTTATCACCAAAATCGCCGGTATGTTGTCCCTGCTCCAGTGTATACAATAAAGCGTTTTCAACGATGGCTGCGGCATTCATTAAACCCAGGTGACGCAGCATACCAAGACCGCTGAGTAACAAAGCCGTAGGATTTGCAATGTTTTTGCCTGTTATATCCGGTGCGGTGCCGTGTACTGCTTCAAAAATACAGATATGGTCACCAATGTTGGCGGAAGGTGCAAAACCAAGCCCACCAATCAATCCGGCACAAAGATCACTTACAATATCCCCCTGCAGGTTGGTAAGCACTACCACATCAAATGTATCAGGGCGTGTTACCAGCTTCATACACAGGTCATCCACAATTACATCATCTGCTTTCAGCTCGGGGTATTCTTTCGCCACTTCATAAAAAACTTCCAGGAACAGGCCGTCAGTAATTTTCATGATGTTGGCCTTATGGCCGCAGGTGATACGGCGGGCGCCTTTTTTCTTCGCCATTTCAAAAGCATACTTGATCACCTGCAAGCTACCAGGGCGGGTGATAAAGCGACGGCTAAGCGCAACGTCATGCGTAATCATATGCTCAATACCACCATAGGTATCTTCAATATTTTCACGTACTACCGTAATATCTACCTGAATACCCGCTTTGCTAAAAACCGTATCAACGCCATGCAATGTTTGAAACACTCTTTTATTTGCATAGGTGTTCCATGTTTTACGCGCAGTAACGTTTACACTCTTTACGCCTTTGCCTTTAGGTGTTTCCATCGGGCCTTTAAAAAGAATGCCCAGGGTTTCGATTGCCTGTTGTGCTTCCGGCGTCATACCGTTGCTGTAACCTTTGTCAAACACCCATTTCCCCATATCTACAAACTCGTATTGCAAAGGGACTTTGGCTGAATCAAAAATTTTTAATACAGCATCCATGATCTCCGGACCAATGCCATCACCCTTTGCCACAGCAATTTTTGTCATATCAATATTTTAAAGTTTGAAGAATAAACATCGAAGCCTTGCAAAGGTAGGGGCTGCAGTTTCAAAGGAATGTAAATAAAAGGAGAAACTTTTGAGGAGGATGTTTCATTAAAATCAAAGCAGCAACAACTATTGATGTACTAGTTGATGAGTTGCTGATACAATTGCAGGTTCTCTTCATCAAAGCAAACAAAATAGATTTCCATATCCGGATGAGAAGATAAAAAATCGTGCACTGTTTTTACGGCGATACCTGCGGCACGTTGTTTTGGAAAGCCATAAATACCCGTGCTTATATTGGGAAAGGCGATGGTTTTAATATCATGTTGCACGGCAAGCGATAAACTGTTTTTGTAAGCACTGGCTAATAAATCGTCTTCATTTTTAGCACCGCCATTCCAAACCGGCCCAACGGTATGTATCACAAACCTGGCAGGTAAATTTCCACCTGAAGTGATCACTGCTTCACCCGTTTTACAGCCGCCCTGCCTGGCCCGGATGGCTATACATTCTTCCAGCAACTGCGCACCTGCTGCACGATGTATGGCACCATCCACGCCGCCACCACCAAGCAGCGAACTGTTGGCTGCGTTTACAACAGCATCTACCTGCTGTTTTGTAATATCTGCTTTTATAACGTGAATACGCATGACTAACTCAGAACTGCAAAATAAAGGCTGTTCCCTCGCCAAGAACAGTTTGCACCTGCATATTGCCTTTGTGCAACATCATAATTTGTTTACAAAGACTAAGGCCTATACCACTGCCGGTTTTCTTGGTACTAAAGAATGGAATAAATATTTTATCAAGCACTTCATCGGCTATACCAGAACCGTTATCTGTTACTTTTAGCGCCACCTTGTTGTTGTTACCTACATGTGCGGAAAGCAGGATTTGTGGTTCGGCTTTTTCCTTCACTGCTTCGGCAGCGTTTACCACCAGGTTGATCAATACCTGCTCTACCAGGTTTACATCTGCTTCAACCATCAGCATCGGATCTTTCAAGATAATCTCCAGCTCAATATTTTTTTGCTGAAGTGTTGGTTCCATTAGCTGGTGAAGGTTTTCAAACAATTCGCTTACATATACTTTGCTAAGGTTAAGCTTTACAATCTTATTCAGGTTGCGATAGGTTTCCGCAAATTTCAACAGTCCCTCGCTTCTGCGTTTGATGGTATTAACGCCCAGTTCTATATCTTCAAAATTGCCGGCATTTTCTTCCGCCACATTTGGTTTTGCGGTAGCCAGAAGATTTTTAAGTGTATCTGCAAGCGACGATATCGGCGCAACGGAATTCATGATCTCATGCGTCATAACACTTAACAAACGTTGCCATGCCTTGCTCTCCGTTTCATCCAGTGCTTCGTTCACATTCTGAAAAGCGATTAACCGGTATACATGTCCCTGCGTTTGAAAAGCTGTTGCTGTCATCAAGGCTTTAAAAGTATTTTTATCTTTTATGAGGGATACAATTTTGCTTTCCCCGTTCTTAAGCTGTCTTACCTCTTCATATACATATTCATCTCTTTTCTGTAACGACTCAATCGTTTTTAAATACGGGATGCCCAGCATTTTTTTAAAAGACTCATTCAGCCATACCACCTCACCACTATCCGCATCATAAGAAATGATACCCGTATCTACCAGCTCCAGTATTTTTTGCAGGTATTGATATTGTGTTTCCTTTTCGCGGCTCATGGTTTTAAACGTAGTATTGATATCATTAAAACCTTTGCGCAGCGGCTGTAACTCAAGCGGGGCCTGCCGTACATCAAAATACCTGGAAAAATCCCTGTAGTGAATGCTTTCTACAAACTGCCCGACTTCTTCCTGCGCTTTTTTATTAAAGCGGTAGAAATCGATCAGTTGAAATATAATTACCGGCACCAGGAACACCACAAAAATGGTGGTATTCTGACCTTTGGGAATACCATCTGCTTTTACGTTTGCCATGCTGCCAAGCACCACACAATAAGAGGTAGCTGCAAGGGAGATAAAAAGAAGAAGCACACGTATAAGTATCGTCCATTCGTATCTTTTAAACTGCATAAATTGAATGGTGAGTAATGAACTGAATAAGTTATAAAATAAAGATAGGTTTTGTTATAGCCATAACAGGGCTCATTTTTTTGAAAGATGTACTATGCAAGACTATCAATCTATATATCATACTTATTTAATCTTCTGTACAGGGCGGTTCTTGTTAAGCCCAGTTCCTTCGCTGCTTTGGTAATATTGCCATTATGTTTTTCAATCACCTTAAGAATGGTATTGCGTTCAATGGCGCTCAGGTTTAAATCTTCCGCCACCAGCACTTCTTCTTCCCGCGGCGCTTCTATGGGCGAGAAGATAAGATCGCGTGCCTGCAATTCTTCTCCTTCAGCCATAATTACTGCACGTTCCACGGTGTATTGCAACTCACGCACATTACCGGGGAAATGGTATTGCTTCAGCTTTTCCAGCGCGGCGGCAGAGAATGCCACATCAGGCTTCATATACTTTGCGGTATATAGTTTTACAAAGTGCTTCGCCAGCATCACAATATCTTCCCCGCGACGGCGCAATGGCGGCACTGTGATCTCAACCGTGTTAATACGATAAATAAGGTCTTTTCTAAACTTCTGTTCATTGGCAAGTTCAAGCATGGGAACGTTGGTGGCACATATCAGTCTTATATCAACAGGTATTGCTTCGTTGGAACCCAGCCTGGTAATCTGCCTGTTTTGCAAAACCGTCAACAACTTGGCTTGCTGGCGCAAAGAAATATTGCCGATCTCATCCAGGAAAAGCGTTCCGGTGCTGGCGTTTTCAATACGGCCGATGCGGTCTTCCCGCGCATCTGTAAACGCACCTTTTTTATGACCAAATAATTCACTTTCAAAAAGACTGTCTGTAAGTGCGCCCACATCCACTTTTACATAAGGTTTTTTGGCGCGCAAGGAAAACTGGTGAATGGCTTTGGCAATAAGATCTTTACCTGTGCCATTCTCACCCAGTATTAATATATTGGCGTCTGTAGGGGCAATCTTTTCAATCTTATAAAAAATATCCTGCATTACTTCACTTTCACCCAGCAAGTCACTACCAATGATATTATCCTGCGTTAACTTGGGCGCATTCGACTTACCCGTTTCACGCTTCTTCAAACACTCTTTAATGGTTTCCAGCAGGCGCTCATTATGCCATGGCTTTACCACAAAATCTGAAGCGCCTTCTTTTAATGAACGTACCGCAAGGTCAATATCGCCGTAAGCTGTAATCATGATCACGGCTGCATCAGAACCCAGTTCTTTAATCTTTCGTAACCAGAAAATACCCTCATTACCTGTATTGATGGAGCTGTTAAAGTTCATATCCAGCAATATCACATCGTAACGCTGCTTGCTTAGCAGGGAGCGGATATTCTCAGGATTCTTCTCCGTGGTAATATCCTTTGCTTCGGTTTTCATCAGCAGGCGAACCGCGGTTAGTACATCGGTATCATCATCAATAATGAGTATGCTTGCATTCTTTAAGTTCATCTTGAAATCACCTTGATTTTAATGAGTTAAATATTGTTAGAATGGTAAATGGCCCCGGGTTAAAATCAGAAAGCAACATTAGTCAAATTCTTTTTCAATTCGAAGGCAGATGATCGAAAATGAAGGATTTATCCGGGGTAGCTCCTTTGCTTTTCAGATGATAACCGGCTGCAAACCATTCATTAACGACTCTTTACACAATTGCCTGCATTCCACAAGCATACCAAAACTATAAATCATTGGTTATAAACCCTTCTTTTTTATATTGTTCAGACCACTGTATCAAAACCGGACAGTTTGTGTTCGCTATGGTACAGTTTTTAGGCCAAATAAAAACATAACTTGCTGTTTTTCAATAGCCATGGCTGTTGGCACAGGTTTCATATATTGTTTAGTGCTGATAATTTTTCTCATGTGACTTCGACCTCGTGTTTCTACACCAGGTTCTCTTTAAAAGTAAAACAGCAGGAAAATATTACTAAACAAAAAAGGTAAACAGATAGAAATCATGGATAGAGTGATTAAAAAGAAAAGATGGACTTCAAAAAGGTTACTAACGATTGGCGGTGTTATTGCATTGGTGGGGCTGCTGGTAGCAAGCTACGTTTTTACATCCGGTAAATCCAAACTGAACGTGGAAACTGACCGTATCACGGTGAGCGAAGTTAAGAAAGGCGTTTTCCAGGAATCAATACCCGTAAATGGTGTGGTATTGCCTCTTACCTCTATCTACCTGGATGCTACAGAAGGTGGCCGTGTGGAAGAGCGCTTTGTAGAAGACGGAGCGATTATGACCAAAGGCCAGCCTATCTTAAGGCTTTCCAATACCAACCTGCTGATGAATATGATGAGCCAGCAGAACACGGTGTTTAACACGCTTACGCAGATGCAGATCAACAAAAACCAGGCGCAGCAGAATACGGTAAACAAGCTGAACAATATGGCAGATGTACAAAGCCTGCTAACTGAGGCCGAACGTGTTTACAACCTCAACAAAAAGTTGTATGAGCAAAAAGCGATTGGTTTGCAGGAATTCAAGGCATCTGAAAACAACTATAATTACTATAAGGAAAAACAAAAACTGAGCGACCGCATTCTTGTGCAGGACTCTGTATCCAACGCACAGCAGCGTGTGCAGGATAAGCAATCTTACGAAGGTTCACAAAATGCATTGAACATTATGCAAAAGAAAGTGGGTGACCTGATTGTAAGGGCTCCGAGAGATGGCCAGCTGACTTCGCTTGCAGCAGAGGTAGGCCAGTCAATAAGGGAAGGCGACAGGCTTGGCCAGCTTGATGTACTGGGTGGCTTTAAAGTAAGGGTAGATGTGGATGAGCATTACCTGGCAAGAATTTATACCGGTTTAAAAGGAACGTTCAGCTTTGCCGATACTACCTATAACCTTGAGATCAAGAAAGTATATTCTCAGATAAATACAGGCGGCCGTTTTCAGGTAGATATGGAATTTGTAGGGCCTACGCCTAAAGGCATACGCCGCGGACAAACCCTGCAGATTGTACTTGCCTTAAGTGATGCACGCCAGGCACTGCTGTTACCTAAGGGCGGTTTCTACCAGCAAACCGGTGGCAACTGGATCTTTAAAGTAAAAGAAGATGGTTCAAGCGCTTATAAAGTGAACATTCAACTGGGTAATATGAACACAGATTATTACGAAGTATTACAAGGCCTTAACCCGGGAGATAAAGTGGTAACCAGCAGCTACGAGAACTATGGAACCATGGAAGAACTGGTATTGAAGAAGGAGTAAGGAAAAAGGCAGAAGGCGTAAGGCAAGTATTAACAGGCTTAACCTTCACCCTTTATACCATAAATAAAAGGTTGAGGAAAAATGTAGGAGGTTGGTTTTAATAAGCAGTTTGTACCATCGCCTTACATGAAGCCTCAACCCTTATCTGAAACATAACAAATGTAACAATTCACCAACCAAAACGTATAACCAATTTCAAATTCCCAATCATGATAAAGATTACAGACCTCGAAAAAGTTTACCGCACCGAAGAAGTAGAAACGGTGGCCCTTAACAAACTAACTATTGAAGTAAAAGAAGGAGAATTTGTTGCTATCATGGGTCCTTCCGGATGCGGCAAATCAACCCTGTTAAACATTCTTGGTTTATTGGATGATCCCGATGCAGGCAGCTTCATCTTCAACAAAATTGAAGTAGCTCATTTTAACGAGCGCAAACGTGCAGACCTGCGTAAACATAACATCGGCTTCGTATTCCAGAGCTTTAACCTGATTGATGAATTGACTGTTTTTGAAAACGTTGAACTGCCACTCATTTATACCGGCGTAAAATCTGCAGACAGGAAAGCCAGGGTAGAAGAGGTGCTGGATAAAGTACAGATCATGCACCGCCGCAATCACTACCCGCAACAATTATCCGGTGGTCAGCAGCAACGTGTGGCCGTAGCAAGAGCCGTGGTAAATAAACCAAAGCTGATACTGGCGGATGAACCTACCGGTAACCTTGACAGCCATAATGGTAATGAGGTAATGGAATTAATGACGGAACTAAACGAACAGGGAACAACTATCGTAATGGTTACACACAGTGAGCATGATGCACGCTACAGCCATCGTATCATCCGCATGCTGGACGGACAAACCGTTACTGAAAACATATTGATCTGATGATGTGTGCTGTTGTTCGGGTTGTTGTTTACTGCATTTACAAACAATCAAACTTGGAACATATAAAACTCTTTGTATGAAAACTTTACAACATACCCCCGCGAATGATTCTTACTCCACCGGAAAGAATCTGATTGTGACCATTGTTTTTGCTGCTACAGTTGTAGCGGTAGTGCTGATGTTGTATTTCGTAAACTCGTATAACAGCACAAAGAAGAAGGCCAATACAGCAGACTCGTTAAAAACAACTTCTGCCCTCCAGGTGATCGGCGCAGGTAAGGAAGAACCCGTCGGCGGTTGGGAAACAAAACCCTCACCATTAAAGATGATCCAGTTTATTCAATGATTGGTGGATAAGCAGGAATCACCTATAAATCACTTATCGTAAGCTGCAACTTCTCCAGGTATATTGGAGAAGTTGTTGTTTAAAGCACTTTTGTAAAGTCGATAAAATCAACATTTATGTTTAAAACAAATCTTGTATTTACCTGGCGCAATCTTGTAAAGAACAAAACCTATTCTTTGCTGAATATTTCCGGCCTGGCGATAAGCCTTGCCGCCACTATATTACTGCTGCTATGGGTACAGGATGAACTGAGTTTTGATGGCTTTAATAAAAATGCAAAAAATATTTACCGCCTTACCGCAGGGTTTAAACAGGAAGGCAAAGAAAACTATTGGGGAACTACGCCGGCGCCGGTTGCCACGTTTGGCAAAAAAGAGTTGCCTGAAGTTGCCGATGCCTGCCGCGTATCAGACAACTGGAATGTTTCGCTACTGGAATACAAAGGAAAAAAGTATTATGGAGATCATTCTGGCCTGGTAGATCCTTCTTTCTTTACCATGTTCAGCTTCCCTTTGCTTAAAGGTAATCCGGCCAAACCATTTGCTGATGACAAGTCTGTTATTGTCTCCGAAACCATTGCTAAAAAGATCTTTGGTAATGAAGACCCTGTAGGTAAAGTACTCACGGCAGATGACAAAAATACTTACCAGGTAACCGGTGTGATGAAAGACATGCCTGCCAATTCTACCACCCACTATGACCTTATTTTCAATTTCGATTTCCTTAAACGCAACTATGACGGCAAAGGTTACTGGAAAGCGCTTGATGAAGATTGGGGCAACTACAACTACAGCACTTTTTTCTTGTTGAAACCCGGCACAAGTTTTACTGCAGTTGCATCAAAACTTACTGCCATCCACCGTCACAACCAGGATGGTGATTTTACCAAGAACCTTAACTATATCTTACTTCCGCTGGAGAAGGTACGCCTCTATACTGCCGACGGAAAAGAAGACGGAATGATGATTGTGCGCGTCTTTTTTATTGTTGCCATTATTATATTACTGATTGCCTGCATCAACTATGTAAACCTGGTAACGGCAAGGGCTGCCAAACGTACCAAGGAGATCAGCATGCGCAAGATCATCGGTGCAAGTAAAGCCAGTTTGTTTCGCCAGTTCCTGAGTGAATCGCTGGTGATTTTTATCATCGCCATGCTGCTGGCAACGGCCATTATTTTCGCCATCATGCCGTTGTATAATGAGATTGCCGGTAAGACCATCGTATTTAATCCCTTTCATCTTAATGTATTGCTGGTATATGCTTTTGCCCTGGTAATTACTTTATTACTCGCAGGTATCTACCCGGCTATTTCGCTATCTTCTTTTAAACCGCTTCAGGCCATCAAAGGCAAAGTAAGTGGCTTTGGCAGCAAGGGAACTTTTCGTAAAGTACTGGTGGTGGTGCAGTTTACCTTTTCAATCATCCTTATTGTAAGCACGATGATCATCAGCAACCAGTTAAAATATATACGGCAAAAGAACCTGGGGTATGATAAAGAAAATATCCTCGCATTTAATATGGGGGAAATCAACAAACATTATGATGCGGTAAAAGCAGACCTGCTAAAGCAACCCGGTGTAACAGGCGTAACTGCAGCCGGTGCAGATATCATGAATACCTGGAGCAGTACAGGGGATGCTGATTGGGATGGAAAAACAGCGCAGCAGCAAACCTTTATGATCAGCCAGATTTCTGTGGAAAGAAACTTCACCGAAGTGCTGAATATGAAGCTGGCCGCCGGCAATGGTTTTACAGGTACGCCTGCAGATAGCACCAACTATATTCTAAACGAAACAGCCATTAAAGAAATGGGATTGAAAGATCCTGTTGGCAAGCGTTTCACTTTTCATGATAAAAAAGGGGTAATTGTCGGCGTAATGAAGGACTTTCATTTTCAGAACCTGCATAATAAAATTGCGCCTGTGATCGTGTTCTATGATCCTAACTGGCGCTGGCGCATGTATATTAAAACTACAGCCAAAGATGCTTCCGGCGCGGTGGCAGCACTGGAAAAAATCTGGAAGCAATACAACCCTGATCATCCATTTGAATACCAGTTCCTGGATGAGGCTTTTGATAAAGACTATCGTTCTGATATACGTGTAGGGAAGTTGTTCAACTGCTTTGCCATCATCACCATATTGATTTCCTGCTTAGGTTTATTTGGTTTGGTTACCTATACTGCAGAATCAAAAGTTAAAGAGATTGGTGTACGTAAAGTGCTTGGCGCCAGCGTTGCCGGTATTGTGAATATGCTGTCCAGAGATTTTTTACAATTGATTCTCATCGCGGTGATCATTGCTTTTCCAGTTGCATGGTGGGCATTGAATAAAATGCTTCAGCAATATTCTTACCGCACACCTATCAGTTGGTGGATATTTGCAGTTGCAGGTTTTGCAACGCTGGCTGTTGCTTTAATCACTATCAGCGTTCAGGCTATAAAAGCTGCATTGGCCAATCCCGTAAAGAGTTTGAGAAATGAATAGAAAATAAACCCTGGTGTGTTAAATATAAGACAGCAGGCTGGTGAAAGTTTGCTGTCTTGATTTTCTTTAAAGAACGTATTGCGTAAGTGATGATTTGTTGCCCGATACTTCAGCGGCTTTTGAAACTTATATCTTCTTCACTTTTCCGATTAATGTATCTATTGGTGGTACCGTGCGGTAGGTAGATTGCAACACCCCTTGCTTATTAAATAATGCGATAAATGGAAAAGTCCTGATATCATAAAACTTTGGCACCTGCAATGCATTGCCTTCTGTGCCTGCTTTTATATTGGGATATTTTTCCAATTGAAAATCTGTTTCAAATTTTTTGATATCTGCAACCGGCAGATAAGTGACCATGATAATCTGCAGCTTTTTAAAAGCTTCGCTTTTTTCCAGCATATGTTTGGTGAAGTCCTGGCAATGTTCGCAGGTAGGAGAGAAGTACACCAGCATTACCGGAACACCCTTTTTGATGTCTTGGGAATTGAAAAAAGAATTATTCGTCAACTGCATTTTAAAGGGAGGGATATTCTTTTTTGTTTGCTGTGCATTAACGGTTACAGCCGTAAATACAACTATTAATGCTGCCAGGAGATTTTTTACAGAAAATAAACGCATGGTTCTTTTATTTAGATAACGGGTTGAAAGTACATAAGATTATGATTTCCCTGATACATTTAACAATGGTAATGTTTATTCAGCGGAAAAATAGTCGACATAAAAAGCTATCGTACACGCTGTGCGACGCAAGGAACGATGCCATTATAACGCTGGCCGGGATCAATATTATACCTAAATTCAGGACGATACAGATTGTATCAAAACGTTACAAAAACTGTATTAAAACCGAACACCGTTATTTATTTTTAAATCGCAACTCATTGTTTTTCAGCAATTAAATATCTTGGCATGTATTTATAACCAAAAAGCTACAATTATGTACAATATGATTGAATTAAGGAATATTTCGAAGTTTGTAAATATCGGCGGCGTTAAGACTTTTATTCTTAACAACATTAATGTATCGATTGATGAAGGAGAGTTTGTTTCCATTATGGGCCCATCCGGATCTGGTAAGTCAACCCTGCTGAATATCATGGGTATGCTGGATGATCCTTCCGAAGGGTACCACTATTTTATGGGTGAAGCGGTACATAACCTGAAAGAAAAGCAACGTTCGCTGTTATACAAACAATACATTGGTTTTGTGTTCCAGGCTTATCATCTTATTGACGAGCTGACCGTGTATGAAAATATTGAAACCCCGCTTATTTACCAGAACATCAAGGCTTCTGAACGTAAGGCAATTGTGGCTGATGCGCTGGATAAGTTTAATATCGTAGGCAAAAAAGACCTGTTTCCAACACAGCTATCCGGCGGCCAGCAGCAACTGGTGGGTATTGCAAGGGCACTGGTAGCAAAGCCAAAATTATTGCTTGCAGATGAACCTACTGGCAACCTTAACTCCAAGCAGGGGGAAGAGATTATGGAGTTGTTTAAAAAATTAAATGAAGAAGAGAAAGTAACCATTATACAGGTAACCCATTCTGAAAAAAATGCAGAATACGGCAGCAGGATATTAAATCTGCTGGATGGAAAAATAGTATAGTAAAAAGGCTTTTCAGATTCCTGGTTGTATTTAAGGCAGCAACTGCAACGGCAAAGCGAAATGTTTCACCCGGCTATTATTTATAGCCGGATCAATAAAAATTCAGAGATGATGTTTGTTAGAAAAATATGTTTGGTGTCTTTAGGATCGATAATGTTTTTTTGTTCTGTTGCACAAAAAAAACTTTCACTGAAAGAATGCGTGGAGATCGCGGTTAAAAATAACCTGGACGTGCAGAAAAGTGATCTTGCGCAACAAAGCGCAAAAGTTTATCTGCAACAGGCAAAAGCAGCAATGTTGCCTTCTTTAAATGGTTCTGTTTCGCATGGCGCCCAGCAGGGTAGAAACCTTGACCCATATTCCAACGCTTATATTAATGCGAATGTGAGTTATGCCAACTATGGCCTTACCACCAACCTCACATTATTTAATGGCCTGTCTATTCAGAATGGTATTAAACAATACAGGGCGGCATTTGAAGCAGCAGGAATGGAAGAACAGCAACAGAAAGATAACCTTACACTCAACGTAATACTGGCTTACCTGCAGGTACTCACCAATGAAGACCTGCTTGATCTTGCCAATAAACAGGTGGCCGTTACAAAACAACAGGTGGACAGGCTTGATGTGTTGAGCAAAGAAGGTTTTACTGCAACCACCGGACCTAAAGATCTCTCAGACCTGAAAGGGCAACTGGCTACTGCCGAACTGAATGTGGTGAATACCAACAACAACCTGGAAACCGCTAAACTTACCTTGGCGCAACTGATGTATATCGATTACTCGCACGACCTGGATGTGGAGCGTTTATCGCTTGACCAGGTAAATTTTGATTACGATTCAAGCGCCGCTGATATTTACAAAACAGCAGAGAAAAACCTGGCGCTGGTAAAAGCAGTAGACTTTCGCAGCAAGAGTGCAGCCTATGGGTTAAAGTCAGCCAAAGGGTTAAGCTATCCATCACTAAGTTTTGGCGCGGGTATTTTTACCAGTTATTCCAATGCGGCTAAAACACAGCAACTCATCAGTACCTCTGATGAAAAGGGAGATGCTTATGTGAATCTTAATGGCGACAAGTTATTTGTTTACGCACCCAATTCGGTATACCAAAGCCATGCTATTTCTTATGGAGATCAGTTTAAGAATAACAAGAATACATCCTTCGGGCTTACGCTGAACATCCCGTTGCTGAATGGTTTTCAAACCAGAACAAGAATCAATATTGCAAGAATACAATTAAAGCAGGCAGAGCTTACCGCGAAAGCCACACGCACCATATTGCAGCAAAATGTAGAGCAGGCCTATGTTTATATGATCACCGCAGAAAACAGCTATAAGGCTTTGAATAACCAGGTAGATGCTTACAAAGAGTCTTTCAGAATTGCCGAACTAAAGTTCAATGCAGGAGCGGTGAATTCAGACTTTTATGTACTGGCTAAAAATTATCTTGATCAGTCGAATATCAACCTGATTGTTTCAAGATATAATTATGTACTACGTACTAAAGTGCTGGATTATTATCAGGGAAGGCCATTGTGGTAATTGTACTCATACCAGATTTAACAAATGGGAATACAAAATGTAAGAGCATGCAAGTGCTCTTTTTTTATTCGTGGATAAAAGGACTTAACGCTATAACCTTTGCTCTATTATACCAGGAAAGGTGGTTTTTCCGCTTTCAGATTTTTGATCTTTATTCCGTTCATCTAAAATATCTGCGGGCTTTATAAAGTATCATTACATTTGGAATATGCTGAAACTGCTAAGCATTTTATGGAACAGTTTTAAAATGGCGATGCAGGAGCTTAAGGTAAACAAGCTCCGTACCTTTCTGTCGCTGTTTGGTATTACCATTGGCATCTTTTGTATTATAGGTGTGCTGGCAACAGTAAACAGCCTTGAGTATAAAATGCAGAATGATATTGCCAAACTGGGTACCAATACTATTTATATTGATAAGTGGGAATATGCAGGCGGTGGCCCCGATTATCCCTGGTGGAAATACGTTAACCGCCCACAGCCAAGATATAATGAGATAAAGTTCATCAAAGAAAAAAGCACCCTGGCAGAGCATGTGTGCTATTTTAATTCTACTGCCGTAAGCCTGCGTTACGAAAACGACATACTAAACGGAGTAGGCGTTTATGGCATAACGGAGGACTTCAATAAAATTCAAACCATCCCATTGGCCTATGGCCGTTACATTAATGAAGCCGAATTTTTAAGAGGTAACCCCGTGGGTGTGCTGGGCTATACCAATGCCGAAGAACTTTTTGGAAAAGCAGAAAGAGCTGTTGGTAAAAAAGTAACTTTTGATGGGGTTGTGGTAACAGTTATTGGTGTTGTAGAAAAGCAGGGACAAAGTTTTGGGCCGGGTTTTGATTATGATCGCTGCCTGGTTACTGCACTAAATTTCTTTGCAGGCGTGTATAATATTGTGGAGAATGATAACCTGCAACCCTTTATTATGGTGCAGGGAAAAACCAATGTTCCTTCCACCGCATTGATTGATGAATTACGCGGCATCATGCGCCAGATAAGAAGGCTAAGCCCATCCACAGAAGACAATTTTGCACTGAATGATATCAATCTTTTCAGCGACCAGATCAGCTCTTTTTTTGGAACGGTAAATATCGGCGGATGGGCCATTGCGGGGCTAAGCCTTATTGTAGGCGCTTTTGGCGTTGCCAATATTATGTTTGTAACAGTTAGAGAACGTACCAGCCAGATCGGGCTTAAAAAAGCAATAGGCGCAAAAAGCAGAACCATTCTTACAGAGTTCCTGCTGGAAAGTGCCTTCCTTTGTATTATTGGTGGTTTGCTGGGTCTGCTGCTGGTTTGGGCACTTGCGGCAGTACTAAGCGGCATACTTCCTTTTCCTATAGTGATTTCTGCAAACATTATTATACTAGCCTTCAGTATCTGTATCATCCTGGGCGTACTATCCGGTATTATACCCGCATCTATCGCAGCAAAAATGAATCCTGTGGTCGCCATCAGAACAAAATAAAGGTGAGTATGTCTGTATAAATTGCAGGGCTTGGCTTCATACCTTATCCACCTTAATTTTGCTTTTTTTATTTCAATTCGATTAACCTTGGCAATTACCATACTTGCAATAGAATCTTCCTGCGATGAAACTTCGGCTTCCGTTTGTGTGGATGGAAAGATCCTTTCTAATTATATCGCCAACCAAACGGTGCATGAACAGTATGGAGGCGTTGTTCCCGAACTGGCAAGCCGGGCACACATGCAGCATATCGTGCCGGTAGTAGATGCAGCTCTTAAAACCGCCAATACAACACTGGCAGATCTTGATGCGATTGCCTTTACCCAGGCTCCCGGACTTATTGGCAGCCTGCTGGTGGGTGCACAATTTGCCAAGTCGCTGGCACTTGCATTAGACAAACCTTTAATTGCAGTTCATCATATGCAGGCACATGTATTGGCCAACCTTATCGCAACGGAAAAAGATGGACAGCAAACACCGGTGCCGGAGTTTCCCTTTTTATGTTTAACCGTGAGTGGTGGCCATACACAGATTGTACTGGCTGAATCTCCCTTACAATTAAAGGTGATCGGCGAAACCATTGATGATGCCGCAGGTGAGGCTTTTGATAAAAGTGCAAAGCTGCTGGGACTGCCTTATCCAGGCGGTCCGCTGATTGACAAATACGCCAGACAAGGTAACCCGCGTGCCTTCAAATTTGCTGAACCACAGATACCGGAATTAAATTTTTCCTTTAGCGGATTAAAGACTTCCGTGTTATATTTTCTACAGGCCAGGCAGCAGGAAGATGCTCATTTTATTGAAAACAATCTTGTTGATCTTTGTGCTTCCGTGCAGCATACCATCATACAGATACTCATCAAAAAACTGAAAAAAGCGGTAAAGCAAACCGGTGTAAACCGCGTATGTATTGCCGGCGGCGTAAGTGCCAACAGTGGTTTACGAACAGCGCTCCAGGAAACGGGTAAGAAACATGGATGGCAAACATTTATTCCTGCCTTTCAATATTGTACCGATAATGCCGCGATGATTGCCATTACCGCGCACTATAAATACCTGGCCGGTGAGTTTGCAGATTTAAGTGTTAGTCCTACTGCAAGAGCTGAATGGTAAGATGATAACCGTATATGTAAAATAAAAAGCGCTTATGCAGTGTATTACATAAGCGCCAGAATAACATTCATTGGCGTATCAACTTTCTATAATTCTTAGTTTGGCATAGTTAAGCATGATCTTCTTTTCCCCGTTGGTATCAAACTTAACGGTGGCAATCGGGTTGTGACCACTGCCTTCGAGTTTAACTACCTCACCAAAGCCAAATTTCTGGTGTTCTACTTTATGACCTACCTGCAATGTAGAGGTATCACTGGGCACAAAATCAGCAGATGGTTTATGCTCCACTACTTTAGGTGGCGGATTTACCGGCAGGTATTCCGGTTTTTTTGGTTCGGCTTTTTTTGCAGGAGGAGCGCCATATTTTCTTTCCGCTTCACGTACATCATTATACTCATTGCCAAAGCCGCGATGCATGCGCTGGAATGCCGAACCCATATTGTCAAAAGATCCCTTGTTGTGCAGTCCTCCGCCGGCATAACTGCGGTCTACATATTGTTCAGGCAGCTCTTCCAGAAAACGGCTTGGTTCATTCTGAACAAGGTTGCCAAAACGATACCTTGCATTGGCATAGGTAAGCCATAACCTTGTCTTGGCCCTTGTTACGGCTACATAAAACAAACGTCGCTCTTCTTCCAGTTCTTCACGGGTATTAATGCTCATACCGCTGGGGAAAATGGTTTCTTCTACGCCACCCACAAATACCACCGGGAATTCAAGGCCTTTTGCGGCATGTATGGTCATTAGTTTAACCACATCTGCATTTTCTTTATCATCATCTGCATCTGTAAGCAGCGTGATTTGTTGAAGGTATGCGCCTAGACCTTTATCGCCTACTTCTCCTTCTTCATTGCTGGGGCTTTCCGTCCATTCTTTAATAGAGTTTAACAACTCCTGGATGTTTTCATAACGGGCAAGTCCTTCCGTGGTTTTATCGTTGAAAAGCTCTTTTACCAGGTTGGTATGTTTACCCACCTGCACCGCTACATCATAAGCATTCTTATCGGTAAGCATGCTTTGGAAGTAGCGCATCATCGTTACAAAATTATCGATGGCTTCCAGCGTGCCGGCTTTATATCCAAACTGACCTGCGCGATTGAGCACCTCCCATAAGGTGATGTTTTGTTCATTGGCAAAGATCACCGCCTTTTCAATGGTTGTTTTACCAATACCTCTTACCGGGTAATTGATGATACGTTTCAGTGCTTCCTCATCCCTGGTATTTACCACCACACGCAAATAAGCAATCAGGTCTTTAATTTCTTTACGCTGGTAAAAGCTTACACCGCCATAAATACGATACGCAATACCCATGCGGCGCAGACTTTCTTCATAAGAACGGCTTTGTGCATTGGTGCGGTATAAAATAGCAAAGTCACGGTTAAAATAATGATTGCGCAGTTTCTGTTCCTGTATGGTATCCGCCACGTAACGTCCTTCATCATTATCCGTCATGGTGCGGATAAGCTTGATCTTTTCACCACCGTCATTCTCTGTCCACAAAGCTTTGGGTATTTGCCCTTTGTTATTTTTAATTACTTCATTGGCAACATTTAAAATACTTTGTGTGCTGCGGTAATTCTGTTCCAGCTTTACCACTTTTACATCATCATAATCTTTTTGAAACTGCAGGATGTTTTCTATCGTTGCACCGCGAAAACTATAAATACTTTGTGCATCATCACCTACCACGCAAATGTTTTCATGTGCCGCCGCAAGCAGTTTGGTAATCTGGTACTGCACCGTGTTGGTATCCTGGTACTCATCAATCATTACATACTTAAACTTGTGCTGGTATTTATGCAGCACTTCAGGAAACTCTTTCAGCAACACATACATCTTCAGCAAAAGATCGTCAAAATCCATCGCGCCATTCTTGAAACATCTTGCCGCATAAGCCTGGTACACCTGTGCAATGGCCGGCCGGTTGGCGCGCATATCTTCCTGCTGAATATAATGATCCTGGGCATATTCACCGGGGCCTACCAACGCGTTCTTTGCCTGCGAGATACGGTTATGAACAACATTGGGTTTATAATGTTTGTCATCCAGGTTCAGTTCGTTGATCACTGTTTTTAATACGCTGCGGCTATCATCTGTATCGTAGATAGTAAAATTGTTGGGATAACCAATGCGGTGTGCTTCGCTTCTTAAAATACGGGCAAACACACTGTGAAAGGTGCCGATATATAAATTGCGTGCATCACTGTTACCCAGTATTTTTTCAATACGTTCCTTCATTTCGGCGGCGGCCTTATTGGTAAAGGTGAGCGCCAGTATATTAAAAGAATCCACGCCATTGGCCATCAGGTGGGCAATACGGGTGGTAAGTACTTTTGTTTTGCCGCTTCCTGCGCCCGCAATAATCATCAGCGGCCCGTTAATATGCGTAACAGCTTCCCGCTGCGGTTCGTTCAATCCACTTAAATAATCCTGCATGGGCGCAAGTTAAGTTGAATGGATGAGAGGGGGAAACCTAAAAGAAAATGTGCAGAAGTTTTGTAAGAAAACGGTGGAAAAATCGTTGCAAATTTTTTTATTTTATAAGATCGGTAAGTTTTTTAAACTGCTGCTGGTTGGCCTCATTATTTAAGGCCGCCGCAATATCAATCTTTTCACTTGTGGTTAAGTGAAAACTAAGCGACGCTGATGCTGACTTTTTCTCCGGCACATATTGAAAGCTAAGCCGATAAAACTGCTTGCCAAAAGCATTGTACAGGTATTCCAGTTCATCTGCCTGGTAATAATCCTGCAGCTTTTGCCAGTTATTCTGTAACAGCAAAAAAGGCTTGGTTAAAAAACCGAGAATACTGTTGCCATCCTCATTTTTCCCCCAGTCGCCCAGTTGCCGGTCCCGGATTTGTATCAATATCACTTTTGCCGTATGATGCTTAAACCAGTCCTGGAACACTTCTACAAAACGCAGGGCAGTTTCCTGGCCGTAGTTATCACGCAAACCGGCATCCATCACATCAATTACCGGATCTGTAGGCAACCATACATTGGGTAATACATAAGGGAATGTTGCATTCATACGCAAGGCCGAAAGCAGGCTCAGGTTACCAGAATTTTGCTTTTGAAAGAAAGACGTGAAATCAACCGCATCAGGGTCATGCGGTATGATATTGGAAGTATCGTGCAATGGCCGCATCAGGAACCTTGCTGGTTGCGAAGCTACAATCATCTTTCTGCCATCATGGTTAATCACCGAACAGAAAAACATCAGTGGAATAGTTGCATTCATTTCCGGCAGCCGGTAATCAGCAATTCGTTTATCCAGTATGCCTCCTGTATTTTCATTCATCTTCTGTTCAAACGCATAGGCACGGTCTTTTACATAATCATAGCCGTTGCGTTCAAATTTTTTCGCCGGGCCCACCAGGTCACGGGAGATAAACGAACTGAATAACGGGTTAAGCAGGTCCTGGGAAATATTATCGGTATACATCCTGTCTTGCAGATGTATGTCTTTACCCATTGTTTTCTCATGATACAGTTCCCTGAAATAAGCCGCGCCCAGCATGCCTCCTGACGCACCTGTAATCAATGCAGTTCTTTTCATTAAGGTGCCGCTGGTAATGCTATCCAGGTATTGCAGCACATTCATGGTAAAAGCCGCACTTCTTATACCGCCACCACTAACATTTATAATAAAACATACCGGTGTGTCTTTGGGCTGATGTGTTTTCCACTGGTCAAGAATGCTGAGATAACGCTTTTTATCTTCTTTTATGTTACTGTCACTGGCAAGTTGTGTAACGGCATCGCGGTTATAGGCAGGGCTTTCCTTTTTGTTGCGGTAATCAAGCCCGTATGCTTTATTACGCAGATCGATAATTTCATTTTGATAAAGCCAGTTAAATATTACATATAAAATAACCAGTACCGGAAAACTCCAGGTGTGCAAAAACATAGAAATGGCGCCGGCTACTGCAATTAAAATGGCAAAGAAAATAGTAATGCTGGCTGCCGCCGGAAATTGAAAAAATGGATTATCACCAAAAAAACCAATCACCAATAACACGGCGAATGATAAGAAGATGGCCAGCACCGCAGCAAAGTGGTGACGCTTAAAAATAAGATCAAGAAATTCCTGGCTGTAATGTCTTACATCTCTCGGTTTGCGTAAATGCAGTTTCGCGCTTAAGAACCAATCGATACGTATCTCCTCTTTTTTAGCGGGAAGAGGATTGTCTTTTATAGCAAGTGCATAACGCATATTGGCGGTATCAATTACAGAAGCATACTTACGATAGATGGTTTTATCAGCCCCAAAAAAATAACTAAAGGCAACAAAAAGGGCGAGTATAAAACCAAGTAAAAAGCCACTCACCAAAAAGAAGATGTCTTTAAAAGAAAAGAGCTCCTGTGTATCCATATAGCTGATGGCCCTGAAAAAATAATAGATGAGAAATGCCAGCGGAATGATGCCATTATTGATACAATATTTTAAGAATGGCTGAGAAGTAGTTGCAAGAAATTTTATATGCCGGCAATGCAATATAAAAGTGGTGATGTTCCAGCTCATGATATAAATGCCCACACTAAAACCAACAATGGCGGAGCTTAATGTACTCACCTTGCTCAGGTATTCGGGTGCAAGGTATAAGGCGTAAGCGCCATAGGTTTCCATAAATGCGCCGCCTACAGTAGCAAACAAAATATACCAGAACAAAAGCAATACCTGGTACCGCCTGAAGTGCAGGAACAATAATTGAAGCGGCAGGGAATATGTAAAGCCAACCAGGTATTTTTTCATATTACATTAATGCGCCTTTTTTTCCAGTCGCTGCATAATATCATTCATCATATCAATTTGTATCTGTTGTATCTCCAGCAATCGTTCCTGCTGGTTCACGATCAGGTGGTCCAGCTTTTCATGCAGCAATCTTATTTCCAGTTCCGATTTCAGGTTGATCATATAATCGTTCTTTGCCCTTTCACGGTCTTTTTCTTCCTGCCTGTTCTGGCTCATCATGATCACCGGGGCCTGTAATGCAGCCACGCAGGAAAGAATAAGGTTTAACAATATAAATGGGTAAGGATCGAAACCTTTATTCCTGAAAAGAGCAATATTCACCAGCATCCATATCACCAGGAAAATCATGAATATAATAATGAACTTCCAGCTTCCTCCAAAGCTCGCTACACGATCGGCCAGTCTTTGCCCGGCGCTTAAATGATCGGGTTTTTCATCAAGTAACTTCTCAGAGATCAGTTCATCATTTTGCATTGCATTCAGCACCTGTTCTTCCAGTTTGTTAAGCGTGCCCAACTCACTTGTAAGCGTGTTTTGAATATACCTGTTGCGGTACACATTCATCTCATGTACAGATGCAACGCTGGTTTCTCCAAAATCAGGATGATCTTTTTTGATCTCATCCAACACACATTGCCTGATGGCTTTACCTGTTACTTTCTCCCGGGCAGAGAATTGTTTTTTTGAAATATCGCTGGTGAATGTTTGCATATTAGCCTGTGTTAAGTTAGGTAAAATTATACTTCAAAAATGTTATGATAAATACATAAATCCATCATCCTTTTATCTTGTTTGTATTATAGTACGTAATGGTTGTTGAATATGCGCTGAAGGAGAAATTGCAGTGGATCCACCGAACACTGTAATATTTTAGATATCTTGGCTACTTATATCACCGATAGTCTTCTTCATTTGTAAATACTACGTATGCCTTTACTGGAACTAAAAAATTTAAAGAAGTATTACGCCACACAAAAAGCAGTAGATGATATTAGTTTTTCGCTGGAAAGTGGCAGCATCTTTGGCTTGCTGGGGCCCAACGGTGCGGGGAAAACAACGCTGTTAAGAATGATCACCGGAATATTTTTTCCTGATGATGGAGAGATCATTTTTGACGGCCGTCCTTTTAATGTTTTAAATGATGCGGTAAAGATTGGCTATATGCCGGAAGAACGTGGATTGTATAAAAAGATGAAGATCGGGGAGCAGGCTTTATACCTCGCCCAGTTAAAGGGATTAAGCAGGTCTGACGCCATGACAAAGATCAGGTTCTGGTTTGAACGGCTTGAAATGCAGAGCTGGTGGAATAAGAAAGTGGAAGACCTTAGCAAGGGCATGAGCCAGAAGCTGCAGTTTGTAACAACCGTATTACACGAACCTAAGCTGATTATACTGGATGAACCTTTCAGCGGGCTAGACCCGGTAAATGCACGACTGATCAAAGATGAAATCTATGGCCTTTCTGAAAGAGGCTGCACCATCATCTTCAGTACGCACCGTATGGAACAGGTAGAAGAAATTTGTGATCATATCGTATTGGTGAATCTCGGCAAAAAAATACTGGATGGCACGGTACAACAGGTAAAACAGGAATTTAAAGAGAATCGTTTTAAAATCACTTTTCATGACAAGATAATGCCTGAACACCTGGCCACTTACCTGTTTGATGTTAAAGAACAAAAAGACCATGAACTGATTATACATCGCCATGAAGAGCACAGCAACAATGAAGTGTTGCAATATTTTATCAGCAAAGGATTGGTGATAGATTCGTTTAATGAAATACTTCCTTCCCTCAATGATATTTTTATCAGGCTGGTAGAAGGTACAACATCTGTAACCCGTTCTTTTCAAAAAGTAGAAGCCTAACCTCAACTTATTCTTATGAGTAAAATATTTATCATCGCAAGAAGGGAGTTTTTAAGCCGCGTACAAAAGAAAACATTCCTGCTTACAACTATACTGGTACCGGTGCTCATCTTTGGGTTTTATGCATTGATCATTTATTTTTCTGTAAAGGGAGAAGATAATGTAAAGATCGCTATCGTGGATAATGCAAATCTCTTCAACGGAAAACAGCAAAGCGATAATAAAGACATCGTTTTTGATTTTGTGCAAGCTGATACCGCCACTTTAAAAAAACAGGTGGAAGACAAGAAATACAATGGTTATGTTTTTATACCGGCAGGTTTTGATCCGACTGCGCATCAATCGCTTGACTATCGCTCTGGCAAAGCATTAGGATTAATGACCCGCGATAAGATTGAGAAAAGCCTTAACAACGCAATTGAAGAAAAGAGGCTACTTTCCTTACATCTTTCCAAAGGCCAGATGGATAGCCTTAAATCAACCAATGAAATAAGGTTTACTTCTTTTAGCGGCTCCAATGAATCTGTGAAAGCGGGCGTGAGTTATGGCGTTGGCTTTGCTTCCGGGTTTCTTATTTATATCATCCTGTTTATATACGGTTCTATGGTAATGCGTGGTGTGATGGAAGAAAAAGTGAACCGTATTGCGGAAGTTATTGTAAGCAGCGTAAAACCTTTTGAACTGATGATGGGCAAGATCACAGGCATAGGAGCCGTTGGTCTTGTTCAGTTTTTAATATGGATTGTATTAGTGATTGGTTTGCAAATATTGTTACCCATATTATTCCCGGGAATGATGGGACAAATGCATGGGCAGGCAATGCCAATGCAACCCGGCGCCATGCAGGCGGCAGAAGCGGTAAAAACAGCTTCGCAAACACCGGGTTTTATGGCAGGCTTAAGCCAGGTGAATTTTCCATTGATCATCGGTTGTTTTATCTTTTATTTCCTTGGTGGATATATGTTGTATTCATCTTTATTCGCGGCGGTAGGCAGTTCTGTAAATGAAGATCCGCAGGATGCACAAAGCCTGATGTTACCAATCACGATGCCTATTATATTCAGCATGGTGATCATGATGAAAGCAGTAAATGATCCTACGAGCGGGCTTGCTGTGTTTGGCAGTCTCTTCCCGCTGTCTTCACCTATCGTAATGATGGCAAGAATTGCGCATGGCGTGCCTGATGGTGTTACCTGGACGGAGCTGTTGCTGAGTATGGTGCTGCTTATTGCAGGCTTTCTTGCCACCACCTGGCTGGCTGGTAAGATCTATCGTACCGGCATCTTAATGTATGGTAAAAAAGCCACCTGGAAAGAAATGATCAAATGGGCATTCAGGAAAAACTAACCCTTGCTGCCAGGTATTTCGTACATAGAAAATTTATTCTTTCACAAGCCCGGTTGCTGGTATAAAGTAACCGGGCTTTGTTTTTTGGCAGTTAAGTTTACATAATATGACATAGCTTTTACGTCAACTAACAACTGTTACTGTCAATAAATGCACTGACAGAACGTCTTTAACCATTCGTCCCGCTAAATGGATTAAGTTTTGATAGATGAGACATTTCATTTTAATTTCAATACTTATTCAGGCTTCTAACAACAGGTGATATGAAAATACTGTGGCAATATTTAAAGCCTTACAAAGGGCTGGTGGCATTCGCCTTACTGCTCGCAACCATCAATCAGTCTTTCTCCATGCTTGATCCCGTAATCTTTGGTAAGATCGTGGACCAGTACGCGAAAGTGGTTGATAAGGCAGCATTAAAAACAAGGTTACGCATGCCTTCAGATGAATTTGTAAGAGGCGTAATTATGTGGTTGCTGGCTTCTATCGGCGTGGCAATGGTGAGCAGGATTGCCAAGGCATTCCAGGATTATTTTACCAATGTGATCATCCAGAAATTTGGCGCAAAGATTTTTACCGATGGATTGAAACATTCCATGAAACTTCCTTATTCAGATTTTGAAGACCAGCGAAGCGGGGAAACCTTATCTATACTTACCAAAGTGAGAACGGATTGTGAGAAATTCATCACCGCTTTTATCAATGTACTTTTTACCACGATTATCGGGATTGTATTTGTAACCATCTGGTCCCTGCGTATCGACTGGAAAATTGTGGTGATGTTCTTCTCCGGAAGTGCATTGCTTAGCTGGCTGATAAAAGTGTTGAGTAAAAAGATAAAACTGATCCAGAAGACCATTGTAAAAGAAACTACGCAGCTTGCAGGTACTACTACAGAATCTTTACGCAATATTGAGCTGGTAAAAAGTCTTGGCCTTACAGAGCAGGAAATACAAAGGCTTAACTCAAATACCTATAAAATTCTCGGGCTTGAGTTAAAGAAAGTAAAGCAGATACGCAGTCTTAGTTTTATACAAGGCACTTTTGTAAATTTTCTCCGCCAGTGTATCATGTTCACGTTGCTTTGGTTAATCTTTAACCAGGAACTGGAAACAGGACAAATGATCACCCTGCAGTTTTTTTCCTTCTTCATTTTTGGGCCTTTACAGGAGTTGGGTAACATTATTCTTTCTTATCGTGAAGCTGAAGCATCATTGAATAATTTTCATAACCTGATGAACAGGACGGTTGAACCCAAACCTTCAACACCTGTACATATCGGCAACTTTGAAGAACTCACTTTTGAAAATGTATCCTTTAAACACCAGACGGCGCAGTATAAAGCCATCGATAATATAACCTTTGATGTGAACAAAGGTGAAACCATTGCCTTTGTGGGGCCTTCCGGTTCTGGTAAAAGTACACTTGTAAAATTGCTGGTTGGGTTATATCGTCCACAGGATGGAGCTATTTTATACAACAAAACGGATGGTGCTAAAATTGATTTTGATGAGCTGCGTTCACAGATTGGTTTTGTAACACAGGACACGCAATTATTCGCCGGCACTATCAGGGAAAACCTGTTGTTTGTAAACCCAACGGCTACGGAAGAAGAGCTGCATGATGCGCTGTACAAGGCGAGTTGCCAGAACCTTTTATCAAGGGCCGAGAAAGGAATTGAAACGATGATAGGTGAAGGCGGATTGAAATTGAGCGGTGGTGAAAAACAAAGATTAAGTATTGCACGAAGCCTGTTGCGTAAACCAAGGTTGCTCATTTTTGATGAAGCCACCTCTGCGCTTGATTCTATTACCGAAGAAGAAATTACTTCAACTATTAAAAGTATATCGGCACAAAAGGAACAAATTACGGTGTTGATCGCTCATCGCCTGAGTACCATTATGCATGCAGATAAGATCTATGTATTGGAGCGTGGCCAGATTGTAGAAACCGGTTCACACCAGGAACTATTACAGGAAAAAGGATTGTATTATGCAATGTGGCGTCAGCAGATCGGGGAGAGAAAATATGCGGCCCCGGTGGCATAATATTCCGGTGTAAGAGATTAAGGAAGCGCTGTTTTATTTAGGCTTTATCACGGTTTCGCCAGGCATTGCCCTTATTTCATAAATGCTGTCCACAATATATTTCTGCATTCCCCGCCAGGGCAGCATGCCACGGTATTCCTTGTAATGAAGCACTACTTCGCGCCCCGCATTTTGCAGAAGCAGTTCAGCCACGCGATCATTTACCACGCTAAATTCAAACTCGTTGCTTTGTACATTGGCCTTAAACCCGCTCTGGATAATTTTACCTTCATAGGTTTTAAAAATAAAACCCTTGCGCATAAAATAGTTTAACGTACCGGCTTTGGTAGCATCACCAAAAACCCAGAAAAAATGCTGGTAAACAAAGGCTCCCAATAAGAGCACCAGGATGATCACTATATTTCTCAACAGGTGCCGTTTGGGTTTTTGTACTGCGGTTGTGCTCATAAACCATATTTATCTACAAGATACAATAAGCCGGCCATGTTAATTGCGCCAAGTTTAAGCTCACGTATGTTCACGTTTTCAAGTACATCATTAACCGCATGGTGCAGATCAAAGTAGCGTTGAGAATCCGGTATTAATTCAGCCACGGGAATTTTAAATGCATCTGCCACCGGCGTAACATCCGCGCCACCGCCACCGGGCGTAAATTCAGTAACACCATATGGCTGAAATAATTTAAGCCAGCTATTTAATTTAGCCATTCCTTCTGTTGAAGTGCCAATGCTAAAGCTCCTGGGTGTAAAACCTCCGGCATCGCTTTCCAGTGCAAATACATGTTTTTCATTTTTGCTTTTCGCTTCTTCTGCATATTTAGTGCCTCCGCGAAGGCCATTCTCTTCATTGGCAAATAATACAAAACGAATGCTGTGTTTGGGTTGATAGCCTAACGCTTTAAATGCCCTTAGTATTTCTATGGTTTGTACAATGCCTGCGCCATCATCTGTTGCGCCTTCGTTTACATCCCAGCTATCCAGGTGGCCACCCACAGTAATATATTCATCCGGGTGTTCACTGCCTTTTATTTCGCCAATTACATTATGACCGGTTTCATCGGGTAACATTTTTCCATAAGTAAAAAGTTGTGCGTTGATGGATTTGCCTTCATCCAGTAAGGTGTCCAGTTTTTCCACATCTCTCAATCCCACGGCTGCGGCAGGTATTTGCGGTAAACTGTCCAGGTATCTTAATGAACCTGTATGCGGATTATTATCTACCGAATTGGTCATCGATCTTACCAACACCGCCACTGCACCATATTTGGCAGCCCTGCTGGCGCCAATGGCACGAAAGATCACATTCTTGCCGTATGCGTTAAAGGTGTGAATGAACTCATCTTCAAAAGGAACACTATAAAAAACAATCTTACCTTTTAATTCATCCTTTTTCTGTTCCAGCTCATCAAAAGAATGCACTCGAACAATGGGGGCTTTAATTCCTCTGGCGCCTGTGCCTACAGAATTACCAAGTGCCAGTATATTTAATGCAACGGTTACCGTTTTGCCATTGGTATTTTTATAACTTGCAGAAGCTTTGTCTTTACCGCCACGTACCCAATGCGGTACTTTACATTCCTGCAGAATAATATTGTCGGCACCGGCACTTTTAAACGCGGTTACGCCCCATTGTTCCGCCTTAATCATTTGGGGAGAACCGGCTAATCTTCCACCGATCTTTTTGGTAAGATGATAAAGGTTATTATAGGCAGCGCGACTCTTTAATACATTGTCTGATACGCTTCTGAAAAATGTGGAGTCGGTGTTATAGTCCTGTGCATAGCTAAGTGCAGGTAGCAATGTTGCCAACAGTAATAGTTTCTTCATGATGTGCCGGTTGTTCGCTGTAAAAAGTAAAGATAAGGAAGGGCTGCATTCAACCATGGGAACCACGCTTATTGTTTTACCGGCTTTGCAGACAGTCGGGATTTGCTGGAACAGCAGGTGGAATTGTATAAGCTTCGTTAAATCTATGGCATAAACCTTTTGAGCAGCCGCACTGCTGCAACGGCTAAATTCATCTTCCATAAATGGTAACAACCTTATGGCCAAATGATTGTTACTTTGCCGTAAATAATAACTCATGCGTATAGGGATTGTGTGTTATCCCACCTTTGGTGGCAGTGGCGTACTGGCTACAGAACTTGGAAAAGCACTGGCAGATAAAGGTCACTCGGTACATTTTATAACTTACCAGCAACCGGTGCGGTTAAATATTTTTAGTGCAAATATTTTTTATCATGAAGTAAGGGTCCCTACTTATCCGCTGTTTGATTATCCTCCTTATGAAGTGGCATTGGCAAGCACGATGGTGGATGTTATACTCAATCATGATCTTGATCTGCTGCATGTACACTATGCCATACCGCATGCCTCCGCCGCCTATATGGCTAAGCAGATCGTGCAAAAAAAAGGCAGAAAAATTCCATTCATAACCACGCTCCACGGTACGGATATCACCCTGGTGGGCAAGAACAAAATGTACGAGCCCGTAGTTACTTTCTCCATCAACGAAAGCGATGCAATTACGGCGGTGTCCAATAACCTGCGGGATGAAACCTACAAGTCTTTTGGTATAGAAAAGGAGATTGATGTGATCTACAACTTTGTAGATGTAAAGCGGTTTGATAAAAAACCGATAGATGCCTTTAGAAAAGTGATTGCCCCTAACGGCGAGAAGATATTGGTGCATGCGTCCAACTTCAGAAAGGTTAAGCGTGTAAATGAAGTGATTAAAATATTTGCGGAAGTACAGCAACAGGTTCCTGCAAAACTTTTGCTGGTAGGTGACGGGCCGGAACGGCCTGTGATGGAATCGCTGGTAAAAAGCCTGAATGTACAGGATGATGTTCGCTTCCTGGGTAAACAGGAACAGATTGAAGAGATCTATGCCATATCAGACCTGTTTTTACTTCCATCTGAATATGAAAGTTTTGGTTTGGCGGCGCTTGAAGCGATGGCCGCGAAAGTGCCGGTAATCAGTTCAAATGCGGGTGGCTTACCGGAAATCAACATACAGGGAAAGACGGGTTTTATGGCCAATGTGGGCGATGTAAAAACGATGACAGAGCAGGCCATTGCATTGTTAAGCAATGAAGCGATGCTCACGGAGTTTAAAGAGGCCGCTTATGAACAGGCAAAACAATATGATATCAGCAACATTATACCTGTATATGAAAAGTTATATGGAAGGTTTTGCAGGATGGAGTGTAACCTGGCTGAAGCTGAGAGAGCTGAGGTAAAGGCTGAAAAGGCTAACTAGGTTGTTAACCCTATCATTTCAAATTACCTCTGGTATTTAGCATATGCTCAGGAAAAGAATTTTTGGATTGTCAGTTTTGCTGAGTATACTCTCCATTGGGCTAACGGTACTTATTAATCTCAACATCGCAGAAACTTATTTAAGAGCAGACGGAAAGACCAAAGCATTATTCGGCTTGATCGAATTGGTCAGGTTCAATTATCAATATTTTGTACTTGCTATCGGTATTACTTCATTGCTCCTGGTTCTTATCAATTGGCAGGCAATAACAACAAAAAAGTATCTGGCCCTGGTATTAGGCATAATTGCGTGCGGAATTTTATTTCTAAGGATCTGGCGTCTCTTCGTATCATAAAATTTGGACAGAATTAATTGGGCGGAGTTAACTCCGCCCAATTAATTTTTAACTCAAATACTTTCCTACAATCGGTACCCTTCGTCCTACACCAAATGCTTTTGGTGAAACTCTTATAATTGGGCAAAACTGGTTTCGTTTGTATTCATTCAGGTTTACCATGCGCAGCGTACGATCTACCAGCGCAGCATCAAATCCCTGTGATTTAATTTCAGCAGGCCCTAAACGACGTTCGATGTACTGGTAAAGAATTTTATCAAGAATACTGTAATCGGGAAGGCTGTCGCTGTCTTTTTGATTGGGTCTTAACTCCGCACTTGGCGCTTTATCAATAATATTGATTGGAATGATTTCTTTTTCCCGGTTGATGTAACGTGCCAATGCATATACCTGTAACTTGTAGCAATCACCCAGCACACCCAGGCCGCCGGCCATATCGCCATACAATGTTCCGTAACCGGTTGCCAGTTCACTTTTATTGGAAGTATTCAGCAGTATATATCCAAACTTATTGGCAATCGCCATCAGCAGGTTGCCCCTTGTTCTGCTTTGCATATTTTCTTCTGCCAGAGAAAAAGGCAGGTCTTTAAAAACGGGTTGCAGCGTGGTAAGAAAAGCTTCATACACCTGGTTAATCCGTATGATATCGTAAGGATTGTCAAGGTTTTTGCTCAGTTGTACCGCATCATCAACACTATGGCTGGTAGAGTAAGGCGATGGCATTAGAACGGCTCTTACATTCTCTGCACCCAAAGCATCACAGGCCAGGGCCAGCGTAACCGCGCTATCTATACCGCCTGATGATCCCAGGATGGCTTTGCTGAAATTCATCTTGCGGAAATAATCCCTGATGCCCAGTACCAGCGCATCATATACCTGGTGTATGTTGAGTTGCTCATCCAGCGATGCCGGTAAAAACTCAATATCAGGAATATGGTCTGCCTGAATGATAACAGGACCGTCAATACTTCCATCATCGTTTAAAACCGCACCGTCGATAGCTTCTTCAAACATTGGCAACAGTTTGCGGACATTGCCTTCTTTATCAAAAACCACGGAAGCGCCGTCAAACACAATTTCCGTCTGGCTGCCTACCGCATTACAATAAAACATCGGCAGCTTATATTTCATCACATTCGCTTTTATAATCGTGCGGCGACCTTCTTCATGCATATAATCAAAAGGAGATGCGCTCAGGTTGATCATCACATCAGGGCTTTGCTGTATCAAAGCATCCATCGGGCAAATGCGGTAAAGCGGGTTATCGCCCAGGTTCCAGATGTCTTCGCAAATTGTTATTGCCAGACGTTTTCCTTTAAATTCGATGATGTTCCAGTCGTAAGCAGGTTCAAAATAACGGTATTCATCAAACACATCATATGTAGGAAGTAAGGTCTTGTGAATTTCCGCTTTTACTTCTCCTTCGTATAAAAAAAAGGCTGCATTAAACAGATCTTTTCCATCCTTTACAGGGTTACGGGCCGGGGCGCCTACCAGCACGGCGATGGTATCTGCATGTTTTTTAATCACTTCAATAGAGTGGTAGCATTTATCAATAAAATCATTAAACTCTACAAAGTCCCTTGCCGGGTAACCGCTGATGCACATTTCACTAAAGACCACCAGGTCTGCACCCTGATCTTTTGCGGCTTTAATACCTTCAATAATTTTTTGTGTGTTGCTTTCAAAATTGCCGATATGATAATTTTGCTGCGCTAAAACTATTTTCATCTACTGATTTTTTCTTGGTATAAACAACAGAACCTTTGCCAGTGCAAATTTCGGCAATTAACCGATACAAAGATGGATGGGCCGGCTTAACACAATGATATGAACAGATTAACGTTATTTCGCTGTATGAAGAAATTTTGCATTGCGCTTTTGCTGATCGCCGGCATTACGGCATGTACATCCAAAAGAAAAGTGCCCGATGTGTCTCATATAAAAATAGAGGTGCAGGTGCAGCGTTTTGATAAAGATTTTTTTGCCATCGATACAAACAATATAGAAGCTTCTTTAAATACGCTTCAGAAAAAGTATCCCTCTTTTCTGAATGACTACCTGTATAACATTCTGATGGTACCGCCTGTGCCGGACAGCGTGGTTGCCAAAGTAAAATTGTTCCTGCGCGATTATCGCCCGCTGTATGATAGTGTGCAGCAAAAGTTCGCTTCTTTTAAGGATGCCGATGAGATAAAACGCGGCATGCAATTGCTCAAATATTATTTCCCCAAATACCAATTCTCTCAAAACATCATCACTTTTATTGGCCCGCTGGAAGGCTACGGCAACGTACTTACAGCGCAGGGATTGGCAATAGGGTTACAGTTGTATATGGGTAGGAATTTCTCTGTATATCAAACTGATTTTATCAGCAATGTTTACCCTGCTTACCGCAGCCGACGTTTTGAACCTGCATACATCGCTGCTAATTGTATGCATAACCTGCTGGATGATATGTTTACTTACAACCCTGCAGGCAAGCCGTTGATAGAGCAAATGATTGAAGCAGGAAAAAGACTATACCTGTTGGATAACCTTTTACCGGAAACTGCTGATTCCGTTAAAACCGGCTACACGCAACAGCAACTGGATGGTTGTTTTGCGCATGAGGCGGATATCTGGAATTTCTTTTTGAAGAATGACCTGCTGTTTCAAAGTGATCCTTTTATGATCAGGGATTATATTAACGATGGTCCTAAAACTGCTGCATTGGGTGAAGCTTCTCCCGGTAATATCGGGCAGTTTGTGGGCTGGCAGATTGTAAAGAAATGGATGGATAAAAATGCAGGCACCACACCCGAAAAACTGATGCTTACACCGGCGAAAAAAATATTTGATGAGGCGAAGTATAAGCCGAGGTGACGGTTTTATATTGTTGTATACTTCTGTATCACCTGACTTAATGCTGATAATTTCGTAAGCCTCATGTTGTTATCATTAACAAGTTTTCGCGGCTAATAGCAACATGAATCCTGAGATTGAAAATATTTCATGTAATACTTCACTCTTCCGTTAAACGCTCATTCCTCTTACCTCCTTTGTGCCTCCGTGCCTTTGCCCCTCTGCCCCTCTTCAGGAAAAATCGCCAACTCTTCGGGAACCACTGTCTAACACACGCCCTCCACTGTGATGGAAATTTGTGTCATGAAAACAAGCAAAAACTTAGTCGATAGTAACCCGAAACTTTCATTCATTACTAAAAATAAACAACAATGAAAACCACTTACCAAACAAAGAAGATTCACGGCGTAGACATATTTTACAGGGAAGCCGGGGACAAAAACAAACCAACGCTGCTGTTATTACATGGTTATCCAACCTCATCGCACATGTACAGGAACCTGATAAAAGACCTGTCAGACAAGTATCATTTGATTGCACCCGATTACCCGGGCTATGGAAGAAGTGAACAGCCGCCTATCGCTCAATTTGAGTATACGTTCGACAACTATGCCCGCATTGTAACGGCATTGCTTGCTGAACTCGATATTCAAAAATACAGCCTGTACCTGATGGATTATGGTGCACCTGTTGGCTTTAGAATTGCCAGTGCCAGTCCTGAAAAAGTGGACGCGCTCATCATTCAAAATGGCTGCGCGTATGAAGAAGGATTGGAAACATTCTGGGACCCCATCAAGGCTTACTGGAAAAATAAAAATGACAAGGAAGCAGAAACAACTTTACGTGGCTTTCATGACCCCAATGGCTTGAAATGGCAATACACGCACAGTGTTCCCGATACATCGGTGATATCACCAGACAACTGGGAGATAGACCTGCGCCACCTGGAAAGACCGGAGAATGGAGACATTCAGCTCGCCCTGTTTTACGATTACCAGAACAACGTAACGCTGTATCCTGAATGGCAGCAATACTTCCGGGACCATCAGCCGCAAACGTTAATCGTGTATGGCAAAAACGACTATATCTTCCCAGGCTCAGGAGCAGAAGCATTTAAAAAAGATTTGAAGAACCTCGAATTTCATTTGTTTGAAACAGGTCATTTTGCCTTGGAAAGTCATGGTGATGAAATTGCCGCTATCATCAGCAGTTTCCTGGAAAGGAAAGTGGTTAAGTAGAACAGTTTTTCCTATCCATTGTCCTGCGCTGTATTCTACGGTGTGGGACAATGCTGGTTACAGGATGCAGGTTACTGGTTGCCGGTGATTAAAGCGAAGAAGATGGAGAACGAGCCTCATTGCTTGTTACTTCCATTTTACTTTCAAAGTTGCCGGTTGCCGGTTACCAGTTGCCGGTGATTAGAGCGAAGAGGATGGAGAAGTCTGATAGTTTATCATTATCACTTCGTGACTTTGCGCCTTTAGCCTTAAGCCTTCTATCTTCTACCTTAAGCTTCCTCCTCCCATTCAACATTTATCATTCAACATCTCAACCTTTCTTCGTGCCTTCGCCTCTCTGTGCCTTCGTGCCTTTCCTCCTATCTTTGAAAAAAAACACCCATGGTTTTTGAAGATGGCGCCAAAGAAAAACTGGCTGTATACGAACTTGACCAATCTAACAGCGAGGTGGTTTTTGATGTGCGTGAAACCGATATGACGTTTATCTGGAACACCGGCGACAGTATGGATATCACGATTGATAAAGTGCCCTACCATTTACAAAAAAACCAGATTATTTTTCTTACGGAATTTCACAAAATAGACAACCTCCGCCTGGCATCTGCGCGAATGGTACGGTTTAACCAGCCGTTTTACTGCATCGTTAACCATGACAATGAAGTAGGTAGTAAAGGGCTCTTGTTTTTTGGCGCATCCAGTGTGCCCATCGTATCCATTGCAGAAAATGCAGTACGTGATTTTGAACTATCGTGGGAGATTTTCTCTGCTGAAATGCGCAAGGCAGATATACTGCAGAAAGATATGCTGCAAGCGATGCTTAAACGACTGCTCATTTTATCGGTGCGCATCCTTCGCCAGTCTGCCAATTTTAATAAGCTGGAAAAAGTTCAGGCCGATATCATCCGTGAGTTCAACTACCTGGTGGAGCGGCATTTTTCGGAACACCATGATGTGGCTTTCTACGCATCCAAACTCAACAAATCACCTAAAACATTGTCCAATCTTTTCTCTATCGTATCTAACCGCGCACCTTTGAATATTATACATGACCGCATTATGATACATGCCAGGCGGCAAATCAACTATACCAATTTATCCATTAAGGAAATTGCTTACGGACTTGGCTACGAGGATATCCAAACCTTCAGCCGCTTCTTTAAAAACAAACAGGGAATGTCGCCCGTGCAATACCGTGAAAAATTTGCACAACCGGTGCTCGGGTAAAGGAAGAATTGCCAACTCTTAGGGAATTACTGCCTAACATCCGCTTGCGTTTACGATGGAAATTTGACCTGTAAAATCAATAATGATTTTACAGAAAATAACATCATTATGAAACGTATAGCCATCAACGGATTTGGCCGCATCGGACGAACCGCGTTGAAAATTATCTTCGAATCAACAGACCTGGAACTGGTAGCTGTTAATGACCTGATGAGCATTGAAAATGCAGCCTATCTTCTCAAGCATGACAGTAATTATGGCCGGTATGAAAAGGATGTAAGAGTAGAAGGGGATACTATTTTTGTGGACAACAAACCTGTAAAATATCACAGCCTTAGAAATATAGAAGACCTGCCCTGGAAAGCGCTGCAGGCGGATATCGTAATAGAAAGTACCGGCCTGTTCACCAATAAAAAAGATGCAGATAAACACATAGCTGCCGGCGCCAAATTCGTGGTGATATCCGGCCCCACCAAAGACACACCAACAGTGGTGCATGGCGTAAATACAGAAGATGGAAAAGTATCTGTCTTTTCCTGTGCGAGCTGTACCACCAACAGCATTAGTCCTGTAATAGAAATACTGGGCCGCAGGATTGGTATCAGAAAAGCCATCCTCAATACAACACATGGTTATACAGCTTCCCAAACATTGGTGGATGCACCTTCTAAAAGAGAGCCTCGCATGGGCAGGGCAGCAGGCATTAACCTGGCTCCCGCAGCAACCGGCGCAGCCATCGCAACCACAAAAGCATTGCCGCAATACGCCGGCAGGTTTGATGGCATAGCAGTAAGGGTACCGGTTCCGGTAGGTTCTATTTCCGACATTACTTTTATCGCGGAAAGACCTGTTACTGTTGAAGAAATTAACCAGGTACTCATTGAAGAAGCCGCCACACCGAGGTATGAAAAAGTAGTGGATGTTACAGATGAACCTATCACTTCAACAGATATTATCAAGAGCCCGTTTGCGGCTACCATCGACCTTGAAATGACAAGAGTGGTAGACGGCGACCTGGTAAAAGTAATGGCCTGGTACGATAACGAATGGGGCTTTACCAGCCAGATGATACGGCAGATACAGTCACTCTAAAAGCCATTGTTATGAACTATTCCAAACTGGCGTTTACAGATGTGGTGAAAGACTTCCAGGAGAAACTGGGCAGCCGGGGCACGTATGAACGCGTGGAGAAAACAAGTTACCGGGATGGATTGACCGATGTTGAAGAGGAGTTTATCGGGCAGATGGATAGCTTCTACATGGCTTCTTTTGGTGAGAATGGTTTTCCTTATATACAGCATCGCGGCGGCCCGAAAGGGTTTATCAAAATCATCGACCCGCAAACAATCGGTATCGTTGATTTCAGTGGCAACCGGCAATATATTTCGGTGGGTAATATCACGCAAAACCCGAAAGTATCATTGATTCTCGTATCTTACCCCATGCGGGCCAGACTGAAAATTTACGCCGAAGCTGAAATTGTTGAACTTAAAGATAATCCTGACTTATTCAATCTTTTAAAGCCGGAGGATTACCGGTTCAGGCCGGAAAGGCTGATGCTCTTTCATATTGAAGCGTACGACTGGAACTGTCCGCAACACATTACTCCAAGGTACACGGTTGAAGAGATAAAGACGATGATAGAACCGCAGACGAAATACATCCTTGAACTGGAGGAAGAAATCAAAACACTCAAACAACAACTGGAAACGAAACAACCATGAAACAGCTTGCAGGACTCTTGGTAAAAAGCCAATCTTCTTTTCTTCATTTGTTACGCATCAGCATATTTGTAGTAATGGCCTGGATTGGCGGGCTGAAAGCATTTCAATACGAAGCGGACGGCATTGTGCCGTTTGTTGCCAATAGTCCCTTAATGAATTTTTTCTACCACCACCCCGAGGAATATGCGCAGCATAAAAACAAGGAAGGCGAAGTAGTACCCAAAAACATTGAATGGCACCGGGACAACGGCACTTACACATTTGCCTATGGATTGGGAACAGCAATAGTTGTCATAGGGCTGCTGACCTTATCCGGCATCTGGTGGCCCAAAGCCGGTATGATTGGAGGCGTATTAACTTTTGGAATGTCACTGGTTACGCTCTCATTTCTGATTACCACTCCGGAAGTATATGTGCCGGATATCGGTGGGGCCGAACATGGATTTCCTTACCTCTCAGGCGCCGGCCGTTTGGTTATTAAAGATGTGATTATGATGGCTGCGGGATTGGTGGTTGCATCAGATTGTGCCAAGCGGTTGTTGGGTGCAGGCAGGTAACCTTCGATTTTATATGCTTCTTTACGATAATTAAAAACTGAGTTCTACTACTTTTTCTGTTGGCCTTTTTATGTCGTACTACAAGTTGTCCACCCGGCGTCTTAATTTGCCCAGCTCAGTGATTTCACTCATGCATAGCAGAGGCTGTAAGTACAACTTTGTGTTATCACAAACAAAACACAAACGTTATGAACTTAAAAACAGCACAAACAATTTACTGGACAGGAGCAATATTAATTTCGTTATGGTTTGGCGCCAGCGGCTTTTGCGAACTTACAAGAAACCCTGTCGTTTGGGATATAACGCTTCAGCTTGGCTACCCCAGTCACTTTATTTATATACTTGGCGTTGCCAAATTACTGGGCGTTGCAGTGCTGTTAACACCCAATAAGTTGCTAAGGTTAAAAGAGTGGGTTTTTGCGGGAATATTCTTTGATATCATTTTTGCTTTTTTCTCCAAGATCGCGGTGCTGGGTCTTGTAGCATCTGTGGATGCAATAATTGCGTTTACCATCATCAGCATTACTTATATCATGTTTAGAAGATTGTATGTGGTAAACATATCTTCACAAAGTAAGACTGTCTTCCGGACGGCACATCAATAAATAAAAAGTATTCGTTTTATAATAGCTCTTCTTCTTCGGATGAAGGGCTATTTGTTTTATTGTTCTTGTTTTAACCAGGTTACTGTTATAAAATTTTAATGCATCCAGCTTGAGTACCTGTCTTGCTGCATAGAGCTTGGTTACGTGTAGATATAAAATCGGCGATTGCTATTATTTTCTTTTTTGTCTTGACACAAAAAAGAAACAAAAAAAGTCAAGAAAGAAAGGATATACAGCACCTTTCTTTCATTGTGCCATGATGAAGCTTATGCACTACTGTGAATTCAGCAATGGAATTTTACTGAACACGATGGTGACAGGCTACAGCGTAAATAATCAAAAAATAAAGCCATTTTTCAATCGGCTCTGTTTAAGTCCCTTTAATTCCTGCCTTGTAGGTTTTCCACCAGTCTTGTATAGGGAGCATCTTTGATCCGGTGCACACGGCTTTGAGCTTTTGAGTTTTACTTTTAATAAGCGTAGAAGAAACAACCCATTTATTTCGTGTCTTTGCTCCTTTGTGGCTATCAACAAAAACCTTCCTCTCTTTTCTGTATTTTGCAGCATTGCTATAAATATGGAACCCAGGGAAATTCTGAAAGCGCATATAAACAAAACAGTTCACCTTAGCGATGAGCAGTTCGATTATTTCTTCTCTCATTTTGAGTTACAGGAGTATAAGAAGGGACAGGTATTAATCAGTGAAGGACAAACCGTGGAACGCGAATATTTTGTACTGGATGGATGCCTGAAATCGTTCTACATTAATGACCAGATGAAAATGTTTATCCTGCAGTTTGCCATGCCAACCTGGTGGACTTCTGACTATGACGCTTTATACATGAAAACAAAAGCAACCGTTAATGTGGATTGCATTACGGATGCAAGCGTTCTTTGCCTGTCAAGTACAGATCGCGAAAAGTTGTGTGCAGAGATACACCCGGTAGAACACTTCTTTCGCTGGCGTACCAATAAGGGTTATGTGGCTTCTCAAAAAAGGTTGTTGTCTTTAATGAATAATGATACAAAGGCACGTTACGAAGAACTGCTAAAACAGTATCCCCAACTCTACAATTTAGTTCCCAAACAATTGATTGCGGCTTACCTCGGTGTATCCAGGGAAACACTCAGCCGGTTATATCATCCTGAAAAGTGACGTACATCACATAAACAGATAACGCTTTTCTATGTGATATACATCACACAATTTTCCTGTTGTTGTGATTCAATTTTGTGCTGTTATTAAAACACACAAATATGCAACGCGATACATTCAATATTCTTCCTGCCCAAAGCAGCATCGAATGGACAGGGAGAAAAATTACCGGCGCACATAACGGTACCATTAACATTAAACATGGTGCTTTATACTTTATCAACAATAAGTTTACAGGCGGTGAATTTGTGATTGATACCACGTCCATTCAGGTACTTGATATTGCAGACCCTGCCACCAATGCACAGTTTGCCGGTCACCTGGCTTCTGAAGATTTTTTTGCAAGTGCACAGTACCCTGAGGCACGGCTTACGATCAGCCGGGTATTACCTGAAGGAAAAAGTTTGTATGCAATTGAAGCTGATTTAACCATAAGGGGCATTACCCGCAGCTTTAGTTTTCATGCTGAAGTTAACCACGATGAATTACTTCATGCAACTGCAAAAATCATCATTGATCGTACACGTTATGGAATGCGGTTTCGTTCCGGTAACTTTTTTAAAGACCTGGGTGATACGCTCATCTGCAATGACTTTGAATTAAACGTTTCCCTCACCGCCAAAGTTGCCGAACCGGTACTTATATAAAAACCATTCTCATGCCATACATAAAAATCGAAGTGACCCGTGAAGGTGTCACACGCAAACAGAAGCAGGAACTCATTAAAGGAGTGACTGATGTAATCACCAGCGTGTTAAACAAAGACCCCCAGCTTACGCATGTAGTGATACAGGAAGTAGAGCTGGACAATTGGGGATACGCAGGCGAACAAACATCCGTACTACGTGAACAGGGAATCACAGCAGAAAAAAAGTAAATCATGAAAAAACAAACCATCATCGTTACCGGCGCATCTTCCGGTATAGGTAAAGAAGTTGCAAAATACTTTCTTGAACAAGGAGACAATGTGGTGATCAATTCAACCACAAAAACAAAACTGGAACAGACTTACCATGAATTAGGCGGGGGCCTTAACCTTGCCATGGTGGCTGGTAATGTTGCCGATAAACATACCGGTGAAATGTTGGTAAAAACCGCCATTGAAAAATTTGGTTCGGCGGATGTATTGGTGAACAATGCAGGCATTTATGAAACCCGCCCATTCCTTGAAGTGGATGAAGCATACTTCAACCGGTTTCTGAATACCAATCTTAAAGGCACCTACTTTACTACGCAGGCTGTTATACCGCAGATGTTAAAGCAGCATGCAGGTTCGGTAATCAACATCGGTACACCGTTAGTGAATCATACTTTTGCAGGAGCGCCTGCTACCGCGCCCATCTCAAGTAAAGGAGCAATACATGCGCTTACGATTCAGTTGGCTGCAGAATTTGGGAGGTATAACATTCGTGTAAATACCATTGCCCCTGGTATTATACGTACTCCCATGCATGGGGCCGTTGTTGATCAGAATGCCGGTCTTCATTTAGTTAACCGTGTAGGTGAAGTGGAAGATATAGCGCAGATGGTATATGCCGTTGCAAAAAATAATTTTGTTACCGGCGCCATCATTAATGTGGATGGAGGCATGGCTGCAGGGCATAGCCTTAATTAACGGATCGATGATTTTTCTCGTATATCACCCCGGAATAGTGACCGGGTTGATATGAATAAAAACTTTACAAATGGAAACCTTACAAAAAGATATTGCATCAATAACGCATGCATTGGAAGAATATTATTTCAACGGAATTTATGAGGGGGATATTAACAGGTTAAACAAACTATATCATAAAGGCACTTTGTTATTTGGCGATGTTAAAGGTGTACCTTACGCTAAAACGCTGGAACAATATATTGATGCTGTTGCGCATCGCCAAAGCCCGAAAGATTCCGGGAAACCATTTCATGGAAACATCATTGACATCAAAGTAATAAATTCCATCGCAATAGCGGAAGTAACAGTGAAAATGTATGATTTTAACTACCACGACTTTTTATCATTTCATAAAGTAAATGGTGAATGGCTCATTGTTAATAAGATGATGACGGACGTTCAATAATAAAACTCCAATGTTATGTGGAACAAAACTAAAATAACGGAAATACTTGGCATTGATTATCCTGTTATGCAAGGCCCTTTCGGCGGCGGACTTTCAACCGTTGAGCTTACGGCCACTGTATCCAATGCGGGTGGCCTGGGTGGTTATGGGGCATACACGCTAAATCCACAGGAGATCTATAATGTAGACCGCCAGTTAAAAGCAGCAACAAATAAACCTTACAATATTAATCTTTGGGTGTCAGATACGGATGCGCCGGATGGCACCATCACGGATGATCAATATGAACAGGCCTGTAAGATCTTTGCCCCTTATTTTGAAGATGCCGGTATTCCTCTGCCACCCAAACCGGCACCTTTTGAAACACGTTTTGCCAACCAGTTGCAGGCAGTGCTTGATATAAAACCAAAGGTGTTCAGCTTTATGTTCGGTACACTGCCCGATGATATATTGGAGCAGTGCCGCAAGCTGGGCATTAAAACCGTTGGGGCAGCCACTACGTTGGATGAAGCCATTGTGCTTGATGCTACAGGCGTTGATATGATTATTGCTTCAGGTTTTGAAGCGGGCGGGCACCGGCCATCCTTCCTGGCACCGGCAGAACAATCAACCATGGGTACTTTTGTACTGATCCAGTTACTAAAAGAAAAAATAAAAACACCCGTTATTGCTGCAGGTGGCATTGCCAATGGAAGAGCTGTTGCGGCAGCGTTAATACTTGGTGCAGATGCGGTACAGGTTGGCACCGCTTTTCTTGCCTGTAATGAGTCAGGCGCACTACCCGTTCACCGGCAAATGTTGTTTTCAGATGCAGCAAAGTATACCACCTTATCGAGAGCCTTTACCGGCAGGCTGGGCCGCGGTCTAACGTCTCGTATCGCAAAGGATCTGGCAGGAATGGAAAAAGAGTTTCTTCCTTTTCCACTTCAGACTACATTAATGTCTTCTTTGCGAAAGGCTTCACTTGAACAGCAAAAACTCGATATGGTATTGTTCTGGGGCGGACAGGTTTCTCCCCTGTTAAAACATACAAATGCTAAAGCATTGATGGAGGCGTTGGTGCGGGAAGCGGGTGAAAATTTTGACAGTAAATTGTCCCGGATTGGATAAAGATAACGAGTATAGAATGCCAGGTGATATTCCTGTATCCGGAATGAATAAATGATGGATATGATGGATGTCTTACTTATCTAATTGTTTTTAAAAGGCGCCATCATTTCAAATGGAGGGATCTTTACTTTAAAGGTCGACTTGGTATTCTGGTTTTCCATAACATAGTGACCATACATCCGCCCCATTTCTGTACGAAGATTACATCCGCTTACATATTGAAATTGTTTGGAGGGTTCAATTACCGGTTGCAATCCTACAACACCTTCGCCGTCTACTTCGCGTTGCTGGCCGTTACTGTCAAAAATATACCATTGCCTGCTGAGCAGTTTAATGGTAAAGTTGTTATGGTTCTCAATGGTGATACGATAGGCAAACATATATTCGGCATTAAGCGGATTACTATATTCCGGCTGGTAAAAAGTTTCCACGCTTATTTGTACGCCTTCAGAGATTTTTGAAATCATAACTATTGCTTGCTTAGGTAAAGTTAAGGGAAAACGGTTTTAGCAGGTAATGCATTATCCCTCATAATTTACGATACAACGTGCCGGCCTTTATTTATCCACTAACAGCATCGTAGTATCGACGTTGCTTGTCGGCTTAATCTTCTAAGTTAAACGAGTCCACTATCTTTATACAGCTATTCCGGACTGTATGAAAATTGAAAAGTACCATCTTAAATCAGACCACACATTTACCTATTTTGAATTTATCAGTATAGGTTCAAAAGGTGCCATAAGAAAGATGATTGAGTTCCAGGAAACTTCTATACCTAACCTTTATAATCTTGCTTTTGGTGATAAAAATCCTGAAACGGCAAGTATTGATGATTTGGCGATCAGTAATAACGGCGATACCCAAAAAGTACTCGCGACTGTAGTTGACGCATTGTATGTGTTTTTCGACAGAAACCCTGAAGCACTAGTATATGCAACAGGGAGTACAGCTTCCAGGATAAGGCTTTATAGAATAGGCATCACAAAGTTTTACAAAGAAATGCAGGATGACTTTCACCTGTACGGACAAATTGAAAACAAACTCTATGTATTTGAACCGGGGGTATCTTACGATGGCTTTTTGGTCCAACGAAAATTTAAGTAACTTGCAATTATGAAAACAGAGATAGAAAAGAAGATAGAGGAGTTTAATAAAAGCAAAGTTCCTGTTGTGGCAATAGATCCGTCTCTGGATAAGTATCAGGGCAAAATCCTGTTCCCTGAAAAACTTGCTTTGGCAGAAAAAAAATTGAAAGGCATAAAATTGCCCGCAACTAAAAAAGACTGATCCCTATAAAAGAAGATGCAGTTATATCAATAAATATTTCATCCTTTCAACATCTATATTTTTATATATTATATTTACGCTACTTCTCTACTTTCCAGCGAAATGTTACCAATAACGATATCATCGCACCCAGCAATGCAATCAATAAAAAAGACCAGCGAAGATTAAGTGCCTGGGCTATATAGCCAATCACCGGTGGTCCGAGCAGGAACCCCAGGTAGCCCACAATGGAAACGGCTGCTATAGCTGCGCCTGCAGGTAAGGTGGAATTTTTGCCGGCAAGCGTAAATATAATCGGTACCACGCAGGATACACCAAGACCGGTTAGCATAAAACCTGCTATTGCCGTTATCATATGCGGAAAAAGAATGGCAATAAGCAATCCTGCAGCAATAAGTAACCCACTTATCTGGAGGATCTTTTTTTCACCCAGCGTATTAATAAGCCATCCACCCATAAACCGCGCAGAGGTCATAGTACTCATATACGCTACAAATCCCCAGCCGATCTGCGAAGGGTTGGCATGCACTTCTTTCAGGAAATAGATGCTGCTCCAATCGTACATGGTGCCCTCACAACTCATACTGCAAAAAGCCACCACGCCAAATTTCACCAGCGCCTTATCAGGCAATACCAGTAACGCCTTTTTTGTATCGGTACGAACATCTTCTTTAACGGTATCGCCAAAAGTGGTGATCACCAGCAACAGCGTAGTACTTCCTACAATAAAAAAATGTGTAAAGGGTGCAATATGATGGGTGATCATGAATGAACCCAAAGCAGCTCCGGCAAAGCCAGCCAGGCTCCAGATGCCATGAAAGGTTGCTACGATAAACCGGTCGTACATCTGCTGCACGCCTATGGATTGTGCATTGGCAGAGATGTTCAGGAAATTTCGGGATGAGCCAAAAATAAACAGGATGGCCCCCATTTGCCATACCGCGTTGGTAAGGGGCAGTAAAGGCAGCAATACAGCATAAAATAGCGCGCCAATCAGCATCAGGTAACGGCTGTTCACCCTGCTTAATAAAGTGCCGGTAAAGGGCAAAGTGATGATAAGCCCAACAGGCATAATGAATAATACAGAACCCAGTTGTGCTTCGTTCAGGTGAAACTGTTCCTGCATAGATGGAATACGTGATGCCCAACTGGAAAAGGTATAGCCCGATATAAAAAAGAACGTACTTACCGCGATCCTTGCTTTTAATCTTGATGGAAATTTTTTGGCCACAAGTGAGAACAACATGGCGGCGAAGATCGTTATAAAGGGCGAAAACGGTGACGGTGATATTCATCAGTCAAGCCAGTTAAGTAAGATCATTCACACTTTCCCTCGTTTTATTTTATCTTCCATACAAAAAGATGCGACGATTTCTTCTGCCATGTATACTTACCCTGCTATACCTGCATGCCAACACCCAAAGCAACTGGAAACATGGACGGTTGAGAGTAACGCCGGATGGGCATTACCTGCAATATGAAGATGGTACTCCATTTTTCTGGTTGGGAGATACCGGCTGGGAATTGTTTCACCGGCTTAAGCTTGATGAAATAAAGCTTTACCTGGATAACCGCGCCACCAAAGGGTTTAATGTGATACAGGCCGTGGCATTGGCTGAGTTTGATGGTCTTCGTAAACCTAATCAGTATGGCGAAGTACCTTTCAAAGACCTTGATCCCACAAAGCCTAATGATAAATATTTTAAATTGATAGATACTGTTGTTGCGATGGCAAAAGAACGCAACCTGTATATTGGTTTGCTGCCTACCTGGGGCGATAAGGTTACCCGGTCATGGGGGGAGGGGCCCGCGGTGTTTGATAGTTCCAATGCGTATGTCTACGGTAAATGGATTGCTGACAGGTATAAAAAATATCCGAATATCATCTGGATACTTGGTGGTGACAGGCCTGCGTTTCGTGACAAAGATGACTGGCGGCCTGTTTGGCGTGCCATGGCCAGGGGAATTATTGATGCCACCAATCATCAATGTCTTATTGCTTATCATCCATCGGGTGGCAGTTATTCTTCCTCGCAATTTATAAGGGATGAAGCCTGGCTGGATGTAAACATGTTCCAGTCGGGGCATGGCGGAGGCCATGATGTAGCCTGCTGGGAATTGGTTACCCGCGACAGGGCTTACACACCCGCAAGACCAACGCTGGACGGTGAACCCAATTATGAAGATCACCCGGTGAACCCCTGGCCCAAATGGAATCCTGACAATGGCTATTTCAGGGATTACGATGTACGCAAACAAACCTATCGCTCTGTATTTGCCGGGGCCTGCGGTGTTACTTACGGGCACCATGCCGTCTGGCAATTTATGAGTGCAAGGGAAGAAACGATCAATTATCCTGACCGTGGGTGGATAAGCGCCATTGACCGCCCGGGCGCACGCCAGGTGGGCTACCTGAGAAAATTAGTAGAGTCAAGGCCAATGCCTGCACGCATACCGGATAGTACCATCATTATAGAGGGGCAGGGTGCAAAGGAACTGCATATGGAAGCTTACCGCGGTGCAGATAACAGCTACCTGATGGTATATTTCCCGGTAGGTAAAACCGCGGTCATTAATACCTCTTTTATACCGGGAAAAACATTGAACCTGTGGTGGTTCAACCCGCAAACAGCGGAAACAATGAATAACGGAACGCTGGAAAACAGCGGCCGTCTTACCGTAAACACGCCTTCTGCCGGTGCTGGTAACGACTGGGTCTTGGTAGTAGATGATGCGACTAAAAAATACAGTGCGCCAGGCAAATGAACTAAGTGGCAGAGGTTAACGTAATCATCAAAAATGATTTTTTACAAAAAACTTGACTGGTTACTGCAAAACTTTATTTTTGATACGTAAAGCGTACCAAACCCTTAACTCATGTTTTTTTACAACGGATACTTATACTATTTCATCCTGGCCTTACAGGCATTTTGCGTAATTCACTGCATTCGTAAAGGCAATCCCCAAAGATGGATATGGGTTATTGTGCTTCTTCCCGTAATAGGATGCATCGCGTATTTTTTTGAGGAAGTTTACAGCGATCGTGGCGTGAAAAATGTGTCTGCAGGTGTTGGGGCAGTTTTTTATCCTTCCGGGAAAATTAAAAAACTGGAGGCGCAGCTTCGGTTCGCCGATACATTCAGTCATCGCATACAACTTGCCGATGCATATCTCTCCGTTGGCCAGACCAGCCGGGCAATAGAATTATATGAAAGCAGCCTTAACGGCGCCTTTGAAGAAAATGAACACGTGCTAACACAACTGGTCATTGCTTATTTTGAGGTACAGCGTTATCAGGATGTACTCACTGTTGCAAAAAAACTATATCACCTGCCGCAGTTCAAACGTTCAAGAGCACATATGCTGTACGCAATGTCGCTGGAAAAAACAGGAAATAATATTCTGGCGGAAGAAGAATTTAAAGCGATGAAAGGCCGCTACGCCTACTTTGAACCCCGCTACCAGTACGGACTTTTCCTGCAACGTACCGGCCGTCACCAGGAAGCCAGGCAGGTGTTTTCTGAAATGACCGACGAAGCTTCTTATCTTGGTTCAAGGGAACGGAAATTTAGCCGCCCATGGATTGCGAAAGCAAAAGAAGAACTGAAAAAGCAGGCTTAGTGGCGGGTTAAAGCGGAGAATTTTTACAATAATGATTTTCTTTCTTCGTTTTGAAAGTTTTAATAGCGATATTCGAGAACCATCTTTCCCATGCTAATCGATATTTTACTTGTTATACTGGTTGTGTTGGCAATTTTTAAGGGCTATTCAAATGGCCTTATTGTCGCTTTGTTTTCCTTTCTCGCCATCTTTATCGGTCTTGCTGCAGCCATGAAATTATCTGTAGTGGTAAGCGAATGGCTGATGGTACATACACATATTGATAAAAAATGGCTGCCGTTCTTATCCTTTGCCATCATCATGATTGGTGTAATGCTGCTGGTAAGGTGGGGCGCCGCTTTGGTGCAGACTGCCGTAGAACACCTGATGCTGGGGTGGATCAACCGCATCGGCGGCATCGTGTTATATTGTCTTCTATATATTACCATATTAAGTATAGCGCTATTCTACCTTACACAAATGCATATTATCAGTTCTGAAACCACGGCTTCATCAAAGTTTTATGGTCTTATACAGCCGGTGGGTCCTGTAGCAATCAATGCCTTTGGGAAACTTTTGCCGGTTTTCAAAGACATGTTTTCAAAGCTGGAAAACTTCTTTACCACAGTGGCCAATAAGGCATCTTAACACATAAACGGGCTGGTAGTCTTATCTGCCGGAAAGGCCGGTTGGGCGCTTTTTTCGGCATTCTGCATTACTTAATTGCTTAAAATCAGGTATTTTAGCGTATTAGAAGGGATATTATTTGTTAACGAATGATTGATAAGGTTTTTTCAGTTGAATTATGTTTATTTGTACCTGATGTTATGCAAATGTTTTTAAGAGAGGGATAGCTGATGACTTACGAGATTAAACAATACGATAAATTTAAATTTATAGAAGAGGGGGAAGGTGAGCCCTTGTTATTGCTTCACGGGCTGTTTGGTGCTTTGAGTAATTTTAAAGACCTGGTAGATCATTTCAGCAAGCAGTACAAAGTAATTGTTCCGTTACTTCCTTTATTTGACCTTGATATTTTTCATACCACTGTTGGCGGTTTTCAGAAATACGTTCAGAAATTTATAGAGGCAAGGGATTACCAGCAAATTCACCTGCTTGGAAATTCACTTGGCGGCCACGTTGCCCTTTTATATGTACTCAAACATCCCGAACGGATAAAATCACTTATACTTACCGGCAGCTCTGGTTTGTTTGAAAATGGTATGGGAGATACGTATCCCAAACGTGGTGATTACGAGTATATCAAAAAGAAATCACAGCTTACTTTCTATGATCCGGCAATGGCTACCAAAGAACTGGTAGATGAAGTGTTTGAGATTACCAATAACAGGCTGAAAGTAATTAAGATTATTTCACTGGCAAAAAGCGCCATCCGCAATAACCTGGGTGAAGAACTTAAACAAATTCAGCAACCCACCTTGTTAATATGGGGGAATAATGATACCATCACACCTCCATTCGTAGCAAAAGAATTCAATACACTTATACCTAACAGCGAACTTTATTTTATTGACAAATGCGGGCATGCGCCAATGATGGAAGTGCCAGGCGAGTTTAATAAAATACTGGATCAGTTTTTAAGCAAACTCAAGCAACCTGCTGCAACTATTGCATAACTTTTGTTGTCTAAAACTTACTTAAGTTGCGTATATGTTAGCGTCTCAACTCATATTTTCTACCTATCCATCAATTGATATTGATGATAGCATTCGTTTCGCCATCCAGCTAATGGAAGATTACGAAGTACTGCACCTGCCTGTGGTAAATGATGAAAAATTTGCCGGCGTTGCCAGTAAAGATGATCTGCTGGATCTTGATGAAAATTTATCCATCAAAGCTGCTCATCTTGAGCTGAATAAGGTAAGTGTATCAGGTAAGGATCATTTTCTGAATGCAGTGAGGTTGTGCAATGAGCATCATCTTACCGTAATCCCTGTCATTACCCAGCAACAGGAATTGCAGGGCCTCATTACCTTGCAGGATCTGGTAAGGGCCATGGCACTTTACCACAGTGTAGAAGAAGAAGGTGGCCTTATTGTGCTGGAAATGGATAAAAGAAGCTATTCTTTTGGTGAGATCAACCGTCTTGTGGAAACCAATGACGCGCATATTGTTCAATTGAATACTTATACAGATAAAGAAACCGGCATGTTCATGGTGGCTTTCAAAATTAATAAGTATGAAGTGTCTGATGTGGTTTCAACCTTCCAGCGTTATGAGTACACCATTAAATATTATTTTGGGGAAGAGCTTTATGAAAACGAGTTAAAGGAAAACTTTGACCAGTTGATGAACTACCTGAAAATGTAATTTAACACGCTGCTGCCAATCTTTTCGCCCGCGGCTACGTATATCCATGCGTTGGGCGTTTATGCATTGTTTACCATTGAAAGTTTTTGCCGGAACAATATCACCAAACCCCTACTTTTACAAACATCACCCAACTGTAGCTGAATGAACTATGTAGCAAGGCTGTTTATGTTAATGCTGTGCTGTTGTGCTTTTTTTGGTGCTGCTGCACAGCAGGTTGATTCGTCGTTCACCTTGCCCAATAGCCAGCTTCCTTTCCTTAGCCAGGCCGATAGTTCGGTGATCATGATTGCCGATATAAATATCACCGGCAATAAAAAGACCAAGCCTTACATTATTGAGCGTGAAATACCTTTTAAACAGGGTGATTATCTTACCAAAAAAGAACTGATACAAAAACTGCAGCTTGGCAAGCAACAGGTAATGAACACCAGCCTTTTTGTTGAAGTGGCCATTTTTATTTCTGAACAGCATGGAGACATGCTTTTTATTAATGTAGATGTAAAGGAACGCTGGTACCTTTTTCCCATTCCTTATTTCAGCCTTATTGACCGCAACTTTAACCAGTGGTGGGTTGAACAAAAAAGAGACTTCAACCGAACCAATTACGGCATAAAATTCATGCAGGAGAATTTTAGCGGTCGTAACGATCAGTTGCAGGTTTGGCTGATCAATGGCTACAGCCGCCAGCTATCATTAAGATACCGTCAGCCATTTTCTGATAAAACACTTAAACATGGTTTTGAAGTGTCTACTTCATTCTCCATGCAGCGGGAACTTAACTTCAAATCAGATATAAATAAGCAGATATTTTTTAAAGATGAGAGCCAGTTTTCCAGGAAAAACTTTCATGCAGATATTGCCTATCTATATCGCCCGGCCATTAAGGCAAGACACAATTTCAGGCTAGGGTATAGCTATGAAAGTATTGCAGATACCATTGCCAGCCTGAATCCAAAATATTTTGGCGACGGCCGTAAAATGGTAAGTTATCCCGAACTGGGTTATTCCGTGGATTATTATGATGTAGATTATATCCCTTACCCTTCCCGCGGTTTTACAGGCGGCCTGTCATTCGTAAAAAAAGGATTTACCAGTTCCATGAATACCTGGTCTTTTCATGGATGGGGTACCTATACTTTTCCATTATCTAAAAAGACGTTTATTTATCTCCAGTCTGTATTCAGCCTTACGCTGCCGCTTGATCAGCCGTATATTAACCGCAGGCTTTTTGGCTATGGCGATTTATATCTCCGGGGCATGGAATATTATGTGGTGGATGGTGTTGCCGGGGCAATGGGCCGAATTACTGCAAGACAGCAGGTATTGAAGCTGGATGTAAAAACGCCACTTAAAAGTCGCACATATGGCCATCTGCCATTTACGTTTTACCTGAAAGCTTATACAGATGGCGGCTATGCTTACACCAAAGACCCTGGTACAAGTATACTAAACAACAGGTACATGCATACCTGGGGTTTAGGTCTTGATATACTTACGATATATGATGTGGTATTTAAGCTGGAATATAGTTTTAACCAGCTTGGCGACAGAGGCTTTTTCTTTCATTCCCGCGAAGATTTTTAAACTGGTGGGTATTCAGTTGCTGCCTCCTTTCTGCATATTAAATAATTTATCGCAACGCTTATTTACCGCTATTCTGCACCATTCAAAGCAATTTGTTGGTAATTTGTGCCTTTAAACCACCGCATTGCCTGTTTTGACCAGCAAAATGGGTGCAGTTTAAGCAGGTTGGAAATCTATTTAACCCGGTTTTAGATGACAGTAGCAATATACAGCCGTGGCCTGGAAGATGATCTGCAGGTGCAATTGCTTATGCTTTTGCAGGAATTGAACAGGCAAAAAATAAGCATCCTGCTTTTTAAGGCACTGGCAGATCAGTACCCTTCATTATTTGAACATGACTTTGAGCTGAGTGTGTTTGAGCACCATAAAGATCTAAACAGTTCCATAGAATGCCTGATCAGTCTGGGTGGTGATGGTACCATTCTGGATGCGGTTACCTATGTAAGAAATAAAAATATTCCCATTCTGGGCATCAATTTTGGAAGGCTGGGTTTCCTGGCGAGTATCGGTAAAGAAGAGTTGACCTCTGCGGTAGATGCCCTGGTGAATGGAACCTACGTGATAGATAAACGATCCCTTGTGCACCTGGATGCGAGCATTCCGTTATTTGGTGATGCGCCCTTTGCTTTGAACGAATTTGCGATTCATAAGCGGGATATTTCTCCTATGATTAAGATTCATACGTACTTAAATGGTGAATTTTTAAATACTTACTGGGCTGATGGCCTTATTGTTTCTACGCCCACGGGCTCTACAGGTTATAGCATGAGCTGCAACGGGCCGATCGTTTTCCCGGAATCTTCCAGCTTTTTAATTACACCGGTAGCCCCGCATAATCTGAATGCCAGGCCGATTATTGTGGCGGATAGCAATATCGTATCCTTTGAAATTGAAGGCCGTACAGACCAGTTTATCTGTGTACTGGATGCCCGCCGGGAGATTGTGGATAAATCCATTCAACTGGCCATTAAGAGAGAACAATTTACGATAAGCCTGGTGCGTTTAAATGAGAACAGCTTTCTATCCACGCTTCGTACAAAGCTTACCTGGGGACTGGATAAAAGAAATTAATTTTTTGATGCACAAGAAATTATCAGGATTTTCGTTTATAGAAACATTATTTACTTTGGACCATGCATAAAAAAGTACTTATCGCTGTTGTTTTTGTGTTAACCATTGCATCTTCGCTCAATGCACAATTGTATGAAAGCAATGTGCAGGAAGGGGAGTTTGGGTTATCACTTGGCCTGGGACATTATTTTGGTGATTTGAATACGAGGGCAAAACTTAACCGTCCAAAATTTGCGGGTGGTGTTTTCTTTCGTAAACAGTTCTCCAACTATGTCGGGTTGAAGATTGCCGCTAATTATGTGCGTCTTGGATATTCGGATGTTTACAGCAACAACTCCACCCAGAAACTCAGGAACCTCAGCTTTAACTCAAACGTGTGGGAATTTGCGTTGAGTGGCGATTTCAACTTCTTTAAATTTTATCCCGGTGTGGAAGGTTATAATTACACACCTTATGTATCATTGGGTGTTGGTGTATTTTCTTATGATCCTTTTGCCTATCTCAACGGTCAGAAGTATTACCTGCGTACGCTTGGTACAGAAGGACAAGGCTCCACTTTGTATCCTGATAGAAAACAATATGGAACGATGGCGGTATGTTTCCCGCTGTCCTTTGGGTTTAAGTATAGCCTGAACGAGAATATCAACCTTTTTGCAGAAGTAAGCTATCGCTTTACTACCACCGATTACCTGGATGATGTAAGTACAACATATGCCGGTCAGCAGGCTTTTGTAAATGCATCAACAGGTACTATTTATTTACCTGACGGAACCATTAACCCGGCTTACCTGTTGCAAGACAGGAGTTATGAAGTAACGAATACGCCTATTGGTGTAAAAGACCGCCAGCGTGGTAACAGCCAGCAGAAAGATTCATATGCTACCTTCCAGGTGGGTGTATCCTTTAATATTACTTCTTATCGTTGCCCTACAGCCAATTAATAACTTAACTACACTATATATAAAAAGCGCTGGTGAAATCCGGCGCTTTTTAGTTTTATATTACTTGTTTTGTGAATCAGGGTTCCTCCGTTTCCTCTTCTATCTCATGTAAAGCCACAGCCAGGTTATTCGTTTTTACAAACTCGCACCAATGGCAATCTTCTTTGCCGCAGCCGGTATAAAAATCATGGGCCTGTATTTTTTCCCAAACGGCGGCAATCTGCTGTTTTACCGTGGTGGTATCTTCCGGTGTAATAACCACTTTACGCTTCTGGTAATTTTTCTTTTTGTCGGGTTCAATAAAATCGAATTCAGTGCTTACAACATTCCATTGTTTGGTTTCGTAGTTATCTATCAGGATTTTATAAAACACCGCCTGCCGCCAATAATCACCACCATCCGGTTGTTTGTCGTTGGGCGGATATAATTTTTCTCTTGCCTTATCAACATCTCCTGTTTTATAATCTACTACGTTTACATTTTTACCATCAAATTCCAGCTTGTCCAGCTTGCCTTTTAACGGAACGCCATTCACCACGATATTCCTGATATTACGCTCAATGGTTACAATCCTGTTCCAGGTATGAATGTAATTGTCGTAATAGTTGGCGAGCACTTCTTCACCATACTCAAGCCGACGGTCAAACTGTTCCTGTGTAAAGCTTTCCCGGTGGCGATGCATATACCAGATGAAGTCTTTAATGAATTCTTCCTTTGAGGAAAACTGGCTGTTGTTATCCTGCATTTTCTTAAATAGCTGCTCCAGTGCATAATGGACGGAAGATCCAAATTCCGTAGCCTCATTTTTGGGTGAAGGAATGCGTATCAGGTTCTTAAAGTAAAACTCCAGCGGGCATTTAAGATAATTGTTCAGCGCGGTTACATTCATCACAAATTTATCCAGCAGCCGCGTAACAAATTCCTTTTCCATCTTTTCAATCTCCGGCGCCTGCAAGCCTTCCATTTGAAGCAGCTTAAATTCAGTAACAGCGGTCGCATCAATAAATACTTTTTCTACAGGCAAGCCATGCTGTTCCTGTATTTCCGCAATAAACATAGACGGCTCTATTTCTTTTCCATCATTTTTAAAGCGGCTGTAAGAAATAAAAAGATGTTTTTCAGCTCTTGTCAATGCAACATAAAACAGTCGGCGCAGTTCTTCATCGGTATCCTGGTCTGCGGAATTGAGAGAAGAGAAAATCGTGTCGGGCAATTTGTAACCGCCACCGGGTTTGCGTTTTTTCTCCCAATAAGAAGCATTGCAACCGGCAAAGAATACATATTCAAATTCAAGCCCCTTGCTGCCATGTGCTGTTAACAGGTTAATGCCTTTATCACTTCCACCAACCTGCACCAGCGGCAAGGTGATTTCTTCCTTCTCCATAAGATCGATCATGCCCACCAGTTCTTTCAGGCTAAGCAAAGGGTTGCGATGTGTTTCTTCTTTTACAAAATCAAAGAAGCCTGACAGTACCTGCATCAGCCAGATCCTGTCTTCACTTTGACGAATAAAATTCAGCACGCCGGCTTTCCTGATAATATGATCGATCAATACCTGCAAGGTTACATTCGGCACATCAGCTATCAGTTGTTCAAGTATGGCACCTGCATTTTTCAAGTGAGTATTAATGCCCTGCGAAAAAAGATCACGGGGAGGTTGATTGCTTTTATCGTATAGTAATTTGCGAATAGACGTGCGGTCATCACTAAACTGTTTACCGGCCACTTCTATTGACAGTTTGGCGATCTCCAGCGGCGGTATGTTAAACCAGTCGAAATGCAGTATCTCGAACAACATTTCATCTCCGCCAAAAGCGGTATCATGTTCGGCGGCAAGATAGCGTAACAACAGAATGATCTTGCGCGCCAAAGGTTGCTCCAGTATATCCATGCTGCGTTTACTATACAACGGGATACTTTTAATGCGGAAATATTCAGCAAGTTCTTCGCCATACCTGTTCTCTTTATAGATGATGCCTATCCTGCCCGGTTCAATGCCCTGCATAAGCAACTTTTCTACCTGCAGCGTTATGTCCATCATTTCGTTGCCAGGCTTTTCATATTCCTTTACAGAAGGCAAATGATTTAGTTCATTGATCTTTTTATTGGCTGCCACCAGTTCTTTACTTAATCCCGGCAGTTTGTTAATTAATCGTTCCCTGTTACGGTCAATCAATGATTTTGAAATATTCAGTATCGGTTGTATGGAACGATAGTTACTGGTAAGCACCACCTTGGTAAGATCTTTCGCATAGCTGTCTGCAAACAGCAACATATTTTCTACGTTGGCGCCCTGGAAACGATAGATGCTCTGGTCATCATCACCCACCACAAATACGTTGGGTACATCCCAGTAATTGATCAGCAGTTCCACCAAACGGTTTTGCGTACCGCTGGTATCCTGGTATTCATCCACCAATATGTACAGGTATTGTTCCTGGTAGCGCGAAAGTAAAGCGTTGTTCTCTTCAAAGGCTTTGATTACCCAATTGATCATATCATCAAAATCATAACGGTTGCGGGTTCGCATCAGTTGTTGAAAATGATCAAACTCATTTACGGCAGCCTTTAGTTTTTCCATGCGTTCAAGCTCTTCATCCAGCTTGTCTTTCTTCAGATCGCCTGCCTTAAATTGCTTGTACGCCCGTTTATATACAAACTCATCACGGGTAGCAAGTGAAGCAATATAAGTGTCTATTTTTTGATGAATGTAAGCAGGCGTCCATCCTTCGCGCTTCATGGTGCTGAACAGCGATTGAAGGTTATTGATTTCAAAATACACATCTCCGCGATAGCGTTTCAGCGGATGGTTTTTGGGAAACTGATCGATGAGCTGTTTGAATAATTCAATACGTTCGAGATCAGAGATCGGGTCAAGCGATGTTTTTTCAAACAGGGATAAATTCTCCTGGATCACATCATTACAAAATGCATGGAAGGTATAAATGTTCACCTTATAGGCATCCGGCCCTATGAAGCTGGTAAGCCTTCTGCGCATGGCCACCACGCCTGCATCGGTATAAGTAAGGCAGAGTATATTCGATGGTAATGCATCTGTTTCCAGCAATATTTTACCTATGCGTGCAGAAAGGATTTGTGTTTTACCCGTGCCCGGACCGGCGATCACCATTACCGGTCCTTCAATAGTGTCTACGGCCAGTTTTTGCTGCTCATTTAAACCATTGTATATATCCCTGAATTTATCAATATAGAATTGTTTGGAAGACATTTTTCAAAGGTAAATGGTAAAGTTGAGTCAGCGATATTCTATAAATGGGCAGGGTGTTGGCTGATCAACTCACAATAGATCCATTTGCTGCAAGGATGTTTTTAACTGCGCAGGATCAAGAAAATGAATGCCATGTAAACCTACGGCTTCAGCGCCTTTTATGTTGCGCAGGTTATCATCAATCAATACCGCTTCTTCCGGATTTATATGATACCTGTTGATTAGTATCTGGAAGAATTCTGCGAAAGGCTTTCTTGTTTTCTCTACACCGCTTACCACAATACCATCAAACCATTGCAGGAAATCATAACGCTCCAGCGCAATAGGAAAAGTTTCGGCACTCCAGTTGGTAAGCACATAAAATTTAAGTTCCTTATTTTGCTTAAGCGTTCTGAAGATTTCTACCGTTTCATGAATAGGGCCACCCAGCATTTCAGGCCAGCGACCATAAAAAGCAGTGATCTCTTTTTCCCATTCGGGATGTTTTGCAACAAGTTCTTTGGTGGCCTGTTCTATGGAGTATCCTGCATCCTGCTGCTCGTTCCAGTCGCCGGTGCAAATATGCTGCAGGAACCAGTCTGTTTTTTCTTCGTTGTCAAAAATGGTGCGGTATACATAACGAGGGTTCCAGTCGATAAGCACAGCGCCCAAATCAAAGATGATCGTATGAATAGTAGAAGACATATGGAAAGATAGGTATGTTTTATTTGTAAATAATTCTTGACAGAAAGTTACCTGAAGTAGGTTAGCACAACGTCCGGGTAGTCAGTAATCAGCAGATCAATTTTCTTCGCATCTACATATTTTTCATAGTAGTCTTTTGCAAAAGGGGAAGGATGCAATTTTACGTTTTCGCTTACATCTGCCGTTATAAATATCTTTTGCTGATGAAGCCTGTCAGTAAGCTCATCCGGTGTTTTGTTGTTAATATAAACCACTAATTGTGTGGCCGGAATTTTGAGCTCTTCAATCCTGCTCCAATCGTCCTGATCGTTTACCAATGCGGAAATAACCATATTGGGACAAAGGCGATAAACCTTTGCTGTATTAACCGGGTTAAAAGTAAGCACGAGACATTTATCAACAGCGCCTTTCGTTTTCACCAGGCTGATTGCTTCTGCCCATAAATCATCTTTTATATCCAGCATCAGGTAAACATTGTCCTGTTGTACCAGCCAGTCAAGAACAGATGCAAAATCCGGGATGTGTTCTTTTGTAAGATTGCCATCCATATTTTTTAATACCAGCTTATTGATATATGAAGAAGTAACTTCTTTAATTGCCCCATGCCCGTTGGTGGTACGCTCCAGCGAGGTATCATGCATAATGTAAAGCTGCCCGTCCCTGCTTTTGCGAACATCCAGCTCAAGCATCACCGGCTGGCCGGAAGCATTGGCTGCAGCTTGTTTAAAACGTTGCAGGCTGTTCTCCGGGCTCGTGCTGTCAAACCCGCCACGATGGCCACAGATAAGTGGTTTTCCCAACAAAGTTTGTTGCAGTGCGCCGGATAATTTTTGATTGTTTTGTTGCGCTGCAAGATCAACTGAAATGCAGCATACGATCAGCAATAGAAAGTTTCGAATAAAATAGATCATCTTACAAAAATAAACTTCGCCGGTTGCTTCTTTATTTATGTTTATATGAACAGTTCAGTGTGTCCTAAAATTCTGCTCGTAAAATTTTACTATCATAATTGAATAGTCATGATTTTTGCAGGGCATGGCTAAAGCAAAGAAAAAAGGCAGCAGGTTCTGGTTGGTGTTATGGATCATCTTAATCGTACTCGGCGGTTTGGTGGGTTATACTTATTGGCGGCAACTGAAAGAAGAACGTGAAGCAGAATTTGCGCACTATGCTGCGTTTGGTATTGATATCCCTATGGGTTATGAAATTCATGGAATTGATGTTAGCAAATACCAGGGTGCCGTGTACTGGCCTTCGGTAAAGAAGATGCAGGTGGGGGACATTAAACTTAGCTTTGTTTTTATAAAAGCGACGGAGGGATTGGGAAATGTAGATGGCGGGTTTCGGCGCAACTGGCTTAAATCAAAAGAAGCCGGTATGATACGCGGGGCTTATCATTTCTTCCTGGCCACCAAAAGCGGAAAGGCGCAGGCCCAAAATTTTATTAATACGGTAAAGCTTGCCAATGGCGATCTACCGCCGGTGCTTGATATTGAGCAACTGTACAATGTGCCGCCCGATAAAATGCGCAGAGAGATCAGGGCCTGGCTGCAAACAGTGGAAGCCGCGTACGGGGTAAAGCCTATTATTTATACTTATGTAAACTTTTATAAACAATACCTGCAGGATGAATTTGACGATTACCCGCTCTGGGTGGCGCATTATTTTGAAAAAGATAAACCCCGCATCAGCAGGAACTGGCTTTTCTGGCAGCATAGCGAATTGGGCAGGGTGGATGGCATTGCCCATCGTGTAGATTTTAATGTTTTCAAAGGAGATTCTCTGGCATTTAACCGGCTGCTGATACAATAAATACCCTGATGCATCACCTGTAAATTATGCTTACATTGTGTTACAAATTGCTGCCTTATGCTACAACCATGGCAAACAGGAAAAGTCATCAGGATTGAAGATGCCACTTACAACACCAGGCGTTTCTGGATACAGTTACCGGAAATGGAAAGTTTCGATTTTAAGCCCGGCCAGTTTGTTACGCTTGACCTGCCTATCCACGAACAAAAGAATAAACGCTGGCGAAGTTATTCCATCGCTTCCTGGCCGGATGGTACCAATGTAATAGAATTGGTAATTGTGCTGTTAGAAGGCGGCGCTGGCACCCGTTATCTCTTTAATGAAATAAAAGTAGGTAGCGAACTTACACTGCGCGGTCCGCAGGGAATTTTTACGTTGCCAGATGTTATTGAGAAAGATTTGTTCCTGGTTTGCACGGGCACCGGTGTTGCGCCTTTCCGAAGTATGACCCAATATATACAACTGCATGATATTCCGCACAGGAACATCTACCTGATTTTCGGTTGCAGGCTTTTATGCGATAACCTTTATGGCGCCGAATTAAAAGGCCTGGAAGAAAAGCTGAACGGGTTTAAATACCTGCCCACCTATTCAAGAGAGCCGGAAACAAATGCAGAAGTTACACGGGGATATGTTCACCGTGTTTACGAGGAATTAATAACGCACGCCAAACCTGCAGCGAATTTCTTTCTATGCGGCTGGAAGAATATGATTGATGATGCAAAACAAAAGATCATCTCCCTCGGCTACGACAAGAAAGATATTCACCAGGAATTGTACGGATAAAATTGCTTAGGAAACTTTTAGTTCGGGTTTTACATTCCCCAGTCTGTCCTTTAAATCCTTGTTTTCTGTTTCCAGTTCCGCAATTCTCTTTTCCAGAGAAAGTATGCGTGAATGATTGGATAACATTTCGTTTTCTACTTTCAGCACCCTTTTTTTGTGTTTGGCAATAAGTGCGTTTTTAATAAGCAGACCGAGCGCAAAAGCTCCAACTGCTACACCAGCCATTGGTAAAATAGGCAAGGGACCCACCGCTAAAAGCATGGAAATACAATTGGCCATAGGAATACTGTTTTAATTGATACGATTTTTGGTAACAAACATAATTGACATCTGTTTTACAGGTGTTAAGATGCCAGCTAACGGGGGAATTAGTTTAACAAATATATATGATTTTTAAAGATGTTGGGAAATTTTATTCCTGATTTCGGTGAGTGCGATGCGTTCCTGTTCCATGGAGTCACGATAGCGGATTGTAACGGTTCCATCTTCCTTGGTTTGATGATCAACCGTTACGCAGAATGGTGTTCCAATAGCATCCTGGCGACGGTAACGTTTGCCAATGGTATCCTTTTCCTCGTAAAAGCAACGGAAATGTGGGCGACATTCATCCATAAGTTGTTTCGCTATTTCCGGCAAACCATCCTTTTTTGTCAATGGTAAAACTGCAAGCTTTATCGGTGCAACTTTAGCAGGAATACGTAATACCACACGGCTGTCTTTCGGTCCACCTTCTTTGGTTAAGTCTTCTTCCGCATAAGCATGAGAAAGCACCAGTAGAAACATCCTGTCAAGACCAATCGATGTTTCTATTACATAAGGAACATAATGTTGATTGAGTTCTGTATCAAAATAAGTCAGCTTTTTACCGCTAAATTCCTGGTGGCGGCCAAGGTCATAATCTGTTCTTGAATGTATGCCTTCCACTTCCTTAAATCCAATCGGGAAATCATATTCTATATCAAGGGCGGCGTCTGCATAGTGGGCCAGCTTTACGTGGTCATGATAACGGTATTTTTCTGCAGGAATACCCAGGCTTAAATGCCACTTTAAACGGGCTTCTTTCCAGTATTCATACCATTCTTTTTGTGTGCCGGGGCGGATAAAGAACTGCATCTCCATCTGCTCAAATTCGCGCATACGGAAAATGAACTGCCTGGCTACAATCTCGTTCCTGAAAGCCTTACCTGTTTGCGCTATACCAAAAGGGATCTTCATCCTCGCAGTTTTTTGCACATTCAGGAAATTTACAAAAATACCCTGGGCAGTTTCCGGCCGCAGGTAAATGGTATCGGCTTCATCGGTTACAGAACCCAGTTGGGTAGAGAACATCAGGTTAAACTGGCGGATGTCTGTCCAGTTGCAGCTTTCGCTAACGGCACAAACAATTTTATTGTCTTCGATGAGTTTTTTCAGACTAGCAAAATCTTCTTTGGCCAGCAACTGCTCCATGGTATCCAGTAAAGCAGCAGCAGCTTTTTCACCATCTTCCCCTTTTTCCTTCAGCTTATCTGCATGTGCTTCGATAAGATGATCTACACGATAGCGTTTTTTACTATCCTTATTATCAATCATCGGGTCGCTGAAATTATCTACGTGCCCGCTCGCCTTCCAGGTAGTAGGGTGCATAAAAATCGCCGCATCAATGCCCACGATATTATCATGCATCTGCGTCATGCTCTTCCACCAGTAGTCGCGTATGTTCTTTTTCAACTCGCTTCCCCACGGACCATAATCATACACAGCACTTAAACCATCATATATTTCACTGCTCTGAAAAACATAACCATATTCTTTTGCATGCGATATAATTGCCTGGAACCTGTTGTTGTCTGGTAAACTCATAGGGCGCAAAGATAATTGTTGACACATATTTGTCAAAAGAAGTAAAGGCGGTTCTTATCCTTTGAAAATTGTTTTCAAAAAACCATAAACGCCAACCAGGTAAACAGCGCTTGCCAGGAACAGGACTATATTAACAACTGCGATTGCCATAGAATACTGCCGGTTATTTCTAAGCAGCACATGAAACAACGCAACAATAATCCCTACTATATAAATTGCGGGGATATCTTTTACAGAAGGATGTTTACTGTTCATCCATAAAACAGCAAGAAGTAAAACGTATAACAGGAATATTAAAAATGCAAGGATGTTTTTCATTAAGTTGATTTACGCAGTCACAAAATACCCATTTCCTGGTAAAGAAAAACCGGAAAACCAGCTCAATTATCGCCAATCTGCAACTTGTATTTTAAAAACTGGTCAAATTTTTTATTGATAATCAATTATTTATAAAAGTAGGATAAAAATTAACCTCCCTATTCGTTGGTAAATCCGTTGCATACCTGCACCTTTGCGCTCCAATTTCAACCGGCGGGATAGCGCCGGCTAACAAAAACAATATTTAAAATGAGCAAACTCCATTTCACCACCAAACATGCGAACGAGGCTACCGTGCAACGCAATTGGTACGTTGTAGACGGTACTAATCAAACCGTAGGTCGCATCGCTTCTAAAATTGCAGCGGTTCTCCGTGGTAAGAACAAAGCCTATTACACGCCTCACGTTGATTGCGGCGATTTTGTAATCATCATTAATGCTGACAAGGTTACTTTCACCGGCAGCAAATTAGACGACAAGCAATACCTCAATTACTCTGGCTACCCCGGTGGTAAAAAAGAAGAAACTGCAAAGGACCTGCTGAAGCGCCGCCCCGAAGTTGTGATGGAAAGAGCTGTAAAAGGTATGTTACCTAAAAACCGCCTCGGCCGTAAAATGATCAAGAAATTGTTTGTTTACGCAGGTGCACAACATCCGCATTTTGCACAGCAACCTAAAGACTTCAAATTCTAATTAAAAAATTCCAAATACGCATAAATGGAAAAGCAGAAAAACGCAGTAGGCCGTCGTAAAGAAGCTGTAACACGTGTGTTCCTCAGCAAAGGCGAAGGCAAAATCACTGTTAACGATAAAGATTACAAAGTATATTTTCCACTGGTTTATTTGCAGAACCAGGTAGAAGCTCCTTTAAAAGCCATTGATTCACTGGATAAATTTGATGTAAAGATCAATGCAACCGGTGGTGGTTTAAAAGGACAGGCTGAAGCAGCAAAACTGGGTATTGCCCGTGCACTGCTTGAAGTGAATCCTGAATATCGCCCGGCTATTAAGGCGGAAGGCCACCTTAAGCGTGACCCACGTGGTGTTGAACGTAAGAAATTCGGTCATAAAAAGGCGAGAAGAAGCTACCAGTTCAGCAAACGTTAATATTAATATGCTACGAGATTATAGCTGCGAGCTAAGGGCCGGATGGCTTTCCTCAATGCTGATAGCTCAAGGCTCATGGCTAAAATCATTCAAAATAATTTAATTACATAATTCATGGAAAATAACACTTCATTACAACAACAGTTGCTCGATGCGGGTGTACACTTTGGTCACCTGCGTAAGAAGTGGAACCCAAAGATGTTGCCTTATATCTTCGCTGAGAAGAAAGGTATCCACATCATCGACCTTAACAAAACTGTTGACAGCCTGCAGGAAGCTGCTGCTGCCTTAAAACAGATTGCAAAGAGTGGCAAAAAAATCATGTTTGTTGCCACTAAAAAGCAGGCAAAAGAAATCGTGAGCGAGAGCGCTGCAAAAGTAAACATGCCTTTTGCCACAGAACGTTGGCTGGGTGGTATGTTAACCAACTTCAACACTGTTCGTAAGAGCGTGAAGAAAATGCAGAGCATTGAAAAACTGCTTGGCGATGGAAGTGCTGAAAACATTACCAAGAAAGAACGCTTAATGCTTAGCCGCGATAAGGAAAAGATGGAAAAAGTATTGGGTGGCATCGCCCAGCTTGGCCGTCTTCCTGCAGCGTTATTTCTTGTAGATATTGGCCATGAGCACATTGCATTGGCTGAAGCAAAACGTTTGGGTATTATGACGTTTGGCATGGTAGATACCAACTGCGATCCTAATAAAGTTGATTTTGCTATTCCTGCAAACGACGACGCAACAAAATCTATTGCTATCATTGTCAACTACATCACTGCCGCTATTGCGGAAGGTTTGGCCGAGCGCCAGGCTTCTAAAGATGACGATGTGGAAGAAGTAGATAATGAAGCAGAAAAGAAGGCTGCAAGGTTACAGGCGGAAGCTGAATCTGAAGCTGCAAGAGGCGGTCGCGGTGGTAACCGTGGCGGTGGTAGCGGCCCTGGCCGTGGTCCTGGTGGCCCGGGTGGTGCAGGCGGCGGTCAGAAACGTCGTGTACCAGGCGGTGCAAGCCGTGGCAGAACAGGCGGCCCTCAAGGTGGCGGACCAAGAAGATAATCACGCTAACAAATAATCATGGGCCATTAATCATCAACGAAGTGATTATTGGCCCATCTTTTTATATTCTACCAGGCTTTTCTTGCGTCGCACACTTGTACGGTATCGTTTTATGCAACAGGGTACGTTCATTATTTAATAATATCCACCGCATACGGCATCGTATAATTTAGCATCGCAAAAAAGTTATTCATTTAAATTAAATAAACTCGAAATAATATGAGCACTGTAACTATTTCAGCCGCAGATATTAATAAGCTTCGCCAGGCAACCGGCGCAGGCATGATGGATTGCCGTAAAGCATTAACTGAAACCAACGGCGATTTTGAAGCAGCGATCGACTGGTTACGTAAGCAAGGCCAGAAAGTTGCCGCTAAACGCAGCGACCGTGAAGCAAAAGAAGGTGTGGTAATTGCAAAAACAACGCCTGATAATAAAACAGGTTTTATTGTATTGATCAGTTGCGAAACAGATTTCGTAAGCAAAAACGAAGACTTTGTAACGTTTGTACAAGGCATTGCTGATGCTGCTGTTGCCAATAATGTAAAAAGTGCAGAAGAGCTGAATGAAGCTTCTGTAAACGGCGCTAAAGTAGCAGATCTTATCAACGATAAACTGGCTGCTATCGGTGAAAAAATCGGTATCGCCAGGTTTGAAAGGGTAGAAGCGCCTTACGTAGCTTCTTATATTCATGGCGCCAACAGGATGGGTGTATTGGTTGGCTTAAGCAAAGACTCTGCTGAAGCTGGTAAAGACGTGGCAATGCAAATTGCTGCTATGAACCCGGTAGCAGTAGATGCCAACAGCATTCCTGCAGAAACTGTAGACAGGGAAAGAGCCATCGTTGTAGACCAGATCAAACAGGATCCTAAAATGGCCGGCAAACCTGAAGAAATGATCGCTAAGATTGCTGAAGGCAAACTGAACGCATTTTTTAAAGAGCAGACATTGCTTGCACAGCCTTTTGTAAAAGATGCTGGCATTAATGTAGAAGCCTATTTGAAGACAATCGATAAAGACCTGAAAGTAACTGAATTTAAAAGGGTTGCTTTAGGATAATCGTTCATTGTGTTATCATCTTACAGGAATCCCCATTTTTTAAAAGGTGGGGATTCTTCGTTTATAGAACCTATCCCATTTTATACTTATCAGCATTCTGTAAAGCTTAAATGCCTGATTAACTCCTGCGGCAGCACAGGTAGTTTTCGTCGCTCTATCAGATAAGTAGAAAGACCCGAAAGATCGCGGTATATATAATGCTTGCTCAAAGCGCCTTCCAGGTAACCGGCGCCACTGGTATTACCTGTACCTACCCGAAGCCCGATCATACGCCGCACCATTAAGAGATGTTTATGACGCCAGTTGCTTAACATCAGGTCAATTTCAATTAGTGCATCCAGTACCTGGTAAGATGATTGAAAAACAGGAAAATCCCTGTACAGCATAATAAACAATGCAGCCCGCAATGCTTTTGCAGAGAAGGAGGAACGCAGCAGGTCCAACTGTTCGGTCGTATAGCCGGCAGAGTTCTTTTCAAAAAAAACATAGTCAAAATCATTGACCTTGCCAGCTTCCCTTTCAGTTAACCCTGCCTCGTATATCTTGCGGTAATCATCCCAGAAAGGATGTGCTTGCTGCTCTGTTGCAACACTTTTATAAGATACCCAGAACCTATCTTCAAAAAATGGCATTCTTTCCAGCCAGTGATTAATTAATTGTAACAGGTTGGTGGAAGTTTCAGCCGATGTGATGGTTGCATAATCATTACCGGTAAACCCGCCTTCATTGGTGCGTTTATAATAATCATACTGGTGCCGCTTTTCCATTGCTAATCCAAGCCTTGCTTCAATAAGTCTGAATTGCATACTTTGAAAACCAGAGGATGGGATAAGAAGATTTCTGAATGCAAGAAAATCCAGCGGTGTCATCGTATCTAGAACATGCACCTGCTGGTTAAGCAGATCAAGTATACGTATTACGCGTTGCAGCCGGTGGCGCAACAGGTTCAGGTCTTCTGAATTATCATTAATATGACCTTTGCTGAAAACAGCGATGGCATAATCCAGCTCAAACAAAATTTGCTTAAACCAGAGTTCATAAGCCTGGTGAGTAATGATAAAGAGCATTTCATCATGGGCCGGTTCATGCGGGGCTTTAAAACTCTCCGGCTCCTGAGCATGGAGTATTTTATCAAGCTGCAGGTAATCATGGTAGTACAGGTTGTTCTCTTTCATAAAGACAATCGTTATAGGTGCAAAGAAACATTTTTATGTGCTTGCAACCTCTTTATAAACCTGTGCTGTTTATCCCTGCATCACAGTGCCTGGGAAAGCTGTTCGCCCATTTGATTCTAAAAAAGCAAGTATGAATTAACCTGAAGTATCCGTCAATTTATCATGTAATACTACGTAGCAATCATTTCTCAACTCTTTCTTATTTTTGGCTGCTATGAAAAAAATATCCCTTATTCTTTTAACGTGTATTACGCTAACTGCACATGCGCAAAACAGGATCAGTGACCATAACAGCATTGGCTGGTATGCTCTCTTTCTGTCGCCAAAGATCAACGATAAATTCAGCGGGCACCTGGATTACCAATGGCGCCGCACAGATATCATTAACAACTGGCAGCAAAGCCTGTTGCGGGTAGGGCTTAACTATAAAATCAATAGCCAGGTAAGTGCACAACTGGGTTATGGCTGGATTAAAACATTTGTATATGGTGATTATTCCATCATTGCGGTACCCAAGCCTTTTCCGGAACATCGTATTTATGAGCAGTTACAGGTAGTAACCCCGGTTGGCAAAACAACCCTTACTCACCGGTTAAGGCTGGAGCAAAGATGGCTTGGCAGGTTTAAATCTATGGATAGTAAAAAGGCCGATGACTGGATATTCCTCAACCGTTTCCGTTATATGCCAAGGCTGGATGTGCCTATCTATAAAAAGTTGTATGCAGCTATGTATGATGAGATCTTTATCGGCTTTGGTAAACAGGTGGGTGAAAATGTTTTTGACCAAAACCGCTTTGCACTGTTGCTTGGTTATAAGTTTAATAAAACCGTTCGTATGGAAGGTGGCTTCTTTAGCCAGATTGTACAACTGCCACGCGAAATTGATAATAAAAATGTTTTTCAATACAACAATGGGATTGTTATTAACACCTATCTCAACTTTTAAAGGCTGCTAAAATTAACTGTTGGTGATTAAAGAATTTTCAGGTTATTTGCACCCGCTACCAGTTCATTCATCATCTTAATTGCTCAAAAACAATATGCAGCTTAAGTACAAACGCATACTTTTAAAACTATCCGGAGAAGCCTTAATGGGAAGCAAAGCTGATGGCTTTGATCCTTTTAATCACAAGATCATTGAGCAATATGCCAATGACATTAAAAAAGTTACTGAACAGGGTGCGCAGGTGGCAATCGTAATTGGCGGTGGTAATATTTACCGCGGAACCAATGAAAGTGAAAGTGGTATTGAGCGTGCACATGGCGATTATATGGGAATGCTCGCCACAATGATCAACGGTATGGCCATGCAGGCAATGCTGGAAAAAATTAGCGTATTTACCCGTTTGCAAAGCGCCATCAAAATGGAGCAGATTGCAGAACCCTATATCCGCCGCCGCGCCATGCGCCACCTTGAAAAAGGCCGCGTGGTAATCTTTGGCGCCGGTACCGGTAATCCTTATTTCACCACAGATACTGCAGGTTCTTTAAGGGCTATTGAAATAAAGGCAGACGTTATCTTAAAAGGTACACGTGTTGATGGTATTTATACAGCCGATCCTGAAAAAGATCCAAGCGCTACCCGTTACGATAATATCACATTCCAGGAATGTATTTCCAAAGGTTTAAAAGTGATGGATATGACTGCCTTCACCCTTTGTATGGAAAATAAACTACCGATCATCGTATTTGATATGAACAAGCCAGGCAATCTTTCCAAAGTGGTGGAAGGTGAACCCGTTGGCACACTGGTAAGTTAGTACATTGCAAAAAGTATATATTAAGGCGCCCTTTTATGGGTGCTTTTTTATGCGCATCAGTATATAAAAGATCAGGGGCTGTTAGTTACAGGTTCAAAATCAGCTTTTGTACGGGCTACTGCGGGCTCCGCTTCGCTGCGGTGCTTCGCCATGCTCGCACTAAACCCTTCGTATCCCGCAGCCCTTCGGCGATAGAATTCCTGTGCAACAATCCGTTCATTAACGATCATTCTTACATACCCTGATTTTTCCTGCTGCCTCAATCAAACCAGATTCAACTATTTTTGCAAAAATTTTCAGATTTTGATTGATAAGAAACAGAAGGTAAATGCAGAGGAAACCGCCGTGCTGGTAGGGGTAGTGCAGAAAGAACAAACAGATGTGCAGGTACAGGAATACCTGGAAGAGCTGGCGTTCCTGGCCTCAACTGCCGGCGCCAATACCGTGAAACGCTTCACGCAAAAACTGGCGCACCCAGATAGTAAAACATTTGTGGGTAAAGGCAAGCTGGAAGAAATCAGGGAATATGTAAAGGCACGTAATATAGATGTGGTAATTTTTGACGATGAACTTAGCGGCTCACAGATCAGTAATATTGAAAAGGCGCTGGATGTAAAAACCATTGATCGCAGTGATCTTATCCTGGACATATTTGCCCGCCGTGCAAGAACAGCGCAGGCCAAGGCGCAGGTAGAGCTGGCACAATACCAGTATATCTTACCAAGGTTGCGTGGTATGTGGAAACACCTTGAAAGACTGGGTGGCGGTATTGGTACAAGGGGCCCGGGTGAAACGGAAATAGAAACCGACCGTCGTATTGTGCGCGACAAAATTTCCTTGCTGCGCAAACGTCTTGCAGAGATAGATAAACAATCTTTTACCCAGCGAAAGGAACGTGGTGAGTTTATCCGCGTATCATTGGTAGGTTATACAAACGTAGGTAAAAGCACCCTGATGAACCTGCTTAGCAAAAGCGATGTATTTGCGGAAAACAAATTATTCGCAACGCTGGATACCACTACACGTAAGGTGGTTTTTGAAAACACGCCGTTCCTCCTAAGCGATACCGTTGGGTTTATACGCAAGCTTCCGCATCATTTGGTGGAAAGCTTTAAAAGCACGCTGGATGAAGTTCGCGAAGCAGATATATTACTGCATGTGGTAGATATCTCTCATCCGCAGCATGAAGAACACATAGGTGTGGTGAATAAAACCTTACAGGAAATCAAGGCCTTTGACAAACCCATTCTTACCATTTTTAATAAGATGGATTTATATGAAGAGCGCACGTTTGATGAATGGCTGGAGCCCGATGTTAAAAAGGAAATCATCAGTGATCTTAAAGAACGCTGGAACAATATAACGGAGGGCAACGCAATATTCGTGTCTGCCACCGAAAGATTGAACATTGATGAACTACGCAGTTTTATATTAGAGAAAGTGAGGGCCATGTATAAAGTAAGATATCCTTACCGCGAAATACATTTCTAACTAATCAATTGCCTTACCTACCGGAACTATGCGCAAGATCACGTGGCATAAAGTGGCCGATAATATAAATGAACTTAACTGGCAGGCCAACAATATGGCCGTGGTTTATGCAGATGATAAAAAAATAACCATCGCCAGGTTTAAGGAAGAATTGTTTGTATTTGCATATAAATGTCCGCATGCAAGTGGCGTACTTGCAGACGGTTTTATTGATGCAATGGGAAATGTTGCCTGCCCCCTGCACCGTTTTAAGTTTAACATGCAAAATGGCCGCAACACATCCGGTGAAGGTTATTATATGAAAACCTACCAGTTGGAACAAAGGGAAGATGGTATTTATGTAGGCATTGAATCCAGTAGCTGGTTTGGTTAAATTTCATAGAAATTATTTGAGCTTATTAGTATGATCAACAGTACAGAACAACAAACAGACCTTTCAGTAATTGCAACGCTCATCAAACAGAATCCCTTATTTGTATTTGCATTAAGCTCAGAAGCGGCAGGTGAGTTTGAAGAATTCAATCCTTTAATCGTGGGTATTGGTAAAGTAAGCGCCAGCTATCATCTTACCAAAAAGATAGCAGAGAGCAAACCTGGTATTATTATCAACCTGGGTTCAGCAGGAAGTAAAAAATTTAACCGTGGTTCGGTGGTATGTTGTACAAAGTTTATACAGCGTGATATGGATGTTACCGGCCTTGGTTTCAAAAAATATGAAACACCGCTTTCCGGGCAGGAGCCGCTGTTGTCTTATGGCATTTCTCTAAATGAATTACCCCAGGGTATTTGCGGAACAGGTGATAGCTTTGAAATGGCACACACAACAGACGACTATGATGTGCTTGATATGGAAGCCTACCCACTGGCGCTGATTGCCATGAAAGAGAACATCCCTTTTCTATGCATGAAATATATTTCAGATGGTGCAGATGGCATGGCTGCCGATGACTGGCTGGTACAGGTTCACAATGCTGCTGCTGCTTTTAAAAAAATACTTCGCACCGTACTAACCGAAGCTTTATAATTTGTGATATTAGATAAAATAAAATGTGAATATTACATTTAATTCATCTTTAAATTGGCCTTAAAGGCTTAATTTTATTGCCTCTTAACCTGTAAGATGAAATGCATTCAGTAAAAGCAAAACATATTCTTTTATCGCTCTTTTGCTTTTTTATGCTGATTGCTGTAAACAGGCTTTCCGCAGAGAAGACTTCCTCCATTCATTCAAGTATTCAACAGGTTCACCAGGATGGCACGTTTAGTAAAGCGCCATGTTTGGCCTGTATCGGGTTAGAAGAGGATGCTAATTTTTACAACCCATGGTCTCCTAAAAAACTGGAGAACAAACACCATCCCAAGTTCAGGCATGTACGTAACAGTAATGTGCAGGCAGCCGGACTTCCGCAGGGTTGGAAATATGAAATCTTTTACGATGCGCCGCACCACGATTTCAACAGTGGTATAGATGCGCTTGCTCCTCCTTATTATTACGCTTTCCTGTTTCGTCTCACTCCTTTCTGAATTTACCATCCGTAAAGTTTAATGATGCTGCTTTACGCAGCTATGTTTTTTTATCTGCCATTTAATCATTCGATTGCTTTGCCAATTTTTAAAAAGAAAAATTAGCATGATGAAATTTTATGTCTACCTCTCAGGTTTATACTTGTTAATGGTCACGGGTTGTAAAGCAAAGGCAGATACGGAAGTGCAGGAAGAAAAGCCAGCCGTATTGCCGGTAGTTAAGCTGCAGCAAAAAGATACCACTTTGCAGCAGGGTTATGTTGCCGATATACAGGCATTGCAGAATGTTGAAATAAGGGCTAAAGTACCCGGTTTTATTGATAAGATAATGGTAGATGAAGGTCAGACTGTTACTAAGGGCCAGCCGTTATTTATACTGAACGATGCCGAACTTCAAACCCAGCTTTCGCAGTCAAAAGCAGCGCTGGCCAATGCTATGGCCGAAGCAAAGACTGCTGAACTGGAAATGAAAAGGGTAAAGATCCTGGTAGATAAGAACATTATTGCCAAGACAGAATATGAGCTGGCAGAATCAAAAGTGAAATCTGCTGAAGCCAAAATAAGTGAAGCCCGTTCTATGGAAGAAAGTGCAAGGATCAAGCTTTCTTATACTTATATCAGGTCGCCATTCAACGGGGTTATTGATCGTATCCCATTTAAAGTGGGCAGCCTGGTAAGCGAGGGTAACCTGCTAACCACCGTGTCTAACCTGGAAGCCATGTATGCGTATTTTAATGTGAGTGAGAATGAATACCTGCGCTATGTAAAAAGCAAAAAGGCCAATCAACCTTCTATGGACGATGTAACGCTGATGCTTGCAGATGGCACCGAATATTCTTACAGGGGAGATATAGAAACCATGGAAAGTGAATTTGATGAGCATACAGGTTCAATTGCCTTTCGTGCAAAGTTTCCAAATCCTGATAAGATTTTAAAACATGGTGCTTCAGGTAAGGTAAAGCTTACTACTGAAGTAAGCAATGCACTGATGGTTCCGCAAAAAGCCGTATTTGAAATACAGGATAAAAACTACGTATTCCTGGTGGGTAAAGACAACAAGGTGAAGATGACCAACTTTGCCCCGCAGACCAGGATTGATGAATACTTTATTGTAAAATCCGGTCTCGCTGCAGGTGATGCCATTGTTTATGAAGGCATCCAAAGTATTCGCGATGGTGCAGAAATTACCCCGAAATATGTGGGAACAGATAGCCTGGTGGCGATGAAGCTGTAAGTGTTTAAGGTTAGGCTTGTTCAACGTTCAAAGTTGGCTTGCCCGAAGATTGAACGCGATAACTCAATTGCATGTTGCATTGCTGCATAAAACGTAAAACGTACAAGTGTGCGACGCAACAATGCTCAATAGTTATTCATATGCCCGGTATCAAATAATAAAATTCATTCACAAGGCTTTGTTATAAGAAGCCGTACAATGCTTATTTGTATAACCTCTCTATAAAAAATGGTTGAAACTTTTATACGACGTCCCGTATTGTCGCTGGTTATTTCTATCATCATCACGTTGTTGGGTGTATTGGCTTTATTCACATTGCCAATTACACAGTTCCCGGATATTGTTCCGCCAAGCGTGGTGGTGACTGCCAACTATAACGGCGCAAATGCAGAAGTATGCGCAAAGGCCGTTGCTACACCTTTGGAAAGAGCTATTAACGGCGTGCCGGGCATGACTTACATGAACTCTGTAAGCAGCAATAACGGTACTACCCTTGTACAGGTATTTTTTGAAGTGGGAACCGATCCTGATCGTGCTGCAGTAAACGTTCAAAACCGCGTTACCACCGTACTTGATGAGCTGCCGGAAGAAGTAATTAAAGCAGGCGTAACCACCGAAAAAGAAGTGAACAGTATGTTGCTATACCTGAATATAATCAGTAAGGATAGCAGCATGAATGAAGAGTTCATTTACAACTTTGCCGATATTAATGTGCTGCCTGAATTAAAGCGTATTGATGGTGTTGGCTTTGCAGACATCATGGGTGCCAGGGAATACTCCATGCGTGTGTGGTTAAAGCCTGATCGTATGCTTGCCTATAACGTTTCTACGGAAGAAGTAATAGCTACGCTGCGTGCCCAGAATATTGAAGCGGCACCGGGTGTTGCCGGTGAAAATTCCGGTAAAGACAAGCAGGTAAAACAATATGTACTTAAATATACCGGCAAGTTTAATACGCCGGAAGAGTACCAGAATGTGGTGTTAAAGGCAGATGCCAATGGTTCTTTGTTAAGGCTGAAAGATATTGCTGACATTGAATTTGGAACGGTGAGTTATGATATGTCTTCCAAAACAGATGGCCGGCCATCTGCTTCTATCATGATCAAGCAAAGGCCGGGAAGTAATGCAACGGAAGTAATTGAGAATATAAAAAGCAAGATGAATGAGTTGAAGAAAACCACCTTTCCGCCGGGGATGGAACTCAATTTTGCCTATGATGTATCCAGGTTTTTAGATGCCAGCATACACGAAGTAATGCGTACGCTGGTGGAGGCATTTATCCTGGTGTTTATCGTAGTGTTTATCTTTTTGCAGGATTTCCGATCAACGTTAATTCCCGCGCTGGCGGTGCCTGTTGCGCTGGTAGGTACACTGGCCTTTATGCAGTTGCTTGGCTTTTCTATTAACATGCTTACCTTATTTGCACTGGTGCTTGCCATTGGTATTGTGGTGGATAATGCGATTGTGGTGGTAGAAGCGGTGCACGTAAAAATGAGTGAGGAACATCTTCCGCCATTAGAGGCTACGGTCGCCGCGATGAAGGAGATCAGCGGCGCCATCATGGCCATTACGCTGGTAATGTCTGCGGTGTTTATACCGGTAGCATTTCTCTCTGGCCCTGTCGGTGTTTTTTACCGGCAGTTCTCCTTAACGCTGGCGATCTCTATTGTGATATCAGGCATCAACGCACTAACGCTCACGCCTGCGCTTTGCGCACTGATGTTAAAGCACAATACTTCAGGTAAGCGCAAGAAAAATCTTCTGCAACGTTTCTATGGTTCCTTTAATAAGGGATATGATAAAACCGAGAAGAAATATGGCAGCATGGTTTCGTGGATGGCAGGTCGCAAGCTGGTAACGCTTTTAATGTTCGTAGGATTTTGCCTGGCTACCTTGGGGATGAGCAGTATACTTCCATCAGGCTTTATACCTACTGAAGACCAGGGGATGATTTATGTAAACGTAACAACGCCACCGGGTTCTACGGTTGAACGTACAGAGTATGTGCTAGATGAAATTGAAGCTGCCACTAAAGAATTTAAAGTGGTGGAAAACATCAGTACCCTTGCCGGTTATAGTTTGATGAGTGATATTTCCGGAGCATCTTATGGTATGGCGATGATCAACCTTAAGATGTGGGAAGACCGTGAAGAAACAGTGAACCAGCTTATTAAAAAGCTGCAGGATAAAACCAAACATGTAACCGATGCAACGATTGAATTCTTTGCACCGCCAACGGTACCCGGTTTTGGTAATGCGAGTGGTTTTGAAATGCGTTTGTTGGATAAGAACCGCGGCAACAGCCTGGATGAAACAGCCAAGGTAACCAAAGACTTTATTGAGGCGATGCGTAAAGACAAGGTCATCGGTAGTGCATTCACCAGCTTTGATCCCAACTTCCCACAATACCTGATACATGTAGACCAGGAGATGGCTGCTAAAAAAGGTGTTACCATTGATAATGCGATGAGCACATTGCAAACATTGCTGGGAAGTTATTATGCTACCAACTTTATCCGTTTCGGACAAATGTATAAAGTGATGTTGCAGGCTTATCCGCAGTACCGCAGTAAACCGGAAGACATCTTAAGCTTGTATGTAAAAAATGACAAGGGAGAGATGGTTCCTTATTCCACCTTTATAAGACTGGAGAGAGTATTTGGCCCTGAGCAGATCACCCGTTACAATATGTATACATCCGCGATGATCAACGGCGATGCACGGGATGGTTACAGCAGTGGCGAAGCCATTACTGCTATTCAAAAACTGGCCGCAGAAAAATTACCTAAAGGGTTTACCTATGAGTGGAGTGGTATGACGAGAGAGCAAATCCTGTCTGGCAACCAGGCCGTATTTATCTTCATTATTGTACTGGTGTTTGTGTACCTGTTACTCGCAGCGCAGTATGAAAGTTTTGCATTGCCCATGCCGGTAATACTTTCCCTGCCAACCGGCATATTCGGTTCGTTTATGTTCCTGAAACTTGCCGGGTTGGAAAACAATATCTACGCACAGGTAGCACTGGTAATGCTGGTAGGGTTGCTTAGTAAGAACGCCATCCTGATTGTGGAGTTTGCCATTCAAAGACGTAAGCAAGGGCTTTCTATACTGGATGCTGCCAAAGAAGGTGCCATCTCCAGGCTCAGGCCAATCCTTATGACATCCTTTGCCTTTATAGCAGGTTTAATACCACTTTGCATCGCGTCCGGTGCGGGTGCAATGGGTAACCGCTCTATTGGTACTGCAGCGGCAGGGGGTATGTTGATCGGTACCCTGTTTGGTGTATTTCTTATTCCTGGTTTATATGTAGTGTTTGCGCAACTGGCTGAAAGAAAGAAAAAGAAGAAGCCTGTTGTGCAGCATCATGAGCAACTGGAAACAGCTTAAGAAAAGTCAGGAAGGCAAAGAAGTCAGAAAGACAGGAACATCAGGGTAGTTGCAGATGTATAAGATAGGATATAAAAATAAAAGGCTTCACATAACATATTTGCTCTTCGCAGGGGCCACCTGTTAAAGACATGTTTTAAGGTTGCGGGCTTCTGCCTGCTGTCTGTAGAACAGGTGGTTCCTTCGGAGAATAGTCAACATCATTTAAAACATAAAGTTCGTTGCCGCCAATAAATGAAAGCGGTATGACAAGTTAGAAGGATGAAACATATTATAACGTACAGCACCTTATTTCTATTTATAAGTTTTATAGGATTCAATAGTTGTAAAGTAGCACAACCGGTAGCTATGCCCGCTGTTAAAACGCTGCCGGATTCTTTTCCTGCCGCTAAGGATAGCGCTACCATTGCCAGCATCTCCTGGCGACAGTTCTTTAGTGATAAATTCCTGGTGGCACTGGTTGATACCGCGCTGCAAAATAACCCAGACCTGGCAATAGCCCTACAACGGGTAGAGATGGCCAAGGCACAGGTGGCTATTGCAAAGGGAGCTTTATTGCCATCCCTAAACGGCGTTGTTTCAGGTGCGGTGGATCGCTACGGCGATTATACCATGAATGGCGTGGGCAACTATGACCAGAACCTTTCTTCCAATATCACCGAAAAACAAAAAGTGCCGGTAAGTCCAACGCCTGATCTTTTTGTGGGCTTTCGCAGTAACTGGGAAATTGATCTGTGGGGCAAATTAAAAAATGAAAAAAAGGCTGCCATCGCGCAATTGCTGGCAACTGAAAAAGGAAGGCAATATGCTGTTACTTCCCTGGTTGGCGAAGTGGCAGGTTTATACTATGAATTACTTGCGCTTGACAACGAGCTGGACATTATCAAAAAGAACGTGCTTCTTCAGGAAGCTGCACTGGAAGTCGTTAGGATTCAGAAGGAGGGCGGCCGCGCCACAGAACTGGCCGTACAACAGTTTTCAGCCCAGTTATTAAACACCAGGGCGATCGAGTTTAGCGTAAAACAAAATATCGTTGCGGCGCAAAATGAGTTGAATTTTATTTGCGGCCGCTATCCCCAGGATATTACAAGAGATACCTCCCTGATGCAGCAACAATTACCTTCTTCGCTTACTACCGGCCTTCCTTCTTTATTACTTACACGTCGCCCGGATATACAACAGGCAGAGCTGGAATTGCAGGCCGCACAAGCCAATGTAACTGCGGCACGAAAGGCATTTCTTCCATCGCTTAACCTAACGCCCTATATTGGTTTCAATGCGTTTAAGCCCAACCTGCTTTTTAACTCGGGTTCCATTGCTTATGGCGCAGTGGCTGGCTTAACAGCGCCAATCTTCAATCAGAACAAAATAAAGGCGGGTTATGCCATGGCCAATGCACAAAACAAAGAAGCGGTGTACAATTACCAGAAAGTGCTGCTGGGAAGTTTTAGTGAAGTGATTACCACGCTTAACAGCATTGAAAATGGCAGCAATTCATTTAAACTGAAAGAGCAGGAAGTGAAAGAATTAACCAACGCGGTAGCTACAGCAAAGGATCTTTATCTTACCGGGTATGCAAATTACCTGGAAGTGATCAGTGCACAGAAGGGCGTGCTGGAGGCTGAATTGCAGTTAACAGGTAATAAGAAACAATTGTTCCAGTCGGTGATTAACCTGTACCGTTCACTTGGCGGCGGCTGGGATTAAAATCTCACCGCTTAATGTTAACGGCCTTCACAACCACGACCATTTAACATTTTTTCGATCTCCTGAACCATTTCAGGGCTTTATCTTTACAGGTATGATGAAAATATTATTATACATATTGCTGTTCTATATTTTATATAAAGTCATCTTCGACTTTATCCTTCCCGTATCAAGGGCCACTTCACAGGTAAAAGATAAGATACGTGAAATGCAACAAACGCAGGAACAGCAATACCGTCAGCAACAGGCTGCCGCATCTGCCCGTGAACAGCAGAATACTTCTACCGCGCAAAACACAAAACCTGCCGGTAAAGAAAGTGATTACATTGAATTTGAAGAGATTAAATAGTTACAGGTTTAGGCCGGTTACATCTGCCGGCGGTACCAGGTGAATGGTTTGTAAGCCAACTTTCTGCGCTCCTTCAATATTGGAAATGGTGTCATCAATAAACAGCGTTTCTGCCGCACTTAATCCCTGTTCCTCCAGTATAAAATTGAAAGCTTCCGCGTTAGGTTTACGCAAACCCAGGTCATGTGAATAATAGGCTTTGATAAAAAGGTTATCAAAATTTGCTCGCCCGGTGTCTTTTGTATATACTTCTTTAAAAAAATCGTAGTGAATTTTATTGGTATTGCTGAACAGGAAGATCTTGTACTTTTCAGCGATCTTCTCCAGCCATTCAATTCGCGCCACAGGAAAATCAAGCAGCATTGCATTCCAGGCATCGCGTATCTGCGTATCCGTCAATGGCAGCCCTGAAATGGAGCGGAAACCCTCATAAAATTCCTCCGGGCTTATTTTACCTGTTTCCAGTCGTTCAAAAATGTCAGACACAAAATGCTGGGTATATAGCGAAGGGAAGTTGGTAACACCCAATTGTATAAAAGCCCGTTCTGTTTTAGGATAGGCGAGATTAATAAAAATACCGCCCAGGTCGAAAATAATGTTCTTAATTACCTGCATTCAGCAAATCTAAAAGAATGAGTTATTAATAAAATTGGTTTTTATGATGTTTTTTATATTTTTGCGCCTCGGAAATAAAATCGGGATTCAAACCGGTTGACGTTTCAGGGCCTATAGCTCAGTTGGTTAGAGCACCTGACTCATAATCAGGGGGTCCCAGGATCATGCCCTGGTGGGCCCACAAAAATAAAAGCAGTTATGAACGAAAGTTGATAGCTGTTTTTTATTTGCATGAAGTTTTATTAAAACAGAACAGCTCTATCTAAGCTGATCATTTCTTATTATAAGCAGTCTTGTTTTTTTACATACAGTGCCAGCACCAGGGGCTGGTTTGAGACAAATATTTATTTACGCCAGATTATCTTCAAGACAGCGGTGAGGCTTTCGCCGCAAAGCGGGTAAAATGTTTGAACATATCTGTTGAATAGGATGCATCAATAACTTAATCACCACTCGGTCTTGCAGCAATCATTTTTGGCAGGACTGAGTATTGTTTGTGCGTAACAGATAAACTCTCAAAACTCTGTTTGGCTGTGCTTTGCTGTTTTTTGTTAAACTTTCATGAAATCATAATTTGTGCTTCAGCATACATTTATCATGCAAGACAAAGTATGAAGATGTTTTTTCTATCTTCGGATACAACATGTACCAGGTGCAAGGCCTGTGATGTCTGGTTGTGATTTGCTTTCAACTTAAGTTCTTTCTATCTTCGGATACAACACTATTAAGCACGTACACGTTTTACAGAACGTTGTGATTTGCTTTCAACTTAAGTTCTTTCTATCTTCGGATACAACTTTTTTACCGGAGGCTTTAAAGTCTTTAGAGTTGTGATTTGCTTTCAACTTAAGTTCTTTCTATCTTCGGATACAACAACATATTGCAATTATCGTCCTGCGACTTTGTTGTGATTTGCTTTCAACTTAAGTTCTTTCTATCTTCGGATACAACATGCCCGGTATAGAAAATTGCTTTTCAAGTGGTTACGCCGAAAATAGAAAGAAAAAAATGCACAAAAAAGTCTTTGCCGGTTAACACTGCAAAGACTTTTTGCTTTTCTAACATGTGATATTAGGCTTGAACTGCATTTAAAAAAGCTCCAACTGCTGCGGTATTTCTATTGCATCAGCCACTTTCTTCCCCTGAAAAATCTCCATCATGCCAAATTGCTTGTCGGTAATAGTCATAATCCCTACATGACCTTTCTCTGGCAGTATCTTTTTTACGCGCCGGATATGCACATCTGCATTTTCCATACTGGCGCAGTGTCTTAAGTAGATGGAAAACTGGAACATGGAAAACCCGTCTGCCATGATTTTCTTGCGAAAGTCGACGTAGATTTTCCGCTCCTTTTTGGTTTCGGTTGGCAGGTCAAAAAAAACGAGTACCCACATAATACGGTATGCGTTTAACCGGTTGGCCTTCATGGCATTTCAGGATACAATATTTTGCGTTGCTCACCGGCATAACATTTAGCCAGCGACGCGGCGGTGCGTTGCACCGCTATCATCAGCGGACTGCTTTCGCCATTGAACAGCACATCAACTGTTGGCAATTTCAGCAACTGGACTTTTAATGGTTGTGTGAGCGTATCCACCGCAGAAGTTTCATCAATAATCCTTCTTACAATTACATCCACGAAAGGTCGATAGGGTTCCATGATGTCATCTGCAAGGCAATAAGCATTGTAACGGTTGCGATGAAAAATACCTAAAGTTGGTAATAAACCGGCGCCCACAATGGCCCGGGCAACGGTAGCTCTTAAAATAGCATAGCCATAGTTGAGTAAATTGTTTGGTGGCGGCCCTTCGCGCCTGCGAAAAAACTGCCAGGCGGCAGGTAATAAATTTTGCCAATAATAAGCGGCGGCAGTGGCTTCGCAATTTTCTGAATCTCCGCTTTTAACCGAAGCTGCCAGGTTATTCAAGAATTTGTTATTCAGGTTCCACTTTTTAAATACTGCCGACTGGTTTTGTATTTTAGCTTTTACGGTTTGCTGCCATAATTGTTTTTTGAGCGGTTCTGTTGCCTCTATCTGCGCACGGAAACGTTCACTTTGTAAAGTATTTCCTTCCAATGGGAGCATCATACCACTGGGATGTTTGGTTTCGTTGCAGGTAATAACTGAAGTGTTATTAGCTACCAGTTTATCCAGCAAATAATGGGTAAGTGTAATTTGCTGATGCTCCAGCACAATCATACCCAGGTCTTCTATCGCAACCGTTTTCTCTGCCCGGTCTTCATAACCTTTTACATGTTCATAGCTTACCACCAACTGGTCGTTGCGGAATTTTAGATGACAGGGTGTTTCAATACAGATGGTACGTTTAATCATATGTTATGTTTAGGTATGTGACCAGTTGTATTAGCCTGACATTTGTATTTATAGCTTCGCAGGTAGTCGCACTCTTGTTCTTTTATAACAACCAACAGAGATGCGGCTGTACTAATCCTACTTTTTAATAACATGACGGACTTACAAGCATCTTCCCTTTGTCATATTTATATTTTTAGAGCCGCTCTAATAAGTACAAACTCCGTAATAACTAATACTCACCTGTTTTAATTATGTCACCAATATGATTCACCCGGACTTTTACAATATTCTCAAAATAGCCAAGGCTTTTTATGTTTTTAAATGTAATGTCTTTTAACTCTTTCCTTTCTTCTACTGTTGTTTCAAGATGATGCCTAAATACAAACTCTCTTACAACTGCATTTCCATATTCTACCCGCGATAATTTTTGTACACGAAATAAATTAGGACTGATAATTCTTTTATTGCCTGGATTCAAAAGGTCGATATTATTTGGGTCAAAACCTGTTTTTTCATTTGGGAAAACAAAGAATTCATTTTGTTTCATGCTGAATAAAAACTTCCATCCTAAACCATGATTATATGCTTTATCTACGATGGGCTCTTTCGCATTAGATAATTCAACAGCTTCAAACAGGGTAACAATTCTATCCTGAAGGTTTCCGTCGGCATCCCGGTATATCGCGAGATGGTGATTACTTCCGGTACTTACAAAATCTACCGGAATAGGTTTGTTGTTCTCATCTAAAATAGCGTTGCCAAAATGGTCTTTCTTGTAATGCAAAGGTTCAGCATTTTTTACGCCGCTGATGGTTACGCGTTTTATAGCAATTCCCCTGGCTTCATTTAGCCAGATTGGGTTCTTTTCCAAATCGCTGAAAGCTTTTTTGGCATCATTATTAAACTCTTTCAGTCGCTTCAGCAATATTCTTTTTATGCCTATGTCTAACACTTTTTCAATCGTCTTTTCATCTTTAAAATTTTCAGGAGTTACATCTTTCCGGATAGAATAATCATCTTCCAGCCAAATCAATTTTACTTTTTCCGGCACGATGTCACGCCTTTCTTCATCCAGGTAAATGGGCGTTTTACTTAAAGCATTTTTTCCACCGAAAGCTTTTTTAGGGTCGTTGTCGTTACCAGAAAGTCTTTCGGCTAATAGCTTTTTAAATAATGGATTAGCAACCATTGCTATCGTTGCAGTGTCGAATTTTATTCCAACTTTCTCCTCTTTACTTTCATAATAACGGTACTTACCGTAAACCGTTTCTTTGTGTAGTTGTCCTCTTGGCGTTAATTCTGTTTTTGTCTTTTCACCATTTTTTGATTTTGTTTTATTCTTGTTCTTGGTAACCACTTTATTTTTCGCTTTATGCGATACCAATACATTTTCTAAATGCTCTTTTACCACTTCACGAAAACCAGTCATTGGAGATTTGAATCTTCTTTTTTTATTGCCTAAGTCATCAACAACTATTTCTGTTTCCTTTGCTTCAATTGCAAGAATGTTATGATGTTGTTTATGCTGTTCATTTTTACGGGCATTAAGGTAATTGAGATATTGAATATGATTATGTTTAGTGAAGGCTATGGTTAATGCATCCATTGCGTGATGCCGGTGGTCATTACGTTTACTCCAATCTGTAATGCGCTCCTTTTGGCCTCCATCTTTTTTCTCAATCATTTCAGTAAGACCTAATGCACGAAATTTCGGCATGTTTATTTCCTGCATTACGTTTATCAAACCCCAGTCTTCCCGCAATCTTGCCGTAATCTCACCGCTTGTAGATACTACGCTTCTGCATATTTCCAACAGCATGGTTTTTGCTTTTTTTGCGATGTATTGACTTTCCCGCAAGTCTCTTTCTATAAATCCATCGCCAATTTCACTTTGTCGTTTCTGAAGTTTCTGGAACTTCGCTTTGTTAATGCCATCCTCCTTGTTTTTCTTACCTAATTCATGCAAGAGCGTTATCCGATTGATAAAATCCTCCGCTCCCTTTTCTCCATACTTGGTTAAGATGTAGTCATATGCTGTTTGATTGCCCTTATCCTGGTTGTCTTTACGAAAGATGACTGTCTTATTCGAAAAACTATCATCAAACAAAGTCATTTGTGGAATTATATGGTCTACATCTATTTGCTTACTAAATAGAATTTCACGGGGGATATAAGTATTGGTGTATAAATCTTTATATCCATTATTCTTTAGTTCTTCATATAGCTTGTAACGGATAATATCATTGCGGGTAGGGTTGGGCACGCCGAACTCCGATTGTAATTCTTTCACAATCTTCTCATGCAATGCTTTGGCGCTATTAATATTCGAAGTCATTTCCGCCCGCTCTGCGGCATTCTTTTTTAACTCGCGGGCAAGCTCTATTCTAATCTCATCAAAATGAAAATCTTCGGGTAAGCCTTGCACTTTCCGTTTTGCATTTTCATCATCAATCAACGTATTCACCACATTCACCATTTGGTTGAGAATTTTCTCCACCACCGGGCTTCTTAAATCATTTTTCTTCAATAAATCCAATCTGGGTTTTAAAGCACGATTGGCTATTTCCTCTTTTGTTAATGACGAAGCGGAATGCTTATAACCGGCTTCCAGGCATGCTTTATCGTAAGTTAATTCTTTGATGAAAGGATAAACTTTGCGCATTGCCTTACTGCTCAGGTTGCCATAATCTTCCTTAAAAGCGATATTCGCCAACAGTTTTGCATGCTCGGGCTTAAAGCCAAATTTTTCGCAGAGTTTCTTTTTTAAACCAATATTATCGTTGCCATATGTAAAAATGTCTTCCTGGCTGTATTTCCTGGAATCGTCTTCTGCTGAATACAGCAAATGCCAGAGTTGATAGGAGGATTGTTGCTCAAACGCTTTACCATCCAGCTCAGCGTCAAAATCAAGAATGGAACTATTGATACCGAATACTTCAAAACTGGATTGCACCATCTTATATATATCTGATGCAGGTTTTTCAATTTTTGAAACGTCAACATCATCGCTTCCGGCAAGCTTTAAGAGATTTTCATCATGGCCTTCAAGCTCTAATATTTTAAGATACGCGTTATACAAAACATAGCTGGTTCTGTTTCCTTCCAAGATATTGTAGTTGGCTTCCCATTCTTTGGATTTATAACCTAATATTTTTATAGCTTCAGATGCAGCAATATTGCCTTTTATATTAAGCTCATTAAATAGTTGTTGTTTAGCGCCCAGGTCGGGAACAAATACTTCTTTTGTTTCTTTGTTTTTAAACTGAAGATTATTCAGCACCTGCCAAATTTTAAACTCCTGGAATAAGGGTGAGGACTTGGGCGCAACTCGTAAGCCAATACGCTTTTTTGTTTTCTTTCCATTTATTTCGATGTCTGCCTCTTTGCTTTCAAATTCACAAAGACTGATAAGTCCTCTTTGAGATTTTAACTTGCGTTGATAAAAGATGATAATATCACGTATTTCTTCTTTTAAACCCGGTGTTAGTTGCGCATGATATTGAGCCTGCGTTTCCCATATCTTTTCAAATTCATCCAGGTAATCCTGCCGATAGAATACCTGCCCTTTTAAACGAATATGCGGATTTTCTGCAAGCTGTTTGTACAAGTATTGCCCAACGGTTTGACCAGTAAAAAACAATTCTTTACTACGGTCACTGATTGCCCCAAGATACCCGCTGGATTTATTGAGGTCATTATTTATTTCAGTGATAACAAAAGCTACTTCTTCTTTACTCAACTGTGTGTTGACAGCCCTACTTCTCCACTCATATGTTTTCAGTTTCTTCTCTTCCCTGCTGCCTTTTATATCGGCTGTATTAAACGCGTATTTGCCCCAGAACGCTGCCGAGGTTGCTCTTTGCCCTTTGCCTTCCAAATGCTTTCTGAATTCAGCGGTAAGAATCTCCGGATAAAATTGTTTTTGAAAATTCCACACCTTATCAAATTCAGCGTTCAGGTCAGAGCGGTAAAAATCGGGAAGATGTTTTTTACCCTCTTTAAGTAACTGATAAGCTAATTGCCCGGGCATAAGATTTTCTTCATACAATCGTTTAGCGACAGACATGCCGTCGATTACCTGGCCCTCATCGTCATTTTTAGCTTTACGGCTACTCTTATACCCACGCTTTTTATTGATGCCTAACAAAACCCTCGCAAATGCTTCCAAAGAAATCTGGGCCGTAGCTGCCAATGCGCGCAAGGCATAAGTAGAATGAGTGGTGCCCTTGCCATCCTCGGCTAAAATGGAATCATTAGTAATTATTTTATGGGTCTTTAACACCTCAATTAAACTATCCCGGCGAAGTTGATAACGGTCAAGGTTTCTTCGCATACCGCGTTTAAGCGTACGGTCAGCGTTAACTGAAACGGGCTTTCCTTTTTCAAAGTTGGTTTGCTCATCGGTAGTCAACGGGTTTACGCGAACACCAATCAGCCCTACTGAAGAATTTTGATAATTTTCATCTTCTATTACTTTAGCGAAGCCAATAGATGTGGTGCCGAGGTCTAATCCGAGAATGTTTTTTTGGGGCATAGCAAATAATTAGGTGACTTGTTTAGGTTTGCGATTTATCTCTCACTAATGAAATATAAATATATACCAGTAAACAAGCAATCTTGCGAGTAAACAAAAATTATTCAAATGAAAATCTTAAATACATAAATCAAAGTTTTATTGTATTTTCATTTCTGAAAGCAAATCACAATAAGGATTATTCCGTTGTGAAAACATTTAGCGCCTCGACTACCTTCGGGGCTTTTTTATTTCCCAATTCTATCGTTGCTTAGTTTCATTTTTTTCTTCCGCCACATACCTCTTTACCGATTCCAACAACTCATCCGAGTAAATAAATATATCATCCAGCGTCGCCAGTTCTTTCTTTACTTCTGCCTTACTGTTGTCAAACAAGGCAATGTATTTTTTTCCGCCATTAAAGTACAGCCTGCACAAAGGCTTGCGGTTATTATCGTCTACCAATATCGCAAAATAAGATTGTGCGTCACGGTGCACAATGCGACTTAATGAGATAGCCCTGCGAACGATGGAACGTACAATATTGTAGCCATCCAATTCTTCCTGTGTGGTGATAATTTTTACTTCAGCTATTTGTTGCTCTACGGCGTCTTTGGCTATTTCTTTTGTCTGGTCTTCTTCCTGTATCAGCGCAGATTTCAGCCGGTCGGTAATCAAATCATTTACATATAGCTGGAAAGATTTTTTGGTTAGTTCGGTAAACTGTTCCAATAACTTTTGCGTAATGATGCCGCTGTGCACGCCTCTTGCAAAATGCTTTACAAATTCCGGCGAAGGATTATTGATTTCATTGTGCAATAATGCCTTTAACTCACTGATATATTTTAACTCATTGGCCGTGGATACAATCAGCTCATGGTTAAAATAATTCTTGTGAAATTTCTTGAGTTCTTCAATGTTATTGTCGCGCAGGTCGCGGATATCAAATACAAAGAAGGGTTTTTCATCCATCTTATTTGGTTCTGCGAGGTCTGTATAAAAACGCGATTCAAAACCATTGGTGAGAATCGAAAATTTTGCTTTGGTGGTATGGAAATAGCGGAACAGTTGTGAGTTGTGTGGATTAAGGTCGGCGCTCCAGTGCTTGCATTCTATCAGTATCACCGGCTGGTCATCTTTCAATATGGCGTAATCTACTTTCTCTCCCTTTTTGATGCCGAGGTCGGCAACAAATTCCGGTGTTACTTCCAGCGGGTTAAATACATCATACCCCAGTGTTTGCAGAAAAGGCATTACAAAAGAATGTTTGGTGGCTTCTTCTGTTTGTACCAACTCTTTGTGTTTGAGAATACGTTCGGCAAGTTGGCGGATGGCGTCTTTGAAGTCCATAAAAGGAGAATTTAGGTTTTGTATAAAATTGTGGAACACAGGTGACACGGATTGAATGGATTTGTATGGCTTTATCGGATTTATGTCAGCTTACTGCTTGCAATAGTAAACATGAACACAAATAAGCTTCACGATGTGCGTTCATGATTCTTTGCTAAAGCATCCAGCCGTTTTATTTGTAAATTCATATGATGCATAACTGTTGCAGCATAGTCATCAGATTTTTCACCCCACTTACTTAACAATACCAGCATCTCGATAAACAAGAAGAAAAATATCCATAGCAGCCAGAACCCCAACGCAACACCTGAACCTGTTATAAGCCGCCACATCACTTTTAACTCATCCAAAAAACCTGTTTTATCGGTCATTTGTTTTTCTAACGCTGGTTTTATGTTGAGCAGACTATTTTCTTTTTCCGCTTTCTGACTTCGTAATTTCGCGATAAGGGAATCGGTTGGTGCGATTAGAGATTCAGTTGGATTTGGAATCGTGCTTTCGAGCACTGATGTTGTTGGCCTTTGAACAATAACAACAGAGTCTCCACCACCTGAATTGGTGTACTTAATAGGTATTGGAGTAGTATTCCTTTGGGTGATGGTAGATTTTATAGTCGGATGTAATTTTACCTCATCAGTATACCTGCTTCGTTCTACTTCTTTGCTATTGATTGTTGTATCTAAATCTGCAATCTGACTTTTTAACTCAGCAGTTTTTGAAGGTAATATTTTGTCAACGCGTTCTGATATATAAGCGATTTTTTCCAGTTCAATATCATCCTTGAATAATATCTGGTCAATAATTACAGCTCCTAATATGGCCATCATTAATGCAAGGCAAAGCCTGGCTACATACAGCCAACGACTTGGATTGAGTGATAATATAATTTGTCTTTCAATCTGAACAATAATAACAACCGATATAAATCCTCCCAGTGTTGAAGCAGGTATGCCCAATTTTAGATACCGCTGAGCAAAAACAAACCCGATGAAAAACCAAAGGATGCAAACAATCACTATCGCAGCAGTATATTTTTTTACAGCTTTTGCTGCCATTTCGCTGGAGTTTCTAACGATGCCATAATTGTATCCCGTTAAAAAACATCCAAAACGAACCCATATATTTTTCATAATACTGTTTTTAGAAATTTCTCTTTTGGATAGTGTGATGTGAAATAGCGGCAAGCCCGTTTTTAAATCCTCTTGTATAACTGATGATGATGCCATAACCGACTCCCTGATTTTCTTTTGCCAACGTCTCAATTTCTATTACCTGTTCAATATGACTAACAGCAATTTCTTTCCGGACGGTTAACTCTTCTACCGTATCAATCATACCGCTTCTGCCGCGGCTGGAGATATGAAAATTGATTTCCCTGATAGAATCTTCGTAAAAGGTTTTTACTTTCCTGATATTTCTTGACAAATCATTTTTTAAAGCAGTTACGTTTTGTTCAAGATGTATTGTATCAGGATTAATGAGCGCATCATCGTACCCTTTTTCTTCGAAGTTTTTATCCAAAAAATCATACAATAGATTTAATCCTACTTTAGATTGGGATGGTTGATTCCCGTCAACAGGATTCCCGTCTGGTTTTTCCTTTGCTATAAAAGTTTCTTCAGGAATTTCGGGCAGCGTTGTTGCTGAGCCATTTTGATGAGTTTTTCCGTTGCGCCGGAAGAAGCTGAATAAACCCATAATTGTATTTTTATAGTGTTATTGTAGGTACTTTGTATTTATTATGACCTCTGCTATGACATGACTCACAAAGTGTGATAAGCAAATAGTCGGGATATTCCCAGGGAAGAGAAAATTGGTTTTTACTCGCAATGAAATGATACTGGCGATGATGTACCTGCAATTCTTCGTCAGACTTACATATAACACACTGATGTTTGTCGCGGGTTAATATTTCTTTTCTTTTTGCTTTCCATTCAGGATGGAATAAGAGGCCACCATAAGTCCCATGTGCAGGAGTGTTTATTGCTGGTTCATTTTCTTTGTCTTCAGTCTGTTGTATATTTAATTCTCCGGCCTTAATAAAACGACGGTAGCCCGAATTTTCTTTGAATTGGAGGTATTTGTATTGATGTTGTCTGGAAGTTTTCATGTTTGATGGTGTAGTGCTTTTCATTATCGTTCCCATTTACACAACGTCCTGCCCTTTTTTGCTTCTTCGATAGATATCCTGATGATTTCGTGCCGGCAGTTACTTAGTCCTCTGCAGTTTGGTTTCAGGTGATATCGGGTAGTGCTGCTGCTGTCGCAAACGTAAACGCTTTGTTCTGTGCAGCTGAAAAAAGTAAGGCTAATAAAACTGATAACAAAGGTTACTTTCTTCAAAAAAAGAAACCTGCAAGGGGCACGCCTGCAAAGAAGTTTTATTGCAGGTGTATAGGGTTGAAAATCTTTTGCTGATGTATTATGATGTATGACAGGCATTGCTGCAATAATAACAACCATTTACCTGGGTATAGTACTTCTTGGCTGCAACCACAGCTTCGCGGCAATTGGTAAAATCTCCAAGAATAATTCTGTTATCCGGTTTAGGTAAATAGGTAGAGGAATATTCATGTACTTCATTATCACCATTGGCCTGCGTAATTTTTGAAACGTAATAGGTCTTTTCATGACAGACAGTTTTTTACAGTAGACCAAAACTATATCACGAAAGACGCTGTTTTTTATGGGAAACCGTAATCGCTATTATTCAACAAAACTTTTTTTCAAGAGCTGAAAGTGAGTTTCATATAATCCCCATATCCTTACAAAATGCCACCAGTTGTTCATTTTTTGAAAATTCCAGCGCCTCTTTCATTTGATTCAATCTTTTTTCTATCGTACTTAAGCCGGAAGGGCGCACCTGGTTTTGCTGGAGGTAGGCAGGAATATCTTTTTGACGCATGCCATTTGCCAAAAGAGAGATAATGGTGATATCGAAATCAGTGAAATCATATGCATTTTTATGTTGAATCACCTGCATGATATGCCTCGGAAAATATTGCTGGTTTTGGGATAGCTGGCTGATGGCGGTTTTTAATTCTTTGGCATCATTCCTCGCTTTTCTAACATAGCCATCAATATGGTATTGCTCAAATAAAGTTTCAATAATAGTCGCTTTACTTTCAGCCGAGAAAACAAGAATCTTTAAATCCGGCTGTTCCTGTTTTACTTCGGATATTAGTGCGGTACCATCACCCAGTTTTTGTGTTCGGTAATCCTCTTCAAAAAAAAGGTCGGTGATCAACAGGTCGTAGGATTTATCGGTTTTATTGGCCCGCTGTATCCTGTCAAATGCATCATCGCAGTAATACACATAATCCACATGGGAAATGCTCAGTTCTTCAAGCGTTTTCTGAACAGAAATATTTGCACTCTCATGGTCTTCTGCTATTAGTACCCTTGTAATCATAATAATCAGGCGGTTGGTAACATAATCTGGATTTTCAGCCCTTTGGCTACAGTTTTATCAAAGCTAAGCCGGCCGCCAAGATGATGAATACGGTTTTCCGTATTCGTTAAACCATTTCCATATTTATGATGCAGCGGAAGTCCAACTCCGTCATCGGTATAATTTATCTGAATCTGTTTATCCTGGTATTCAAATTTCAGGGAAACATGATGTGCCCCGCTATGTTTCTTCATGTTTACCATTAACTCCTGTAATATTTTTTCTATTTCCATTTGTACATGCGCAGTGGTATTTGCCCAGGTAGTTTCATTATTCCCTGCAGAAACAATCTTTGAGTTTCCGGAAAAAGCAGTCAGTAGTTCTGCTATTTTGGTATGAAAACTTTTTGAAGAAACCACGGGTGGTTCGTAAGAGATGTCCCTTGACTGCTCGTATAAAATTTCAATTTTATCCAGCAGCGGTTCTTTCTCAATAATATGTTCATGTTCTATGGCTGTCATTATTCTATATAAACCATTCGCAACAACATCGTGTACTTTTTTGGATGTTTTTAGCTGATGTTCCTGGATGGCCTGCCGCGATTCCAGTTCAATTTGTTGCCTTCGTTTTTTATACCGGAATATCAGAAAAATTGCTGTTGCGATGAACAGGAGCGTGGTTACTGTAAAAACAGATTGCTGTTTGATAAGCTGAACCTGCTTTTGTGCGTTGTCTTTTTGAAGCTGCAGATTGGCGGTTTTATTTTTCTCTGCTTCATAGCGAATGAGTGCGAATTGATTTTTTGCCGCATTGCGTGCAGTTTGAATGCTATCGCTCAAAAATTGAAAACGTGTAAAATAATGCTTTACGGATATAGAAGGGCTAAGCGTAATCAATTTTGTTAATGCTTCAATTTCATTATCGGGGTTATCTATCTGCCTGGCCGTTGCATACATTTTCTCGCTATAAAACAATGCCGAGTCCGGGTACGAGTTCAAATAATAATCGGAGAGATGCGCATAGCTTGCATTCAACCCCCGCTTATCTTTTTCGCGTTGCCTTATCTGCAAAGCCTGCATCATCTCCGCAACCGGGTTATACGTAGCATCCTGTTGCCACTTTACTTTTGCATAGTTCGATAAAACCCTCGCATACTCCCTGCTATTCTTTTTGCTTTGCTGTAAAATAGATTTATAGATACTAATTGCCTGGCCATAAGCCCCTTTTTTTTGATAGATAAGTGCCTTGCTGTTTAAAGCAATTACCTGGTAGGCTGTATCCTTTATGTAGTAAAGCGCTTTGTCGAGATAGTCGAGAGCAGCATTGTAATTTTTAAGTTTTATGCCGATATTTCCTAGTTCGTAATAGTCGGCTATTAAACAGTACAGGTCTGTTTCTTTATGGTCGTTAAGAAATTTCAGCGAGGTAAGCAGGCTTTCCTGGCCGCCGTAATAGTCCCCCGCATAATTTTGAATGGTAGCCATATAAGAGTAAGCAGTGGCAATTTGAAGGCTGTCTGTAGAACCGGTAGCAATCTTGTTATAATAATAAAAAGCTGAATCATTGTTGATGTTCATAAACGATTCCGCCTTTTCGAAACTTACACCCGGCGAAACGGGAATACGGTCTTGCCTGGTTTTACATGAAATAGTACAGGCAATTAATATCGGCAAATAAATATGCAGGATTTTCACCAACGGCTATTTCACTTAAAAATAGAAAATTCATCTATTTTTGACAGAGGATAAATACCCGAAATAAAAAAATAAGGCAAGATTTCTCTTGCCTTATTCCTTGGAACCTTTAAGGTTTAGGTGGTGTTGGAGGTTTCGGAGGTATATTTCCGGTTTCCCCTTCTGTATCCTGGGTTGTTACGGTTACTTTTGTTCCATTTCCGTTTGCTGTTGTGGTTCCGTTTTGATTGGAACTTGTGAGCGCCAATAGTATGGCCAATATATAAGAGAACATTTTTTTTAAAGTTTAAAAGTGAAAGAAATGGCAGCCTGTTGCATGGCAACCGGGTGCAGTGAGAGAGTGAGTGAAGAAGCGCTTCTTACTTGTTTGGGAAGTGTGAGCGAAGGAGAGCGGAAGCTGGTTTACGCTTCCCAAAGCCATTTACCTTTTCCCGTTTTTCTCCGCCCGGTGTAAAATCAGTTACTGTACAGGAGCCTTTTAGCTATGAAGGCATTAACTGATGGCAGAACGAAATTAGGATGGGCTAAGTGGCTGATTAGCATTTGATTCCGAAGATTCCGATCATTCCGAAGATTCTTTTTTACATTCCGGAAACGCCGGTTGAATTCCATAAATTCCGATAATTCCATCTAAATATTTATCAAAAAATGTTCGACTATTCTGGTTATAGAGAACAAGTTTTTCAGCAGTACAAGAAACAAAGCGATGCGGGAATTCTATCTCCAAGCTTATGTCGACCTACTCCAGCTAATCTCAAGGAGGAGTGTATAACAGTAGTGAAAGAGAGATTTCTTGAGGAGGGTCAGAAAATTTTAAATAAGGATCAAAAAATTTTAAGAACATTTTTTGGCCCTTATACAAACGAGAGAACCTGTGTTCAGGCGATTGAAAATTTAGGAATTGGCAAATTCAAAGCCTTGCAAAACTTTCTTAAAGGATCGGTTGCTGATCCGGATGAAAAAGTGGTTGAACTTTTGGCATGGCTAATTAATTTCGAGCCAAGACCTTTTGATTCAGCAAAAACTTACGATGGAAATTTGTCCGAAGGGCAAGGTAAAAAAACTGTTGACCAGCCGAAAAAAATGGATGAAGTATCTGGAGTTTCCGAACCAATACATGAACCAACCCAAGTTCTGGTTCGGTCTACTGAAGAACCAGGAACAAAATCTACCAGCGGAAAAAGATTTGCTTTGATTGCGATAGCAATTTTAGTCATTTCCGCGACTCTTGTCTGGTATGGTGAAAAACGCAATCCCGATACAAGCACAACAGGTACTAATTTCTCCGGAAACAAGAATGAAAAAGTAGAAACGCTCGCCAAAATTGATGAAACAACACCGCGCACTGTTCTATCTGCAGCCCGTGGTGCTGAGGTAGAGAAGGATAACAAGATTGATGTAGCAGCATCCCGTTATGCAGGATCCGCGAAAAAGGACTGTATGTTTTGGGCCGATGACCACTATGAACCGGTTGACTGCACAACAAAAATTCATGGCAAACAAATTATTGCATTGGATACGATGATGGCTAACTATTTTAAAAAAGTGATGCAGCCAGACACACTTACAAGAAAAGATGTTGGAAATGTTTGGTATTCTAAGATTAAAAAAGAGGTGGAATTTTATACTTCACAAGGAAATCATCCAATTCAGATCAATTATCAACTGAAACCTGCCACGCCATATATCATCAAAAAATATTGTTGTAAGTGAAACCTGCTTTTGTTTGGAAATGCGCCACGTATCAAATTGTACCGTCTTAGTCTATCCGTTTCCACGAATACATAAAAATCGGCTGTAAACCAAATAGACGCTTTGTTCATCATTGAAGATTTTTTTCTCAAAAAGACTGATAAATACAATTGGTTAGCCGTGCAACTTCAAATAAAAAAGGCATTCTTCTGAATGCCTTTGCTGTTTTATTCTGTGGCCTCGCCAGGAATCGAACCTGGATCTGGAGCTTCGGAAACTCTTATACTATCCATTGTACTACGAGGCCAATAATCCGGCAAAAATAACAGAAATAAGTATTGCTCTGCCGGGAATTTGTTCAGGCTGAATTACGAATAATTAGCAATACTTACCTGCCTATAACACAGCTTATTTTTTTAGTTTGGCAAGCTGCTGCAACAAAGCTTTCAGGTCTTTGGGAAGCTCTGCTTCAAAATGATAAGCATCACCACTCAAGGTAAACTTTAGCTCGGCAGAGTGCAGGCCAAGCCTGGAAAGAATGGGTCGTTCAGCGTCTTCTTTTTTGGAAAGATGGTAATTACGTTTCAGTGATGACAACAATACAGGCTCTCCATTGCCATACAATTCATCGCACACAATGCTGTGACCAATATGTTGCATGTGCACACGTATCTGGTGGGTGCGGCCGGTATGTATGCGAAACCTTACCCAGGAATATACCCGGAAATTTTCAAGCACTTCATAATCTGTTAAAGACGCCTTGCCTTTTGCATGCGTGATCATTTTTCCGTTCTTAGCCGGATGCTCCATCATAGCGGCATCCACACTTCCCTGTGTTGTCTCGGGATTGCCCTGTACCAGCCCGAGATAATATTTTTCTACTTCGCGGCCTTCAAACAACTGCGACAGCTCTTTATGTGTGGCTTCGTCTTTTGCAAAAACAATAATGCCGCTGGTATCTTTATCCAGGCGGTGCACGGTGTATATGGTTCCGTATTTCTGCAGCAGCAGGTCTTTGAGCGATACCTGGCTCTGTGTTCTGTCCGGCACGCTTAATAAGCCGGCCGGTTTATTGAGTACAATAAAATGATCGTTTTCAAAAATGATATTCAGCTTCATTCCTCTTCTTTTGCTTGTAAGTTTGGCCGGTGTAATTCAGAAGGTCATCCTGCTGATACCATTACGACAGTACAAGTGTGCGACGCAACGATGTTGATAGGGGCAGTGATGACGGGCCAATAAATTTATGCTTCCGTTATGCGGGTTTCTTTATAAAACTCTGGTTCATATATTTAAGCAACCTGATCTCTTTCTCGTTAAGGAAACGCCATTTGCCACGCTCTACATTTTTCTTGGTGAGGTTGGCAAACATTACGCGGTCAAGGTTCTTTACTTTATAACCAAGCTGTTCAAAAATGCGGCGTACAATGCGGTTGCGGCCACTGTGAATTTCAATGCCGATCACGCTTTTGTCTTTGGCATCTGCATAGCCGAGGGCATCTGCTTTTACGGGGCCATCTTCCAGTGTAATGCCGGATAAAATGTTTTCCGCGTCTTTTTTCACCAGCGGTTTATCGAGCGTTACTTCGTATAGTTTTTTTATTTCGAAAGACGGATGTGTGAGTTTCTGTGCAAGTTCACCATCGTTGGTAAGCAGCAGCACACCGGTGGTGTTACGGTCAAGTCTGCCCACGGGATACACCCTTTCTTTGGTAGCTTCTTTAATAAGATCAAGCACCGTTTTTCTTCCCTGCGGATCTTCAACGGTAGTGATATAATCTTTGGGTTTATTGATAAGGATGTAAACGAGGTTTTTTTGAAGGAATACCTGTTTGCCCTTTACCAGCACTTTATCGCTGGCAGATACTTTATACCCTGGTTCATATACCAGAGAACCGTTCACCTGGACCTTGCCTTCCTTTACCATTTCTGCAGCTTCGCGACGGCCGGATATACCTGCATGTGCAATAAACTTGTTCAGCGGCATTGCATCTGCAGCGGGTTTCTTTCCGTTGGCCTCTTCTGCAAGTTGGTCGTAGGTTTTTTGTACAGGCTTGCCCTGTTTATATCTTGGTGCTTCCGGTTTGGAGAAATTTCTTTTATCAGTTTTTTTGAAGTCTCTGCCTGGTGCGGGGCGTTCGCTGTTAAAGGAAGAGCGTTCGGTGGCTCTCTTGCTGGGTGAAAAAGTTTTTTCTTCAGATGGTTTACTATCCTTTTTCTTCAGCTCAAGTGTTTTTCTGCCGGGAGTAAATTTTCCTTCGTCGTTTCTTTTTTCTTCAAAAGGTTTTCTTTTCCGGTCCCCGGTTTTCCATTCTGAGTCTTCGCTCTTTTTTCTTTTATCAAAAGGGCGTTCGTTATTGCCTGTTTCAAATTTCTTTTTCCTGTCGAAAGGCTTTCTGTCTTCTGTGTTCCTGCCGCGGAATGAGGTGGGTTCGTTGCGGTTTTTTTTATCAAAAGGGCGTTCGTTATTGCCTGTTTCAAACTTCTTTTTCCTGTCGTAAGACGGCTTCCTGTCTTCTGTATTTCTGCCGCGGAATGAAGTTGTTTCGTTGCGGTCTGTAATACCTCTTAGTTTTTCCAGTTTTTTCCTGCGGAACTCTTCGCCTTCTGCCCGTAGCTGCGCTTTGGCTTTTCTTTTTTCCTGCCTGAAGGCTTCTTTCTTTTTAGCGCCGGTGGCTTCTTTGTTGATGAACTTGTCGAATGCGTTTTTTGCCATAATGTAGTGGTTTGCTGTTTTTCAACAGTAGTATATAAAAAAGTAAATGAGTCAATAAGTCAAAAGTCAATGGGTGAAAAGTGAATGGCAATGGTGAATAGTGAAGTTGATTGCTATGCGATCAACTGGTCTTTGTTCGCCAATTGTCCGCAGGCTGCATCAATATCTTTTCCACGGCTGCGGCGCAGGTGCGCATTTACTTTATTCACTTCCAGGTATTGCATAAAATTTTGAGTAGCCTCTTCATCCGGCTTGGTAAACTTGAATGCATCAATCGGGTTGTATTCAATAATATTTACCAGGTCTGCCGGCACCTGCCGGTAAATTTTTACCAGCTCCTCCGCATCCTTTTGAGAATCATTCAGGTTTTTAAAAAGAATGTATTCAAATGTGATTTCGTTCTTGGTTTGCCGGTAAAAATAATTGAGCGCCTCAATCAGTGCCTTAATATTATTGCTTTCATTAATGGGCATGATCTCGTTTCGCTTGGTATCATTGGCGGCATGCAGGGATAGCGCCAGTTTAAAACGTACTTTATCATCGCCCAGTTTCTTAATCATTTTGGCTACACCGGCGGTGGATACCGTAATCCGTTTAGGGCTCATGCCCAGGCCATCTTCCGCGCCAATACGCTCAATGGCTTTCATTACATTGGTATAATTGAGCAAAGGTTCACCCATACCCATAAATACAATGTTGGACAGCTTTTTATTGTACACCCTTTCTGCCTGCTCATTAATCAATACTACCTCATCATAAATTTCATCATAGGTAAGGTTACGTTTACGTTCCATATAACCGGTGGCACAGAATTTACAGCTAAGGCTGCAACCAATTTGTGAGGATACGCAGGCTGTTTGCCTGTTCTCGGTGGGTATAAGTACGCCTTCTACCAGGTGGCCGTCAACAGTTTTAAAACGGCTTTTAATGGTGCCATCTGCGCTGTATTGGGTTGCGTTCACCTGTAATGCGGGAAGCGTAAAATCGGCCGCAAGCTTGTTACGCAGGTCTTTGCTGAGGTTGGTCATGGCCTCAAAACTGTGCGCATGTTTTTGCCAGATCCATTCGTACACCTGTTTGGCGCGAAACTTTTTATCCCCTGTTGCTAAAAAATATCCTTCCAGCTCAGCCAGGCTAAGATGCCGGATATTCTTCTCACTTGTTGAAATCATGCGACAAAGATACAATGCAGCCGGGCTTTTGAGGGAATTTTAACGATGTGGTATCGTAAGTATGTCAAGGTGATGTGTTCACCTTCAGGAAAAAATCCAGGAAAAGATATAAAACGGGAACACTTAACTTGCGCAGCTATAACTTTTGCAAGATGAAACCCGCATATATTATTGATGCCGTTAGAACACCCATTGGTAAGTACGGAGGAAAATTAAGCTCTATCAGGCCGGATGATTTGCTTGCGTATATTATTGGCACCTTGCTAAGACGAAATGATGGCATTGATGTGAATGAAATTGAAGACGTGATTATCGGCGATGCCAACCAGGCCGGGGAAGACAATCGTAACGTGGCCAGGATGGCTGCACTGATTGCAGGTTTGCCGGTAAGCATCGCGGGTAATACGGTGAACCGCTTATGCGGCAGCGGTATGCAAAGCATTATGGATGCGGCCCGCGCCATTATGTGTAACGAGGGTATGTTTTACATTGCCGGTGGTGTGGAGAGCATGACGAGAGCGCCCTTTGTAATGGCCAAGAGTGATGGCGCCTGGAACCGGAAACAGGAGATCTATGATTCCACCATCGGATGGCGGTTTACCAATAAGGTATTGGCTGATATGTATTATCCTTATTCCATGGGGGAAACAGCAGAGAATGTAGCGCAGCAATGGAACATCAGCCGCGAGGCACAGGATGCTTTTGCCCTGCAATCGCAACAGAAATATTTTGCGGCACTGGCGGCGGGTAAATGGGATGATGAAATTGTGGCCGTGGAAATGATTCATGACCGGCTGATCAGCTGGTTTCAGAATGATGAACCGCCCAGGCAGACCTCGCTTGAAAAACTGGCGGCGTTGAGACCTGCATTTATAAAAGATGGAACAGTAACGGCAGGTAATTCTTCCGGCATTAATGATGGTGCTGCCGCGCTATTGCTCGCGAGCGAAGAAGCGGTGAAATTATTTAACCTGCAACCTTTGGCAAGAGTGGTAAGCATGGCTGTAGCCGGTGTAGAACCTGCGGTGATGGGCGTTGGGCCGGTGCCTGCAACCAATAAAGCTTTGCATCGTGCAGGCATTGCCGTAAAAGACCTGGACCTGATTGAACTGAATGAAGCTTTCGCTTCACAGTCTTTGGCATGTATCAAAGAGCTGGATCTTGACCAGGAAAAGATCAACGTAAACGGCGGCTCTATTGCGATTGGTCACCCGTTGGGCTGCAGCGGTGCGAGAATAGTCACCACGTTGCTACATGAAATGAACAGGGGCAATGCTAAATGCGGGCTTGCCACAATGTGCGTAGGAGTGGGGCAGGGAACGGCGATGATTTTTGAGAAGTTATAATCTCAATGGAATGAACCGGCCCGTATAACTGCGGGCCGGTTCATTTTACTGTTCATCTTATTGGGAAAGCAGTTCCGCAACTGTTCCATACAATTCACTTTGCTGAATTGTTTTTTGCTCGCCTTTTTCCAGGTCTTTTACTGCACAGTTTCCTTCTTCCAGTTCTTTGCTGCCGAGGATGATGATAAACGGAATGTTCTTTTTCTCTGCGTATTTAAACTGCTTATCAAATTTGGTTTGTTCATGAAAAACTTCACAGCGGATATTGTTATTTCTTAATTCCTGTGCCAGCTCAAATGCACGTTTGCTTTCTGCTTCACCAAGGTTAAAGAATAATGCCTGTGTACCTGTTTGCACTGCCGCAGGAAATAGCTGAAGTTCTTCCATCACGTCGTAAATACGGTCAACACCAAAGGAGATGCCTACCCCAGGCAGGTTGGGCACGCCAAATAAACCGGTAAGATCATCATAACGGCCACCGCCGCCAATGCTGCCCATCGCCACATTTTTTGCCTTTACTTCCAGGATGGTTCCCGTATAATAATTAAGGCCGCGGGCAAGCGTAAAATCTGCCTGGAGATTATTGTTACCTGCTGCCTGGTAGTTGAGTACAAATTCCAGTTCAGCAATACCTTTTTTACCGGTTTCATTGTCGCCAATCAATTGCTTTAGCTGTTCCAGCTTTTCATCGTTGTCTCCCTCTATGGAAAGATATTTTTCAATTAAGGTGATTTGTTCTTCCTTCAACCCGCGCACAGCCAGCTCTTCCTTTACCTTCTCAAGCCCGATCTTATCCAGCTTATCAATGGCAATGGTAATCTCTATCATCTTGTCTGCACCGCCACATAATTCGGCCAGCGCTGCAAGTATTTTGCGGTTGTTGATCTTAATCTCCACATCCACCTTTAATGCTTCAAAAGCCTTTGCATATATATTGACAAGCTCCACTTCATTCAACAGAGAAGCACTGCCCACAACATCGGCATCACACTGGTAAAATTCACGGTAACGGCCGCGTTGCGGTTTATCTGCGCGCCATACAGGCTGCACCTGGTACCGCTTAAACGGAAAGGTTAGCTGCCCGTGATTCATGGCCACATACCGTGCAAAAGGTATGGTAAGGTCATAGCGCAGGGCACGTTCTGTAATACCTTTTACATTTTTACCTTCCAGCACTTTGGCAAAATCTTCGCGGGCCTTATCATGTTTTTCCGGGCGTTCAAAACCGTTGTTCAAAATCTTAAAGATCAGTTTATCACCTTCCTCACCATATTTGCCCATTAATGTTTCCAGGTTTTCCATGGCCGGTGTTTCCAGCGGTTGAAATCCGTGTAATTCAAAAACCTTTTTAATCGTATTAAAAATATAATTGCGTTTGCGTACTGTTTCTGCATTAAAATCCCGGGTACCCTGTGGTAAGGTTGGTTTCATTGATAAAAAGTCGTTAAGTCAATTAAAAAGTGAATGGTCAATGGTGAATAGTGAATGGTGAAAAGTCAGGCGTGAATCCTGCTTTACGATATCAGTTATGTTGTTACTGAATATTTCTCCAGAATCTTATCACAAGCCTGGTCAATCATGTCGTACACCTTATGAAATCCATCTTCGGTACCAAACCAGGGGTCGGGTACATTCCTGTTTTGGCCGGGAAATAATTCGTTCAGTAACAAATCCGTTTTATCAGGATTCCACAATTCTTTACTGAGACGTTTCACATCATTGTAATTGCTGCTATCCATCACATAAATCCGGTCAAAGTTTAGCATATCCTCTTTCATAAACTGCCGGCAACATTGTTTGCTGATATCCACACCATTTAGTTTTGCCACTTTCTGCGACAGGTGATGCGGCGGTTCTCCTATATGATAATTACCGGTGCCGGCACTATCCACCTGCCAGCCAAGCCCGGCTTTATCTGCCTTATACTGTAAAATCCCCTCTGCCAGCGGGCTTCTGCATATATTCCCCAGGCACACCATTAAAATTTTCATGGCAGCAAAGATATAGGAGATTATTGCTGCTGCCGAGAAAACAACCACTGCCGCGGGCTTAACATTTTATATATATGGAAACGTTATGCTTTCGCATCCCATTTAAAAACAGGGCGGGCAGAAAAAAGAAATTGTAACAACAAATTTTAAAAATGGCTAACTTGCCCAGCCCGCATTTCAATTGCAGATTCATGGAAAACAATTATCAACAGAAGCGGCAGAAGAGTTTTAACAACATGCGCACGGTGATGGATGCCACCAGGGCCATCCTGATTTTAGGTGTAGGCGTCATCCTTTTTTTCGGAGCAAAAATGGGGATCGGTGCGATTAATGATATTGACCCCCTTATTAAAAATATGTTCGGCGGCCTTTGTTTGCTATATGGCGGTTTTAGATTGTACAGAAGTTTTAAGCGGGAGTATTAATTATGGCAAACAAATGGTTATATGCAGCAGGGGTTGCGGTTTTAATGCTGGCAATTGCGTGTAATAATACTCCGCCCAAAGAATCACCGTATGATACGCCTAAAAAGGGAACTATTCATATAAGTGTGGACGAGAGTTTTAAACCGGTCATCAGTGAACAGATAAAAGTGTATGAATCTTCGTTTCCTGATGCACATATTATTGCTGCTTACAAATCTGAGGCGGATTGCCTCCGGGATTTGCAGCAGGATAGCACCAGGATGATTATTATTGCGCGGGGTTTGCACTCGAACGAAGATTCTTTTTATCATCAGAAGTATAACTATTATGCGCGGTATGATAAGCTGGCCTATGATGCGGTAGACGTGATTGTGAACATCAATGGAAAAGACAGTACTTTTTCTATAAAACAGCTAAAAGATTATCTTACAGGCAGTGACAGCTCAAAACAGGTGGTGATGGATGGCCGTAATGCAACAAGCACAGTAAGATTTTTATTGGACTCTGTACTTAAAGGAGAGCGTTTTGGTAAAAATGTGATGGCGGCCAACGGAAGTAAGGCTGTGGTAGATTTTGTTTCGAAAAACGATAATGCGATTGGTTTTGTAGGATCAAGTTGGGTGGGTAACGACCAGGATCCGGAGCAGGTGGCCTATAATAATAAAATTAGGCTGGCTTTGCTGGAATGTAAATCCTGCGGAAATGATATATTCGCAAAACCTTCACAAGCAACAATCTCTTACGGACAATATCCTTTGGTACGGCCTTTGTATTATGTGCTGAAGGAAAACTCAACCGGTCTCGCAACCGGTTTTGTGAATTTTATGAGTTTTGAGAGAGGACAACTTATTTTCAGACGGGCTTACCTGGTACCTGCAAAAATGTATTTCGGCATCAGAAAAAGCGATATCACAGAGTAAAACCAGTTTTTTATAACCAATGAAATAGCATCGATTAATAACTATGACTAAAAATCAGAACATGAAGAAAACAGCTTTAACACTTTTAACCATTGGATTTGCCGCTGTTTCGGCTTTTTCACAAACCGTAGAGGATGGTATAAAATTTCTCTATTATGAGAAAAATAACAGCGCTATTGCTGCCTTAAAAAAAGTAGTAGCAGATAAGCCTAAAGATGCGCAGGCTATCTATTGGTTAGGACAAGCTTACCTGAATAGCGAATTTATTGACAGCGCAAAAAACTTGTACCAGGCAAAGCTGGGTGAAGGGGTGAACGATCCATGGTTGTGGGTAGGTTCCGGCCACGTGGAATTGATGAGTGGTGGAGATGTAAATGCTGCCAAGCAAAAATTTGAACAGGCAATTACAGCTTCAACTCCAACAAAAGGAAAAAGCAAGAACATTCCTGATGCAGGAATTCTTACTGCAATCGGCCGTGCAAATGCAGATGGTAGCAGTAAACAAGGTGACCCACAGTATGGTGTTGACAAATTAAAACAGGCGTTGGATATTGATAAAACTAATCCTGACATTCCGGTACAGTTAGGTCTTTGCTATCTTAAACAAGGCAGCGATAAGGGTGGTGAAGCGGTAGAAGCTTTTCGCGAAGCTTTAACCAGGAATCCTAACTATGCTCAGGCTGATTATCGTATTGGCCGTGTTTACCAGAGCCAGAACAACCTGGAAGCAATGAATGAATGGTATGGAAAAGCAATTGCTGCTGACCCGGCTTTTGCACCGGTATATCTGACTTATTTTAGGTATTATTCAGAAAGAGATGTAAACGTTGCTAAAGAATACCTGGATAAATATGTTGCCAATGCAGATCCTGATTGCAAAACAGATTTCTTCGTAGCTGACTATCTTTTCCGCGCAGGTAAATACCAGGAGTCGCTTGCGAAAGCAAAACAAATGGAAGCTGGTCCTTGCAAAACATTTCCTTTGTTGAACATTTTGTATGCGTATAACTATCAGCGTACAAATGATACCGCTCAGGCCAAGACTTATGTTGAAAAATTCTTTGCTACGGCTGATTCAGCTACTATCGAACCTGATCATTATTTATTGGCGGCGTCTGTGTTGAAGCGTTTCCCCGGTTCTGAAGAGACTGCAGCAGGTTACCTTCAGAGAGCTATCGCTAATGATACATCTGCAGTTAATAAAGGAAAGTATATGGATAGCATCGCTGCTATTTACAGAAAAGCTGGCATGACTGATAAGTTGGTAGAAGTATTACAGCAGAATCTTGCAATGACACCACATCCTGGTAAAAGAGATATCTATGATCTTGGAACAGCAGCGCTTGCAGCGAAAAAGTTTGATATCGCAAACCAAATGTTTACAAGATACAGGGATACCTTCCCTGATGAAGTATTTGGTTATAAAGGATTGGCTGATGTAGCCCAGGCAGAAGATTCTACGCTTACAAAAGCAGTAACTCCTATCAACGACTACATCAACTTTATGATGAAGGACACTACCAAGAATGGTTCAAGGATTGCTTACTACCACGCTATTTTAGGTGGCTACTATGCAAATACAGCCAGCAATATTGATAGTTCAATCGCTCAGTTTGAGCAGGCTGTTCAATTTGATCCTTCTAACACGCAGTATCAGGGATACCTGAAACAATTGCAAACCGTAAAAGAAAACGCAAATAAACCGAAAAAGACTTCTCCTGCTGCTAAACCAAAAAAGACCACAAAGGGTAAATAGCAAGAATATCATCAGATATACAGAAAACTCCTCTCTAAATTTTAGGGAGGAGTTTTTCTTTTTACAGGTTCCCCTTATTTTTGCCTCACAATAAACCAACATGCAGCTATTAAATATATTGTTAGATACTACTGCATCTAATTCTGCCTCCAATTATCTGCCGATCGGTCTCCAGTTAATTTTTGCGGCCGGTTTTGTTGCTACGATGATGGTGGCCACACACCTGTTAGGCCCGAAGAGAAAAACGAGCGATAAGCTGGAAACCTTTGCCAGCGGTATCCCTACACATGGAGATGCAAGAACACCCATGGCTATTAAGTATTTTTTGGTGGCCATATTGTTCGTATTGTTTGATGTGGAAGTGATTTTCTTTTATCCCTATGCGGTTAATTTCAGGGAGCTTGGCTGGACAGGTTTTTGGGAAGTGCTCCTGTTTGTGGGCTTCTTCCTGGTAGGTTTTGTTTACATTATAAAGAAAGGCGCCCTTCAATGGGAAGATTAGAATAAGATTAGAAGAGAAGCAGGTGAAGCCTGCTTTTTTTGTGCGTTAATACAGCCTGAAAAACCTTTTTCAAAAACTTCACTGTATTGAAAGAAATGTTTGATGGTAATTGATTGTGGAGGCTTATTTTTGTCACATAATTGTAAATGTTATAAATAGTTCGGGATAAAACATCTTCTTGTGTCAGGTGTTTTATTATATAAAAATATTCTATTTACTATGTCACGTCCCGTAAGATTTAATATACATCCCAAACAAGCCGATATACACGACAATATTGCCATTGCGGAAATGCCGGAAGGCTCACAGGGTGAAGGGTATTTTGCAACAAATCTGGAAAAAGCGCTTACGCTGGCACGAAAGAATTCTTTGTGGCCACTGCCTTTTGCTACTTCCTGTTGCGGAATTGAGTTTATGGCAACGATGGGCTCACATTATGATTTGTCAAGGTTCGGTTCTGAAAGATTGGGTTTTACACCACGCCAGTGTGACTTACTAATGGTGATGGGAACCATCGCAAAAAAGATGGCGCCGGTATTACGGCAAGTGTATTTGCAAATGGCTGAACCAAGATGGGTGATGGCGGTAGGAGCCTGCGCATCTTCAGGCGGTATATTTGATACTTATTCTGTGTTGCAGGGCATCGACCAGGTAATACCTGTAGATGTGTATGTACCCGGATGTCCTCCAAGACCGGAAGCAATCCTGGATGGTTTTATGCGGATACAGGAACTCGTGCACAATGAAAGCCTTCGCCGCAGGAACAGTGAGCATTACAAAGCATTATTGGGCAGTTACGGAATACAATAGTGAAAGCAGCTTTCACATTTCCATATTTACCTATTTTCACTTTTTACAATGGCATTAACCAACGAACTCATACAAAATAAGCTTACGGAAAAATTTGGTGAAACTGTGCGCGGCTTTGAAGAGCCTTATGGCATGCTCACTTTTGAAGCGCCCAAGGATGATAACCTGAAAGTGCTGCAGTTTTTGTTTGATGATGAAGCGTTGCAGTTCCAGTTTTTGACGGATTTATGCGCCGTGCATTATCCTGATAAAAAAGGGGAGGAGCTGGCCGTTGTTTATCATTTGCACAACCTGGTTGATAATGTTCGCATACGTTTTAAAGTATATACTGATATTGAACAGCCGGATGTGTACACTGCAACTGCATTGTATCAATCGGCCAACTGGATGGAAAGGGAAACCTATGATTTCTATGGGGTGAATTTTGTTGGTCACCCGAATCTGAAGAGGATATTGAATGTGGATGAAATGGATTACTTCCCGATGCGAAAAGAATTTCCGCTGGAAGACCAGACCAGGATTGATAAAGATGATGAAATGTTTGGAAGAGGCGGGAGCATTTGGTAGGAATATGAAAATGTGATGAATGTGGGAAATGTGATGAATGTGGGAAATGTGAAAATGGGTCGAACTATATTGTTTTTTGAAAAATGGATACGCTTTTAGAACCCATATTGCAATCACCCCGGTTGGGGCAATATGTTCAGCAGCTAAATGAGTTTTATGCGGCTGAACAAAAAAGGCGTTTGCGGTTCTATGAAGAGATGGACGAAAGCAGGAAGATGGAGTTTATAGATGGAGAAGTAATTGTTCATTCTCCGGCTAAAAACAGGCATATCGTGGTTACACAGAACTTGTCGAGGCTGCTTTCAGTATTCGTGATAACCCATGAAATTGGAGAAATAAAAACAGAGAAAGCATTAGTTAGGTTAACCAGGAATGATTATGAACCTGATATCGCTTTTTTCTCCGAAGTAAAGGCTGTTAAGTTCGAAAAAAATACAATGTATTTTCCAGCTCCGGATATGATTGTGGAAGTGTTGAGCAGCAGTACAGAGAAGAATGACCGGGGCATTAAATTTGAAGATTACGCCTTGCACCATGTAGGCGAGTATTGGATTATTGATGCAGAAAAGGAAAGTGTTGAACAGTACTTTTTGAATGAGGGGAGCGGCAGGTTTGAACTGCATTCGAAATTGTATAACGAAAACGAGAATACAATTTCATCAAAAGTGATTGCAGGATTTAAAGTTGCAGTGAATGCGCTGTTTGATGAGAAAGCAAATATTAAGGCGATAGGACAACTGAAGTAGAATCAGGAAGTAATTATAAAAGCAGGTTTCCTGCTGAATAAAGTGCAGAACGTACAAGTGAGTGACACAACGAAGACGATTAAAGAATTGAACGCTGGCTACATAAAATAGAATACCCGCAATGTCAGAACAGGTAAAACATATTAAACTGCCGGATGGCTCGATAGAAAAACAAACGACTACGCTTAACCTCGGGCCAACGCATCCCGCTACGCATGGTGTGTTTCAGAATATTGTGGAGATGGATGGCGAGCGTATCGTTTCATCTGAGCAAACGGTGGGTTATATACACCGTGCCTTTGAAAAAATTGCCGAACGCAGGCCGCTTTACCAGATTACCCCGCTTACAGACCGCCTGAATTACTGCTCAAGCCCCATCAACAACATGGGCTGGCATCTTACCTGCGAAAAATTGCTGAAGGTTACCACGCCCAAGCGTGTGGATTACATGCGGGTGATTATTATGGAACTTGCACGCATCGCCGACCACCTGATTTGTAACTCGGTGGTGGGTGTGGATTCCGGAGCATTGAGCGTGTTCTTATATGTAATGCAATACCGTGAGCTGATTTATGAAATCTATGAAGAAATCTGCGGCTCCCGTTTAACAACCAATATTGGCCGCATTGGCGGTTTTGAAAGAAACTTTACCAATACTGCCTGGACCAAACTGGATAAATTTCTTGCTGAATACCCCAAAGTGTTGCAGGAATTTGAAAACCTGCTCACACGCAACAGGATTTTCATGGAACGTACGATTGGTGCGGGTCCTATCAGCGCAGACAGGGCATTGAACTACGGTTTTACCGGGCCGAACCTTCGTGCTGCCGGCGTGGATTATGATGTTCGTGTGCACTCGCCTTACAGCAGTTATGAAGATTTTGATTTTACGGTTCCCGTTGGTACCACAGGCGATTGTTACGACAGGTTCCTGGTTCGCAACCAGGAGATGTGGCAATCATTAAGTATCATTGAACAGGCCAAACAAAAGATACAGGAATTTAAGGGTGCCGAAGCGGAAGTGTATCACGCAGATATCCCGGAGTATTATCTTCCTGAAAAGAAAGATGTATACACCAAGATGGAAGCGCTGATATGGCATTTCAAAATCATCATGGGCGAAACTGCCATGCCTGCCGGTGAAGTATATAATGCAGTGGAAGGTGGCAATGGTGAACTTGGTTTTTATTTAATCAGCGATGGTGGTCGTTCTCCTTATCGCTTGCATTTCCGCAGGCCTTGCTTTATTTATTACCAGGCTTACGCGGAGATTACAAAAGGTGCGATGTTGAGTGACGCGATTATCACCTTAAGCAGCCTGAATCTGATAGCAGGGGAGATGGACGGATAATGGAAAAGCAAAGAAAGATACAAGCTGTTGTCACAAAAACTTCTTTCAAAGAAGCGGAAGAAGCTGATGATATATTTTGGGCAAAAACTAGTGAGGAAGAAAGGCTAAGTGAATTAATAAGTTTGAGGATGATGGTATTCGGAGATGAAAATGAAAATCCACGCATTCAGAAAGTTGTTACGAAACGCAGCTTGTATGAAGAAGAAACCGATTAACCTGGAGGAGGATTTTTTAGATTTTATCAGGTTATGTAATAAATATGATGTAAGGTATCTTTTGATTGGCGGCTATGCGGTTAGTATTCATGGCTATCCCCGTACAACTAAAGACATGGATATTTGTGTTGAAATGAGCGAGGATAATGCTGAGAAGATGGTTAAGGTGATTGAAGAATTTGGATTTGCATCGTTGCGTCTTACACGAGAAGATTTTTTGAGAGAGCATGGAATAACACAACTTGGCTACGCTCCCTTAAGGATAGATATAATTAATGATTTGGATGGTGTACGTTTCGATATGGCATGGGAGAACAGGAAAGTAGTAAAGATGATAGGCGTACCGGTTAATTTCATTGGATATCATGAATTGCTGAAAGTAAAAGAAAAAGCTGGAAGAGCACAGGATATTGCGGATGTAAAGAAATTGAAAAACAGGAATAAGTCTAAATAACAATGAGTGTTCAGTTTAACGACAAACAATTAACAGAGTTCAACCGGTTGGTAGCGCGCTATCCCGAAGGAAAGCAGAAAAGTGCCTTACTGCCTGTGCTTCATTTAGCGCAGGAAAGTTTCGGCGGCTGGCTTAGCGCAGAGAGCATGGACTATGTTGCTGAATTATTAAGAATAGAACCGATAGAAGTGTACGAGGTGGCTACTTTTTACAGCATGTACAACCTGCAGCCTGTAGGTAAGTATCTGTTTGAAGTTTGCCAGACTGGTCCTTGCATGGTACGTGGTTGTGATGATATCATCGCTTATATCGGCGAGAAACTGAACATCAAACCCGGTCAAACCACGGAAGACGGCATGTTTACGTTGAAAACTGTTGAGTGTTTGGGCGCTTGTGGCTATGCCCCGATGATGCAGTTGGGCAAACACTTCCGCGAGCATTTGACCAAAGAAAAAGTAGATGCGATTATTGAGGAGTGCAGGAACAGTGCGGCAGCAAATAATTAACAATGGGTATTACAACCGCGATATTGAGGGTGAGGGAACATCGCAAATCAGAAAAATTTGCGGAGGTGGAGTTTTTGATAGATAGCGGTGCAGTTTATAGTCTGGTGCCAGGTGAAATCCTGGATAGTCTCGGTATCGAGCCTTACAGGGAGATGAGTTTTTCACTGGCAGATGGCACAACCATTAAGCGTCAGATAAGCTCTGCTTATTTTGAGTATGAAGGGGAAGGTGGCCCGGCGCCGGTAGTGTATGGAGAAAAAGGGGACACTGCCCTGCTTGGAGCAACCACGCTGGAATCGATTGGCCTGGTGTTAAACCCTTTCAGCAGAACATTGCATCCGATGCGGTTGTTAATGGCGGCATTAAAAAAGTAAACCTTGCTATATGAAATTGAATCCTTACCTGATTTTTGATGGCAACGCAGAAGAGGTGTTGAATTTTTATAAGGAGGTGCTGGATGGCGAAGTAATCATGTTGTCAAGATATGGTGACAGTCCGATGCCGGCGGATGAAGACTATAAAAATAAGATTATGCATTCGCGGCTTTTATTTGGCGATAACCTGGTAATGATTTCTGATGGAATGAAAGGCCAGCCGGTTGCAAAGGGACAAAATGTTCAGTTAAGCATAGAAGTAGAAAGCATTGAAAAGATAAATGAGGTATTTGAAAAAATGAGTGCAGGTGGAAAAGTAACCATGCCGTTGCAGGATACTTTTTGGGGAGCAAGATTCGGTATGGTGGAAGATAAGTTTGGCATTTACTGGATGTTTAATCATGAGTTGAAACCTTCAACTCCTTAAAGGAAGTAGGGTAATATAAATTAGAAAAATCACACATAAAAATCCCCCTTTAGGGGTTAGGGGTTCATATGGGAGTAAAACTATTATTAGAAAACGCACAGGTAGAAGGCATACGCTACTACGAAGCTTACCGCAGAACCGGTGGCTACCGCAGCGTAGAGAAGGCATTGAAGATGACACCGGAAGCTATCGTGGAAGAAGTGAAGAAAAGCGGTCTCCGTGGCCGTGGCGGTGCAGGTTTTCCTGCCGGTATGAAGTGGAGTTTCATCGCAAAACCGGAAGGCGTTCCCCGTCACCTGGTGTGTAATGCAGATGAAAGTGAGCCCGGTACTTTTAAAGACCGTTACCTGATGGAGTTTCTTCCGCACCTGCTTATCGAAGGGCTGATTGTTTCTTCCTTCGCTTTAGGCAGCAACGCAACCTATATATACATCCGCGGCGAATATGCCTGGATTCCCGATATCCTCGAACAGGCTATCGACGAAGCCAAAGCAAATGGCTGGCTCGGTAAAAATATTCTGGGAACCGGTTTCGATTGTGAAATATATGTTCAACGCGGCGCCGGAGCCTACATCTGTGGCGAAGAAACTGCGCTGATAGAATCACTGGAAGGCAAACGTGGTAATCCACGTATCAAGCCTCCTTTCCCGGCGGTAAAAGGCGTGTGGGACAGGCCGACCGTGGTTAACAACGTAGAAACACTCGCAGCGGTTGTACCTATCATCAACATGGGCGGTGAAGAATATGCAAAGATTGGCGTGGGCCGCTCTACCGGTACCAAACTCATTTCCGCTTGCGGCAATATCAACAAACCCGGTGTATACGAAATTGATATGACCATCTCTGTAGAAGAATTTATCTACAGCGATGAATATTGTGGTGGTATTCCCAATGGAAAACGCCTGAAAGCCTGTATTCCCGGCGGCTCATCGGTCCCCATTCTTCCAGCCAACCTGTTGTTCAAAACTGCCAAAGGTGAAACCCGTTACATGAACTATGAAAGTTTAAGCGACGGTGGTTTTGCAACCGGCAGCATGATGGGCAGCGGTGGTTTTATCGTGCTGGATGAAGACCAGTGCGTTGTACGCAATACGTATACACTGGCAAGGTTTTATCGCCATGAAAGTTGTGGTCAATGTTCACCCTGCCGCGAAGGAACCGGCTGGATGGAAAAAATCCTGAAGAACATTGACACCGGCAAAGGCAAAATGAGTGATATCGATTTGTTATGGGATATACAGCGTAAGATAGAAGGCAACACCATTTGTCCGCTCGGCGATGCAGCAGCATGGCCCGTGGCGGCAGCAATCAGGCATTTCAGGGATGAGTTCGAATGGCATGTGTTGAATCCGGAAGAGTGCCTTACAAGAAATTACGGCCTGGCGCATTATGCAGATGAAAGGGAAATTGTGGCCGCCTAAGCTGTGATTTTTGTTAGCCCGGCAGCATTGCTGCTATAAGGCTTGGTTGCGTCGCACTCTTGTACGTTCTGAACGTTACGCAGCAGGCTGAATAAAGGCTTTAACGTATTACAAAGGTTAAGTTCAAAAATATTTAAACATCAGAGGAGCAATGGCAGAAGCAGCACCATTATTCAAAGTAACCATCGATAACATCACGGTAGAGGTTCCGGCAGGTACCACTATCCTAAATGCGGCGAGAAAGATTGGCGGCGATGTAGCGCCTCCTGCCATGTGCTACTACAGCAAGTTGCAGGGTAGTGGTGGTAAATGCCGCACCTGTTTGGTTGAGGTGAGCAAGGGTTCTGAAAAAGACCCACGCCCCATGCCCAAACTGGTGGCAAGCTGCAGAACCACGGTGATGGATGGGATGGAAGTAAAAAATATCACCAGCCCGAAAGTGCTGGACGCAAGGGCAGGTGTGGTTGAATTCCTTTTGCTCAATCATCCGCTGGATTGTCCTATCTGCGACCAGGCGGGCGAATGTCATCTCCAGGATTTAAGTTACGACCATGGTAAAGCCGGAACGCGTTACGAGTTTCAGCGCCGCACGTTCCACAAGCATGACCTGGGTGAATATATCCAACTGCACATGACACGTTGCATTCTTTGCTATCGTTGCGTGTTTACGGCAGACCAGCTGACGAACAAAAGAGAACATGGCGTTCTGGACCGTGGCGACCATTCGCAGATTGCTACTTTCATCGAGAAAAATTTACATAACGACTTTATCGGCAACGTGATTGACGTTTGCCCGGTAGGTGCCTTAACAGATAAAACATTCCGCTTTAAAAACCGTGTATGGTTTACCAAGCCGGTGGATGCACATTGCAATTGTTCTAAATGCAGTGGTGAAGTGCAGCTATGGATGCGTGGCGATGAAGTGTTTCGCGTAACGGCCCGCAAAGATGAATGGGGCGAAGTAAAAGACACTACAGATGGTAAACCCGGCTGGATTTGTAACGAATGCCGCTTCGAGAAAAAGAAGGTGAGCGATTGGATAATAGATGGTCCTAGTAAGGTGAGCCGTCAATCGGTAATATCTGCTAACCATTATGTAGGCGTTCAAAAACCAACGGAAACTTTTGAAGATGTAATGGATGGCCGTCAGCCACGGTTGTTCATGGATATACACAGCGTAAGCGAAGTGAATAAGCCGGAGATTGAATTGAGTTTGATTGAAGGGCCTGCGCATTCGGACGATTTTAATACCACTAATAAAGCTTAATAAATTCGTATAATGACCTTACTTGCTTTAGATTGGATTTATCTTGTAGAAAAGCTGGTGTTAATTGCGGTGATTATTTCAGCATCGCTTCTAATTGCCATGTACGCAACTTATTTTGAGCGCAAGATCGCTGCCTGGATGCAGGATCGCATTGGCCCAGACCGTGCTGGTCCCTGGGGTATTCTTCAGCCCCTGGCAGATGGTGGTAAACTCTTTTTTAAGGAGGAAATCATTCCCAATTCTTCTAACAAGTGGTTATTTATACTCGGCCCATGCATGGCAATGCTTACCGCGATGATGACAAGTGCTGTAATCCCATGGGGAAGTAAAGTAGAACTTTTTGGCAGGAGCATCGATCTCCAGATTGCTGATGTAAACATTGGAATGTTATATGTATTTGGTGTAGTAAGTTTTGGTGTATATGGTATCATGATCGGCGGTTGGTCTTCTAACAATAAGTTTTCCCTGATGGCGGCATTACGCGGCGCTTCACAGGTGATCAGTTATGAGCTGGCCATGGGGTTATCACTGATTGCATTGTTGATGCTAACCGGTTCCTTAAGCCTGAAGACGATCGTAGAGCAGCAGATGCAACATGGCAGTTTCTGGAATATTGCATATCAGCCACTGGGTTTTTTAATATTCTTTATCTGTGCGCTGGCTGAATGTAACCGGGCCCCTTTCGATTTACCTGAAGCGGAAAGCGAATTGAACATGGGTTATCATCAGGAGTATTCTTCCATGAAACTTGGTTTTTACCTGTTCGCAGAGTACATCAACATGTTTATCAGCAGCGCTATTATGGCAACACTTTTCTTTGGTGGTTACGATGTGCCTTTCCTGGATGAAAGCACCTTAAGCCCCAACATAGCTGCTATAGTTGGCATCGCGGCCTTACTTGCAAAAACGTTCTTTTTTATATTCGTGTTTATGTGGATACGCTGGACATTACCACGTTTCCGCTATGACCAATTAATGAATATCGGCTGGAAAAAATTAATTCCCCTTGCGCTGGTGAACATGATCATTACAGCAGTAGTAGTATTGCTTAGGCAGGGACATTAGTAAAGCTGTGACGTATGGGCATTATCAAGCTACCTCTTTTATTCAGAGGATCAAAAAATGACAAGTACATCTACACCCTGTTTGACAGTGGTGCAAATTATTCATTTTTGAGAAGAGATATTGCAGAACAACTTGAGCCGCTGATCACATTGAGAGAACCATTACGCCTGGCAACAGCAGATTCTAACAATTTTATGCAGGTAAATTTCAGAACTGCAGTGAATTTTTCGGTAAGCAACGATGTGGAGTTGTCAGACGAATTTCTTGTATTGGAAGATTTGAGCGAGGAGGCGGTAATAGGCGCACTGACGATGCAAAAATGGAAAATGAAACTCGATTTTGAGCATGATCGTGTAGAGGTGGATCCAAGGATGGCTAAAATGCAGATCATTCAGGTGAAATAGTTTTTAAAATTGGACAGTATAGTCAATAAAAATACTTTTGCGGGACAAGTGATAACAATGACACTGTCATGATAAATCACGAAGCCTCACAGTACTATAAATAAATGCTTTAGAGGATTACAGTATGCAGTCATTAACAAACAGGGCGAAACCGGTAGACAGAAGGCCCATGAATTTTATGGAGCGCTTATACCTGCCAGCAGTGCTGAAAGGGATGACCATCACTTTCGGTCACATGTTTAAAAAGCCGCCTACTATTAAATATCCTGAACAAACAAGGCCTTTCAGTCCAGTATTTCGCGGGCTGCATGTGCTTAACAGGGATGAGGAAGGACGTGAGCGCTGCACCGCCTGTGGATTGTGTGCCGTTGCTTGTCCGGCTGAAGCCATTACGATGGAAGCAGCGGAAAGAAAATCCGGTGAAGAGAACCTGTACCGCGAAGAAAAATATGCGGCCAGGTATGAAATCAATATGTTGCGTTGTATTTTTTGCGGACTGTGTGAAGAAGCTTGCCCCAAAGATGCGATCTACCTGAGTGAAACATTCGCCCCCTCCAACTTTGCAAGGAAAGGGTTTATCTACGGCAAGAAAGATTTGTTGATACCGGATCCCAAAACTGAAGCAGCAGATCTGGCAAAAGCAAAAGGTACAAATTAGGAGTGTGATCATTTGCTAACGTAGTTCACTAATGCTGGGCTTCTCATTAGCAAATCAGCCAATTAGCTAAATAATTATGGGTACTACACAAATATTATTCTGGTTTCTCACTGCTTTGGCACTCCTGAGTGCGGTAATGGTGTTGGTTAGTAAAAATCCGGTGCATAGTGTGTTATGGCTTATCGTGGTGTTCTTTGCCATCTCCGGTCATTACGTGTTGCTTAATGCACAGTTCCTTGCCATTGTAAACCTGATTGTTTATGCAGGCGCCATCATGGTATTATTCCTTTTTGTGATCATGCTCATGAACCTGAATACTGAAACAGAACCTCAGAAAAGTATCTGGCTCAAATTTGCCGGGGTAATTGCCGGCGGTTTGCTGTTATGGTATTTTGTATCATTTACCATTTCGTCTATTGATCTTAAAAATAAAACAGCCCAGTTAAAAGATGGTGATATCGGTTTGATTAAAAACCTGGGTAAAGTATTATTTAATGAGTATGTTATACCATTTGAAATAGCCAGTGTGTTGTTCCTGAGTGCGATGGTTGGCGCTGTAGTGATTGGTAAAAAAGATTAAGCATCTAAAAGAGAGCGGACTTTATTATACACAACTAAAATTCCCGTTAGGGTTAGGTATTATGCCGATTCAATATTATATCGCTTTTGCATCAACCTTGTTTTGTATAGGTATAGTGGGGGTGCTTACCCGCAGGAATGCCATCATCATCTTTATGTGTATAGAGCTGATGTTAAATGCGGTGAACCTGTTACTGGTGGCATTTTCAAAAATGCATTATGCAAGCGCAGTGGCTGCGGGAAACAATTTAAATGCGGGTATTGATGGGCAGTTGTTTGTATTTTTTATCATGGTGGTGGCTGCGGCGGAAGTGAGTGTTGGCCTGGCCATTATAGTAATGATGTATCGTAACGTACACTCTGTTGATGTGAACTTTTTAAACAGGCTTAAAAATTAGAAGCAATTTCCTGGCGGGTACAAATCCCTAAGGCACTTGCTTCATAACTGATACTTATGAATAGTTTGGTTTACCTGATACCATTATTTCCTTTAGCAGGTTTTTTAATCAACGGGCTCCTGAGAAAATCACTTTCCAAATGGCTCATTGGCGTAATAGGAAGTACCACCATTCTTGCTTCTTTTATTGTAAGCCTGGTATTGTTTTTCCAGGTAAAAAGCAGCGGTGCTTTACCGGTAGATCCTCTTTTCACTTTTATTAATACAGATACTTTTAAAATTGAGTTTGCTTTCCAGGTAGACCAGCTTTCTTCCCTTTTCCTGCTGATTATTACCGGTGTTGGTTTTCTGATACATTTGTATTCTTCCGCTTACATGCATGAAGAAAAACCGGAACATTTCGGAAGATACTTCGCCTATCTCAATCTCTTTGTCTTTTCCATGCTATTGCTGGTGCTAGGCGCCAACTATGTAATCATGTTCATCGGTTGGGAAGGCGTTGGATTGTGTTCTTATTTGCTGATTGGGTATTGGTTTAAAAACAACGATTATAATTACGCAGCAAAGAAAGCATTCATCATGAACCGTATTGGTGACCTTGGCTTTTTACTGGCTGTATTCTGGTTACTGTCAAAGTTGGGCACTGTAGCTTATGGCGAAGTGTTCTCACAGGTATCAAAACTTTCTCCTACAGATATTACCGGTATCACCGTACTGTTATTTGTAGGTGCGATGGGTAAAAGTGCCCAGATACCTTTATACACCTGGTTGCCTGATGCGATGGCAGGTCCTACGCCGGTATCTGCGCTTATCCATGCAGCAACCATGGTTACTGCAGGTATTTATATGGTGGCAAGAAGTAATGCTTTATATTCTTTAAGCGAAATAACCCAGCATCTGATTGCCATTATTGGTATTGCTACTGCGCTGTTATCTGCCACCATTGCTATCAAACAAAATGATATTAAAAAAGTGCTTGCCTACTCAACGGTAAGTCAGTTGGGATATATGTTTCTTGGGTTAGGTGTTGGTGCTTACACCGGTGCCGTATTCCATGTGATGACGCATGCCTTCTTTAAAGCATTGCTATTCCTTGGCGCCGGCTCTGTAATTCACGCCATGCATCATGAGCAGGATATCCGTAACATGGGCGGACTGAAAAAATATCTGCCGGCTACACACTGGACGTTTTTGCTGGCATGTATTGCTATCTCGGGTATTCCTCCCTTCAGTGGTTTCTTTTCAAAAGATGAAATACTTGCAGCAGCATATGCTAAAAATCCTGTTTATTGGGTGCTAGGCGTTGCCGGTGCGGCAATGACTGCTTTCTATATGTTCAGGTTATATGCAACTACCTTCCTGGGCACATTCAGAGGTACGCATGACCAGGAACATCACCTGCATGAAAGTCCTTCTGCAATGACCATTCCTTTGATCATACTTGCCGTGTTAAGCGTGATCGGTGGTTTTGTAGGAGTGCCGGAAGTATTGGGAGGTCATCATCTGCTACATGAGTTTTTATCACCCGTACTTACTACAGAGAAAGAAGCAGAATTACCTCACAGCACAGAATATATGTTGATGGGTATTTCTGTTGCCATTGCTGCAATCGCTATCCTTATTGCCGTGAGCAGGTATAGCAAAAAGCCTGAGTTGGGTGAACCGGAAGGTTTTGGAAAAGTACTCGCCAACAAATGGTATGTTGATGAATTGTATGATAACATGATTGTGAAGCCGCTGGGTGCTCTTGCTTCAGCATTAAAGAATATTGTTGAGAAATCTGGTATAGATGGCCTGGTAAACGGAGTGGGAAGATTTGTGCAGTATTCTTCCAGGCAGCTCCGCTTATTACAGAGCGGGCAGGTGGGAGGATATATTTTATTTATGGTGCTTTCTATCGTGGTGTTATTCCTCTTGTTCTGGAACCAGGTAGTGATCACCAATTTCTTACAAAAGATATTTTAGACAGGTTTGGGTGACAGATTGTGTTGTATAAACTGATTATTAAAGTAGCATGATACCTCTTTTATTAATACTTGTTCCGTTTTTAACAGGCATTGTTTCCTTCTTTATCAAAGCTGGTAAGGGCGCAAAGAGCTGGGCACTGGTTTCTTCCATTGTTACCCTGGCAATTACTTTATCAGGTGTATATACAAAGGGTGCGGTTAACTTTACGGCTGCCTGGTTGCCTACTATGGGTAGCAGCTTTAGCCTCACGTTAGACGGTATGAGTAAGATGCTTGCGTTACTAACCGCAGTTGCTTTTCCACTGGTATTTACGGCAACCTGGAAAAATGATTACCAGAAGCCAAACAGTTTTTACGCATTGCTGCTGTTTATGCAGGCCGGGCTTACCGGTGTGTTTATTGCTTCCGACTTACTGCTGTTTTATTTCTTCTGGGAACTCGCTTTAATACCTGCCTATTTCCTTTGCAGCCAATGGGGAGGTGAAAAACGCATCGCGGTAACTTTCAAATTTTTTATCTACACTTTTATCGGCTCACTGCTGATGCTGGTGGGCATACTTTATGTTTACTTTAAAACACCGGATCATTCTTTCGCCATGCAAAGCATTTATAGCTTAAAGCTTGCTGCCAAACAACAAAATCTGGTGTTCTGGCTCTTCTTTATCGCTTTTGCTATAAAAATGCCCATCTTTCCTTTTCATACCTGGCAACCTGATACGTACGAACAATCCCCAACTGCAGTAACCATGGTTTTGAGTGGTGTAATGGTGAAGATGGGTTTGTTTGCGGTGATCCGTTGGGTATTACCCGTGTTTCCGCTGGCGGTAGTTAAGTATAGTCATTTAATTATACTGTTAAGTGTCATCGGGATGCTTTATGCTTCCTTGATTGCTATTAAACAGGATGATGTAAAACGCCTGGTCGCCTATTCATCAATTGCACATATCGGGTTGATGTGTGCTGCACTTTTCGCCGGCCAGAAAGTGGGTTTGCAGGGCGTAATGGTGCAAATGTTTAACCACGGCGTTAATGTAATTGGTTTATGGATAGTGGCGGACGCGATAGAACAACAACTCGGTACACGTAAGTTTAGTGAGCTTGGAGGTCTTGCGCAGAAAGCACCCGGTCTTGCAATATTATTTGTGATCATGGCCCTGGCAAATGTGGCGCTGCCATTAACCAATGCATTTGTTGGCGAGTTTCTTATGTTTAACGGATTGTTCAGGTATAACGGATGGATGGCTGCTGTTGCGGGCATCAGCATTATACTTGCGGCTGTTTATACACTTAATGCGATACAAAAAATATTCTATGGCAATAGCAATAGCCTTACTGAGAATGCTTCCGATGGTGATGCAAGTGTAAAACTGGCGCTTGCCATCTTAACGATACTAATACTGGTATTAGGTGTTTATCCTGATCCGGTATTAAAATTAACCAATGATACGGTGCAGGCTGTGTTAGTGAGTATGAAATAGAAATCTTTAAAAGATAGTTTTAGCAGTATATGAATGCAATTATTATTTCTGCTGTATGTGGTGTTATCATGATGTTCAGCAGCGTTTTTGTAAACAGTAAAAGTGCTTTCAGGCATATAGCATCTGTGCTGTTGCTGGTATTGCTTGCGGTGAATTTGATGGATACCTATGGCATCAGGTTATTTCACATTGATACCAAAGGCATGCTGCACTTTGATAAGTTCGGATTGTTCTTTAACAGCATTGCAATTGCATCCACATTTATCTATGTTGTGCTTACCGGGCGGGATATAGAAAAGGTAGGAAAGTATACGGCTGAATATTTTGTACTGATCTTTTTTGTGCTCTGCGGTGTAAGCATCTTAAGTTGTTATAATACACTGCTGATGCTTTTTCTTGGTATAGAAATCCTGTCTATTCCTTTGTATATATTAACGGGTAGTGATAAGAAAAACCTGAAGAGCAATGAAGCTGCGCTGAAATACTTTTTGATGGGTTCCTTTTCAACCGGCCTGATGCTGATGGGCATTACGCTTATTTACGGGGCCACAGGTACTTTCGCGATTAATATACAGCATGTTTCAAAAGGTGCTCCCGGCGGCGGAGCTGTAGTGCCTTTCTCCCTGCTGGAGTCTGCCGGTCTTATCTTAATGCTTGTGTCTATAGGATTTAAAGTTTCTGCTGCTCCCTTCCATTTCTGGACGCCGGATGTATACGATGGTGCGCCCAGCGTGTTCACTTCCTTTATGGCAACCATTGTAAAAGCTGCAGGGTTTATTGCCTTTATCAAATTATTTGATGCACGTGCAGAAGTATCCGGGGTAGATGCAAATGCCTATACCGGTGTGGACTGGAAAATGCTGTTCGCCATCGTAATCGTAGGAACATTACTTGTAGGAAATATCACCGCGGTATTTCAGCAGAGTGTAAAAAGAATGCTTGCTTACTCAAGTATTGCACAGGCAGGGTTTATGTTGTTTGCATTGTTCAGCCTGAATGATATAGCAAAGGAAGGTATCATCTTATACTCTGCAGCTTACAGCCTTGCTACCATTGGTATCTTTGCCATACTTGTTAAAATGAAGGACTACACCTTTGAAGGATATAACGGCCTTAGTAAAACACAACCAGTACTGGCGGCAGCCAATACTATTTTCTTATTGTCACTTGCGGGCATTCCTTTAACCGCAGGTTTCTTTGCAAAATATTATATGCTTGCTTCCGTGGTTAAGACTGGCTCTTACCTGTGGCTGGTTATTGTAGGCGTATTGTTTGCTGCGGTAAGTGTTTACTATTATTTCCGTGTAATACAGGCCATGTATTTTAAAGATGGAGAAGGCGCTACAGAAGAAGTTTCTTTCGGGTTTAAAACCGGCCTGGTAATACTGGCGGCGATTATTATTTTGTTTGGCGTATTGCCGCAATCGTTGTTAAACTGGTTCTATTTCTAACATATATAAGTAGCAAGTAAAAGCCTGTAAGATCAACACCTTACAGGCTTTATTTTTTTCCGGTCATGTAATTTTATGCAGAAACTGTATTTGTGTTTTATCTTTAATAGCGTGTTGCTGTCTTAGTTAAAAACTAATTTCACGGTATGACGTTAGGTGATTCATTTTCTTTGGCGTATAAAACCATCAGGAGTAATAAACTCAGAACGGGTATTACTGTTGCTATTATTGCCTTTGGTATTATGGCACTGATAGGTATTATCACCGCGATAGATGCCATGAATGGAAGCCTGAGGGAGAGTTTTTCCACCATGGGCGCCAACGGCTTTAGTATCGCCTACAAAGAGCGTTTCCGGTTTGATGATAACAACAATGTAGAAAAAGAAAAACGTGGCCGGAAACAGAAAAAATCAAATCTTGATAAACCCATCCAGTTAACAGAAGCCGAACTTTTTAAATCAACATATAAATTCCCGGCACTGGTGGCTATTTCGTTGAATGCCCAGGGTGGTAACGAGATCCGCTACAAAGAAAAAAAGACGAATCCCAACGTAAATATTAAGGGTGGAGATGAGAATTACCTGCAGGCAAACGGCTTTAAAATTGAGGCTGGCAGAAACCTGAATGAACTTGATATACAAAGCGGCAGGAATGTTTGTCTGGTGGGAAGTGATGTGGCTACCAAGTTATTTGGTTTAGATAAAACAGCCCGTGGTGTTGATAAAATTATCATGGTTGGCGCGATGCCTTATCGTGTGATAGGCGTATTAAAAAGTAAGGGATCCAGCGCAATGATGCGTGCGGATAACGTGATCATCACTTCTTACAACAATGTTCGCCGCCAGGCAAACGTGGCACCTTCTTTTTACCTGGGTATAACGGCTGAAAATGTACAGATGATCGATGCGGCGGTAAATGAAGCCACTGCCAGGTTCAGGGCAATACGTAAACTGCATCCCACGGAAGAAGATAATTTTGTAATTGAGAAGAGTGATAAACTGGCGGCTACTTTTATCGGCCTGCTTGGAAGTATCCAGGGTTCGGCCGGTGCAATAGGTTTAATCACATTGATCGGCGCCGCTATTGGTCTTATGAATATCATGCTTGTTGCCGTAAATGAGCGCACCAGGGAAGTAGGCCTTATTAAAGCGATTGGCGGCAAGAAGAAAAATATCCGCGCACAGTTCCTGTTTGAATCAACCATTATCAGCTTGTTGGGCGCACTCTTCGGAATTATATTGGGCGTCCTGGTTGGTAACCTCTTTTCCATATTCCTCGGTACCGGTTTCGTGGTGCCCTGGGGATGGGTAATCATTGGTATCCTTATCTGCAGCGCCGTAGGGTTACTTGCCGGCATCTACCCTGCAGTAAAGGCATCAAGGCTTAACCCGATTGTTGCATTGCGCTACGAGTAGCAAGCCCTGATAACTTCTTCTTTTATTTAATACGCAACTTCTTTTTAAGCGATGCAATATCGTCTTTAAAAATAACCAACTCTTCACGCTGTTGTTTAATAAAGCTGTTGCTTTCAAGTCTTCCAACCACCTGGTCCATTTCTTCCTGTGTATCATACACCATTTTGCGATAGGGGTTAGAGTAGTCCTTCGCCCTGGAAGAATAAATTCCGTCAGTAATCCACTCTTTGGTGTCTATGGTTTGCTGTAGCAACTCACTCAATTGCTCCGGTGAAATTTTCTTTATACTAATACCGGAAACCTCACTTAAAGATGCCAGCGCATGTTGTAGTTTTTGTGTAGGATATTGCCTGCCCAAACTACCGTATTCCGCATGCAAATCATCCCATGAAGCGATCTTATTGTCTCTTACTTTTTTGCGAAGCGCATCAACATCTTTGTGCGTAATTAACTGGCCGCCTACATTGGTCCAGGTACTTCTTTTTGCTGCAACGGGCAATGCTGCAATAAGATCTTCAAGTTTTTTTGTCTTGCTTTCTTTTAAAAAGATGATCAACTGGTTCATACCATAGTAGAGCAGCATTCGTTTAAAAATGTCATAAGCTTGCTGCACTTTTAATATGACCGTTTTGCGTTTGGTATTTTCAAAGTTTTCAGCTAAGATTTCAAGTTCATCAATGATCGTAGATTTTGAGACCAGCAGTTCTCTGCCTTTCTTTATGCCGGCATTGTCTGTAACCGTTTTGCCTTCCTTCTTATAAAAAGCTCGCCCTGTATATAATTCAAAAAGTTCAAGCGCGGTAAATATTTCGTTCACACTGTCAGGCGCAAGAAAGTCGTATTCTATCAACTGCGCACGATCAATCCGCTTGTCCCTGTCAACATATTTCCAGGAGTTGCGGGCCATGGCATACATATTATACATAAACCAGAAGGCCGGCATAACCACCAGCTTATCTGCAGATACATCATTGCTTATAAGCGAAAATGGAATGGGGATATTCAGCTCTGCCGGGTAATCGCCTTTGGCAACGATAGTATAGGAAGCAAATTTGGAATTGTGTTTTAAGCTTACGCACAAGCCTGGCCAGAAGCCACGCCCTGCAACAATTTCACCATCCGGGCTCCGGGAATTGTGGTTGGAGCCAATGGTTGCGCCCGCTGCAATATTGCTTTGCCCCATAACAACAGCAGCACATAAAAAGGAGTTGTTATGATGTTGCTCATGTGATGGAAAGATGAGTGAATTCAATACTTCGCAACAGGAGATGGTTGCATTATTACCAAGGTAAGAGTTGATAAGACGGGCACCATATTTTAACTGAGAATGAGAGGCCATTACAAAGCGAACTGCCTTCACGCCATAAAAAATCCGACATCCAAAACCAACAATGCCATTCACCATTTCACAACCTTCGCCAATCTGTGATTTACCCTCCTCGCCGGAATTGATCGTAAGGTTCTTTAGTTTATTCGCGCCTTTAATATAGGCATCGCTGCCAATCCACACGTCTTTGATAATATGCGTGTTCTTTATTACGGTACGATCGCCAATCTTGCCATAGTAACCGCGCTGTATATCAAATTCCTTCTCGGTAAACTCAACAAACTTTTTCAGCATTACTTCGTCATCTCTGTACTTGCTCCACAACCAGGCATCACCCGGTAACATGCTGTTAAAAGGAATTACTTTGCGGCCACCATTCTCGTTGCAGATCTCCAGCCATATACGCAGGTCTTCCTCTTCGCCATGCTTCACTATACCATTACCAAACTTGGCGTGGTTGGTGGTGGAAAGCTCATTCACTTTAACGATGATCACTTCATTGCCTATAATATAATGTGAGAGATAATTCACGTTATCGATTACCACGTTATCACCAAAATCACAACTGATGATGGTGGAATTGTATAATCCCACCGGCATAATAAGATCGCTATATTCAAGGCTATAGGGTTCCAGCTTCCCGATACGTATCAACCCGTAAAACTTACAGTTCTTTACCAGCTCTGGATTAAAGGCATCACTAACCAAAATCTTGTTCCAGTCATCACTGGTATTACCATTTCTTACCAGCACTTCAATCTCGTATGCCACCAGTTGACGGTAATTGATGCCGCTCCTGTTCTGTATGTTTCTAAGATGATATTCATCTTTGTCTTTGGGTAATAAATTGGCTGGAATGAAGTCGTATCCAAGTGAAGAAAGCCTTACCTTTTTTATATTGTTTTGCGCCATGGATAGTGAATTAAGATTGATGAAGTATCGATCATAAACAGTTGCTGTTACCGGGCCGGATACAATTGAAAAGATAGTGCCAATCATGCGACAGGCACTATCTTTTTTATAACGACTTAACTAAGTTTTGCCAGGTATTATTCTACTGTTACGCTTTTGGCAAGGTTGCGTGGTTTATCTACATCAAAACCTTTTTCAATGCCAATATGATAAGCCAGTAACTGTAACGGAATAGTGCTGAGCATAGGTGCAATAATTTCATCTGCAGAAGGCAACACGATTACATCATCAGCAAGGGTAGGGGTTACGGTATCACCTTCTGTAATTATAGCAATCACCTTTCCTTTTCTTGCTTTGATCTCCTGAATATTACTTACCACCTTTTCATGGTAAGAATCTTTGGTAGCAATAAACACTACCGGCAGTTGATCATCAACCAATGCAATAGGGCCATGTTTCATTTCTGCAGCAGGATAACCTTCCGCATGTATATACGAAATCTCTTTAAGCTTCAACGCGCCTTCCAGTGCAATCGGGAAGTTATAGCCCCTGCCCAGGTATAGGGCATTTACCGCATCTTTATACTTTGCAGCCAGTGCTTTTACCTGGTCATCCAGCTTTAATATTTCTCCTACTTTATCCGGTACTTCTGCCAGTTCTTTACAAAGCGATACATATCTCTCCGGGCTGATGGTTTGTTTTACCTGCGCCAGTTTTAATGCGATCATAGTAAGTACCGCCAACTGTGCAGTAAAAGCTTTGGTGCTGGCTACGCCAATTTCAGGGCCTGCATGTGTGTAGGCGCCAGCATGTGATAAACGGGCAATGGACGAGCCTACCACGTTTACAATGCCCAGTATAATCGCACCTTTTTCTTTGGCATTTTCAATAGCTACCAGGGTGTCTGCGGTTTCACCACTCTGTGAAATCGCAATGATCACATCGCCTTTGTTCACGATGGGGTTGCGGTAACGGAATTCAGACGCGTACTCCACTTCAACAGGTATGCGGCAAAGCTCTTCAATAATATATTCAGCCACCAGGCCTGCATGCCAGCTTGTGCCACAGGCAATAATAATTATACGGCCGGCTTTGATGATCTGTTCCGCATGTTGCTCAATACCACTCATGGTAATGGTGCCTTTATCTGCATCAAGCCTTCCGCGAAGACAATCATAAATAGTCTGCGGCTGTTCAAAAATCTCCTTTAGCATAAAATGGTCATAGCCGCCTTTTTCAATGGCAGCCATTTCCATATTCAGCCTGGTAATAAAAGGAGTCTGCTTGTCATTGCCCAGGTTCTTTAGGATTAACTCGTCCGGACGAACAATCGCAATTTCATAATCATTCACATACACCACTTCTTTGGTATACTCAATAATGGGCGATGCATCAGAGGCGAGAAAATGTTCTCCTTTTCCTATGCCAATCACCAGCGGGCTTCCTTTACGTGCAGCAATAATGGTTTCGGGATCATCTTTATGAATCAACAGAATGCAATAGGCGCCTACCACGCGGCGCAGGGCAATTCGTACCGCCTCTTCCAGCGAGCAATCATTATTTTGCTTGATATCATCTATAAAGTTCAGCAACACTTCAGTATCGGTGTCACTGTGAAAAATGTAACCTTTAGATACAAGTTCCTTCTTTATTTGTGCATAGTTTTCAATAATGCCGTTGTGAATCATGGCTATTTCGCCACTTTGCGATACATGCGGGTGAGCATTACGATCGCTGGGTTCGCCATGGGTGGCCCATCTTGTATGGCCAATGCCGATATGACTGTGCAGGTCTTTGCCCAACACGGATTCTTCCATTTCGGCAACCTTTCCTTTTTTCTTGTAAACTTTTAAACCTCCATTTAGCAATGCAACGCCGGAGCTGTCGTAGCCACGGTACTCAAGTCGTTTAAGGCCTTTTAATACCACGGGATAGGCTTCCCTGTGGCCGGTGTATCCAACAATTCCACACATAGGATTTTGAAATTTGGTTTAGAAAACAGAAAGATAGTTTAGAATTTTGAATAATATGGATGAGCATGTTTACACAGCGCTTTTTAAGCTCAAGAAAATCAATCAGAGCCCTTATCCGTAAAAACTTTTAGCGCATTTGCGAGCATCATCAGTTATTGAGATTTTAAGGCAGTTAAAGTAATTGATTGCCTTACATCAACTTTTTGGCCGAGCATTGTAAATATATTCTACCATTGTTGGTAAATAGCTCATGTATGAAAGTGTTCAGCGAAATATTTAAGGATGTTCAGTTAGAAGATGACAGGGTATTGTTAAGACCATTGGAAGAAAGTGATTATTATAACTTGCTTCCATTTGCTTTGCAGGAACCGGAGTTGTGGAAATTTTCGCTTATCAGCGCAGCCGGCGAAGATGGCCTTCGTAATTACCTGGAAATTGCTTTGGAGGCAAAACAGCAAGAAAAAGAATTTCCCTTTATTGTATTTGATAAGCTCACCGGGGTATACGCCGGAAGCACTCGTTTTTATGATATCAACCTTTCTTTTCAAACCCTTCAGTTGGGGTACACCTGGTATGGTACTAAGTTTCATGGCACCGGGTTAAACCGGCATTGTAAATACCTGTTGTTGAAATTTGCCTTTGAAAAGTATGAAGCGGAGCGGTTAGAGTTCAGGGCAGATGCAAATAATGCAAGAAGTATTGCCGCCATGAAAAGTATCGGTTGTAAGGTAGATGGTATCCTTCGTTCCAATATGCCCAAAAGAGAAGGCGGCAGACGAGATAGCATTGTATTAAGTATTTTAAAGAATGAGTGGTTACAAGGTGGCGAAGCACAGCTTAAAAGCAAGCTCTCTTAGATAAGACAACAATATAAGCCGTTAACAATTGAAGCCTGGTGAACAGGCTTTTTTCGTCGGCAGAAGAAGCAGATTCCATCGCTGAAAGGGTTGTTTGTTAAATCCAATCCAAAACAAATGAACGTTCGTTACAAAGTGATGTTAACCAAGTCATACCTGTACTATTAACTTAAAACAATTACAGCTATGAAATCACTTTTACGCTTATCATTTATCGCATTGACTATTGTTACGCTAACCGGTTGTTATAAAAGAGACATTGTAGTACCGCAGGTAGACCCTCTTGTCGGTTCATGGGTATTAAGTGATGCTGCACAGGGAGATTCCTATGGCTGGCAATCTATTTATACCGGTCTTGAAAACGGTGTGTTCGATTTTTATGGTAATGGAAGTGCAAGATATACCGATGGAAATTTGTCTATGCAGGGCACCTGGTATATTAATACTGTTATCAGTGGTTATTATGACGAGTATGGAAATTACTACAACGATAGCCACCAAACCATGGAGGTACATTTAAGAGATGCTTACAGCAATAGCACGATCGATTTGTATTTTGACAATTTAAGGTTTAAAAGCAATCGTTTTGTTGCCACTTATTACAACAATCACTCCATAGAAAAATATTGGTTCAGCAGGTATTAGTTGTGTTGTTTGAAAGGCAAGGCCGCGGTATTGTTAAACCGTGGCCTTTTTAATGATGATATGAATAGCAGCGTAGAAGTATTGGTCTTGCCGAAAACGCATATTTAAGGAAAATAAATGCCGGTTGGCAGATGCAACCTGCCTGAATAACCATTTTAACGAAATATCTCCATTTGATACAGATAATTTGGGCGCAAAATTATTTTTAATGCAAAAAGTGGCTCATTCTTTACTGGCAATAGTCGTATTGTCTGCTTTTGTTTCATGTAGTAAATCATCCAGCACAACCGGAGATGAAACGAGTGGTAACTGGATCTATCGTTCAGAATTTAAAGGATCTCAAAGAACCGAAGCTACCGGTTTTACCGTGGGTGATACTGCTTATGTAGGTACAGGCTATGACGGACAGGACAGGGCCCAGGATTTTTGGGCATTCAATCCTGATGGAAACGGAAGCTGGGCCCAGCGTGCATTGTTCCCGGGTGTAGCAAGAAATTCAGCAGTAGGGTATACCTTAAGTGGTAAAGGATATATTGCTACCGGTTTTGACGGTACCAATAAATTAAAAGACGTATGGCGTTTTGATCCGCTGACCAATACCTGGAAACAGATGAATGACTTTAAAGGTCCTGCTCGTTACGATGCGGTGTCTTTTGTAATTGGTGATACAGCTTATGTAGGTACCGGTTATGCCAATAATGAATATGGCAGCGGTAGCAGTAACTCAGGCGATATGTATGCTTATGTAGCAAGCACCGATACCTGGTATGATAAATCTTTCGATGGTTCTAAAAGAACACAGGCTGTTGCTTTTGTTCATGACAGTAAAGGTTACATCTGCACAGGTAATAATAACGGTACCCAGTTAAAAGACTTCTGGTATTATGATCCAAAGAGCGGGTCTTGGACACAATTGCGTAAGATAAGCAACGAGACTGATGAAAGTTTTGATGATGATTACAGCGATATTGTAAGAAGTAATGCTATCTCTTTTGTGCTTGGAGATTATGCTTACATTTCTACCGGCGCCAATGGCAGCAATACTTTAAAAACCTGGAAGTATGATTTTACCAACGACCAGTGGACAAGAAAAACTCCTTTTGAAGGTACTTCTCGTATTGGTGCGGTAAGTTTTGTAGCAAAATCAAGAGCGTTTGTAACACAGGGTAACAGCGGTTCTACTTACCTGGATGATATCTGGGAATTTAATCCAGACCAGGAACAAACAACAGAAGACAATAACTAATCTTTCTATTAAGATAAATGAAAGCCCCTGCAATGTTAAGTTGCAGGGGCTTTTTTATTTGGTTTTATTTCCTTACTATGGTCGTTTGAAATTCGCTTTTACATTGCTGAAACCTTAGATGCTTAATCACCCCTATCCTGAAAGAGGGTATTTTCCTGTGACAATTTTACCTCCTTTCTTATCTTATCTATTGATGATCATACACTAATAAAATAACCCGGAAATCTTCAGTCATAAAAAAATAATTTCAAAAAAGCTTGACAATACTAAAAAGAGCGATTAATTTAACGCTCTCTTCAGAAATATGCTAACCTGTACAGGTATAGCAATTGAAGATGTTTACAGATAACCTCGTCATGAAATAATTCAGCCTGTCCCTTTTGATCTACATCTAATCTGGTACACCTGGGGGGACAACTTATTTAACATCAAAACTATCTAATATGAAGAGGTTTATTTTTACACTCTTAGTGCTCGCGTCTTTTCAAGTTTCTTATGCCAAAATATGGCGCGTAAATAACAACGCCGGCATTGCTGCAGATTTTAAAACCTTGCAGGCTGCGCATGACAGCGCATCAGCTGGAGATACCGTGCATTTGGAAGCTTCTCCCAATACTTATGGCGGTGCAACCTTTACCAAGAAACTGGTGGTAATCGGCCCCGGGTTTTTCCTTGGCGAAAACCCCAATACACAGGCCATACAGCAAACTGCACTGGTAAGTACCATTAACCTGTATGCCGGTGCTGCGGGCACTGTTATTATGGGGCTTGATTTTAACGCTAACTCATTATATATATACGCCAATGATGTGGTGGTGAGGCGCAATAAGTTTTCCAGTGCGGTAAATGGCTCCAGTGATTACTACACAGGTTCAGTACAGCTTTATTATAATTACCAGGGGGATAATTCAGCGGTTAAAAACGTTATTGTTTCCCAAAACTACGGGCTGATTGTTAGTGGCAATTATCCTGTAACAGGAGTGCTCATCAGCAACAATTACCTGTCTTACTATAGCTATGCAGGAGATAATACCACTGGTGATGTACTGCGTATGCATGAGAATGCAATCGTGCTGATACAAAACAATATCATCAGGCGTGGAAAGATCACAGTTAACAACAGTAACATCACCAATAACATTCAAATGGCCGGAACCTTTGAAGGTACCGGTAACCTCATCTCTAATAACCTGGGTAGTGCAACCCAATTCGGAACTGCCAATAACAATAAAGCAAACGTAAACATCACTGCTGTTTTCGTGGGTGCCGGCAGCGGCGTTTCTTCTGATGGTCAATGGAAACTTGCTTCAGGTTCTCCTGCTATTGGCGCAGGCTATGGCAGTACCGCACAAAAACCGGTGGATGCAGGTATTTACAGCGGCCAAACGCCTTATGTACTTTCAGGATTGCCACCAGTTCCTTCAGTTTATTCTTTTGAGAACAAACCTATCGGCAGCAATTCTGATCCGATTACAGTAACCATCAAGGTGAAGTCAAATAATTAATTCTCCTGGTAGCCTTGGTGTATCAAATAGTTGTTTTCTAACACAACTGTTTGTCCAGCTTTTCGCTGCTGCCGGGCCGCCGTTTTATACCTGATATATGCAACCACGATATTTCATAAAGAAATATTTTGTGATGGCTGTGTTGCTGATGGGTGTGTTGAGACATGGCTATTCACAGAATGTAAGCAAAGCAGAATATTTTGTTGATGCGGATCCCGGCTTTGGTAAAGCCGCCGGCATTACACTTGTGCCGGGTAAGGATGTTACCGCCACATTTCAGTTTAACCTGAATGCCTATACCAATGGCTTTCATAACCTGTATGTGCGTGCATACGTAGCTCCTTATACAGACTCCGGTCAGGTAAAAGGCGGATGGTCTCAGGTGCAGTCACGTTCTTTCTATAAAGAAGCCATACCTACAGGCAGCATTGATTTGCCAAACGTAGTAAAAGGGGAATATTTTATTGATAAAGATCCCGGGTTTGGAAGCGCCACTAATATTTCGATTGCTTCCGGTAAAGACATTACCAATGTAAACTTCTCCATAAATATCAGTAGTCTTTCTGATGGCTTTCATAATCTTTTTGTGCGGTTTAAAGATGCCAACGGACAGTGGAGTATAACACAGCAAAGAACTTTTTATAAAGAGGCCATCGGTGGCGCCAACACTCCGCTATCCAACCTGGTAGCCGGAGAATATTTTATTGATAAAGATCCCGGGTTTGGTAAAGGACAAGGTATTTCTTTTAGTCCCGCGACTGATGTAAACAATATTGCGTTTTCTGTTAATCCGAGTACGCTTGCTACCGGTTTTCACCAGTTATTCGTTCGCTTTAAAGATGCCAACGGACAGTGGAGTATCACGAATACCCGTGCATTTTACAGGGATTCCATCGCCGCAAATTCGCCATTGCCCAACATAACGCGGATGGAATATTTTGTGGATAAAGATCCTGGTTTTGGTAAAGCTACCAAAGTGAATATTACACCTGCCACCGATATTACTAACCTGGTATTCCCGCTGGATATGTCAGGCATCAGCATTGGCAACCACATTGTTTATGTAAGAGCGCAGGATGCAAGAGGCAACTGGAGCCTTACCCATTCCGGAAGCTTCAAGATAGATGCGTCCACCGCGGTACATGTTACCATCGGCGCCGTGAAGACAAGCTTCTGCGCTGGTGCAAAAGCAGATATTCCATATACGGTAACATCTGCCTTTGGGTCTAATAATGTATTTACCGCACAGTTATCCAACAGCAGCGGCAGCTTTGCCAACCCTGTAAACATCGGCACGCTAACTGCCAATAATAAAGACACGATAAAGGCAACCATTCCGGCTAATACAGCGGCTGGTACAGGTTATCGTATCCGTATTGTAGCAAGCTCTCCATTTGATACAAGTGCAGCCAATGCAGCGGATATTACTGTTACCCGTGTACCTGAACAATACTTCTATATCACCGGCAAAAACCAGTCTTGTATTTCTACAGAGACTTACACATTAAGTGGTTCTGCCGGAGTAGGTGCAAAATATACCTGGACACTTTCCGGCGGCGGAAGCCTGCTTGACACTACTGGTGGCGGTAGCACGGCAAAAGTTTCGTGGACCACTACCGGTACCTATAACCTTAAAGCGACAGCTTACAATAGCTGCGGTACAGGTTATGAGAATAGTTTACAGGTAAGGGTATTCAGTAATATACCAACTTCAATACCCACTATCACAGAAAGCGGTTCTTACTTATATGCTTCATCTCCTTCGGGCGGAGAACAGGTTGCTGCTTACCAATGGTATAAAGATGGTGCGGCCATTTCCGGCGCTACCAATTCTTATTATTATCCTGGTACCAACTATGGAAATTATACGGTAAGCTACACTACACCATGTGGTGCAGGTCCTAAATCTGCATCCTACGATTACAGCTTCAGGAAAAATCAAACGATCACTTTCCCGGCACAGCCAACACTTACTTATGGCACAGCCAATTACACAGTGCTCAAAGCCACTGCTTCATCAGGCTTGCCATTGGTATATAATATTCAGTACGGTCCGGGTACGCTTAAAGGAGATACACTGTTCATCAACGGGGCGGGTGTGATTTCTGTAAAGGCTTACCAGGCAGGTAATGATGAATATTATGAAGTAACTGCTTACTCCAACATTACAGTAAATAAAGCTGCTGCAACCGTTACGTTAAGTAACCTTGTGCAGGTATATACCGGAACTGCAAAAACAGTTACTGTTACTACCAACCCGGATGGCCTGTTATACAATATAACCTATAACGGAAGCTACACAGCGCCAGCCACGGGAGGTAAGTATGAGGTGATTGCAACCATCAGTAATAATAACTATGCTGGTACAGCTAAGGATACGCTCACTATTTCACGTGCTGGCCAAACCATCAGCCTGGAAGCCATCTCTGATAAAACAGTAGGAGATCCGTCTTTTGCCGTTACAGCTTCTGCATCATCCGGTTTACCGGTAAACTTTACACTGGTAACCGTACCTGCAAGTGGTGTGGCAACCATCAGTGGTAATGTGATCAGCGTTACAGGTGTAGGACAAGTAAATGTTACTGCTACACAGCCAGGTAACAGCAACTATAATGCGGTAAGTGCTTCGCAAAGCTTCCAGGTAAAATCACCTGCAGCTAAAGACATACAGCTTTCTCAACTGCTGAGTCCTGAAAATGGTTGCAGCCTCACCAATGCAACGTTGATCAGGGTGCGCATCTTTAATGCGGGTACAACCGCGGCAGGTAATTTTGATGTTAGTTATGCAGTTGATGGCGGAACGAAAGTCACCCAGAAGTTTACCGGTACTTTGCAACCTGGTAGTTCTACTGATTTCAGCTTTAGTACGGTGGCTAACCTTTCTGCCTATAAGGCATATGACCTGTTATTATATAGTTCATTAACAGGTGATGAAAGATTGTATAACGATACCTTGCGTACATCCATTACACATTATACGCCAACCCAGAAAGGGGCATCACCCGATGTATCTGTCTGCAGTGGCGCACCGGTAAACCTGAGTGCATATGGTGGCGTAAGTTACCAATGGAGTACAGGGGCCAGCACGGCGCTGATACAGGTATCACCTGCATCAACAACTACTTACGGCGTTACCATTACAGATGCCAATGGTTGCAGTGCAACTGATTCTGTAAAGGTTACCGTAATACCGCCACTTACTGTTCCTGTAGTAAGTGCTGTTAAGAACCAGGTATGTGCCGGCGATTCGGTTACGCTTAAAACAAACCTGACCGGTAAAGTACAATGGTATAGAAGAGATGGTAACGAACAGATAAAACTTGATTCTTCTGTCACCTATACAGCACCTGTATCCGGCAGCTATTTTGTTCGTTATGGTAACAGCACCGGCTGTACCGCACAATCCGCATTATTCGATGTGAAGATTGCTGATAAGCCGGTAGTAAAAGCATCACCTGCTGCATCACTTTGCGTAGGCGATACTGTTACCTTGTCTGTGGCAAATGCCGTAACATTCAACTGGAGCAATGGCAGCAAGAAAGATACTGCAAGGGTTCATCCTGCTGCAACTACTACTTATTATATTACAGGTACCTACGGCTCAGGTTGTACATACAGCGATAGTATCAGGATCACTGTAAACCAGGCCGTGGCGCCGGGTGTGGCCACCAACCTTATACCTGTTGACAGTACGGTAAATCTTGATCCGCCGGTACGTTTGTCATGGGCTCCTGGTAGTAATGCTGCCTTCTATGATCTATATATGTGGGAAAATGGTACGGTAAAACCAACTACACCTACCGCACCTGCTATTGATGCCATCAGTTATAATCCGTCAAATGTAACGCTGGGCAAAACCTATAACTGGCAGATCATTTCAAGAAATACCTGCTTCTCTACTGATGGCCCGATTCAAAGCTTCTCAACAGGTGCATTACCTGACCTGATTATAAACAGCTATGAGCTGCCGGATAATGCTGTGGCAAATGGAAAGATTACCGTTAGCTGGGAAACAAAGAATATAGGACAAGGCGGTACAAAAGATAAAAAGTGGAAAGATTATGTATGGCTGTCCCAGGATCTTGACTTGAGAGTGGCTGATGATATTCTCCTCGGAGAGTTTGATAATCTGTCTTACCTGAATGCAGGCCAAAGCTACCTGCAAACAAAACAGGTACAACTGCCGCAGGGTATTACCGGTACCTATTACATATTCATCATCACCAATACCAATGACGCTTATTGCTGGAACCTGGTAGGCAATGCATGCGCTACTACACGAGGCCACCATAGCATATCATTTACAGAAACGGATGATCAGAACAACTTTATCTATAAGCCGGTTACACTTACGTTGCCACCGTTGCCTGATCTTTCAGTAGAATCTTTGGGTGCACCTACAGATGCATTCTCCGGCGACAGCGTTACGGTGCAATACCAGGTGCGTAACGTAGGTCAGTCCACCGCCGTTGGTGATCTTACTGCCACACGTTTCTGTTCTCCTTCAGGAACTGCTACAGAGCATTACTGGCAGGATAATATTTATATTTCTAAAGAATCCGAATTCAGTTTTGCTACCGCACATCTGCTTGCCGAATCTCCGGTGAAGCTTGGTACGCTTCAGCAGTGCAGCATTATTGGTGATTCTTTACGGGTGGATAGCACATACAGGCATGCAGTGAAAGTGAAGATCCCGTATGAATATTATGGCACCTACTATCTCTATGTGGTGACTAATATGAAGGGTTTCTTCGAACCATTCACACAGAACAATTACTACAGAAGTGACTCTATCAAGATATCGCTTACACCTCCGGCAGACCTGGTACCAACGATCGTTACCATTCCGCCAACGGCGAATGCGAATGAAGCCATGCAGGTAACCTGGACAGTGACCAACAACGGTGCCAACCCGCCAAGGGAAACGCAATGGACAGACCGTATATATATATCAAAAGATGCGGTATTCAATGCCAATGCGTACCTGTTGGGAAGTGAATCTCATTACAATGGCGCAGGACAGTTAAAGAATGGCGAAGAATATACGGTGAACAAGAGTTATGTAATACCGAGAGGTTTCTCAGGCAACTACTACGTATATGCGTATACGGATGCATTGGGTGAAGTATTTGAGTTTGATAAAGACAGCAATAACGTGAAGAGAAGCCCCAACCCTGTAAATGTGCTTGTTGGCAACAGGGCCGATCTGATCGTATCAACCATCACATTGCCTGATTCAATTGTACGTACAAAACCATTTGTATTAAACTGGGTGGTGAAGAATATCGGTACTAAATCAACCACCGGTACTGCGTTTAACGACCAGGTATTCTGGTCAACCGACAAAACATACAATGCCGGAACTGCCAGGTATCTTGGCAGGTATACACACAATGCCGCTGTTGATGTGAATGGTATAAGTGCGGGACAGGCAGTAATAACGCTTCCTGCAGAGGCGCCGGATTCTGTGACCGTTTTTGTATTCACAGATTATGACGATAATATTTTTGAGGTTTCAGATGCCAACAACATTCTTGCATCCACAGCCAATGGCGGCAAGCCGCCGGTAGTAGGCAACCCGCCGACCACAACGCCGATCGTAGAGAAGAACTATGTTGATCTGGAAGCGGTAAGTCTTACAGCAACAGGACAGTTCAATGCAGGTGAATCAAAGAATATTTCTTTCACTGTACGCAACAAAACCAGCAAGGCGACCAGTGCTTATTGGTATGACAAGGTGTTCCTTTCCAAAGACAGTGTGCTTGATGTAAATGACCAGTTCCTTTCATCAGTGCCCAAAGCAGGAGTTGCGGCCAGTCAAACCTATTCACAAACACTGGGCGTTACCTTGCCAAATGGTATCTCCGGCAAGTACTACCTGATATTATATGTTGATGGTAATACTTCTGCACTTGACAGCATCAGGAACAATAACTTCTATGCAACAGCAATCAATGTAACATTATTGCCGCCGGCCGATTTGATTGTTTCAGCACTCACTGCGCCTGTTAAACTTTACGCCGGTCAGCAGGTAAAAATACCGTATGCAGTAACCAACCAGGGTGTGGGCGCCATTAAACAGGGAGCTAGCTGGAATGATGCGGTATATGTTAGTTCATCGCCGCTGGGTGGTTCAGGAAGTGCATTACTGGGATCTGTTTCCAAGACCGGGCCGCTGGCTTCGGGTGCGGGATATAAAGACACTATAGTGGCCAATATTCCGCCGAATATTTCCGGCAACTATTATATAGTAGTAGTAGCCGATGGAAGTAACGGTATATATGAAGGCGATAAAGAAGACAATAACAGCAGCGCGGCAATTACCAATGTGGTGGTTGCAGAACCTGCAGACCTGATTGTAAGCAATATCACACTGCCGGGCACAACACAGCTTGGTGATACCATTACTGCATCTTACAGCATTAAGAACATAGGTTCCAAACCTGCAGTGGGCAGGCTGAGCGATGCGGTTTACCTGTCAAAGAATAAAACGTTCAATGCTTTGCAGGCTTCACTGTTCGGCACGGTGCAAAACAGCATCTTTATAGAACCGGGCAAGGACAGTTCCTTTGCCGTTACCAACAGCGTGGAAGCCGTATTCCCGGGCAGCTATTATGGTATCGGAAGAACCAATATCCTGAATACCGTTTCTGAAGAAGATCTTAGCAATAATACACTTGCCACCAATGCACTGATGGCAGTGGGTATACGTGATCTTGTGCTGAATGTATCCTCCAAAACATCCTTACCAACAAGCGCCAACCGTTATTATCGTATACAGGTAGGTGCTGCGCTGGATATGGTGGTGGATCTTACCGGCAACAAGACTGCAGCTCATAACGAGTTCTATATCGCTTATAACCGTATTCCTACGCCTAACGATTATGATGCGAAGGGTAATCTTGCACAACAGGCAAATCAACGCATCATCGTTCCGGATACAAAAGCAGGCAGTTACTATCTGCTGGTGACTTCTACATATGATGCAGGCTCACAGGAAGTAACATTGCTTGCAAGGGCGCTTACCTTCTCTCTTACTTCGGTAAATCCGAAAGTTGTGGGCCAGGGATTGGTAACCACGGCCATTGAAGGCGCCGGTTTCCGTGAGGGAGTGCAGTTTAAACTGATGAAGGGAACCACAGCCGTAAACGCCATCGTGAAGAGAACTGCACTTGCCAATAGCATGCAGGCCGGTGTAATATGGGATTTAACCAATGTGCCTGTGGGTGTATATGATATAGTGGCTGTAAACCCTGATAATAAAGAAGCAAGGCTGGTGAATGGGTTAACAGTACAGAAGTCCACAGGATATAAACTGGACTACTATGTTGCTGCGCCGGAAGTGTTGCGTATAGGCAGAAATGCATTCTATACTGTCACCTTCAAGAACGTAGGTAATGTGGATGTGCCTTTTGTACAATCCCAGATTGTGATACCTGCGGAATCTAACCTGCAAAAACTTAGCATTGATGGAAATGCGAAGACCCGCCAGGATATGAGCCCGTATGGCGACAGCCTTCACTATGAAGATTATGCAGTATTGGGTGAATTTAAACTGATACCATTCTTTACACGTGATATGAAGGCGGGTGAACAATTCAGCGTTACCCTCTTGCTGGACAAATTCACATCGGGTACTTATTCTGTTGGTATAAGCACAGAAGGCTTTAGCACCAACGAGTATGTGCAAAAACAATACAGTACCATAGAGCAGATGCGCCAGATAGAGTTGGGCGATCCCGGGCATTTTGGTAATACGCCTACACCGGGCTTTAACGACCTGGCGAAGAATAAACTCGCATTCAGGAATACGTTGCTCTCCGAGTATTTCAGGATTGGGTTTATCACACCTGCTGATACTGTTGGCGTAGAAGGGGAATGTACAGCCTGCGGAATTGCCGCGAATACAAATGGCATCACGTTCAGCCCTGGTAACAGCCCTGGTTTGTTAACTATTCCTTCTGCATCTTTTGGCCCCGGACAGATATACCTGTGGGAAATCAATAATTACAGTGGTAAGGCAGGGCAGGATCCCGGATGGGATATGATAAAGGTGCAGGGTACACTCGATATTTCTGCCACAACTGCCAACAAGTTTGTGATCAGGATGTCTTCCCTGTTGCTGAACAATACACCAGGCTATCTAAGCGGATGGTATCCTGGTAAAGACACTGCTTGGCCGATTGCCGTGGCAACAGCAGGCATTACCAATTTTAATGTGAATAAATTCAGCATCAATACCACAGATTTCACAACCTATAACAATTTATACGGAGGTTATTTCTATATCGCATTAAGAGGAACCGACAGTCTGATGTTGTGCTACAAAGCACCTGTTCCGGGAACTGGTCAGCCCGGTGTACCTGGCGGACAGGGTGGTGTAGGCCAACCTGGTAGTCCCGGTGGTCCTGGTGGCCCGGGTAGTGGTGGCACACCTCCGGGTACCGGTGGTCCTGGTGGTGCCGGTGGTCCGGGTGATGGCTCTGTAGACCCTGGCCCAGGTGGTCCTGGTGGTCCCGGCGGTGGAGGTACTGGTTCTCAGCCGGGTGGTCCTGGTGGCTCAGGTGGCCCTGGCGGCTCGGGTGGCCCTGGTGGCTCAGGCGGTCCTGGTGGAAGTGGCGGCCCTGGTGGCTCAGGTGGTCCTGGCGGTGGCTCAGGCGGCCCTGGTGGTAATGGTGGCCCTGGTGGCTCAGGTGGTCCCGGTGGTGGATCAGGCGGCCCTGGCGGCAGTGGCGGTCCTGGTGGTACCGGTCCTGGTGGCGGTGGTGCTCCTGGTGGTCCTGGCGGTGGCGGCGCTCCTGGTGGTCCCGGTGGGCCCGGTGGTGGTCCTGGCGGTCCTGGTGGCGGCTCTGGTGCTCCCTGCGTTCCTCCTGAACCGGATTTCCTCAGGTGTAAAGCGATTCCATGGCTGGCAGGTTGTGTGCCTACAGGCATTGGTTGCTATACCTTGTTTGCTTCCGGCGGTGCATCCTTAGGTCTTATCGGTGGTCCTGTGGGCGCTATCTTCGGCGCAACCGCAGGTGCAGTAACAGCGGCTTTTGTTTGCGGCTATGGGGTGGGTACCTGCGTAACGGGTAATACCACATTGCCGGGTAAGATCGTCAAGAAGCTGATATGTAAACCCGTCGTCGCCTCGTGTGACCCGAATGAAATACAGGGTCCGGCCGGCTATGGGCCGAGTAAAATGGTGGCGAAAACAGAAACACTTACCTATACTATTTTATATGAAAACGATCCTGACTTTGCCACAACAGCGGCGCAAAGAGTAAGGATCAGGCAGCCTTTGGACAGCCATCTGAATGCAGGCAGCATCAACATCGGCAGTTTTGGTTTTGGCAGCTTTGTATTTGATGTGCCGGCAGGTCTTTCCAACTACAGCACAACGCTTAAACTGGCTGATTCACTGGGCTTTGATGTGCAGGTGACTGCTGGTCTGGATGTGGTGAACAGGGAAATATTCTGGGTGTTCCAGTCAATAGATCCTGCTACCGGCCTACCTCCGACAGATCCTTACGCAGGTTACCTCGCCATTAATGATTCAACCGGCAAGGGTGAAGGCTTTGTAAGCTATACCGTACGTGCGGCAAATGATGCAAAAACAGGCGACAGTATTATATCCAAAGCGGGTATCGTATTTGATATCAACGCTGCCATCGCTACCAACACCTATGTGAATATAGTAGATGCGGTTGCGCCGGTTTCATCTGTAATTGCGTCTTCCGCACAGGTGTCACAGAATTCAGTGATCAGTCTTTCTGTTGAAGCAGAAGATGACAATGGAGGCAGCGGATTGAAACCTGGCTATGAACTTTACTATGCAGAAAACGGTGGTGACTTTATAAGGTTCGATAGTGTGTTTACCAACAACAATTTCAATTTTGTAGGTAAACCCGGAAGTGAGTATTGCTTCTTCACGATTGCCACAGACAACGTAAATAATCGCGAAGCGTTGAAAACTTCCTGTGATGTAACCATCAAGCTGGATGGTAAACCATTACCGGTAACCTGGTTATACTTTACTGGCCAGCGTGTGGATTGGGATTCGAAACTCAAGTGGGGTACAGGCGTTGAGATCAATACCAAACAGTTCGTTATACAGCGTTCTGTAGATGGCAGAGATTTTGAAGACCTGGGTGTGGTGAAAGCCGCCGGCAGCAGCAGTAATGCCAACTACTATAATTATACTGATGTGAACGCAGGCGCCGCAGCAAAAGGTTACGGAAGATTGTACTACCGCCTGCGCCAGGAAGATAAGGATGGCAAGTATAGTTATTCGAAGATCATTTATGTTGATTTTGATATGACGCAGAAACTGCTGGTAAGCGCTACGCCAAATCCGTTCACTAATAATATATCACTGCTCATCAGCGGGGCATTTGTTTCCGGAAGCCCGACAGACAAAGCAGAGATTTATACAATGGATGGCAAGCTGCTTTATCGTAACAGTATTGCAGGATGGCGTAACAATGTGCGTGTACCGCTGGCTAACCTGCCGGAATTCCCGCAAGGTGTATATGTGCTGAAGGTGTATGTGAACAATGATCTATACAACGTGAAAGTGATTCGTCAGAAATAGTATCCTGGAGAAAGGAACAGTTTTTCGAAACTGTATAAAATAAAAACAACCGGCTTTTGTCCGGTTGTTTTTATTTGGTAGAAATAGAACCCTTAAAAGATTGTTTTGCTGTAAGCAGAACGTCATCATTGATTTCCTGGCTTTGAAAAATTTCAACTTCAAAGCTTTTGCTGATAACACGGTTAAGTGGTCAACTCATGAGGCTAATCAACCCGCTTATTGGATCTTTACATTAAACTTGCCGCTGGTAATTGTGTGAGTACCAGGACTACCTGAACCCATAAATAATTCAACACCGCCGCTGAATGTACCCTGAACCGTATTGTTATCAATCTGGCTGATATTAACGGTTGCAGTGTTAGGAGCTTCTGCGGTAGCGCCATACACAAGATTACCCGGTTGCTGTACATAAGCAAATGAAACGGAATTGGCTGCGGAAAAATCCGTATCCGTATAAGTGCCTGTGGTAACGGGTGCTGTTCCCGCAATTGTAATACTAATCTGGTTAGAAGATCCAACACTGCCTTCATAGCCATTGATAGCAACGGAATAAACACCTCCGCTGTTTAATTGTATGGCGAAAGCCTGGTTGTTAAAGGTTACATTTTTACCATCAATGGTCGCTGAAATAGTTCCGACTGCATTTGAATTGTCATCATTCTTTTTGCAGGATACTAATGTGAGAAGGGCAAGGCCTGAGGCCAGTAAAACTTGTCGCATAAGGGTTTATTTAAGTTTAGAGTTGAGCCAAAGATAATGCGATAAATATTCCGGCGATCTGCTAACTAGATTTTTTTAATCAGAATTAATGTATCAATAAAAAAGCCGGAGCAACAACCCCGGCTTTCCATTGATCAATAAACCTCTTTTTAAACATTGTACCTGGTAACGCCGGGAGTTGCCACTGCATACAAGCCTTCAGCATTTGGTAATACAGGCGGTGTAGCATCCCATGCATAAGTTTTGGGATGAAGGTCGATGCCGCTGTTAATGGCTTTGTCCCAATCAATCACCTGGCCGCTATAAGTTGCCATTCTTCCAAGGATGGAAGTCATGGAGCTTTTTGCGCCATTTTCTGCATCAGCAAATTTGTACTCTCCTTTGGCGATTGCTGCAAACAATTCATCATGTTCTGTCTGGTAAGGATTGTTCTCTCCTTTCTTATCATATTGATACAACACTTTGCCTTTGTGGTCAACAATGTTGGCATCACTGGTTTGAATTTTTCCTTTGGTACCAATAAACAGTTCGTCCACTTTACTCATCGTTCCCGGAATATGACGGCACTGGCTGTTTAATACAAAGCCATCCGCATAAGTAAATTCTACATAGTGATGGTCAAAGATCTCCCCGTATTTTTTACCGGTACGCACCTGACGGCCACCCATGCCCTGGGCTTTTACCGGGTAGCTGCCTTTAAACCAGTTGATCACATCAAGGTTATGAATGTGCTGCTCTGTAATATGATCGCCGCAAAGCCAGACGAAGTAATACCAGTTACGCATCTGGTATTCCATTTCTGTTTGATTGGGTTGTCTGTCTCTTACCCAAACGCCATCATTATTCCACCATGCCTGGGCGCTGGTAATATCACCAATCAGGTCTTTGCGTTTAAATAATTCCCTGTATGAATTCTGGTAGTGACGTTGTAAGCCTACTACCACGTTCAGTTTTTTCTTCTTGGCTTCTTCCGCAGCGGCGAGTACACGCTGTATACCTGCAGGATCGGTTGCTACAGGTTTTTCCATGAAGATATGTTTGCCTTGTTTCACTGCTTCTTCAAAATGGATGGGGCGGAAACCCGGAGGCGTTGCAAGAATTACCACGTCTGCCAATGCAATCGCTTTCTGGTAAGCATCAAAGCCCACAAACTTGCGGTCTTCAGGAACATCTACTTTTTTGGCGTCAAAGTTTTCACCGGAAGTAAGTTCTTTATAAGCTCCGTCCAGGCGATCTTTAAAAGCATCAGCCATGGCTACCAGCTTCAGGTTTTGTTTGGTTGAAAGAGCCTGGGTAGCAGCGCCGGTACCGCGGCCGCCACAACCGATCAATGCAATTTTTATTACATCATCAGAGCCGGCGAAAAAATTTGCCCTGGATAACAGTGGTGCGGCAAGCAGGCCACCAGCAATCATGGAAGATTGTTTTACAAATTCACGGCGTGATTTGCCGGGGATGTTCGCATCGTTAGTCATATGTTTTTTATTAAAGGTTATACTAGAATTTTGATTGTTTTGTTTTTTCACTTCTCCCGTTTTTCACTTTTCACCTTTCATTTTTCAATTTACCTGCCAATATACTTCGCATAGTAAGCATCTGCCTCTTCTGCCGTAGGTTGTTGTGCCGGTTGTACCAGTCTGAATCCTACCGTCATCGCATCCGTTAGCCACCATTTGCTTTTAGGCACCTGCGGGTCACGCTTGTTCCATGCGGCTACAGATTTATTACGGCTGGCACAACGCAACAGGGAGGGCCCGTCCAGATAACCGCCGCCACGCACAGATCTTGGGTACTTGGTAGTTGCAGGAATTAATGGATTCTTTGCATTATCACCAATCGTTGTAAAATATTTTTCATCATACTGGTCAACCGTCCATTCTGCAACATTGCCAAGCATATCATATAACCCCCAGGCATTGGGTTTTTTAGTACCCACCTTCTGGTATTTATTGCTGCTGTTGCCAAGGTACCAGGCGTAATCACCCAGCTTGCTGCTATCATCACCAAAATAATAGCGGGTGTTCTTTCCTGCACGGCAGGCATATTCCCATTCCGCCTCCGTTGGTAACCGGTAAAATTTGCCTGTCTTTTTATAGAGCCAGCGGCAATACATCATTGCTGTTAACTGAGACATGCTGTTCACCGGAAAACCACCTGCCTTACCCATTCCCCAACTAAGATCTATATACTGCGGTGTAGGTCTTGTTACGGCATCTACTTCGCTGTTTACACTTGTGGCCTGGTCATTAAAGAACAACAGGAATTCATCATAGGTTACTTCATGTACACCCATCCAGAATGCATCTACACTTACCTTCTTTTGCGGACCTTCATCAGGTTGATGTGAAGGGTCGCTGTCATTGCTTCCCATCATAAATTCACCTGAAGGTATAGGAGTCATTTTATAAGTGATAGAAGAACCCGGAATTGTAGTTTCATTAGGTTTAAAATCTGCCTGGTTGCCTTGCGAAAAAACAGAGCCTGCCAATAAACAAGTTAGCGCTACAACTAAAAATTTCATACTGGTAAGTTAGAAAGCGTGAAAAGATAGGGAATTTAATTGATTTATGTGTTTTAAGCGGTTAGTGGTTTACAGTTTTCGGCAATACAATCATTAACTGGTTTTCCTGCAACGCAATTACGTTTTTGCATGATGGTTAGCATCTTTTACTGGTGAGTGAATGCTACAAACTTATTGGTTTTAGCCGTATGATAAAACAGATTTTTCCTTTTGCGCAAACGTTTGATGCGGCATGTGAAAAGTGAAAATCGAAAAATGAAAAGAGAAAGTGAAATCGTGAGACGTGAAAAAGTAAATGTGAAACAAAACACTGTACACTTTAAAAGATCAATCAAAACTTTTTTCGTTACATGGATCGTTTATTTTTAATTTAGACGCTCATCACATAACTAACACTATGCAACGCAGAAAATTTGTTCACCATTCATTGCTTGCCGGCGCTTCACTTTTTGCGGCCCCTGCATTAAAAGCCTCCAACAAAGAAAACCCGGAACCTTTTGCTGAGAAACCTTTTAATATGCTGTATGGCACCCACGACGGCATGTTTAAAAACAGTGGAGGCAAAGATTTTATTGACCAGATAAAGTACGCTTACGATATGGGCTTCAGGGCCATAGAAGATAATGGTATGATGGGCCGTCCTGCTGAGCAACAACAGAAGATTGGTGATACACTTGCCAAGCTTGGAATGACCATGGGAGTATTTGTAGTAGATAAGGGCGGTAACGGTGCTAATACGCTGGCTTCAGCTAAACAGGAGTATGTAGATATATTTTTGAATGGTTGCAAACGTGCCCTGGAAACAGCCAAACGCTGTAATGCCAAATGGGCAACTGTAGTACCGGGAGATTTTGACAGAAGATTGCCGATAGGCGTTCAAACCGGTAATGTAATTGATGCTTTGCGTAAAGGTGCAGATATACTTGAACCCGCAGGTCTTGTGATGGTATTGGAACCATTAAGCGATACGCCTGACCTTTTCCTGCGTTTTTCTGACCAGACTTATGAGATCTGCCGTGCTGTAAAAAGTCCGTCCTGCAAAATATTGTTTGATATGTATCACATGCAACGCAATGAAGGCAACATCATCAACAATATTGACAAGTGCTGGGAAGAAATTGCTTATTTCCAGATTGGCGATAACCCTGGCCGGAATGAACCTACTACCGGTGAGGTGAACTATAAGAACATCTTTAAACACCTGCATTCAAAGGGTTATAAAGGTGTGCTTGGTATGGAGCATGGTAATTCTATACCTGGCAAAGAAGGCGAAGCGGCTTTAATAAAAGCCTATCGTGACAGCGATAATTTTATGTAAACTCATAACATCATTAACTGGAAGGCAGGCTGATCATCAACCTGCCTTTTTTATGTCTGCTATTTTGCTGATGCAAGTCTTGACTGCTCCATCAAATCCGCAAAATCCCTGATGGACCAGTGCTCTGTATATTTACCATCCTTAAGCCGGATGATATCTATAACATAGAGCTTCACTTTTCTGAAAGACGGCTTTATCCCCATCAGTTCTCCCTGGTGTGTGGCATGAAAATATTTGCGCGTTACTACCTTATCTTCTTCTGCTACCTGGTCAGTAATTTCTACGGTGATATCCGGCAGTGCTTTTCTTAACAGGCCGATGAAATCTCCAACACCTGCTTTATTGTTTGCTGCTCCTGCAGGCGCGGTATGATTGATAAAATCATCCGCAACTATTTCATCAAAAACATTAAAGTCCCCGCCCTCAATAAATTCTTTATTAAACTTGTGTACAATTGCTTTGTTGGCCTCTGTTTGTGCTTGCATCATAAAGGATGTTTTTGTGCAGCACAAAACTAGTGAACTCGTGAGGTCAGGTCAATGCAAAGGTTCCGGTTTCAATGGTATTTTTTCCGGATATCGCTGCGGTAAGAAGCCGGCGTGGTATCAGACATCCGCTTGAAGAAGCGGTTAAAATAAGCAGCATCATCAAAGCCCAGGTGATAGGCAATTTCCTTTACCGTATCATCACTATGAAGCAAATGACGTTTCGCTTCCAGCATGATGCGTTCATGTATGTGTTCAGAAAGAGTTTTGCCGCTTTGTCTTTTAATAATATCGCTTAAATGACCGGCGGTCAGGTGAAGCATATCCGCATAATCTGTTGCCTGGTGACTGCGGTGAAATTCTTTCTCCAGCAATTCCCTGAAACGTCTGAGCAATTGTTTCTCTGAAGGTATCTCGGTGATCGATTGAAACTGTGAAGTATATAACCTGCTTAAATATATAAGCAATACTTTAAGGTAAGACTGTAACATGCTGTTGTGCCAGTCGAATTGGGATTCAAATTCAGTAAGCATTTTCTGCATGATCTCGGTAATAAATAACTCATCTTCCGGCGAAAGCACCAGTTCATGTTTATTTTCCGGGTTTTGAATAATGGGCAAATCACGCAGCAATTTGTTTTCTTCCAGTTGAAGAAATTCATCTGTAAAGCAGGCACACATCCCCGTCATGGAATGGCTCTTTTCTTTAAGCATTACCTGGCTAGGTACGCTGAAGTAAAGCCTGCGGGGCTGACTCTGGTACCTGGTAAAATCTACCCAGTAAGTGCTTCCTCCTTCTTTCACCCAGGCAAGGAAGTAGAAGTCTTTCCTGTGCGGAGAAAGAAACATGGAACGCACACTGTTCGCTTCTCCTTTTGCTTCAAAGATTTCGAACATGGCGTTACCCCACTTGCTGGTTTCCTGTAACGTGTAACTTGGTATTGTGATGTTCCTGATAGTAGTTAAATTTTTTGCAATCGTAAAAGTACGATGGTTTTGGGGATAGAAACAAATTCTGTAATGTGATTTTATGAACGAACATCTGCAATTAACAGGCTGCCGGGCAGGCTTTTTGTATCTTCGTTTAAGCATGTCTCTGCAACGTTATATCGCCCATTTTGACCTTGATGCTTTCTTTGTAAGCGTGGAGTTGCTGAACAATCCTTCTTTAAAAGGGCAGCCCATTATTGTAGGGGGCTCGCGTGAAAGAGGCGTGGTATCAACCTGCAGTTATGAGGCCCGTAAGTTTGGCGTGCATAGTGCCATGCCTATGAAAACGGCGATGAAGCTTTGCCCACATGCTGTTATACTTAACGGAAGCCGCAGCCAGTACAGCAAATATTCCCGCTGGGTTACTGAAATTATTGCCGCCAAAGCCCCGCTTTTTGAGAAGACTTCTATCGATGAATTTTATATAGACCTCACCGGCATGGATAAATATTTCAAGCCTTATGAGTGGACGATTGCTTTGCGTGAAGAAATTATTGACAAGACAAAACTTCCTATTTCCTTTGGTCTTGCAAGCAATAAGATGATTGCCAAGATTGCCACCGATGAAGCCAAACCCAACGGTTATCTTTTTATACAACCAGGGATGGAACGCGAATTCCTCTCACCACTTAAAGTGAATAAATTTTCAGGGGTAGGAGAGCAAACACATAAGCTATTGCAGTCAATGGAGATTTATACCATTGGTGACATTACCAGGCATTCCCTTGCTGAACTTGAAGACAAGCTTGGTAAATGGGGTGCAGATCTCTGGAATAAGGCCTTTGGCAGACATGAAGGAATTGTGCAGCCTTACCATGAAGCAAAGTCTATCTCCAGTGAGAATACCTTCCAGGAAAATACTGCTGATACAGATTTTTTGTTAAGTGAACTTGTAAGGCTTACCGAAAAGATTGCTTTTGAATTAAGACAGGATGAAAAACTGGCTGGTTGTGTAGCGGTTAAAATACGTTATCCTGATTTTGAAACCACCTCCAGGCAAACCACGATAGATTATACTTTACGGGATGATGAATTAATTCCCGTTGCCATTGATCTTTTTCACAAGCTCTACCGCAAAGGGCAGCCGGTACGCTTACTGGGCGTGCGGTTAAGCGAACTTACCAATCATGCCCTGCAGGGAAGTTTGTTTGAAGATGTGGAGAAAAAGAACAATCTCTATAAAGCTATTGATGATGTAAAGAACAAGTATGGCCGTAATGCACTTATCAAAGCAAGAACGGTAAGAGGGTCTGAGGGCTGACATCTCTCTGCGTATTATCTTTTTATTTTCTTTCATCCGGGAGTTGCTTTGCCTTGTCTTTTATACTGAAAATGCTCCGCTCATAACTGCTATTCCAGGTTAAAATAAATTATTGTAAATAGTCCACTTTATTTGTAGGGAATTGCTATATTCGTGTCCCAAAAAATTATTTTATGAGTTTACGTTTAGGTGATAAAGTGCCCAATTTTCAGGCAAAGACCTCTATTGGCGAGATTGATTTTTATGAGTACCTCGGCGATTCATGGGGCATTCTTTTTTCACATCCTGCTGATTATACTCCTGTTTGTACTACAGAACTTGGCAGAACCGCCTTATTAAAAGAAGAATTTGCAAAGCGCAATGTAAAGGTGCTTGCACTAAGTGTTGACCCGGTTGATAAACATCTTGGCTGGATCAGCGATATTAATGAAACACAAAATTGTTCTGTTGATTTCCCGATCATCGCAGATGATGACAGGAAAGTTTCTCAGCTATATGATTTTATTCATCCTAATGCTTCTGCTACAGCTACTGTACGTTCTTTGGTGATTATCGGTCCTGATAAACTGGTAAAACTGATCATTACTTACCCGGCTTCTACCGGCAGAAATTTTAATGAAGTATTACGCGTGGTAGATTCACTGCAGTTAACGGCTAACTACAGCGTTGCCACGCCTGCAAACTGGAATGGCGGCGAAGATGTAATTGTTGTACCTGCTGTTAGCACAGAAGATGCCATCAAGAAGTTCCCTAAGGGAGTAAAAGTTGTAAAACCATATTTACGTTATACACCACAACCAAACGTGGATTAATCTATTGCTTGTTGTTTTAGCATTTTAGCAAATCTCCTCATGTGTCTGCCCTGCATGTCTGAATGAAAATTCTCTTGCGGGGCTTTTTTATGGGTGCTGGTGATTGAAAAGATGGTAGTAGCCGAGTAATATACGGAAACATGCGTGAGATTCTTCACGGGCTGAGCCTAGTGTAAAAAAACGGTAAAATTGAAATAACCCTTTACAGAAATCACTACAACGAACCCAGAAACTTAATCAACCTGGTACGGTCTTCTGCGGCCAGTTGCATAAACTTTGTTTTACTCGCCGTTGCTTCCCCGCCATGCCATAGAATGGCTTCTTCCAGTGTGCGGGCACGGCCATCATGCAGGTAAAAAGGTGTGCCGTTCGTTTTTTGAAAAAGGCCGATACCCCATAAGGGCATCGTGCGCCATTCTTTGCCGGTTGCTTTAAAGTCGGGGCGGTTATCAGCAAGGTCATCACCCATATCGTGCAGAAGGAGATCTGTATAAGGGTGTATGCGTTGACCGGATACTTGCGGCAAGCTTACATCCACACCTGTTTGTACAGTGGGCTTATGGCAGCCGGAACAATTGATCTGTGTAAAAATTGCTTCGCCTTTTTTAAGCTCTGCATCTAAAACATTTCTTCTTGCGGGTACGGCAAGCGATTTAATATAAAAGGCAACTGCATTCAATAATGTATCGGGTAATTCAGGGTCATCTTTATAACCATCATCCTGTATTTGGCCAAAGCTGCTTTCCTGCGGAAAAACATAGTTGGTAACGCCCATATCCTGCTGGTAGGCACTGGCCACCTGTACAAGTATTGATGAGGTATTGGCCTTTAACCCAAACCGGCCCAGCTCAGTTTTTTTGGTATATGGATTATAAACATAATTGGGCTTGCCACTGATGCCATCGTTATCTGCATCGTTTTCATCTGCATAGGAAAGGATGGTTTGCTCCGGAATATTCTCTAACAGGCCTGCACCAAATACAGGCGGTGCAAGACGTAAAGTGAGCATATAAGAAGCCGGCATCGGCAGATAGTTCTGCAATACCTTGTAATGCGGGTTGCGAAGTGTAACAGTACTGCCATCCGGGTAAGTAACAGGAAGGTCTGTGTAGCTGATGTCAATCTTTACTTCCGGCTGTCTGCCTACGATCGCCTTATCCTGTAGCTGCGCACCAAATCCGGCAGCAATCAATGGTCCTCCGTGTTCATCTGTACCCGGAATACTCATCCGGAAAAGCATGGAAGAATTAGGGGCACCAACCGTAGGTGTTCCTTTACCATCATTGTGATGGCAGGAGATACAACTTACATTATTATATATCGGTCCAAGCCCGCTGTTAACAGGCGCCGGTGCGGTAACAAAGGTCTGTTCAAATGATTTATCGCCCTGTCCATGTACAATCGCATCCCGCTCACTAAGACCGGGTACCATATTGGTAAAGGCTTTGGAAGTTTCATCAAACACCGTGGCCATTCCCCCGCTCAGCCTGTCGTCATAACCACTGTCAGGGAAAACATCTGCCTTATTGCACATGGAAAAAACCAGTACAGCAATACTTAATGAAACAATAACCCAAAACTTCTTCATAATCGTGTTACAGCAGGGGTGGAGGTAGAAAGGTGATAAACTACCCGGAACAGGTTAAATGTTCCGGATAGTAATGGTTATTTTTTAGTCTTTGATATATTGAATAACAAAAGGATTCAACTGTTCATCCAGTGTAGTCTTCAGGTCTGAAAGTTTATCCATAATCGTTTGCAACTGTGTTCTCTGTTCAAAGATGGCTTTTTCGAAAGACATCGTTACGTTATCGAAGGAGCTGATGGCCGCTTCAAATTTTTGTTTGATGGTATTGTCAAGCGAGGTGTTTTTAGCCTTTACAAGATCAGTAAAGCCTTTGCCCTGAGTAACATATTTGCCCAGGTACACATTGTAAGCGCCGATGATATTATTCTTAAAGTCGGTCATGGAATTTTCAGAATAAGGTGATTCTACAATGTTGGAATCCTTGGCAATAAATGGTTCATATATTTTACCTGTGTTTTCAGAAGAGCGGCCTACTTCTTCACAAATGCCGATCATGCCTTCTGCAATCTTAATATATACTTCCTGTTTTTTTGCATACACGGTACTGCCTTCACCGGCTGTAGTCACCATCTGGCCAAAATTGGTAGGTGCTGCAATCCAACTGGTATATAGTGCATGGCAAACATTTTTAATATCCGTTGCAAGGCTTACCATGTACGTCTTTTGCCTGGCGGTAATGCCGGAGGCGGGAACATTGCCATCCACCCCAAAAAGAATATACTCAAGCGGGTGGTAACCACGCAGGGAATAATCCAGTTGCTGCAGGTCGCTTATGGCAAGCGGGTTAGAAGAAGCCAGCAGGCTATCCATCTGTACGTAGTCGGTAGGCCAGGTATCTGTCTGCGGGTCGTACTCATTATCTTCCACCGGTCCGAATAAATAGCCTTCACTAAGCTCCCACACGGTACGGATGCCTTTCCACGCATTGCGTGCAGCGGTAAGATTGGCTTCATTGGTAGTAGTGTTTAACGCCTGTACAGCGTCATTCAATACGGTGGCTTTATTATCAAGGTCAAGATAACCGGCGATGGCTACATTGTTGGTAAAATCTGTCAATACCGTTTTTTCCAGTGTCGCAAAATCATCTGTATTACCTGGTGAACTATTGTCTGACTTATTGCAGGAAATATAAGTAAGCGTGGCTGCTGTCACCGCATAAAAAAGGATCCTTTTCATGTGTTTGATTTTTGGTTTAACCCTTACGCTCCGTTAATAAGGAGTTTTGGGTACATCTATAAAAAGCTGGTCGTTGTTTACAACTGTTTTGTAATGTTCCAGGGGTTTTTCTGCGGGCCCTTTTCTCACTTTGCCATCCTTGTCAAAATGGCTGCCATGCAGGTTACAGCTATAGCCATCCGCAGATACATTCAACTGGTTTTCCTGGTGCGTACACTGAAGCAGTAAAGCTGAATAGCTGTTATCCGCCTTTTTCTCCACGGCTATATCATAATACCATCCCTGTGGTCTTACAAAAACGGTATTGGTTTGTGTAAATGCGGTTAACGGCACCTGCACTTTATTATCAAGAATAGGTGTTTTCATCACCTGGTAAGGAGTGCCGCAGCCTGTTAGTTCAGTAAATGCAGCCCCCAATGCGGCGGCGGCGCAAAGCTTACAGGAAGAAAGTAGAAACTGACGTCTTTCCATACTGCGTTCTCTTAAGTGTTAACCTTCCATTGCTGAAAGTGTGATCAATCCTATTTGTACCTGCATCACCAAAGGGCAATGACAGGTGATTAAAATGAATAGCCTATCCCCAGGTTTAAAAACTGGTTATTTTGTTTATAAGGAATAGCATTTGGCGGCGGGTTAATTACCAGCGCAGCGTTTTGAGGCCCCGTATGCAACAACCTTACATCTGCTTTAATTACTACGTTTGGAATGGGCAGATAACTGATGCCGGCGATGATATGTGTTTGTTTCTCCGTGCCGTCATAGATCGCTTTGGGCGGTGCCGGTATGGATGCATTCAGGTCAAGCATTTCGCAACGTGCAAAAGTGATAAACTGCGCCTGTTGCATTTTGGAATAAAGCCAGTCGAAACCAAGTTCTGCATAAGCGCCGTACATACCCTTCGCCATATTTTTGTCGTATGCACTGTTGATCTTGTCTGCTTCAGGATAAGCAATATATGTTCCCAGGGCTTTTGCCGAAAAGCCACCGTTGTTATACTGTACATCTGCCTCGCCTAAATAGAGTGGCGTACCAAAGGCGCCACTGTTAAGGTTCAGGCTATCGGCCCCGCGTTTGCTAAGCCCAACCGTGCCGCCCATATACCCTGATACCTGGAATTTAAAATTGCCCACGCTGTATTGAAGTGCTGCAGTTACTGCCAGGTTATTGGCCAATGCATTACTGCCTTCTGCCCGTCCTTCAACTATTCCCGTGCCATGTTGAAAGCTGGCGCTGTTAAGCCCGTTCATTAATGCCACACTATAATTCAATGGTATACGTGCCGCCCTGCCGTAAAAACCAACACCAAGTTCACGCCAGGTGGCAGGTATTACAAATTGCTCAACCATCGGGCGCTCCACGCCGTTAAAGTTTACGGGTAAGTGGTTTTCATTAAGAAGACCAATACGGGGTACAAACAAACCGGCGATAATATATTGTCTCGGGTTGAGGTTGAATTTTAGAAAAGCCTGCTCCATCGAGATCTCGCCCTTTTGTTCCGTTCCGGCAACAAGCGCATTTTCAATCTCCATTTCCGAGAAGAAGGAAATTTTCTGGTTAAACTGGTGACCAAGAAAAAGTACCACTCTTTCCAGCGTCATTTTAGATTGCTTCTCAAAAAAGTTACGTTGATAAAAGGCGCTTCCATAACCGGAAATCACGGTTTTGTTTTTGGCGACACCGGCGTTCAGAGAGTCCTCGTTGGTCATTACCAATTGCTGGGCGCCGGTACGGTATTGGGCTTTTGCAGTTAAAACTGATGCGGCCAATACTATAAGCAGTAGACACTTGTTCATAATAAGCTGCGAAGGTAACAGGCGGCCAAACCGTTCATTTACGGAATCGGGAAACGGGGTTTACGGAATCGGGAAAAATCGGGAAGATTTAACAGGCCGCTACTCCGGTTATTGCAATCAGATGTTTACAAACAGCCTTTGCCTGGTTTTATGGGAGGTGATAAGTACCTGGTTACTAAAATTTACCTCATCTTGTTAAAAATGCGATACCTTGTTTACGAAAAGGAAACATTCGGATATATGCACAAAGGCATAAAAAAAGAAGCTTGAAAATATAAGCGACTTAACGAAGAAGGTCACAAGGTTTTAATCCGGTGTGTTTTTTAAACGCCGCCGAAAAATGTGAAATGGAAGAATAACCTAACAATGCGGATACATCTGTAACACTCAGCCCCTTTTCGTATAAAAGGTACTTAGCATGTTCCATTCTCTGTTGCTGGTAAAAATCAAAGATGGTAGTTCCAAAAACCTCTTTAAACCCTTTTTTCAGGTAGCATTCGTTCATAGCTACCTTGCGGCTGAGTTCTTTTATGGTAATAGGATCGCCGATACGTTGCAATAAGATATCCCTTGCCTGAAAAATACGATCCTTACCGGCGTCATCTGCCAGGAACTTACAGGCAAAGCCATCTTCCTTCTCATCTATCAGACATTCCAGGCTGTACAACAATAGTTCGTGCACTTTGGCATTGGTAAAAATATTTTCCATTGCCCCGTTGTAGCTATGGTTAAGCAGCGCATCCAGGGAAATTCTTTTGCGGCTGCAAACAGGAAAAAGCTTGGTAAAAGAATGCGGGTGTTTAAACGCCAGCACCTCATCTTTACGATTGCTTAGCTTAACATTATGTACAAACTGGTGCAGGAAGGTAGAAGAAAAGTGAAAAGAGAAAACATCTACGGTTTCGTGCTTGCCGCTGCAGTTTTGCGTAGGAAGCTCATTGCACTGGGCACAACTTTTTTCAAAGCAATATTTATTGCCACTAATACAATACCGAAGTTCGAGAAAGTTTTCCTCGGGTGTTCTGGAGCTGTAATGGTACACCAGCATACCCGTATCATCACCCGACCATTTCTGTTGTGCGTAATACCGGCGAATAACATATTGAATAGAACCGGGAATATGCTGCTCTTTCATATGCAGCAGGTTCATTGAAGGTTCAATGGTATTGCGGTGCGCCACTTTTAATATATCCAGAGCCTGTAACATGCGGGTGCAAATTTAATGTATCTACATATAAGTTGCTGGTGAAGATGTCATGAAAGTGTAAAAAGCGGGAGGTGAGGGGGCGATTGGTTGTTAGTATACAGAGTAGCCTCCTGTGCGCTGTTGTTTTTATTTAAAACATGTTTTAAACAGTTAGCTTTCTGAAGGGAGTGCTTGTATTCTTTTTGTTTTCATAAGGCTGTTATTGCCTAAAGTAAAAGGGAGTTGAAAGGTACCTGATTCGTACTTCTGCCGTAGTAAGTCCTTAGTAAATCCGTGAAACATCGGCTTACTATTGAACGATTGAAAAGTGAGATGTAGAAGTGATGCAAATCTTTCTTACAGGGAATGATGGTTTTTTTTACAAAAAGGATATTGCCTCCACCAGATAAGCATAAAACTTTAAAAAGGGTAGTGTAAATGATAAAATTTATTATTTTTCTACTGACTCTCAACATAGCCTGTTTAGAAATATGTACGCAAGAGAAGAAAAAGAGCAAGGCAAGTATATTACGTGAAGTTAGTTTTAGCTTGGATTGCCTGGATTCTATTCATAAGGCTGATAAGCAAAACACTTTATCAGGCAAAACATTATATCATATTAACTTTTTGTCAAAAATAACTAAAATCGAACCTTCCTCAGATGGCACATACCTAGGTATCTTTATTGCACATGGGAGGATGTAATGAGATGGCATAAATGGTATAACGATCAACTAAAAAAGCGCTAAGAATTGTGATCTTTTCGCTTTTCCGCAAAACCTCCTGTAAAATATCTCTTCAATAGAAAGGTAAATGATTTTTGGTTTCTATACATTATAACTGAGGTACAATACCTGGCAAGTATATTCCTGCAAACACTCAAAGCCATAGTAGCCAGCCTGAAGATTGTGCATATAGTTCGGCCAGGTTTTGCATTGTGGGAAAACAAATATTTGTGATTTGTAAATGGTTATATGGAACTGATGGATATATGCCTAGTTAAATAAATGCGGCAGCGGGAATTTTTATGTTACTTGCTGTATCATTCTCTCAACTGGAAAGTTCCTTGCAGGATATTGTTGCAGGAAGGTCTTCGGATGGATACTTTGTCAGGAATGAAAAATTAACTGTGAAGGATATTTTACAAGAATTCTATCATGTTTTGAACGAGGCGAAATCACCTGTTATCCCTTTTCTCAATAAGGGAATAGAGTTACAAACTATTAAAAAATTGATTGATCCAGTTTTTGTAAACCTGGAGGATGAAGCTATGGGTTTATTTCAATGGCGTAATGGCTGTGACATTAATGAAATGCAAGACCAACAATTGGAAACTTGGATTTTTCCATTGGCAAGCTTTATTCCTCTTGAAGGTTGTGTCGAAAGATATCATGAGTGTCTGGACTTTCGGCTCCATTGGCCAAAAAAATTATTCCCCATATTTGATTCAAGAGTTGGTGACTTATTCGCGATTGACACTGATGTCAACAGTCTGACAAGGGGAATGATATACATGGACTCGCCAAGTGCAATCGATTTTTTAGGCCCGGTTACGGTTTACTATCAAGTTGTGTTAGATGTCAAGTTGAATGTTACAAAACTGGCGTTTTTATGATTGGCGAAAATGGTGAGTTGAATATTGACTGGGAAAAACGAGTTGAAATTTCCAAATATTATAACAGGTTATCTGACTATTGGAAAATAGCATAAAAATTTCATTCTCCGCACAGGTGTATTTAAGTTATAAGATGAACACAACATCCATGCGGAGCACTTCTTCGTAACAGTCTCCAACGAACCATCCTATTTTTGCTTTATTCTCCACACAGAGTACTTAAGTTATAAGATGAACGCAACATTCATGCGGAGCACTTCTCCGCAACAGTCTGCTGCAAGGAACTTTGCGGTAGGTAGGAGTGTATCTTTCTTAAAACAAGTTTAGAATGAACACTTGCGACAGGTGAAAGATATAATAATACGTGTAAGGAGACCAGATGTTGCACCTGCATGCCATCAAAAGAAAGATAATTAAAAACTAGTGGAACCGGAGAATCGGCTATTGCGGATGACATTACCCGGATAATGATAAATGGAAATACTCACTTCGCCGCAACAGTCTCCTGTTAGGGACTTTGCGGTAGGTGGGAGTGTATCTTTCTTAAAATAAGTTTAGGATGAATACTTTATTGCGAATAAAAAACATAGTTATATGTATGCGAGACCATATGTTTCACCTGTTAGCCAGTAAGAAAGCGGTAATTGAAAACTAGTGGAACCGGAGAATCGGCTATTGCGGATGACATTACTCGGATAATGATAAATGGAAATACTTCGAAATTGATAAATGCTGTTTTTCCAGTTTTGGCTTGCACATCCATCCCCATTTTTTACACGCTTATGCCCCAAAATAACGCGTCTGCAAAATTGTTGAAGTTGATGGTAAATCGTATTTGATTCTTCCTCTATTTTTGACTTACCAAAATTGATTCATCAACTATATCCTTTAACCACCTTTAAAAAATATACCCCTGTTTAACGTACCTGCCATACTCAAAATCCTTTGCACAATATGCTGTGCGTGCTTTTTCTCCTGCATCTACGGCCAGGCAGATTCCACAAGGATTGCGGACGTTAACATCAGTGAAAAGTCTTT